>Ga0268266_10000566_pt1 | contig 51401 bp, 70 predicted proteins | sample KBSS13metaG_FD_190356 | JGI IMG/M metagenome (GOLD analysis project Ga0268266, IMG submission 190356) | Switchgrass rhizosphere microbial communities from Kellogg Biological Station, Michigan, USA - KBS S1-3 metaG (SPAdes) (version 2) | ecosystem: Host-associated > Plants > Roots > Rhizosphere...
TCCGGGATCGAGAGCGGCGCGAACGCCGCAACCGCCGCATCGTCATACAGGCAGACCCGCCCATCCGGCATTACCCACCACCAAGGCTCGCCGACCTGAAAGCGCACCGGCTGCCCGGCCTCCACCGCCAGCACCGTGAACGCCCGCGCCACTTCCTGCAGCCACGCCATCGCCGCCTCATTGGCCGGCGACAGCAAGGCCGACGGCGGCTCCCACCCGGTCAGCGCCGGATCGCCATTCTCCGCCCTTTGCTTCCACGTCTCCGGGCAATGCGCGTCGAGCAATTCATAGCTCAGCGACAGGATCGCGCCGAAGCCCAGGGCCTTCGCCCGCTCCAGGAAATCCGCATGCCAGGCCACACAGGGCCCGTTCAGCCCGGCGGTGACCAGCCCCTCCCCGTCCACCCGGAAATAATGGCTCATCCCGACATAGTGATTGATCAATTCCCGATAGCCGAGCCGCAGCACATTGTGCAGCACCCGCGCCGGCGTCAGGTGATAGAGATCGTCATACCCCGTCGCGATCCGCAGCCGATGCTCCGGCACGATCGTGTCGCCGATCGCCAGCACCGAGCCGGAGCCGTCGCAGGCGATCCCGCTCAGCTCCGCCCAGCCCTCGGCCGGCGCCGCCAGCGCCGCGTCCGTCGCATCATAATCCGGCGCGACCAGCGAGACGAACAGCCGGTCCACATCCCCGGCCCAGACCGGGTCGTCATTCTCCCAGCCGCCGGCCAGAGCGTCGAAGTCCAGGCTGATCGCCGCATCCTCCGGGCCGCCCTCGGCATAATTCCAGAGCCGCACGAACCAGCTGCGCGCCGCCCCGGCCGCGTCCCGCCCCTCGATGGTCAGCGTCGGCCCGTGCACCGCGTCCAGCGCCTTCAGCCCCGCCGAGCGCCAGCGGAAGCGCAGCTGGCAATGCCGGAAGTCACGCGCCGTCGCATAAGCGAGCAGCGGATGATCCCAGCGGTCCTCCGCTTCCCAGATCAGCCCCGCCAGCTCGTCCCTGCGATAGAACAAGGCATCCACCCGCAGCGCATCCGGCGCAATCGTCACCGCCGAGGCCATCATCGGCCGCGGGAAGTTGACGGTCCAGTAGCGCGCATCGAAGCGCTTCACATGCCCGAGCGTCTTCGCGCTGCCCGGCGGCGCCAGCCAGTGTCCCATCTCAGTCCCCCGCCCGCATAAGCGCCTGCCGTACCGCCCGCGCCACCTGCCGCCCCGACGCCTTCATCGCCTGCGCCTCGCTCCCCGCCGGCGCCGTGATATTTATGCTGACCCGCACGTCCCGCCCGCCCCCAGGCATGGCCGTCTCGATCCGCCCGCTCGCCGTCGGCACGAACACTTCCGGCCCGCGCTCGCCGACGACATAGGCCCGCCCCGGCGAGACCGGCCCGCCGATCGCCTTGCCCGGCGCGCCGAGCACCGAGGTAAGCAGGCTGCCGAGGCTCAGGATCAACTGGCCGAACCCGCCGCCTCCGCCACCACCGCCGCCGCCCTTGAACAAGGCGTCGAGCCCGCCATGGATCGCGGCCCCGGCAATCTCCGCCATGGCCGAAAGCGCCACCCGTTTCAGATCCTCGAAGCCGAGCTTCCCGGTCCTGAGCGCCCGCACCAGCGCATTCTCCAGCACCCGCCCCGCCTGGTCCGCGCCGGCGGCGAACGGCCCGGCCAGCTCGGCCTTCATCATCGCCACGTCGCGGGCGAACAATTGCGTGTCCGCGCGCACCGCGACCAGCAACGTCTCGATCTCGTCAGCCATCGGGAAACCTCTCCTCGAGCCGCGCCAGCTCGGCGCGGGTCATGGGTGGCGCCGCGCCGCCGCCGTTCAGCGCGCCCAGCACCGCGGCCAGTTCGGCCGGCGTCGCCCGCCAGAATTCGTCGGGCCGCCAGCCGAGCAATGCGCCCGCATATCCGGCCAGCCGCGCCGCGGCCTCGCTAAACACGGCCTTGCAATATCTGGGTGAGCAGCATCCGGAGCGCCGGCGTCGCCTTGGCCAGCCCGCCCTCGGCGATCGCCTGGCCGATCCGTTCGCGGGTGACATTGTCCGGCCTCTCGGCCGCGCAATGGAAGAACAGGCTCGCAATCTCCGCGATCCCGAGGCGCCCCTCCGCGGCCCGTTCGACCAAGGCGAACAGGGGGCCGAGCTCGGCTTCCGCGGCCACCAATGCTGCAAAGCTGGGGCGCAGCAAAAGCGTTGCGCCGCCGACCGTGATACTGGCCTCGCCGCGGGTCGGATTGGCGCTTCCGGTCATGCCGCCACGACCTCGCCGGAGCTCTCCAGGTTGAGCGCATAGGTGCGCTCGCCATTGTGATCGCCGGCATAGTCCAGGCGGGTGATCAGGAAACGGCCGCGCATCGTTTCGCCGCTCTCGAAGCTGAGCTCATAATCGTCGATCAGCCCGGCCAGCGCATTGGTCTTGAGCCGCGCCTCGGCCGCCGAGCCCGTGAAGATCCCGCTGCCCGCGACGGAAACGGAGCGGACCCCGGCTCCGGACAGCAGATCGCGCCAGCCGCCGCTGTCCTTGGTGGTGACGTCCACGCCCTCCCCATTGACCGACAATTGGGTCGTGCGCATGCCCGCGACCGTCGCATAATCGGGCGGATCGCCGCCGTCCCCGACCTTCAGCAAAAAGGCGCTTCCTTTTTCCGCGCTCATGCCGCACTCTCCTTGTTGTTCAGACTGTTGGATGGATGGGAATTCGCCATGATTTCATCTGTTCTCGCCGTCGCGATGGCCGTGTGGATGCAGCCCGCCGACACGACCCGTGCCAGCCGCGAGGCGTTCACCACCTGCTTGCGCACTTATGTCGACCGGGTGACGCAAAGCCGCATGACACCGGCCGATTTCGCGACCGCTTATCCGCAGCAATGCACCGAACAGCAGACCGCGTTCCGCACCGCCGTGATCACCCGCGAGCGCGCCTCCCGCATGAGCCAGGCCGATTCCGAAGAATCGGCGAATATGGAGATCGAGGAAGCGCGGCTGAACTTCAGCGAGCGGTTCGACATGGCGCAGCCGGCGACCCGCACGGCGGAGGCTCCCGCGGCCACGACGGCCCCGGCGGCAACCGCGTCCGCGACTCCGGCCGCGACACCCGCTGCTGCGACCACGGCGGCCGCCGCGCCCGCGGCGACTCCGGCCGCGCAGCCGGCGTCGCAAAGCACGCCGCATTAGGCCTTCAGCAGCCGCGCGCGATACTCGATGGCTGCGGTCCATGCTGCGCTTTTGCCGCGCAGCATGGACGCGCGCAGAAACAGCAGATTGACCAGCCGCCAGCCGGCCAGATCCGGCCCGATCGCCGCGATCGCGGCTTCGCTCGCCGCGGCAAGACCGCGCAATCGCGACGGGCTTTCCCCCTGGTCGAAGACGAGGACCGACAGCCGCAATTCCCGCCCCTCGCCGCTCTTGTGGCTCCAGTCCGTCTCCGGTCCGGCCTCCACCACGGCATAGGGAAAAGCCGCGGTCAGCGGCGGCCCGTCATAGACGCGGTTCAGCCCCTCGACCGCGCGCAAGGCCGCCAGCGCACGCTCGGCCAGCGCCTGCCCAACCCCGGTCATTTGAGCAGTCCCGCGATGGTCCAGCGCAGGCTTGCATCGAGCACCAGCTTGCGCCCGAGCCCGCCGCCGCTGAGCAGGATTCCGTCCTCGCTCTCGGTGACTGCGACGTCGCCCGGCAACAGGTCCCGCAGTTGCGCGGCAAGCGCCGCCTTCCGCTCCGCCGCGCGCGCGTCCGCGGCGCGGCCCGCGCGGCCTTCCAGCTCTTCGAACATGGCCCTGATCCTATTTGAGACGCAGCCGCCGCCACGGCCGCCAGAGCGCGGTCACCGCTGCCGGCACCTCGGCCTCGCCGGTCTCGCCGCGCCGCAGGTAATATTGCGCCGCCAGCCGGATGATGCCGTGACGGAGCATTTCCGGGACGCCGTTCCAGTCGGCCGCCATGCCGGCCCGGTAGGCGACCCGCAGGCGGCGCCCCTCGCCCGCGACATGCAGCGTCACCCAGCCCTCGCCTCCGGCGTCGATCTCCGCCGTGAAGGCCGCGGCGTCCAGCGCCGCCGCCACGCCCGTCTCGTCGACCGCTGCCACGCCGTCGATCGCGCGCACCGGTCCGACGGTCAGCCTCGTGCGGACCGTGGCGGCCGGCACAATCTCTTCCACCGCCCGGTCGATCAGCGCCCGGCCCGTAAAGGCCTCGCAAAGCGCCGCCGCCGCCCGCACCATCCCGGCGAGCAATGCATCTTCGTCGCTGACCGCGATTCTCAGGAAGGCCTTGAGCTCCGCCAGCGCGATGGGCAGCGCCGGCGGCTCACCCGTCGTCACGCCCATCACCGTTCCTCCACGCGCAGGGTAATGGAGCGGATGTCGGTCGTCCCGTCCGAAAAGGTCACGAGGTTCGACACCGCATAGCAATGGCCGGTCACGCCGCCCGCGAGCCTCGCCGCGGTCCGGCCGGGCTCGAAGCTGGTCTCCTCCGCGGCCACCCCGCCAGCCTCGTCCGGCACCACCGCCCAGAGGCTCGTCTCGATCGACTGCTCGGCCAGGTAGGGCGTCCAGTCGATCGCATAATCCACCCGCGATTGCGGATCCTTGAGATAGAGGCTCATCATGACATTCCTTGCTCAGGGGCGCGTCGCCGGGGCCGCCGGGGCCCTGGTCTCGCGCGCCGCTTGCTCTCCGGTGATGGACGGCGCCGCGGCCCGCCCCCAGGGGGGCACGGGCGCTTCCGCCAGCCGGGTCCGCCCGAAATCGCTGCCCAGCAGGCCCAGCCCGTCCCGGGCGAGCGGCCGCGCCGCGATCGGCCGGCCCAGCATCAGCTCGGCCCGATCAGGCCGTGGCCGATCAGATCGTCGATCAGCGCCTTCACCCGCTGCGCGAGCTGCGCGGTGGTGACGGTCGCGCTGTCGAATGCCGTGCGCGCGGCCGTGCCCGTCGGCGCGCTCCAGCCGGTCACCCGGTTGCCGACCACCTTCACCGCGTCCACCCGGTAGGCGCCGCCCACATCGGCATTGCCGGTGACGCTCAGGCTGGTCAGCCCGCTCGCCACGCCGCCGCTGATCGACACCGCATGGCTCGCCTGCGTCGCCATCGTGCCGAGGCCGAGATTGGCGCGTGCGGCGCCTGCGCTCGACGCGCCGGTGCCGCCATGGTTGATCGCGAGGTCGTTGCCGAGGCTGAGCTCGCTCGCCGAGACCGGGCCGGCAAAGGCGGCGCCGGCGAGATCCGCCTTCGCCGCCAGCGCCGTCTCCTGCCCCGCGAACCAGGCCGCGGCGACGGTCAGGGCGATCGTCTTCAGCCCGGGCGAAAAAGCCACCGCCGCCCCGCCCGAAGACGAGGCGAGCGGGGTGCGCAGCAGCGCCCCGCCGCCCAGTGCGCCCTCACCCGTCTCCCATTCCTCCGGATGGGTGACGCCGAGCAATGCATAATGAAAGCGCATGCCCGGCGGCACCAGGTCGAAGCCGCGATGCCCCGGCAGCGGGTCGCCCAGCAACAGGCTTCCCGGCCCCGTATCATGGCAGGCCACCCGCACCAGATCGGCGAAGAACAGGGTCATCGCTCCCTCCTCAGGCCGCGAACTTCAGCAGCTTGATCGCCTCGCTGTTCATCACCTGCCCGCCGACCCGCTTGGTCGCGTAGAAATGGACGAAGGGCTTGTTGGTGAAGGGGTCGCGCAGGATCTGCGTCTCCGCCCGCTCGGCGATCAGATAGCCGGCCTTGAAATTGCCGAAGGCGATGGCGAGCGCATTGGTCGCCACGTCCGGCATGTCCTCGGCCTCGACCACCGGATAGCCGAGCAAGGTGTCGGGCTGCCCCGCCGCCAGCCCCGGCTGCCAGATGAAGGCGCCGTCCGTGGTTTTGAACTTGCGGATCCGCGCCGCGGTCGCCGAGTTCATCACGAACACCGCGCCCTGCCGGTAGGGAGAACGCAGCGACTGGACGAGGTCGATCAGTCTGTCCTGCGGGTTGCTCGCTGGGAAGCCGCCGTCCACGCCGGTCTCCAGAAATTGCAGCGTGCCGAAATCCCGGTCGCCATCGCCATCGTCGCTGGTCGGCGCGGCCAGGAAGCCCTTGGGCTTGTTCGTCCCGTTGCCCGCGACAAAGGCCGCGCCTTCCGCCCGCGCGAACTCGGTCGCGATCTCGTTGGCCAGCCAGGCCTCGACGTCGAACGCCGCATCGTCGAGCATCGCCTGGCTCGCCGCCGGATTGGCGTAAAGCTCGCCGAACGGCGGCGCGATCTCGTTGAACAGGGGCGTGTCCGTCTCCGGCCGCGCTGCGGTTTCCGCGACCCAGCCGCTCTCCGTCCCGCCAGTCGTGACCAGCTTGCGATAGCCGGCCGAGCCGACCTTCACGACATTGGCGATCGCGCGGATCGGCGAGATCGCGGCCAGCGCCCGGTCGATCTCCGCATCGATCTCCTGCGGCACCGCATAGCCGCCCGCGGCGTCGGTCGCCCCGCTCACCGCCTTCAGCTCGACGCCGGCCTCCAGGCCCTTGCGCAGATAGCGCTCGACGAACGGCGAGGCCTCCGCCTTCGCCCCCGAAAGCGCCGGCCGCGATCCGGCCACGATCTGCGCATCGACGCGCGCCCGCAGGGTCGCCACTTCGCCGCGCAACGCCGCGACCTCCTCATCCTCCCGCTCCAGCGCCTCGAACGAGGCCTCCAGCGCATCCGTCTTCACTTCCAGCATCTCCGTCTCCTCTGTTGAATTGTGCACGCACGAAAGCGCGCCCCGGACACGCATCCGGAGCGCCATTCTTTCGCTTTTCGAAAACTCAGGTCAGGCGCGCCTCACGCGCCAGCCGCTTAGTCTGCCTTGAAGTCTGGAATCGCCTTCAGCACCCCATATTTCTCCTTGGCCGGCTTGTCCTCCAGCGGCGGGAACTCGACCGTCTGCGCGGGCATCTTGCGGTCCGGCAGCCGGTCCAGCAAATCGCGAACCAGGGTCAGCCGGCCCCTTTTCTGGTCGTTGAAATCGACCAGGGTCCAGGGCGTCTTGTCCTTGTGCGTCGCCTTGAGCATCGCCTCGCGCGCCTTGGTGTAGTCGCGATATTTCATCCGCGCCTCGACATCGATCGGCGAGAGCTTCCAGCGCTTCAGCGGGTCTTCCAGCCGCTCGGCGAAACGCGCCTCCTGCTCCGCCTGGTCACAGCCCAGCCAATATTTAAAGAGCAGGATTCCGTCCTCGACCAGCTGCCGCTCGAACACCGGCGCCGCCTCGAGAAACGCCTTGGCCTGGTCTTCGGTGCAGAAGCCCATCACCCGCTCGACCCCGGCCCGGTTGTACCAGCTGCGGTCGAACAAAACGATCTCGCCCCTTGCCGGAAGGTGCGGCACGTAGCGCTGGAAATACCACTGCCCGGCCTCGCGCTCACTCGGCTTTGACAGAGCGACCACTCGGCACTGGCGCGGATTGAGCCGCTCGGCGACCGCCTGGATCGCGCCGCCCTTCCCCGCCGTGTCGCGCCCCTCGAAAATCACCAGCAGCCGCTGCCCGGTCTCCGCGACCCAGCGCGCCATCTCGACCAGCTCCGCCTGCAGCGGCTCGAGCAGCTCCTCATAATCCTTCCGCTTCAGCGACCCCATGACCTTCCCTTCACTCCCGCTTATTCATTCCCGGGTGAGCCCCAGCACCCGCATCGAAATCACCCGGTCGACGACCATCACCGCGCCGGGCGGCCGTGCCTGCCGCCCCTCGAAAACGATCTCCACGGCCACCGTCCCGCGCAGCGCATCGGCCTCGGCCCGCACCGCCGGGTCCGGGAACACGCCCGGCGCGAAGGCCAGCCAGTCCCGCCGCGGCCCGGGGTCGCCCTCGGCCCGCGCGCCCGTCCCGCCCGGCACATATTCCGACCGCTCGAAGCCGGTCACCCACACCCCGCGATAGTCCCGCCGCGGTCCGAAGTCGCAATTGGCCAGCCCCTCATCCGTGATCGGCCCGACGCACGGCCCGCCCGGCGTGGGGCCAGGTGGCGGCGGTGCGGGTGTCGGCGAAGGCATAGGTGGCTTGTCCCCGTCGGCGATCCGATTGGCCTCGTTGCCCGTCCCGCCCGAGCAGGCGGCGAGTAGCAGAACCGGAGCGAGCATGCGCATTGCCGTCACTGCCCGCCGGCCGTCGCGGCGCGCACCGGCACGTCGCTCCAGACCAGGTCGCTGAAGGTGAAGCTGCCCCCGATGCAGGCGAGGTCGAGCGCGGCACCCGGCCCGAGCGCCACTGGCACCTCGGCACGCCACACTCCCGCCCGGATCGTCACCCGATCGGCCTGCGCCTCGATCACAAACGGCAGATCCTCCCAAAGAAAGCCCCGCGTCCGGATCGTGCCGAGCGCCCTGCGCTGATCCTCCTCATCGCTGCGGAACTGGACATAGACATCCGCCACCCTTTGCCCGCCTTCCAGGCCGTAGCGGGGCGTGATCCTCAGCGCGACGTAGCGCCCAGGCTCGGCTTCGCTGTCGATCGTCACATCGGCGGAGCGCGCATGGGACGGAATGTGGCCGCCCTCGATCCTCACCGGCAGGGCCGGGTCGGGAATCTCTTCCAGCCTCACGGGATGCAATTCACCGCTGACCCGATAGCCCGGCCCTGCGAGAATCTGCCGCATTTGCCCGTAATCCCCGAGCGGCGCCGTGCAGCGGAAATCGAGCGGCGCCGCCGTTGTCGCCGGCACAAGCGCCAGTACGAGAGCCATCAGCATCGACCGCACCCCTTCCGCCGCGAGCCTATCATCCTCCCTCCGGACCGGGAAGCGCCTCCTCCAGCGCATGCACCCGCGCCTTCGGCTGCATCGGAAAGGTTACCAAACTCACCTCCACCAGCTCCACCGCCCGCAATTCGCGCGGGCTCTCGCCCCGCGCGTCCCGCACCCGGTAGCCGAAGCTCAACCCGCGCACCGTCCCTTCCTTCAGCAAGGCCGCCGCCTCGCGCCCCGCGGCGCCGCCGGACAGCCGTCCGATCACGCGCAGCCCGCGCCCATCCTCCTTCAGATATTCGATCCGCCCGATCGGCCGGCCCGGCGCGTGCTGCCAGAGCAGGGGCACCGCCCCGCCCAGCTTCAGCGACGCCGCGAAGGCCCCGCGCCGCACGACGTCGCCGCCCCGGTCCGGCCGGTCGAACACCGCCGCATAGCCCGCGAACCTCATCGTCCCAGCCACCCGAGCTTCACCGCCATGCCCGCGACCAGCAGCGCCAGCAGGATCCGTACCGTCCAGCCGACCACCGCCGTCCAGGCCGAGCGCTTCGCGTCCCGCCAGGCCCGCAGCAATTCGCGCAGATCGTCCATGTCGCGCCGCGCATGCTCGTCCTTGAGGCCCAAGGCCGCCAGCGCGCGGTCCGCCCCGGCTCCGCTCGCCTCCTCGATCAGCGCGCGCAGCGTCACCATGTCCGCGCCCTGCCGCTCCGCCTGGGCGAGCAGCAGCGCCAAAGTCGCATTGTGATCGGTCATCGCGCCGCCTCCTCTTTCGGCGTCCGCGCAAAGCCCAGCATCTCGCGCTTCTCCGCATCGGTCAGGAAGTCCGCTGCGGTCACTTGCCGCCAGAGCCGCTCCCGCTCCCCGGACAGGGCACCGACCTGGTCGACATCCACCTGCAGCTTCAGCCCCGGCCACCAGGCCGCGAGCCCGTCGGAAAGCCCGCGCAGGATCCGGTCCGCCATGGGCAGCACCGTCTGCCGCCACAAGGCCCGGTTCGCCTCCCGGTAATTGGCATAGGTCACGTCGCTCGGCAGGCCGAGCAGTAGCGGCGGCACCCCGAAGGCCAGCGCAATCTCCCGCGCCGCGCCCGCTTTCAGCCCGATGAAGTCCATGTCCGCCGGCGTGAGGCTCATCGCCTGCCAGCGCAGCCCGCCCTCGAGCAGCAACGGCCGCCCGGCATTGTCCGCGCCGGAGAAATGCGCCTCCATCTCGGCGCGCAGCCGTTCATATTGCTCGCCGGACAGGCCGGCTCCGTCGCCCGGATCGTAAACCAGGGCGCCGGACGGCCGCGCCGCATTGTCGAGCAGGGCCTTGTTCCACCGCCCCGCCGCATTGTGCACCGCGATCGCGCCCGCCGCCGCCGCGAGGCAGCCCAGCCCATAATGGTCGTCCAGCGGGTGCGCGGCCTTCAGATGCACCAGCCCCGGCCGCCCCAGCCCGTCCTTCGCGACGATCCGGCTCTTCGCCTCGCCGACGCGATAGCCATAAGCCGCGGGCCAGCCGGCCCCGTCCGCCTCGACCGTCACCCGCTCGGGCCGCAATGCGAACAATTCCGCCGGCAGCCCCTCCGCATCCTGCAGCACTTGCACATAGGCATTGCCGTGCAGCAACAGATGCGTCGCCACATGCTCCAGCAGCCCCGGCGTCAGCAAAACCGCCGCGTCCGGCCGCACCTCGTTCGCATGGACCGGCGCCCAGGCGACGCTCTCCGCCACCAGCCGCACGCATCTCTGCGCCACCGGATTGCCGAGATAGGCCTCCCGCACCCGCCCCTCGTAGGAGCGCGGCCAGGGATCGGCGGCAAAGCCATGCCGCCAGCCCGCGAACAGAAAAGGCCGCCCGGTCGCCCGGACGGCCTTGCGACCGAACCATCTCATGTCTCTCTCCGCTTCAGATGTGGGCCGGTCTGCGGCCCGAAATGCTAGCGCGCCAGCGGCCGGGTCAAAGCCCAGAGCAGGCCCCACAAGGTCCCCGCCGCCATGATCCAGGGCAGCCCCGCCGCGACGTTGGACGGATGGCCTCCCAAGACCAGCACGAACAGCAAAGCCGCCACCGCGCCCACCGCCGGCGCTGCCAGATAGACAAAAGCGCCCTGCCCCCTCCGGTCCAGCCAGCGCTCCAGCGGCGCCAGCACGAAGAGCGAGCCCAATATGCCCGGCAGAGTCACCGCCATCGGTACGAACAGGATCAGCCAGGCCTGCCCGCCGCCCTCGGAAATGGCGAACGCCGCGCAGACCGCCAGGATCAGCGCCAGCTGCGACAGGATCCGTATGCCGACCCGCATCTTTCCCTCTTCATCCGTTCCCCGCCTTCGCTAGGCCAAGGTCGTGTGGGCCGATACCTACTTCCGCATCATCTTCGCGCTCGCCGCTATCGCCAACGCGATCTTTCTCGTCCGCAAGCTCGTCACCGGCACGGTCAGCCTGGCCGGAGGCAGGACGTTCCCCCCGCACCGAAGGCCGCGCGACGATGGGCGCCGGACGATCGTGGCGGCTCCGGGAGTGGGCGTGATGCTCATCCTGCTGATCCCGAGCCTGACCGTCACAACCCTCTGACCGCCGGCCGCCGCTCCTTGCCGAGCAGCAATTCCGCCATCGCCCAGACCATCGCATCCGCCCGGTCCGGGCTCCGACCCGGCCCTTCGTACGAGTCCAGCGTGATCCCGCACAGCTCGTCCTCCAGCTCCGGAAATGCCCCGGCGAACTTCGCCCGGCCTGTCTCGAACTGCGCCGCCACCGGCTCCGCCCGCCGGCCCTTGCCGAACCGCGCCTTCACCGCGCGTACCGGCAGCGCCATGTCGACGCTTCGCAGCACGCTCGTGACCATCTCTCCGCCCTGGTTGGTCTCGACGACCACCCGGTCCGCTTCCCACGCCACCGCTGCCGCGTCCACTTCGCGCGCCCAGCCTTCGGGCGAGAGCCCGCGCACCGAGCGATCGTCGAGCACATAGCCGAGCCCGTCCGCGCCGAGCCCGCAAACCACGATTCCGCATGCATCCCCTTCCGCCGAGGCCGGCGGATCGACGCCGATCAGGATGCGTTTCAAACCCTTGTCTGGCCTCCCCCGGCAGCGCTGGATCAGCGCCCGGGTCCAGAGCGCCCCCGCCACATCCTCGATCAGCTCGCCGTCCAGCTCCTGCCGGCCGAAGCGCGTGCCGCGATATTCCGCTTCCATGGCGGCCCGGAAATCCTCGGGCGTCGCCAGATTGTCCGCCGTCCGCCCGCGCACCGTGATCACCTTCCGGTCGGCAATCAGCTTGCGCAGCAGGGCGATCGGCCGGGGCGTCGTCGTGATCAGCACGCGCGCGCCATTGCTCCGCCTGAGCCCCAGCATCAGATTGTCGAACGTCGCCTCCGGGTGGCACCATTTGGCCAGCTCGTCGCACCAGGCGAAGTCATGCTCCGGCCCGCGCAGCCCGTCGGGATTGGCGCCCGAATAGATAAAGGCCGTCGCCCCGCTGGCGAAGTCCACGCGTCCGCGCGAGGGATAATAGGCCATATCCTCATCCGCCCGCGCGACGGCCATCAGCCCGCTCGTCCCGCGGATCATCACCCGCTCGACCTCGGCCGGCGCCGCGCCGACCAGAGCGAACACTGCATCGGGCCGCTCCCGCGCCAGCGCGCTGACCCATTCCGCTCCCGCCCGAGTCTTCCCGAAGCCGCGCCCGGCGAGCATCAGCCAGATGCGCCATTCCCCGACCGGCGCCATCTGCCCGTCATGCGCCCAGGTCGGCCAGTCTTCGAGTATCGTCCTCAGCTCCGGCGCCGTCAGCTGCCGCGCGAAAAGCCGGTGGTCGTCCTCGTCATAATCGTCCGCCAGCTCATGGAGTGCCGCGAGCAGCCTTTGCTGCGCGTTCACGCGGCGGGGCGCGCCGCCCGGCGACGCTTCATCATCCCCATCAGTTGCACGAACGTCTCGGCCAGTTCGTCCTTGCCGACCGTCTTTGGCCGCGGTCCGCCCCGGCGGCCTCTCGTTTCCCTTTTGGACCTTTTGTAGTTGAGATAGGCAATCGCCAGCTGTGGGTCGAAATTCTCGAGCGGCGCCTCGGCCGGCTCGCCATCCTCCCGCAGCGGCGGCAGCTTGCCTCCCGTCTCGGCATAAAGCGCGATCCTGCTTTCCAGGCGCGCTTCGAACTCGGCCTCGGCCGCGTCCATCTGCGCGGCAAAGCCGGCGTCCACGGCGCGCAGATTATAGGCGGCCTTGCCGCTCTTGCCCGCCGCTTCAGCCGACGCGGACACGTTGCCGGTGACGCGAAGGTGACTGAGGAAGATCTCGATATCCCGCTTCGTCCAGCCGTCCTTGCGCCGCTTGCGCATCCGCCCCGTGGTTCGCGACAGATATTCGTTCCTCTCCTCGCTCATGCCGATCTCCTCCGCTTGCGCCGAAACGGAAACGGGCCCCGCAAAGGGGCCCGCCTGTCCCGGTGAAGACCGGGGTCCGAATCAGCTACATTTCTCCAGCTTGTGATACTTGTACCGAATCAGCGTGACGCTGTCAAGTATTTTTACCCATATGGTTTGTTATGACGTGCCTGAGCCTCCGAAGCGGTGGCCCGCCCCTTCATAATCAAGCCGCTTCGCGCTTGAGGGCGTTGCTCCCCGCGCCTAATCTCGCCGGGCATTTTCGCGGGAGGGCAAGTCTGTGCAGCGGCCGGGCCTCTGGATCATGACCGGCCTGCTCCTGGCCGTGGCCGGCGCAATTCTCGGCATGAGCACCCCGTGGCTGTCCGCCCACCCGGACTGGGTGCAGGCCCGCAAGATTTTCCAGACCCTGGCCTTCACCGCCTTGCTGGCCGTGCTCTTGGGCCTGGTCCTCGCCGGCATCGCCTTCGCGGTCTACCGCAAGCGCGAGGCGCTGCGGGCGGGAACCGGCCTGCTCGCCCGCTGGCGCGTCGGCATGACGGACTGGGCCGCCTTCCGCCGCCGCGATGCCGCCCGTGGCACGCTCTTCCACTCGCTTCGCAACCGCCTCCGCTTGCCCCCCGAACTGCCGCCCGAAGGCATGGAGATCCGCGTCGGCACGGATGCCTTGCTGATCGGCGACGCCTGTTACGGGCTCGGCTATTTCGCCTCGCGCGGCAAGCTGGTCGACGTCGCTTTGGTCGAGGGCGAGCCGGCGATGATCGAGTTCGTGACCCACCAGCAGGGCAAGAATCATAGCCGCCTCGCCCTCTTCCGCGTCCCGGTCCCCGGCAGCGCCCGCGCCGAGGCGCAGACTTTGCTCGCCCATTTCGCGGGCGCGATCGATCCGAAGCGCCGCGACTTTGCCCGCACCCGCTTCGCCCCGCATTTCCAGGCCGCGACCGGCGACGCCGGCGAGGCCGAGGCCGCCCGCGCCGAGGACAGCAGCCGCAACTGGCGGGGCATCGGTCTCGGCCTGCTGCTCACCGGCCTCGTCATGCTCGGCGTGAGCGCCTGGATCGGGAGTCCGCCCAATGGCCGGCTGAGCGGCCTGCGCCTCTTCACCATCGCCGGCGGCCTCGTCGCCGCGGCCGGCGTGATCGCCCTCCTCGTCTCGGCCTTGCGCCGCCGCTCATAAAAATATCGCATGCGATTGAATCGGCCTTGACTCATTTCCGCGACTCGCCTATTTATATCGCATCCGATCTAATCGGCCACGCTATAAATCCGAATCAATCAACCCCGAAAGGACCTGAACCATGACCCCCAAGACCATCTATTCCGGCACCACCCACAATGTCGGCGGCACCAACGGCTTCACCCGCAGCGCGGACGGCCTGCTCGATCTCCAGCTTGACGCCCCCCACCCGGCCGCTGAGAATTTCTTCGGCGCGGCTTGGTCGGCCTGCTTCATCGGCGCTATCGGCCTCGCCGCCGCGCAGAAGAAGGTCGCTTTGCCCGAGAGCCCGACGGTCGACGCCACGATCGACCTGCTGATGCAGGGCGGCAGCGACTTCTTCCTCCGCGCCAGACTGGACGTCACCGTCCCCGGCATCGACATCGATCTGGCCCGCGAGCTGGTCCAGGTCGCGCATGAGATCTGCCCTTATTCCAAGGCGACCCGCGGCAATATCGAGGTCCAGGTGACCGTGATCGAGCCCGCTTACGCCTAGGTCGGCGCCCGTGGCCGGACGGCGTCCCACAAGGCGCCGTCCGGGCCCTTCCGATTCAATCGCATGCGCTCTAGACTCGAATAGTTCAACCGGAGCAGCACCATGGTCCGCAAATCCATCCCCAGGCCTGCCGGGCTCGGCGACTTCCTCTGCTTCTCCATCTATTCGGCCAACCTCGCCTTCGGCCGGGCCTATCGGCCGATCCTCGACGAGCTGGGCCTGACTTATACCCAATATGTGACCCTGGTCGCTTTGGGCGAGGAAGACGGCCAAAGGGTCGGCGATCTCGGCGACAAGCTCTTCCTCGAATCCAACACCTTGACTCCAATCCTCAAGAAGCTGGAGCAGCTCGGCCTGGTCGAGCGCCGTCGCGACCCGGCCGACGAGCGCCAGGTGCGCGTCAGCGTGACGGCCGCTGGCCGGAAGCTGACCCAAAAGGTCGAGAGCCGCGCCGGCGAGCTTGTCGAGGCCACCGGCCTCGGCGACGACTTTCCCAAGGTCCAGCAGACCATCGCCAGGCTGCGCGACAATCTTCTCCGCGCTGGCCGGTCCTGATCGCGCGCGTCGCCGCGGGCGGAGGGCGCCTCAAGCCCCGCCGGCCAGCCACCAGCCAAGCCCCGCCAGCCCGCAGCCGGCCAGGGTCCACAGCGCCCCGATCCGGAAGCGGAAAATGGCGAGCGCCGCCAGCAAGGTCAGCGCCAGCCCCGGGAGATTGACGCTCGCTGCCACCGGCAGGTCGAAGCCCAGCGGCCCCCACGTCACCGGCCGCGTCTCCCGGAACAGGGTATGGAGCGCGAACCACAAAGCGAGGTTCAGGATCACCCCGACGATCGTGGCACTGATCCCGGTCAGCGCCGCCGACAAAGCACGATTGGCCCGCAGCCGCTCGGCGAACGGCGCACCGAGGAAGATCCAGAGAAAGCACGGCACGAACGTCACCCAGGTGGTGAGGATGCCGCCCAATGTTCCCGCCAGCATCGGGTCCAGCCCCCCCGCCTGGCGCGAGGCGCCCATGAAGCCGACGAACTGGGTCACCATGATCAGCGGACCCGGCGTCGTCTCCGCCATGCCGAGCCCGTCCAGCATCTCGCCAGGCCGCAGCCAGCCATAGCCGTCCACCGCCTGCTGCGCGACATAGGCCAGCACCGCATAGGCGCCGCCGAACGTCACCACCGCCATTTGCGAGAAGAACAGGCCGATCTCGCTGAACACATTGTCCGGCCCGAGCAGCAGGAGCAGCAAGGCGACCGGCGCCAGCCAGAGCAGGAGCAGGATCGCGGAGACGGCCAGCGTGCCCCGCAGCCCGGTCCGCGCATGATCCGGAATCGCCTCGCCGAGCAGGGTCGGGGCCTCCGCCTCGGCCCCCTCCTTCGCCGGGCCATGACCCGCCGCCGCGAAGGCCTGCGAGCCGCCCCGGCTGGCCAGCCAGCCGATCACTCCGCCCGCCACCACGATCACCGGAAAGGGCGCGCCGAAGAAGAAGATCGCGACGAACGCCGTCGCCGCCAGCGCCCGCAAGGTCGCATTCTTCAGCGTCCGCGTGCCGATCCGCCGCACCGCGTCCAGCACGATCGCCAGCACCGCCGCCTTCAGTCCGAAGAACAAGGCCTCGACCGCCCCGACATTGCCGTAAAGCGCATAGAGCCAGGACAGGCCCATGATCGCGACGAAGCCCGGCAGCACGAACAAGGCGCCGGCGATCAGCCCGCCTTTCGTCCGGTGCATCAGCCAGCCGATATAGGTGGCAAGCTGCTGCGCCTCCGGCCCGGGCAGGAGCATGCAGTAATTGAGCGCGTGCAGAAAGCGCGCGTCCGAAATCCAGCCTTTCTCCTCCACGAGGATGCGGTGCATCACCGCGATCTGGCCCGCCGGGCCGCCGAAGCTGAGCGCCGCGATCCGCGCCCATGTCCGCACCGCTTCGGCAAGCGGCACGGCATGGAGCGGGCGCCCTCCGACGAGGGCCGCGGTCATGCCTTCACCCGCGCCCGGGGCGTGTGCGAGACCCAGTCATGGGTCTCGTCGACCGCGTCGCGGCACCAGCGGTAGAAGGCGTCGTAGACAAGCATCCCCGCCTCGAGCTGCTCCAGATCGTCGGCGTACATGCGCGACAGGCCCAGGGACACGGCGAGCAGCCCCGGCGCCTGCGGGGCGAGATCCGGCCGCGCGGTGTCCGCCCCGCGCACGATGGGCGCCAGCCGGTCCAGCCCCGGCAGCCCGGCCAGCCCGAGCTCCTGAAGCATCGCGTCGAACGTGCATTGCTCCCCGCGATGGCTCCAGAAAACGCCGTCCACGTCGAACGGCGCCGCGTCCATCCGCTCGCCGACCGCGGGCACGTCCCCCGGCGAGACGAACAGGAAGATGGCGGCCGGGTCGACGAACCGCCGGATCAGCCAGGGGCAGGCGATCCGGTCCACCTTGGGCCGGGCCCGCGTCACCCAGCGCGTCCGCCCCTCCGCGTCGCGCGGCGGCAGCACCGCCTCGCGCACCAGCGGCAGGCCCGCCGCAGCCCAGGCCTCGGCCCCGCCCTCCAGCAGCTCGGCGCGCAGCCCCCGATGGCGCAGCCAGGCCGCCGCGGCGGGGCTCGCCTCCGTCCCGTCCCTGCAGATCAGGATCGCGGCGGGGCCGGCTATGCCCGCCGCCCAGTCCGCCACCTTGTCAGGCTCGCGCCGCAGCGCGCCGGGAATGAAATCCCCGCCGCCGGTCAGGTCGATGAGCGTCGGGCAGGCGGGCGTGCCGAGCAGGCGGGCAAGCTTGTCGGGAGCAATGGCGTTGATCGCGGGCATGGAGCGTCCTTGTCGAAAAGAGGACGCGATGCTTCAGCCTGTCGCCTCATGGGGAGATCGCGATCCCCATGGCCTGAATAGATAAGCTGGCCGCAGCGCTGTCAAGAGACCGCCCCGCTCAGCGTCCGCCGAAGCTCAGGCGGATCCCTCCGTTCACCGTGAACCCCTCGCCCGGCGCCCAGGCGTCGATCGTCCAGCGCCCGTCCGGCGCCCGCGCCGGCCGCACCAGCGGATCATATTTCGTCTGCCGGACATCGAGCAGATTCTCGGCGTTCACGAACAGCCGCACCGGGCCGAGCGTGATCTCGCCGAGCAGGCCCATCTCGACATAGGGACGGCTTTCCGTGCGGAAGGCATTGTCGTCCAGCAGCTGCCGTCCCGTATAATAAGCCTCGAAGCCGATCCGCCCGACGCCATGCCGCTCCCACATCGCCACCACCCCCGCGCTGTGCCGGGGTGTCAGCGGCACTTCGCGGCGCCCCGCGCCGGCCGGGTCCGGCTCCGCGGAGTCGACGTAGAGATAGGAGCCGGTGACGACGAACGACCGCCAGCGGTAACGCAGCAGCATTTCGATCCCGCGAATCCGCGTCACGCCGTCGACGCTGACCAACCGCACCCGCCCGGTCTCCGGCGAGGGGTCGACGACGTCGAGCCGCGTCACATTGTGCATGTCGGAGCCGAACACGGTCAGATTCGCCTCGATCGGCCCGCGCCGATAGCCGATGTCGAGCGAGGCGCTTTCCGCCGTCTCCGCGCGCAGCCCCGCCAGCGGCTCGAGCCGGGACAGGCCCGCCGCCTCGGTCTCGTCCACGAACGGCGTCGGCGCGTAGAAGCCCCGCCCCGCCGAGGCACGGATCGTCCACGGTCCCGGCCGGAACAGCAGCGACAGCCGCGGGCTGAACCGCGTCCCATATTCATTGTGCACGTCGAGCCGCGCGCTGCCCGCCAGGGTCAGCCGGTCGGTGACCTCCTGCTCCAGCTGCGCGAAGGCCGCCGGCACCCGAAAGTCGTAATCGAACAGCGGGAAGGCGTCGCTATGATAGCCGTCCACCTGATAGGCCAGCCCCGCGACCCAGGACGTCCCGCCCGCCTCGCCGACGAACGACGCCTCGGTGAACAAAGTATGGTGCCGGTCCTCCTCCACCAGCGGGCCGAAGACGTGGCGATGGTCCTGCTGCATGGCCGAGCCACGGATCTGCAGCGTCCCGAGCGTCCCCACCGGCACCCCCGCGACCAGCCCCGCATCCACCCGGTCCGTCGCCTGCGTCTGCGGGAAAGGCCGGCCGTCGGGCGTCGTCCGCCCCGCCAGCGTCCCGCCCCGCCGGTTCTCCCCCATCGCGCCCACGGTGGCGAACAGGGTCGCGCCCCCGTCGCCCCGCCAGTAGAGCCGCGGCCGCATCGTCCAGCGGTCGTAGCCCGGCAGGTCCACCCAGCCGTCCCCGTCGAAATCCTGCCGGCTCTGCCGGTGCAGGCCCCCGGTCAGCGACGCGCCCCACCCATTGCCGAGCGGCGTGGCGCCATAGACGGTGAGGTCCTGTCCGTTCCGGCTGGTGACGTTCGCCAGGCCCTCGAATTGCGGCCCGTCCCCCGGACGCCGCGACACCAGGTTGATCACCCCGCCCAGCGCCGAGGGCCCATAGAGCGCCGAGGCCGCGCCCTTGATCACCTCCACCTGGCCGAGATCGGTCGGCGGGATCTGCAGCAGGCCGAGCGAGGAGACCTGGCCGCCATAAAGCGGCAGGCCGTCCGCGAGCAGCTGCGTGTAGCGCCCGTTCATTCCCTGCACCCGCACGTTCGCCGAGCCCAGCGCCGGTGACGTCACCTGCACGCGCACGCCCCCGGTCTCGCTCAGGATCATCGCGATATTGCCTGGCCGCATGGTGATCTTCTCTTCGATCTCCTCCCGGTTCAGCACCTCGACCCGGATCGCCTCATCCTGCACCCGGCGGCGGGAACGGGTCGCCTGGACGACGATCTCCTCTTCTTCCTCCCCGGCCTGCTCCGGCGCGACGGCCTCCGCCTCCGCGCCGGCCGCCTCCTGCGCCAGGGCCGGCGAGGCCAGCAGCGACAGGGCAAGAACCACCGGCGCGGCGGCACTCGAAGCAACATTTTTGCGGATCATTCGCCCCTCGACAGAATCGATATATCGTTTTTATGGAGTCTGTAGTCGCTACAGGGTCAAGGCATCGGACAATGAAGATCGGCGAACTCTCCCGGATCACCGGCACGAACGTGGAGACGGTCCGCTATTATGAGCGGATCGGCCTGCTGCCGAAGCCCGGTCGTACCGGCGGCAATTACCGGGACTATGCCCCCGCGGAGGTCGAGCGCCTCCGCTTCATTCGCCACGCCCGCGGCCTCGGCTTCGAGATTGCCGACATCCGCTCATTGCTCGATCTCAGCGAGCATCCCGAACGGGATTGCTGCGACATCGACCGGATCGCCACGTCTCATCTCGCCTCGGTCGAGGGGAAGCTCAGGCGGCTCGAGCAGCTCCGCAACGAGCTCGCCCGCATGCTTGCCCAATGCCGCGGCGGCCAGGTCGCCGACTGCCGCATCCTGCAGACACTGGCCGACGGCTAGGCCCTCGGCATCGCCCCATCCGCACCCCCGGGAACGCGAGGGCCGTGGGCAGCTGCCTTTGGATGCACATTCCCATGACCGCCGCTGCAAGCAAACAAAAGTCATCGCCATACTGTCATCACGTCCTCTGGCGCAAAAAGCCGCCAGAGAAATATCACGCGGTCGCGCAAATATACTTGCCGTGAAGCCAATAGTTGATACGTCGAATAAATAATTGATTTTTAAAATAAATCGACTCGCAATCTATTGATTTGGATCAACAGGAGATTTGTCACATGGCCAATGAACCGACACTGTCCGAAACAGGGGCGACTCCTGATGTACTGGCAACGATGGCTGCGCTTGCTGCGGCCAGCCCGAGCGGCAGCGTAAATCTCACGATTGATACGGGAACCACCAAATATAAGCTGACAATGTCGATTCCCACCGACGGGTCCGGAGGCTATTCGTTCTCCCTGACCTCGCAGCCGGATGCCGGCGGCGCTGCGGATACGCTCTTTTCCTTCACCTATACGAGCGAAACCCAATATTCCGTGGCGGCGACGCTTCCGTCGCTCAAGATCGGCTCCGGCAGCGTCTCGGGCGGCTTCACTCTGTCGACCGGATCCTGAGCCGGGACGAGGCATGGCATCCGGCGGCAGCAGCTACAGTGTCGCTGCCTCTGGGTGGGGCGAATGGACGTTGCTCAGCCAGCCTTTCGCGCTCGTCGCGAAGGAGATCGCGGTCGGGCTGACCGAGGCCGGCGGCGCGATCACGGGGACGCTGAGCTGTTCGCTGGATATCGCCGGTGCCGCCGTCGCCGTCACCGCGTCGCTGCCCCGGCTTCGTTTGACGGGGACGATCGCCGGCAACCTCTCCATCGGCGCCATCTGCCGGGACTTGATCGGCGAGTCCGTTCCGGCCTGGCTCGACAGCCTTGGCTTTTCGAACGTGGCTGTCGTCGTCGACGCCGAAGCGAGGACGCTTTCGCTGGCGGCGGACTTGCCGTCTTTCTCCATTCCGCTCGTGGGCGAGTTCGACGACCTGCAGCTCTCGGCGAAGGCGGCCGAAGGACAGAATCCGAAAATCTGCCTCTACGGAACGTGGCATCCGCTCTACGCCCTGCCGACAGTCACCGGTTATTGCTGCTATCCGTTCGACGAATTCGACGGCAGGAAAATCCCTCCCGATCCGCCGTCACCACCACCACCACCACCACCACCGCCACCGCCGCCGCCGCCGCCGCCGCCCGGCCCGCCCATCGGACCGCCTGTCGGACCCGTCGGGCCGACGCCTCCCCCGCCGCCACCGCCGCCGCCACCACCGCCACCGCCACCGCCATCCGGCGGTCCGGTCATCTGCTACGATTCCACGGCCATCTATAAGCCGCTCTGGCTGGATCATGGCGATGGCGCCCGTGCCGATGTCGGCTTCTGGCGGCCGGTGAGCGGCGACGGCCAAGGCTATTTCTTCGGCGACTATGCGCAAAGCTGGTACGGCAACCCGGTGGAGCCGGTGCGGTTCGTCCGGCGCGTCATGAACGACTCGGCGCCGGCACCGGCGCTCCGGCCGCCGGACCGGCTCGATCCGATCTGGTGGTATGCGGTCCAGGCCGACGGCGGCACGGTCTACAATGTCATCTGGACGCTGGTTCCCCCGGCCGGCTACGTCGCCTGCGGTTCGGTGGCCAGCACGTGCGCCGGCTTGGGGGCGGACGGACGGCCGACACCGCCACCGTCCCGTCCCGATCTCGTCTGCCTGCGCGCTGACCTGGCCGCGTCGCTGCCGGGCAGCGATCTGCAATGGCTTTGGCACGATACCGGCTCGGGCAACCCGAACGACGCCACGATCTGGCGCCTCCCCGATCTGCGCACCATGCTTGCGCTGCCGGACTATCAGCTGCCCGCGACCTTCTTCATGCCGCCCGTTCCGCCGGCGCCGGCCGGACCCGACCCGGTCCTGCACTATACGGAGGCGCCGCTGGACCCGCTCTGGATGGACCATGGCAGCGGCGCGCATGGCGACGCAGGCTTCTGGCGGCCACGGCTGAGCGATCCCGGCCAGTTCTTGCTCGGCGACGTCGCGCTGTCGGGCTACGCGCCGCCCACCGGGCCGGCGATGGTCGTCGGCGCGGTCGGCAATGACGATCCCGCCCGTCCCGCGCTGGCCCCACCCTTCGGTTTCACCCCGATCTGGTGGTACGACACCATGGCGGATGATCCGGGTCTTTGGAATCTCCGCATCATCTGGGACGTCGTTCCACCCGATGGCTATGTCGCCTGCGGCTCGGTGGTGACGGAGACCGGGCCGCTTCCACGCGGCGGTTCCTTCCCCCTGCCCGACGTGCCGGGGCTGCGCTGCGTCAGGTTGGATCTCGCTGGCCAGGTCGGCGCAAACGCGATGACCTATATCTGGAACGACCGCGGCTCCAGGAATCCGAACGACGTCATGGTCCTGCAGGGATGGGCGGGTGGCGCGATGATGGCGATCCAGAGCTACATTGGCCCGGCCAGCTTCTATGTCGCGCCGCTGCCCGGATAACCGTCCGCCGACCCTTGGACAAAACTCCGGATCGGCCCTGGATGCCGGGCTTCCGATGCCACAGCCTCAACCGCGCGGGCGCCGTCCATACATGATACTATCCCCTGCATCCGGCGGGCACGCGCGGTCCGGCCCCATCTTCAGGAAGACGCTCCTGAACCGCATATAGGGGTCGTTTGGCATATTGCGCTCCCGGCTTGCGCGGCGAGCAAGGCGGCGAGGAACAGGCTTCCGCTCACACGAAGCGCGGGATCGGCCTTGGGTGCGGCGTCTTCCGGTCGCTCAGGTCGAACACGACCTCGTCCACCCAGCACCAGCCCCAGCCCTCGGGCGGGTCATAGCCCTCGATCACCGGATGCCCGGTCGCGTGGAAATGCGCCCGGGCATGGCGGTTCGGGCTGTCGTCGCAGCAGCCGACATGGCCGCAGATCCGGCAGAGCCGCAAATGCACCCACCAGTCGCCCGTCTTCAGACATTCCTCGCACCCGTCCGCGCTGGGCGTGACCTCGGCGATCAGATGCTCGTGCGGACAGGCGTCGGCCATGCGTGCCTCCTTCAGCCTTCGGGTGCCGGCGTCGCCGCGGGCGCGGGTGCGGGCGTTGCCGCGGGCGCCGGCACGGCCGCCGGTGCCGCGCTGCAGGCGCGTTCGAACAAGGCGCGCTGCATCGGGTCGTCATTGTTGACGCGCACGGCTTCGTCGCCCGGCAGCGACCGCCCGGCCGTGCCGTCGGCGGTGAAAAAGTCGATCCCCTCCAGCTGCGCGGTGCGGGCGCGGCAGTCGAAAATGAAGGCGGCCACCGCGCTGCGCGATCCGTCCGACGCCGGCGCCGCGAGCAACGTGCGCATGCGCAGCTGGACGCGGTCGCCGGTGCGGACGATGCTCGCCGCGTCGACCTCGCGGGTCATGCCCGGCTGGGCGGCGCCGAACCGCTCCCACCGGGCTGCGGCGGTGGCCGGCGCGGGCTGGGCAGGGGGTGGCGCGGACTGGGCGATCAGGGCGGCTGCGAAGAGACCGATGCTCATACTGGGTACTCCTTTGTCGGATGCCCCCTGAATCATGTCCTCCCTAACCCCGGGGAGGGAGAAAGCTCAAGGCCGCGCGGGCACCGCGCAGACCCATTGTTCGAGCCTTGCGTCGTCGCTGCCCGGCGCTGCGTTCTGGGGAACCCGGCCGGCCCGCCCATATTGGGAGCCGTTCACATAATCGCCCGTCGCGGTATAGGCATGCGCCTCGACCAGCAGCGCATTATGGGCGCTGCAATTGATGTCGACCATCATCATCATCGATTTGATGCCCGCTTCGGTCGGAGCGTCGTTGATCGTGTAAAGCGTCGTCAGGGCGATGTCCCCGGTGCGGCGCACGCTGGCCATGTCGACATACATGGTCGCGCCGCTTCCCGGACCGCCCAGGAACAGCCGCCAGCTGGGGCGCTGGACGGGCGCGGGCGGGCGGGCGGCCGGCGGCACTGCCGGCTGCATGGCGAGAGCGAAAGCGAGGATGAGGCTCATCGGTTTCTTCCAGTACAGAGATGGGTTCGAAGCTGGGCGTTGGGCGAGGTCGGGCCGATCGGCAGGTCGCGAAGCTGGTTCGCCGGCGTCTGCTGAGTCCCGACGAAGCGCCCCCGCCCGTCATAAAGGTCGGACGCCTCGGAGCGGACCGTGTTCCCCCGGCAGTCGTAAAGATAGCGCGCCACGCCCATCGAGGGCGCCCCGGCCGGCGGCCGGATGAAGCGGAAGCGGACGGCGGCGCGCACCCTGGTCCCCTGCCGCTGAACGCTCTGCGGGTCGATCGCATATTCGGCCTGGGCGTTGCGGCCCACCGTGCGCCAGCGCGGCAGGCCCGGTGCCGGCAGCAGCTGCATGGCCATGGCAAGCAGGAGGCCGCTGGTCATCGGCCGCGCCTCATCGGCAGACCGCGGCGCGAACCGCCGCATTGGGGCTGTCCGGCCGGATCGGCTCGGCCTGCCGCTCGGCCGCGGGCACGAGGGCGTTCAGCATCAGCCGGCCGTCGGCATCATAGCCCTTCACTTCGATCGCCGTCGCCGTCCCGCCCGCGCAATCGACGTCGAGCACCCCGGTGACGACGCGCATGCCGTCCGCGCCCGCGGTCGGCAGCCGGCCCCGGATGCGGACGCGGACCCGGCCGTTTTCGGGCCGGACGCTGGCCGGGTCCAGGGACGTTTCGACCCCGCCATGCGTGCCGAGGCTCTGCCAGGCGGGCTCGGGCGCCGGCGCGGCGGCCTGCAGCAGCAGGGTGGCAGCGAGCGCGATCACAGCAACGCCACCAGCGCGAAGCCGCCGACCAAGGCGATCAGCACCGCCCAGCTCACCAGGGTCAGCCGTTTCTCGATGAAGGCCTGCACCGGCTCGCCCCATTTCTTGAGCGCCCAGGCGAGCAGGAAGAAGCGCGCGCCCCTTGTGATCAGGGCGAGCAGGACGAAGAGGGGGAAGTTGAAGCCGGCCAGGCCGCTGGCGATGGTGACCAGCTTGAACGGGATCGGGGTGAAGCCCTTCAGCAGGATGATCCAGACGCCATATTGAACGAAATAATGGCGGACCTCGTCGGTGAGGCCGATATAGGTGGCCAGCCAGGGGCCGAAGCTCTCCCAGAAGAAATAGCCGATCGCATAGCCCAGCATCCCGCCCAGCACGGAGGTCACCGTGCACACGGTCGCGATCCAATAGGCCTGGTCGCGCCGGGCGATGATCATCGGCACGACCATCACATCCGGCGGAATCGGAAAAAAACTCGATTCGGCGAAGGACACTGCGCCCATATAACGGACGGCGTGGCGGTGCCCCGCCAAGCGCAGGGTCCAGTCGTAAAGCTTGCGGAACATCTTTGTGGGGAAATCCGGCCGTGAAATGTCCGGGAGGCATAGCCGGGGCCGGGGTCCGCACTCAAGGGCCGTGACGGCGCGCGCGGGCTCCCGGCCTCCCGGCGGTCAGATTCTACCCAGCACCACGAGGATGATCACGATCAGCAGGACCGTGCCGAGAATGCCGGACGGCCCATAGCCCCAATTGCGGCTGTGCCCCCAGGTCGGCAGCGCTCCGAGCAGGATCAGCACTAAGATGACGATCAGAATCGTGCCCATATTCACTCTCCCTGTTGATGTGGCGGCGTAACGAGCCGACTCGCGAAAGGGTTCAATGCGCTGATTTTCCCTGCGCTGACTTCTTGTGTCCCGGCTTGTAGGATCTGCCGCATTGGGAGGGTCATGCTCTATCTGACGATCAAGGCCTTGCAGTCCGGCATCATCGTCGCCGCCGTCTCGGTCATCGCCAACGCTACCCCGGCCTGGGCGGACTGGTCGCCTCGCTGCCGCTGGTCTCCGTCCCCGGCATGATCTGGGTGTGGCGGCACGCAAGACCCGGTCCGCATGGCCGCCCATGCCGAGGGGACCTTCTGGTTCGTACTCCCTCGCTGCCGATGTTCCTGCTCATCCCGTGGCTGCTGCGCCTGGGCTGGTCATTCTGGTCGGCGCTCGCGGCAGGCTGCGTGCTGACGATCCTGCTCTATGTCGCGATGACGCTGATCAAGCCGAAATTCAGCCTGAAACTCTAAACGAATCTCTAGGCGGCGCTGCGCTCCAGGAAACGGGCTTCCCGCTCGATCATCGGCGCGAAGCTCGGCCGGGCCAGCATCCGCTCGACATAGGCCAGCACCTTCGGGTGCCGCGCAGGGTCGATCATGACTTTGAGGTGCCGGAAATTCGCGAACGGGCTGGCGACCGAAATGTCGGCGAGGGTCAACCGGTCCTCGACCAGATAGCCGCTCTCCGGGATCACCGTCTCCAGATAGTCGAGCAAGGGCGGCAGCTCCTCGCACTCCGCCTTCGCCGCCACCGCCTCGTCCCCCGGCACCCCGAGAAAGCGCGGCCCGACGATCCGATTGAAAAACATCTTCCCTCCACAAGCAAACAGGATCGTGTCCGAATATTCGTCGAACCAGATCGCGCGCGCACGGGCCCGGGCTTCGGTGGGGATCAGGTTTGGCTCTGGCTTGATCGCATCCAGATAGGCGACGATCGCGCTGGAATCGGAGATGGCGAAATCGCCGTCGCTAAAACCCGGCATCTTGCCGAACGGGCTCGCCTCGCGGAACGCGGGGTCCTGGCTGCCCGGTGCCACCGACTTGATCTCGAGCTCGATCCCCTTCTCCATCGCGAAGGCAACCACCTTGCGGACGAACGGCGACAGCGACGATCCATAGACGATCATGACGGCGACTCCATTTTGCGTTTTCGATTGAAACGTAACGGGCCCGATACGGCCTTGCAATCGCGCTATTGCGGCAACCCCGGAGCCACATCGCAATAGACGAAGTCGCCGCTCTCGACGAGCCGTTCGGCAATCAGGTCCACCAGCGAGTCCACCCGATAATAGACTGTGTGGGCCAGTTCGTCGCCGGTCAGCACTTCGTCGACCAGGTAGCGGAAATTGGCGTCGAGGAACGAGGCATTGGGCGCAATCGCCCCGCGCACCTTCGCCCACATCCCCGCCGTCGCGGCCGAAATCCGGGCCTCGATCTCGACCTCCATCGCGTTAGGCAGCGAGATGCATGCATCGTGGTAGTTCGGCCAGGGGCGCTTCGAGACGCGGACAATCCCGTCCCCGTCATCGTCCCCGAAGGCAAGGGCGCGCAGGCGGCTGGAAATGATCGAGTCGAGTACAGCCGTCGTGCCGGTCGAAAACCACTGCCGAAGGGTCACGAACCACAAATAGAGGACATAGCCGGAGGCCATCCAGATGAGGACGAAGGCCACGCCCTCTGGGTCGATGTCGAGGCGCAGATAGTGGATGGCGATAGACAGCAGGGCGAAGGAGAGGCCGAAAGCGGCAAGGCAAAGAGCGGTTCCGACCAGGCTTGGCTTAGCCTTGCCGCTGAAGCGCGAAAGCAGGTTGATCGGCCGGTTGAGCGAGGCGAGCAGCTGGATCGCCTCGTCATTGCGCGAGCAGAGATTGAACCAGCGGATCTTATGGCGGAGCTTGCGGCCCTTGCGTGGCGGTTTGCGCAGCAGCCCGATCAGGAGCGCGCCGGTCAAGAGCGCCAGGATGACGAAAAGCACGCCGGCTGGAAACAATATCCATTTCGAGAGCCCCGACGCGGCGAAGCCGCCGGCAGCTTCATGGGCCGAGTGGCACAGATAGCCGAAGAAGAGCAGCAGGCCGGTCAAGGACGCTTGGGTCAGAACAGCGCGAACCCAGAAGCCGCGCGAATAAGTGAAAAAGGGCGTTCCCATGCTGACGACGGTGCCGATCCGCGCTATGTCCTGCTTCTTGCGCGCGAGCCGCTCGATCGCGGCGCGGGCGACATTGCCGCCATGGCTGTGCGCGATGACGTGCAGCGGGCGCCGGCCTGAATGTTCGAACAACGCCTCGAATGTGTCCGCCGCGGCGTCGCGCGCGGTCTCCAGATTGTCGCCATGCCATTTGAGCCGGAAGACCAGGTCGGTCTCCGTCAGGCGGCGGCCGTCCTTCGTCCGGATCCGCGAATCGAGCCGGGGGCACAGGCACCCGTCCGTCTGCCACCACTGCTCGCCCTCGTCCGAGCGGCAATGATCACCGAGGCCAAAATCGACGGCGTGACGATAGACCTCGTCTTCGTCATGCTGCTGTGGACCGGTGCCGTGGATCAGGACCAGCAAAGGCGTCTCGGCCAGCGGATCTCGCGGTTCCGTCATAGAGCAGCTGATCGACCAGGTTTCATTGCGGCCGCCGGGCACGGGCCGAGAGATAGTCGTAAATCGCGTCGACCTCGGCATCGGTGAACCGGGCATACCGGCCGCGCGCGACCTCGCTCATCAGCCCGACCTGTCGCCCGCCCATCGCCACGCCGGTGCGCATCAGGCGCCGGAAATCCTCGCGCGAATAGGCACCCACGACATTCAGGTCGGGCGGGCTGCGCGGCGCGCCCGGCCAGGTGTCGCCAGCCAGGGTCAGGCCATGGCATTCGCCGCAGGTCGCCCGGATCATGTAGCGCGCCATGTCCTGCCCTTCACTGAAGCGCGCCGGCCCCTGCCCACGCCGCGCCAGCACCCATTGCGGGGCCGCGCGATAGGTGCCCGCGGCAATCTCGCGGCGCCCGCGCGGGCCGAAGACGATGCGCGGATGGACCGACCCTGCCGGCGGCACGGTGCGTAGCCAGGCAATCAGCGCCGCCATGTCGGCCGGGTCTAGCTCGGTGAAGATTTCCGAAGGCATGTCCCAGAGCGGCGTGCCGTCCGCCCGCACGCCGGCGCGGATCGCGCGCTCCAGCGTTGCGTCGGTATAGGCCGGCAACGCGCGGGTCAGGTTGGAGCTGAAGGAGATGGCGAGGTCGGCTTCCTCGTTCCACCGCTGGCCCTGCAAATTCCGGCCATGGCAGCCTTTGCAGCCGAGCACGACGGCAAGACGCTCGCCATGCTGGAGCGGCGTCTGCCCGGCAATCGGTGCGAAACGTGGCGCCGCCGCTTTGGGCGCCTCGGGTGCCTGCCCGCAGGCCGCGAGCTGCAACACCAGCAGGATCGCCACGCGCCGCCTCACCGCGCCGGACACCCCACGAAATGCGCGCTCAGCAGCCGACGCCATTCGGCCTCTCCCCCATCGCTGACCCGCATCAGCCGCAGGCGAAAATCGCGATGCTCGCTATGATTGAGAATGCCCCAAGACGCCTCGATGATATGCCCCGCCGCGGCGTCGAACCAGATCGGCCCGCCGCGATTGCCGAACGCCGGTCCGCCGGCCTCGAAGCGCAACGCGCGCCGGCCGTCATGACGCTCCGCGCGAACGAAGCGAAGGTCGGCGCGGCCCAGATAGCGGAGCGGATTGGCGCCATCGTCGGGCCAGAGCAAAGGCATGCCGAAGCTTAAATTCGCCCTGCGGTTCGGGCGGTACTGGGCCGTGATCGTCAGGCTGGCGAGGTCGAAATCGAAGATGTGCCAGGGCGTGTCCGGCACATCCCGTGTCAGCACGATCGGGCCGTTCGGCGTGTCCACGCGCCCGTCCAGCCGCCGCGCCGCCGCATCAAAGGTGAGCACCGCGAATTCCTCGCGCCCGGCATTGGGCCGCAGCCTGCCGCCGCCCAGCCTGGTCGCATAGCCGCGCGCCAGATCGAGATCGGCGGTCACATAAGCGGCGTTGTTGCAGCGGCCGCGCATCTTGACGACGCCGATATGCGTGCGGCTTTGGCGGAAGACGTGAATCGTCTCAGCCTCGGCGCCGTCCCGGTCGGACCGGACATAGGTGTAGATGCGGCCGATATGGTCGGCGGCGGCGGCGGGCGCGACGAACGCGGCAGCAAGGTCGATGATGCTCATACTGTATTATCTATATAATACACTTAGCGCCGTCCAGTCGGCGCAGGCCTGCCGCGGCGCATCGGCTGTGGCTTCATGTAGGTGAGGCTGCGCCACAGCCATTCGACCGGCCCGAACTTGAAATATTTCAGCCAGAGCGGACTGAGCACCAATTGGAAGGCCCAGATCGCGAAGACCACGTAATAAAGCTGGTGGCGCTCGAGCTGGCCGTAATTGCCCATCAGGATGAAGAGCACGAGGCAGATGACCGAGTGCATCAGATAATTGGTGATCGCCATCCGCCCGACCGCCGCGAACGCCCGGCGGACGAAGCCCAATATGCCGCTTCTCACGAACAGCAGCAGCAGCCCCAGATGGCCAATCGTCATGCCGAGCCGGCCGAGATCGTAGGTCGTCGACACCTCGGCGAAGGCCAAAGCGTCGAAGCCATTGTCCATGATATGCTTGGTCTCGACCGCATTGGTGGCGAGCCCCACCGCGTAACCGCCGAGCAGCATCGCCACATAGAGCCCGGTCCGCCGCTCCAGCGTCAGCACACCCAGCCTGAACAGGGCCATCCCGATCAGCATCATTCCGAACACGTCGAAGAAATAGCGATACAGGCCATAGGTCTGATAGATCACGTTGACCCCGGCCATATAGGCGAAGGCATGGGCATAGCCGCCGGTATAGTCGCGGATCTTTTGGGCGATGGTCTCCGGGCTGGAGACATATTCCGCCTTCTCCGCCTCCCAGTCGGCGATTGCGGTCTCCTGCGCTTGGGTCGCGTCTTCCTCGGCGGCGCGGGCCGCTGCGGCGCCCGCGGCCGCCGCCGGATAGGGAGCGTGGACGGCGAGCGTGCCCCGCGTCTCCTGATAGTTCCAGGCCGCGCCGGCGAGCAGCGACGCGAGGCCGATCAGGAGCAGCCACTTCGCCGCCAGCTTGCGGAAGGCGAAGACGAACAGCGCGACGATCCCGTAGGAATAGAGAATGTCGCCATGCCAGAGCAGCAGGAAGGCATTGACCATGCCGAAGCCGACCAGCCAGAGATTGCGCCGCATATAGAGGTCCGCGGCATCGGTCCGCCCCTGCGCCTCGAGCCGCGAGGTGAACAGGATCACGCTGGCCCCGAACAGCATCGAGAAGAGCGCGCGCTGGGTCCCTTCGAAGCCGATCTCGGTGATGACCCAGGTGACGAGGTTGATTCCCGTCGCGCCGCCCGAATTCTGCGGATTGGTGTAAGCGTCGGGCAACCCGAAATCGATGATGTTCATGAGCAGGATGCCGCAGAGTGCGACGCCCCGCACGAAATCTAGCGCTTCGATCCTGCGCGCGGATGGCGCCGCTGGCGGTGTCGCGGGTTGGACGACAGTTTTCTCTTCCGCTGCAGCCGCGCTCGCCATCCCTTCCCCCTTGCGTCTGTGTCGCGCCAAATGGCCGGGGGCGCAAGCATGGTCCGAGCGGGATGACGCGGCCCCGGAAGTTGACAAAGTTGACAGCACGCACACGTGAGGCACCGCTCATTTGAGCCGATAATGATCGGCCAGCCGGTCGAGCGCGATGGTAAGTACCACCCGCCCCGCCCGCGCCGGCCAGCCCAGCGCCTGCTCCGCGTCACGCATGCCCTCGCCGGCGCAGACCACGCGCCAGGCGATATCGGCCAGCCCCGCCCCGACCGCCGCCACTGCCGCCTCGAACCGGCGCTTCGCGGCGAGCTGGACCAGAGTGGACTCGGCGGGATCAGGTGCGGCGCGGGCGGAGCGGCCGGGCGGCGGTGCATCCCAGCGCATGGTCACCGAAGGGCCAAGCGAGGCCAGTTCCCAGTCTCCGCGCAAGGCCTCTCCGGCCTCGAACTGGCGCCCGTTCACCAGGCCCCGCGCGCGAAGCCAGCCCAAAGGCGATTCGGCGAGGTTCACCGTCACCGAGCGGGCTGGCCGTGTGCCGCGCGTTTGGGTGCGCGGGCGGCCGTCGCGAGGCAGTGGGCGCTCAGCGAGTAGTCGGTTGGCCTTTCTGATTCCTCTTTCTTTCATGACGGCCTACTTGCCATCTGGATAAATGTGTAGGAAAGAACGAACCGATCCGGTTTGGAGGTAATTTCATGATCACCCGCATCCGAGAGGTTCGCCGCGCCAGAAAGCTGACCCTGCAGGACGTCGCCGACCGCTGCGAGCCGCCGACCACCCCGCAGACCGTTGGCCGGCTCGAGACGGGCACGCGCACTGTCTCCGTCGGCTGGCTGAACCGGATCGCGAAGGCGCTCGGGGTCGAGGCGGCCGATCTCGTTACCTTGCCCGAGCGCGAAGACATTCCGCTCGCCGCGACGCTCGATCACGATGGCGCGCATGCGCCGCGCCGCGAGGGGGTCGCGCTGCCGCCACGCCCGACGCCGGACATGGTCGCGATGACCGTCCAGTCTTCGTCGGGGGATTATCGCAGCGGCGACGAGATCTGGCTGAACCGCCTGACGCCGGAAGCCTATGCGAGCGCGCTCAACCGCGACGTCCTGATCCCCCGCCCCGCCGGCCGCTTCGTCTTCGGCCGGCTGATCGGCCGCGAAGGCGCCCGCATCCAGCTTCTCCCTTTGGGCGCGGGCGGCAAGCAGCAGGTCTTCGACGACCCGCCCTGGGCGGCCGTTGCGGTGAAATTGATCAGGAGCCTTTGACGGCTAGAGGTGACGGGTCTCGGCCGGCGCGTTCCACCAATTGTCGTTCAGGCCGTCCATATAGGTAATCGGGGCGGCCAGAAGTTCGGCGGGGTCGAGATCGTCGAGCGCCGCGACATAGACGGAAACATAGTCGCCGCCGATCTGCTCGACATAGCCATGTCCGTAGACCGGGACGCCGCAATTCCGGCAGAAGCGATGATGGCCGGACATTGTGCCGAACTGATAATCACCGAGCTGCTCCTCGCCCGAGAGCAGGCGGAAGTCGGCGGGCGTGATGCCGATGCCCCACATCCTCTTCTTCCCGCAGATCGAGCAATTGCACTTGCCGGTGCCCTTCGCCAGGTCGATATCGGCCTCGAAGGTCACGGCCTTGCAATGGCAGCTGCCATGATAGGTCTTCGTCGCCATTGCAGGCCTCCTGAAGGTCTGGTGGGCGCTGACGGGCTCGAACCGCCGACATCTTCCGTGTAAAGGAAGCGCTCTACCAACTGAGCTAAGCGCCCTCGGCCAAGCCCCTGCCACCGAAGCGGCGGGCGGGCAAGATCACACGACTTCCGCCGCCATCCGCCGGGCGCGGGCCAGCCAGGCGCCCAGCCCACGCGCAGTCTCGGCCCCGAGCGCGACATGCGCCCGGCGCCGATCTTTCGGGTCGGCGGTCCGCACGATCAGGCCCTGATCGGCCATCACCCCGATCCAGCGCAGCGCTGTCGTCGGCGGCACCGCCGACGCGATGCAGAGGCTTGAGACGGCCACTTTCTTCCCCTCCAGCTGCGCCGCCATGAGGTCCAGCAGCATGTCCCACACCGGGTCGGCGAACAGGTCCGTCTCGAGATAGTCGCCCCGCAGGCGCCGCGCCTGCAGCATGGTCCGGATGAAGGTCGCGTCGGACGGCCCCAGCCGGTCGGCGGCATAGTCCGGCGAGGGCTGCAGTAGGCGGGCGACGGGCTTGTCCGGCGGCGTCGCCCTGTGCGGCCCGAAGGCGCGAGCGATTGCGGCAACCCGCTCGCCCTCTTCGGCCTGGCAGAGATGTACGATGGCGGAATGGCCCGCCGCTGCGGCGACGAGGTCGATCAGGGCGAACGGCGCCGACACCATGCCGCGCCGCGCGCCCCGCTCCGCCTCGCCCTGCAGCCAGCCGAGCAGCGGCATCGCCATTTCGCCCGCTGCGACCTCCTCCAGCTCGATCAGGATCGCGGCGCCCAGTATGGCCTGGTCGGGCGGGTCGACGCCTTTTTCGATCAGTCCGGCCGAGATGATCCGGCATTCCGCCGTTTCGGCGGTTTCGCGCATCCGGACAAGAGCGGCTTGCGTGTCTGCAAAGATGTGGACTTCTGGCTTGGCCCGATCGTCGCCCATTGCGGCCGGTTCACTCCCTCAGGAAAAGGTTTCGCTGAGCCCTTCTTCGGCGCCGTCGAGCTGCTGCACGGCCGTGGCCGCCGCGCCTCCGGCCAGGGCATAAGTGATCGCGCCCTGGATCGCGGTCAGCACCCAGGTGATGATGATCGGCGCGTCGATCGTGCCCAGCATCAGGCGCTCATATTGGGCCAGCGAGGCCTGCTCGGCCTCGGGCGACAGAAAGCCATGCTCCATGATGGCCGCGATATAGTCCGGCTCGGTCACCACCATCGTCAGGGCGCCCAGCGCGATGACGATCAGGGAAATGATGAAGAAGGCGCCGAACAGCGTCCAGAAATGACCGTTGGTCAGCCGCCAGCCGTCGCCGACGGCAAAGGCCCTCCGCTTCAGGGTCAGCGGGAAGGTCAGCGACAATTTGACGCCGAGGGCGAAAGCGACAAGCAGCCCGAACACGGTCAGCACGGTCACCAGCGTGCCCTCCGCCGCGGCGCCGGCAATCGCGACGAGGATCGCGCCAAGCACGGCAGTCACAACGGAGAAGATGACGACATAGAGCAGGATGAGCAGGAACTGCCGCACCTCGTCCATGCCCAGCCCCAGCCAGCCAGGCCCGCCCTCCGCGGGACGAAGCACCGCGCGCATTGCCGCCGTGTAGAGAATGGCGCTGACGATGAGCCCGACGATCCCCACCAGCAGGGCCTGCATGGCGTAAGACAGCTGGGCGGACTCGGGCGACGTGCCGCTCACGACCGCGTCCATGGTCCCGCGAAGCAGAGCCGCCATGGCGAAGCTCGTTCCCACAGTCACGACCAGCTGGATCAGCGTCCAGATCAGCAGGGCGCCGCCCCGTTCCTTGATCAGCCGAAACCCGCCACCCAGCAGCGAACCAACGGTCACGGCACTGCCCCCCGATATGCGTCCTGCCGCCAGCCTAGCGGCTTCGTGAAATAGTGAAACAGAATAAGCCTCGGCTCATCCTGGGAATCTTGTGAATCAGTGGCCGGAGCCCAACGATTTCACAATCTCTTCCACCATCTTCTTGGCGTCCGCGAGCAGCATCATCGTATTGTCGCGGTAGAAGAGCTCGTTGTCGACGCCGGCATAACCCACGCCGCCCATCGACCGCTTGATGAACAACACGGTCTTCGCCTTCTCCACGTCGAGCACGGGCATGCCGTAAATGGGCGAGCTCTTGTCGGTCTTCGCCGCCGGATTGGTCACGTCGTTGGCGCCGATCACGAAGGCGACGTCGGCGCGGCTGAACTCGGCGTTGATGTCCTCGAGCTCGAACACCTCGTCATAGGGCACGTTCGCTTCGGCCAGCAGCACGTTCATATGGCCGGGCATGCGGCCCGCCACCGGGTGGATCGCATATTTGACCTCGACGCCTTCCTTCTTGAGGACGTCGCCCATCTCGCGCAGCGCATGCTGGGCCTGGGCCACCGCCATGCCGTAGCCGGGGACTATGATCACGGTCTCCGCCTGCTTCATCAGGAAGGCCGCATCCTCGGCCGAACCGCGCTTCCACGGCCGGTCGATCGCCGCGCCGCCAGCCGCCGCAGCCGTGTCGCCGCCGAACCCGCCCGCAATCACCGAAATGAAGCTGCGGTTCATCGCCCGGCACATGATGTAGGACAGGATCGCGCCCGAGCTGCCGACCAGAGCGCCGGTGATGATCATCGCGCTGTTGTGCAGGGTGAAGCCCATCGCCGCCGCGGCCCAGCCCGAATAGGAATTGAGCATCGAGACGACGACCGGCATGTCCGCGCCGCCGATCGGGATGATGAGCAGGAAGCCGATCGCGAAGCTGAGCCCGGTGACCGTCCAGAAGATCCAGGGCGCCTGATCCTGCGTGAAATAGCCGATCAAGGCGAGGATCGCGACGAGCGTGCCGAGATTGATCACATGCCGCATGGGCAGCATGATCGGCTTGCCCGACATATTGCCGTTGAGCTTGAGGAAGGCGATGACCGAACCGGAGAAGGTGATCGCGCCGATCGCGACGCCAAGGCCCATCTCGACCCGGCTGGCGATATGGATCGTGCCGTCCGGGTCGGCGATGCCGAAGGCAAGCGGGTTGAGATAGGCGGCCGCGCCGACCAGCACGGCGGCCAGGCCGACCAGAGAGTGGAAGGCGGCGACGAGCTGCGGCATCGCCGTCATCGCGATCCGTCGTGCGGTGACGATGCCGATCACGGCGCCGATGAGGATAGCGCCCAGGATGAGGCCGGCATTCGTCCAGTCGATGTCGGCATTCGCCAATCTCGGCGCATAGACGTAGAGGGTCGCGCCAACAGCCAGCGCCATGCCGAACATGCCGAAGCGATTGCCGCGGCGCGAACTTTCCGGGCTCGACAGGCCGCGCAAAGCGAGGATGAAGCAGACGCCCGCGACCAGATAAGCGATCAGCGCCCAGGACGGGACGGCGGCGGCGTGCTCGGCCACCGCGGCGTGGGTGGCCGCGGCCATGGCGGCGTGCTCATTCATGGTCGGTCTTCCCCCCGGCGGCGCGCATCACCGCTCCTTCTTCTTATACATGGCGAGCATGCGCTGCGTAACCGCGAAGCCGCCGAAGATGTTGACGCTGGCCATCACCACCGCGGCGAGCCCCAGCCATTTTGCCAGCCCCTCGCCATGCGAGGCGGCGGCGATGAGCGCACCGACGATGATCACCGAGGACACCGCATTGGTCACCGCCATGAGCGGCGTATGCAGTGCCGGGGTCACCGACCAGACCACGTAATAGCCCACGAAGCAGGCCAGCACGAAGATCGACAGGATCGAAATGAAGTCCATCAGCTTTCCCCCTCGGCCTGCAGCCGGAACCGGGTTTCCAATAATCTGAGCTGGCGCACATAGCGGGTGCGCCATTGCGGGTCGTGGACGTCGCCGCAGGCCACGGGCGGCGCGTAGATTTGCCGCGCCTCGTCCAGTCTGTCGGCACCATAGCGGTCCACCAGCACCCGCGTCACCGCCTCCTGCCGCGCCGAGAAATCGCGCTGCCAATCGGCCAAAGTCAGGTTCGGATCGCGGCCGAAGCAATAGGCCTCCTGGTCGATCGCGGCGCGCCGGAAGACCTGCATGGAGCCGTAGACGCTCAGGTCGTTGGCCCGGCTCCAGCCCGTGCCCGACGCCGTCGAGCAGCCGCCGAGTGTCAGAAGGCAGGCGAGTACGAGCGGACGCTTCATGGGCGATACTCCGCAATCTGCCCCGCCAGCGTGTCGAGCGCCCGGCTGTATGCGACGACCGCAGCTTGGCGCGGCGCATCGCCCGGCCCGCACCGCTCTGCCGGCGAAACCCGGCGGACGGCGGCGGCGTCATTCTCGCCGAGCCAGAGGGCATGGCCCGCGCCGGTCTGCACCGCCAGGCGCTTCAGTTCCTCGTAGCGCTCGGCCTCGCTCGCGGGGGCAGCGCCGCCCGGGCACGAGTCAAGCAGCTCGCGGGCCAGCAACGTGCGATAGGTCGCGCGCCGCACCGGCTCCTCTTTCGAATTCCTGGGCTCGGGCCGCCGCTCGCAGCCGGGCGCCAGCAGGATTGCCGCCGACAGCATCCCCGCCGTCGCGGTCGCGCCCCTCATCCCTTCAGCCGTTCGCTGACGACTTCGCCGCCTTTGGTGATCCGCATGCCGAGAACGATCTCGTCATCGTCGGGCAGGACCGGTGCCTTCTTCTCCGCGTCCCAGAAGGCGGAGAGGAAATTGTAGATATTGCGCGAGAAGAGCGCCGACGTGTCCGCCGCCAGCCGGCTCGGCACATTCTTGTGGCCCACGATCTTCACGCCATGCTTCACCACGATCTCGCCCGCGACCGCGCCCTCCACATTGCCGCCCTGCTCTACGGCGAGGTCGACGATCACGCTGCCCGGCTTCATCGTCTTGAGCTGCGCGTCGGAAATCAGCCTCGGCGCCGGCCGGCCCGGGATGAGCGCGGTGGTGATGACGATGTCCTGCTTGGCGATATGGCTGGAGACGAGCTCCGCCTGCGCCGCCTTATATTCGTCCGACATCTCGGTCGCGTAGCCGCCGGCGCCCTCGCCCTCGATGCCCGCGACATTCTCGACGAAGATCGCCTTGGCGCCGAGCGACATGATCTGCTCCTTGGTCGCCGAGCGGACATCGGTCGCCGAGACCTGCGCGCCGAGCCGGCGGGCGGTCGCGATCGCCTGCAGACCGGCGACGCCGACGCCCATGACGAACACCTTGGCGGCAGAAACGGTGCCCGCCGCAGTCATCATCATCGGGAAAGCGCGGCCATATTCCGCGGCTGCGTCCAGCACAGCCTTGTAGCCGGCGAGATTGGCCTGGCTGGAGAGGACGTCCATGCTCTGCGCGCGGGTGATGCGCGGCACGAACTCCATGGCCAGGGCCTCGATCCCCGCTTTGGCATAAGCATCGACGCGGGCGCGTTCGCCGAGCGGGTTGAGCGAGGCGATCAGCCAGGCGTCCTTCTTCATCCCGGCCAGCGCCTTGGGGTCCGGCCCCTGCACGGCGAGGACGGCATCGGCGTCCTTCAGCACGTCCTTGCGGGTCGCGGCGATGGTGGCGCCGGCCGCTTCATAATCCGCATCGGCGATGGAGGCGCCGTCGCCGGCGCCCTTCTCGACCGCGACGGTCGCGCCGAGGCCAATATATTTCTTGACCGTCTCTGGGGTCGCCGCGACCCGAAGCTCCCCGGCCTCGGCTTGTTTCAGGACCGCGATTTTCACCCCCCGGCCCCCTTCCTAGTTCGCGATGATCAGGATGACCATGAGGCCCGTGAGCAGGCTCAGGATCGTTCCCCATTTCATCATGAAGAGAAACCGGTGGTAGCTCCCCTCGTGGGCCCGGAAATCCTTGGTGGCATCATCTATGGCCATGCGCCCTCATCCTCCTGTTCGAAGGCTCCCTAGCAACCCAGCGGGGAACGGGGAAGGCGGGAAAATGCCCGCTGGCGCCGTTTACGAACAACGATAGATTGTCCGCACGCGGCTGTCGCCCGAACGCCTGACCCTGGCCGAGCCGTTGCCGGTCATCTCCCAGTAGAGGGACATGTTCTGGCGGCCGTTGTTGAGGTTCACATAGCTGCCGTCGAGGCTCCAGCTGCCGCTCTCGCCATCGCTCATCGCCGTCCCGTCGGCGTAGAAGGTGATCGCATCATTTCTCGAGCTCGGGCAGCCCGGCCCCCACGTGCCCGTCAGGGTGGCCACGCTGGGCGGAGAGGCACTCATCGTCGGCCGCGACGGCGTGCTGGGGACATAGGCAGGCAGCGTGCTGTTCGTGTCGCTGCCATAGCTCCCGCTGCTATAGCCTGAGCCGGACGAGGAGCTCGACGACGAGCCGCCGAGATCGCCGGTGAGCCACAGGGTCAGGACCGTGCCACCGACGCCGACGAGGAACGCCAGGAAGGTGAACAACGGCCACGCCCCTGGGCCGCTCTTGGCCGGCGGCGGGTAAGAAGGCGCGGGCGAGGGCACCGGTGGTGCGGCCGGAGCTGGCGCAGGCGCAGGAGCCGCCTGATAGGCAGGCTGGGGCGAAGCCGGCGGGGTTGGCTGAACGGGTGGCGCAGGCGGGGCCTGCTGCACCGGAGGCGCCTCGGGGACCGGTTGGACCGGCGGTGGCGCGGCAGCGGATTCGAGCGGCGGCGGTGCGTCCGCGAGCGGCGGCGGCGCCGCGGGTCCGGGCGCCGCCGGCGGCGCGTCTCCGTCATTCCCCTGGTCGGTCATGAGTCCCCCTTTTTATTTCCCCCTCGAAACGGCTCAAATGCGCCCGGTTTCGAAACAAATGTCAACAACATGCGGCAATAGCGGGCCGCGACGGCATGACCCGCAGCGGCACTCTTTCGTCGCGCCTTAAGCCGACCTTTACCGATCCGGGTTATCCCGCCTGTCCCGAAACGAGAGAGAAGAGAATGCGGGCGGATCCCAATCGTTGCCTGTTGCTGATCGACGACGAGCCTGCCCAGCGGCGGCTCGTCACCGCCATTGGCGCGCGCGCCGGCTGGTGGGTCCGCGGCGCCACCGATTTCGACGGCGCGAAGCTCATGCTGGAAGACCCGCAGGAGCCGAAGTTCGACGCGATCCTGCTCGATCACTGGCTGCCGGGCGAGGAGGGCACAGACCTGATCCGCCGGATTCGCGCCTTCCGGCCGGAAATTCCCTTGCTCATCCTCACCGCCCAGAACGACGTCCATGTCGCGGTAGACGCGATGCGCGCCGGCGCCAGCGACTTCATCGTCAAGCCGCTCGCGCCGGACCGGCTGCTGGCGGCGCTCAACACCGCCACCGACCGCCGCAAGGCAACCGGCGAGCTTCGGCCGCTCTCGGAGAAGATCAGCAAGACCCTGGGCTTCGAAGAGATCGTGGGCTCCGCGCCGAAATTCCGCGCCGCCCTGGCCGTCGCCGCCAAGGCGGCTCGCGCCCGGGTCTCCGTCCTGATCGAGGGCGAGAGCGGCTCGGGCAAGGAGATCATCGCGCAGGCGATCCATGCCGCGTCGCCCCGCGGCAAGAAGCCGCTGCACACCGTCAATTGCGGCGCCATTCCCGACAATCTCGTCGAGTCGGTGCTGTTCGGCCATGAGAAGGGCGCCTTCACGGGCGCGTTCGACCGCCATATCGGCCGGTTCGAGGATGCCGACGGCTCGACCATCTTCCTCGACGAGATTGGCGAGCTGCCGCTCGACACCCAGGTCAAACTGCTCCGCGTGCTGGAGACCGGCGAAATCCAGCGGGTCGGCAGCCGAATCACCCAGATGGTCGACGTGCGCATCATCGCCGCCACCAACCGCCGGCTCGCAGAGGAGGTCGCCGCCGGCCGCTTCCGCGAGGATCTCTATTACCGGCTCAACGTCGTCCATGTCCCGATCCCCCCGCTGCGCGACCGGCAGAGCGACATCCCGGCCCTCGCCCGCCACCTGCTCGCGCGGATCGCCGAGCAGCCGGGCATGCGCCATTTGTCGATCACCGATGACGGGCTGGCGATCCTTCTCTCCTACGGCTGGCCCGGCAATGTCCGCCAGCTGCAAAACGCCTTGTTCCGCGCCGCCGTCCTCTGCGAAAGCGACGCGCTCACGGGCAGCGATTTTCCGCACATCGCCAACGAGGCAGCCTTCGGCCGCCGGTCCGACGATTATCACGCCAAGCCGCTGAACGGGCAGTCGCAGACGTCCGCGATGAACCATGGTCCCGGCGTCACCCTCTACGCCGCCGACGGCAACCTTCGCCCGCTGGAAGACATCGAAGCCGACGTCATCCGCCTCGCCATCGGCCATTATCGCGGCCGCATGACCGAGGTGGCCCGGCGGCTAGGGATCGGCCGGTCGACATTGTACCGCAAGCTCGGCGAGCTCGGCATCGGGGACATCGCGGCCTAGCCCCTCCCCTTGTTGGAACGCGGCTGATACAGTCGCTCCATGCCCGACTTTACCGACGCAATCGCCCTGATCACCGGTGCCGCCTCCGGCATCGGTGCGGCTACCGCCACCCGCCTTGCCAATGACGGCGCGCGCAAGCTCATTCTCGTCGACCTGGACGAGGACAAATTACGCGACTTCGCTTTTTCCCTGCCCTGCGAGCGGCAGGTTCTGATCGGCGATGTCACCGACGAGCATTTCTGGGCTGAGTCCGATCTCACCGGCCTGACCCACGCGCTCGTCAATGCGGGGATCGGCGCCGGCGAACCCATCGAAACTTTGAGCTTCGCCGACTGGCGCCGCGTGCTTTCGATCAATCTCGACGGCGCCTTCCTCACGCTGCAGGCCGCGATGCGGGCGATCCGGGCGACGGGCCAAGGCGGCGGCATCGTCCTCACGGCCTCGGCCGCGGGCGTGAAAGCCGAACCGGGAATCGCCGCTTACGGTGCCTCCAAAGCCGCCGTCATCCATCTCGCGCGGATCGCCGCGAAGGAAGGCGCCTCGGCGAAAATCCGGGTCAATACAATCGCGCCCGGCGGCGTGGAGACGGACATCTGGAAAAGCGTGTCCTTCTTTACCGACCTGGTTGAGCAGACCGGCAGCGAGGAAGCGGCCTATAAGGCGATGGCCGGGATGGCGACGCCGCTGGGACGATATGCTAAGCCGGATGAAATGGCGGAGCAGATCGCCTTTCTGCTGTCGGACCGCGCCGCCTATATTACGGGCGCGTGCCTGGTCTCGGATGGCGGCTATTCGCTCTAGCCTCCTCGCCTTGCTGCTGCTCGCGGCCTGCGGATCGGAGGCGCCCGCGCCTAAGGCGGCACAAGCCGACACGTCCCGGTCAGCCGCGGCCTGTACGCAAAGGGAATTCGAGGGCTCGACCTTCACCATCTGTCGCTACGATCGCCGCCGCGACGAGATCGCCTTGTTCCTGAACGGACCCAGCGGCCCGCTACGGAGCTTCGCGGCGCTCGAGGCTCAGCTCGGCCCTCGTGCGAACCGCCTGCGCTTCGCCATGAATGCGGGCATGTATGGCGAGGACGGCAATCCGATCGGCCTCTATGTGGAGGACGGGCGCCAGCGGCACCGGATCAACCGCCAAAGCGGGCCCGGAAACTTCCACATGCTCCCCAACGGCGTCTTCACCGTCGCCGCCGACGGGCGCGTCGCCGTGCTGTCATCCGCCCGCTACCAGCCGGCAAGCCGGCCGCTCTGGGCGACCCAGTCCGGCCCGATGCTGGTGATCGACGGCCGCCTCCACCCTGGGATCCAGGACAACGGCCCCTCTCTCCACATCCGCAACGGCGTCGGCGTCGACAGCGCGGACACGGCCTGGTTCGTCATTTCCGACGACGCCGTCTCCTTCGGCCGCATGGCGCGCCTGTTCCGCGACGTGCTCAATTGCCGCAACGCGCTCTATCTGGACGGCTCGGTTTCGAGCCTGTGGGACCGGCTCGACGGCCGGCGTGACACCAATTCGGAGCTTGGGCCGTTGGTGGCCGTGTTCGAACGCGAAGGGAGAGAATGATGCCGTTCACTGGAAGCTGCCATTGCGGCATGGTCGCCTATGAGGTCGACGAGGATGCGCCGACCGAGGCGATGGAGTGCAATTGCTCGATCTGTCGCCGCCGCGCCGCGCTCCACCATTTCACCACGCCCGACAAGTTCACCCTGAAGACGTCGCGCGACGATCTCACCTCCTATCGCTGGAACAAGGGCGCGATCGCCTTCCATTTCTGCAAGCATTGCGGCTGCGCGCCCTTCGCCGAGGGCCAGGGGCCGAATGGGCCAATGGTCGAGATCAACCTGCGCTGCGCCGAAGACGTGGACACGGCCGCACTGAAGATCAATCCGTTCGATGGCGCCCACCAGATTCCGGGGCCGGCCTGATCTCTCAGGGGATTGTTGCCGACCCGCTGCGTCCAGACGCGGAAATTGCCGTGCGGCGTGGTGATCGGGATCATGCGGACGCCGCCGCTCCAGGCATCGGCCCGGCCGTTCCGGCTGTAATAGTCAGAGCCCGGCGCCGCGGCCGCCGGCATTGCGAACAGCACGGCGACGATCAGGAGGAGATACCGCATCTTCCCCTCCCCCTCTTTGTCATCCGTTTATCACCTCCGCGGCGAACCGGTCCATCTCTTCGGCCTGCGGGCTCATCTGCAGCAGCAGCAGGTCCACGCCCACCGCCTCATAGTCGGCGATACGCTCTTTCACCTGCGCGGCGGTTCCGACCAAGTTCGGCCTCAGGCCGCGGTTCGACACCGAATATTCCTGCAGCTTCAGCTCGCGCTCCAGCTCGGTGCCGGACAGCCATTGCTCGAAATTGTCGAAGCCGGCGGGCGGCTCGGGCGGCAGCGCGGTGATCCGGGCCAGCTCGGCCTGCGCCTCCTCCTCCGTGTCCCGGACGATTGCATAAGCGGCCATGCCGAATTGCATGGGAGGGCCGCCGGCCGCCTCGCGCCGCCTTTTCATGTCCTGAATCTTGGTGGCCACGGCCTCGGGCGGATCGCCGTGCATGACATAGGCGTCGCACTGGGAGGCGATCATGGTCTTCGCCGCCTCGCTCTCTCCGCCGGCATAGACGGTCGGCCGCCGCTCGGGCTTGGGCGAACAGATCGCATCGTCCAGCGCGTAGCGCTCCCCGGCATAAGAGAAACGCTGCTCGGTCCAGAGGCCGTCGACCACGTCCAGCCACTCGCGGGTCCGCCCGTAGCGGTCGTCATGCTGATCGAATTGCAGGCCATATTGCCGCGCCTCGTCCGCCCACCAGGAGGAGACGACGTTGAGCGCCAGCCGCCCGCCCGAAATCCGGTCGATATTCGCCGCCTGCTTCGCGAACAGAGCCGGGTGGTGAAAATTGGGGCGGACCGCGACCATCAGCTCGATCCGCTCGGTCACCGCCGCCAGCGCCGCCGCGGTCGACCAGGCGTCGAGCGCCGGCTCCTCGACGCCCTTGATGTCGTTGAGGTTGAGCTCGGCGATCAGGGTGAGGTCCCATCCCGTCTCCTCGCTGCGCTGGGTGAGGCGCTTCACATAATCCCAGCTCGCCTCCATCCCCTCGTCGGGGACGTTGCGCAGCCAGCCGCCGAAGACGGGCATCCAATAGCCGTATCTCAACCTTTGGCCTCCGCGATCGCAGCCTCGAGAAAGTCGACCAGTCGCTCGTGCGGGTCCCAGCCGAGCACGTCCAGCGGATTCGCGACGAAATTGGAGAGGGCGTTGATGTCGTAGAAGCGCGGCACCCCGTCGCGCGCGTCGATCAGGACCTCGACCCCGCCCACGTCCAGCCCGACCGCCTGCGCGATCCGCTCGGCCGCGGCGATCAGCTCCGGCCCGGGATCGACCGCGACCATCCGGATCGCCTCGCGCCCGGGCGCAGCGACGCAGGCCTCGGCCGGGCAGAGGTCGAAGCCGCCACCCGTCTCGATCTCGATCGCGTAGAGGAAGCGGCCGCCCAGCGTCTCGAGCCGGATGATCCGTCCGTCCGCCGCGGGCACAAAATCCTGGACCAGCAGCACCTTGTCGACGCTGTCCGGCAGGAAGCGCTCGGTCACCGCCTCGGCGAGCGCGGCCCGGTCGTCATAGCGCACGATCCCGGCGCCGGAGCCGCCGATATTGACCTTCAGCACAAGCGGGAACGCCATGCCCTCTGCCGCAGCCAATATCTCATCGCGCCGGTGCACGACCCGCGTCTCGGGAATGGCAAGGCCCAGCCCGGCGATCAGCGACAATTGCCGGGCCTTGGCGCTGTCCACGGCCAGCACTTCGGGGCCGTTCAGCACCCGTGCGCCATTGGCCCGCCAGTGGGCGAGCAGGCTCTGCGCGTAGAAGATGCCGTGCTCCGGATCGCGAAGGAAACCGGACATGGCGACGCGGCTCAGCACGACCGGCGCCGGCACGCTGCGGTCGGCAGGGTCGAAGCTGTGGTCGGTCAGCCGGATCGCGCGATACGCCACGCCCCGCCGGTCGAGCGCGGCGAAGAGCGGTTTGAACCACTCCGGATGCTCATAGAGAATGGCCAGGTCGACGGTCACCACGCCCCCATGCTGGAGCCGCGCGCCGAAGGAAAGATAATCCGGTTCCGCTGCGCCAGACCGGGACAGGGCCAATTCCGGCCCTCCCTTTGTTGGACCTGGCCTCCGGCTTCGCTTATTTTGCAGCCATGCCTTCCCTGGGCCATTTCCTGCGCGCCGCCGGCCTCGCTTTCGGCTTCTGGACCGTCGCGGCCTACGGCTCCCCGCCACAGCCGGCGCCAATGCGCGCGGCCGCGGCTCGCGCGGACATGCCCGCACCGTTCGAGCCCGGGCCGGACCTGCTGTCTTTCTATGCCGAGCGCGACTTCCAGCCCGTCTGGACAGACGGCGCCGACCAGGCCCTGCTCGACCTGCTGCCCCCGCGCCCCGACGTCGTCGCCACGCTCAACGCCATCCAGCCGGGCGACGACCGCGCCCGGCTGCGGGCCGACATGATGCTGAGCCAGGCCTTTCTCGACGCGGCCCGCGACCGGGCCCGCCCACCCGCGCGCAACGCGATGCGCTATATCGATGCCGGCCTCGCCCCCGCACCGGCTGAGGACAGCGCCTTGCTCTACGCCTTGGCCGCGGCCCCCTCCCCGGCCGCCTATACGCGCGCCAGCCTCGCCCGCAATCCGGCCTATGACGGCCTCGTCCGGGGCCTGGCCGCCTATCGCGCTCGCTGGTCGCGCCTGCCACAGAGTCCGGTCGCCGCAAGCCGGCCGGAGCAGCTTCGCCAGCGCCTCGGCCTCGCCGCCAATGCGGACCCCGCGCCGGTCCTGCGGGACTTCCAGCGCACCCATGGGCTGGCCGTCACCGGACGACCGGACGGCGCGACGCTCGCCGCGCTCAACCGCGGCGCGGCCTTTTACGAGCGGCTGATCCTCGCCAATATCGAGCGCGCCCGCGCCATTCCGGCAGTCCAGGGCCGCTACGTTCTCGTCGACACCGCCTCGGCCCGGCTCTGGATGATCGAGGACGGCCGGATCCAGGATTCGATGCTGGTCGTGGTCGGCAAGCGCGCCATGCCGACGCCGGAAATGGCGGGCCTGATCCGCTATGCCGCGCTCAACCCCTATTGGAACCTGCCGCAGGATTTGATCCGCGAGCGCGCCCGCAACGCCGCGGCGCGCGGCCCGCGCGTGATCACGGACGAGCGGCTGGAGGTCCTGTCCGACTGGACCGACCAGGCCCGCCTGCTCGACCCGCGCCAAGTCGACTGGCACGCGGTCGCCGCGGGCCGCCGCCTCGTTTTCATGCGGCAGCGGCCGGGGCCGCAGAACATGATGGGGCGCGTGAAGTTCATGCTGCCCAATGATCTCGGCGTCTATCTGCACGACACGCCGCGCCGCGAGCTCTTCGCCCGCAGCGACCGGCGGGAAAGCTCGGGCTGCGTCCGCCTGGAGGATGCGCAACGGCTCGGCCGCTGGCTGTTCGACGGGACGATGCCGCATGGGAATGGCAGTGCCGAGCAGCAGGTCGACCTGCCCCGGCCGGTGCCGGTCTACATCACCTACCTGACCGTGCTGCCCAGTCGTGACGGGGTCGTCTTCCAGCGCGACAATTACCGCCGCGATCCGGGTGCTCCGAGAGACGCGCCTGGCGCTGCGCCTAGAGTTGCGGGGGCGTCAGCGCCGAATCGCGCAGCCCGCGCCACACGCGCAACGCCTGCAGCGTCTCGGGCACATCGTGCACGCGCAGCAGCTGCGCGCCCTGCCCCGCCGCCTGCAGCGCGAAGGCCAGCGACCCGGGCAGCCGCCGCTCGACCGGCACCTCGCCGGCCAGCGCCCCGATCGTCCGCTTCCGGCTCGCGCCGAGCATGACCGGGCAGCCGAGCCCCTGCAGCAGGGCCAGGCCGTTCATCAGCTGGAGATTGTGCGACACATTCTTGCCGAAGCCGAAGCCCGGATCGACGATGATCCGCTCCCGCTCGATCCCCGCCGCCTCGGCCGCCTGGATGCGCGCCTCCAGCCAATCGTAAATTTCGAGCAAGACCGGCCGGTCGTAGCGCGGATCGTCCTGCATCGTCTCGGGCGAGCCCTTGTGGTGCATCAGCACGACCGGGCAGCCAGCCCTGGCCACAACCTCCAGCGCGCGCGGATCCCAGGTCAGGCCCGACACGTCGTTGATCATCCCGGCCCCGGAGGCGAGCGCCTGCTCCATGACCATCGCCTTGCGCGTGTCGGCGGAGACCGCCGTTCCAGCGACGGCCAGCCGCTTGATCACCGGCAATATGCGCGCCGCCTCGTCACCTTCCCAGACGGGCTTCGCGCCCGGCCGGGTGGATTCGCCACCCACGTCGATGATCGCTGCGCCGGCGGCGGCCATTTCATGACCCGCGTCGATCGCGGTCTCCGGATCGGCGTTGGCGCCGCCATCGGAGAAGCTGTCGGGCGTGACGTTCAGGATGCCGACGACCTGCGGCTGATCGAGGCGGATCACGCGCTCGCCGAGCTTCAGCGGCGCGCGGGGCGAGGTCAGGCGCTGCCAGACCGCCCGTTCCGCGTCGTCCAGCCTGTCCTCGATGCCCTCGACCGGCAGCAGCTCCGTCCCGCCGGCCCGGATCCGCTCCACGGCCGAGAAGAACAGCAGGCCGCCGGCCAGGCGGGCGACTTTTCCATCATGCCCGAAGGGGGCGTCGACGAACGCGGTGGGGCGAAGATGGGAGCAGCCGGTCATGGGTCCCTCTTAAGGGAAGTCAGGCTTGCTGTACCGCCAGATATTCCTGCCGAAGCGTGTCGATCGGCAGCAGCACGCCGGCCCGCTCGACATGCCAGAAAGTCCAGCCGTTGCAGGCCGGAGCGCCCTGCACCGCCGCGCCGATCTTGTGGATCGAGCCCTGTTGCCCGCCATGCTCGACCGAGGCGTCGGCGAGCACATGCGCGCTCCAGCGGCGCTTGGCGTCGGTGAGGAAGCTGCCCGGCGGTATCAGCCCGCTTTCGACCAGAGTGCCGAACGGGAGCTTGGGCTGCGAGGCGCGCGAGGCCATCACCTTCATCGCGCTCTCGTCCAGCTCCAGCGTGGAATCGATCCGCTGGCGCGCGACGCGGATGTAGCGGCTCTCCCGCTCGATCCCGATCCACTGCCGGCCGAGCCGCCGCGCCACCGCACCGGTCGTGCCGGTGCCGAAGAAGGGATCGAGCACGACGTCGCCCTTGTTCGTGCAGGCGAGCAGCACGCGGTAGAGCAGGGCCTCGGGCTTCTGCGTCGGATGCGCCTTGGCGCCGCCGTCCTTCACCCGCTCCTGCCCCGCGCAGATCGGCAACACCCAGTCCGAGCGCATCTGCAGTTCGTCGTTCAGCGCCTTCATCGCGCGATAGTTGAACGTGTAGCGGCTGTCCTCGCCGCGCGAGGCCCAGATCAACGTCTCATGCGCATTGGTGAAGCGGGTGCCGCGGAAGTTCGGCATCGGGTTGGACTTGCGCCAGATGATATCGTTCAGGATCCAATAGCCCTGGTCCTGAAGCACCGCCCCGACGCGGAAGATATTGTGATAGGAGCCGATCACCCAGATCGTACCGTTCGGCTTCAGGATCCGGCGCGCCTCGCGCAGCCAGGCGCGGGTGAACTCGTCATAGGCCTGGAAGGTGTCGAACTTGTCCCAGTCATCGTCGCAGGCGTCGACCCGGCCGCCTTCCGGCCGGAACAGCTCGCCGCCAAGCTGGAGATTGTAGGGCGGGTCGGCGAAGATCATGTCGACGCTGGCATCGGGCAGGCGGCTCATGGCCGCGACGCAATCGTCCTGGAGGATCTGGCCGAGCGGCAGATTGGGCGCGGGCGCCGCCGCTTTCTTCGGCCGCACAGCCGTCCCCAGTCGCCCCATCACGCTCATTCGATCCGCCCCCGGCAAAAAGTTATCCACATGGTGAGTCAGCCGGACTCCACGGTCAAGCGGACAGAATCGCAGAATATGGTTAACGGCCCGTAAGGGCGTCCGGGAACGAAAGGAGTCTCCGCTACATCTGGGGGTAGAGCGCGCTCTTCAGACTCAATCTGAAGTGGTGTGGCGCGAAAGACTCAAAGGCCGAGGGAAAGCTGCCGTACCGGCGCGAAGCTGCGCCGATGGATGGGCGTCGGGCCGAGCGCGCGAAGCGCCCTTTGGTGCGCCGGGGTCGGATAGCCCTGATTGGTCTCCCAGCCATAACCGGGCCATTCGCGCGCATAGCCGGCCATGATGCCGTCACGCGTGACCTTGGCGACGATCGAGGCCGCGGCGATCGAGCGGCATTTCGCGTCGCCGCCGACGATCGCCACCGAGGGCCGCTCCCAGTTCGGGCAGCGATTGCCGTCGACCAGCACCATGGCCGGATCAACCCCGAGCGCGTCCACCGCGCGGCTCATCGCCAGCATCCGCGCCCAGAAGATGTTCAGGCTATCGATCTCCTCGACGCTGGCCATGCCGACGCCGACCACGGCCACCTTGTAGAGCCGGGCGCAGATCGCCTCGCGGGTCGCCTTCGGAATGGCCTTGCTGTCGTCGATCCCGCGCGGGAATTTCTCCCGGTCGAGGATCACCGCCGCCGCGACCACCGGTCCGGCGAGCGGCGCGCAGCCGGCTTCGTCGACCCCGGCAACGGGACCGGGATGCACCTTCTCGAGCTTGAAGCAGGGCCGCGCCATCGCCGCTCAGGGTAGAAAGCCGCGCCGTGCCGCGCCACAAAAAGCTGAAAACCCGCCTTATTTTCCTGTGGATCGTTCGAAATCACCCTTCTGGGCGATATACGGACGCTGCTGTGCGCGCGTAATTTCAGGGCTCAACCGAAAGAGGGGCATCCCATGAAACTTGCTCACATTCTTCTGTCAGGCCTGATCCTTGCCGCGGCGACCCAAGCCCCGCCGGCCGCGCCGCGCAACGATCTCGGCAATTTCTCGGTGAGCCTCAACGTCGCGGACATCAACGCGTCCAAGGCCTTTTACGAGAAGCTCGGCTTCGTCCAGGCGTTCGGGGATCCGGCGCAGCGCTGGGTGATCATGCGCAACGGCAGCACCAAGATCGGCCTGTTCCAGGGCATGTTCCCGCGCAACGCGCTGACCTTCAATCCGGGCTGGGATGCGGACGGCAATCCGACCGGTGCCTTCGAGGATGTCCGCGTCCTCCAGCGCCGCCTGCGTGCGGCGGGCCTCGATGTCGGCGCGGAGATAGGCAGCGCCAGCGGCCCCGCCCATTTCGCGGTCACCGATCCGGACGGCAACCCGATTCTGTTCGACCAGCATCGCTAGGCCAGAGCGGGACGACGCTCAGTCGTTGTCCCGCTCGCCCCACTGGAAATCGGTGACGAACTGCTGGCCGAGCGGGCCATTGCCCTGCCCGAGCCCGGGCGCTTCCAGGATCGCGATGCGCACGAAGCTGATCGCCTGCTCGAACGCCTTGTCGATGCCGAGGCCCCTGCCGAGCCCGGTAGCGAGCGCGCTGGCGAGCGTGCAGCCGGTGCCGTGCGTGTCCTCGGTCTGGAACTTCTTGCCTTCGAGCCGGCGGATTTCTCCGTTCGGGCCGAGCAGCCTGTCGACGACATAATAGTCTTCAGTGTGGCCGCCCTTGGCGAGCAGGAGGCAGCCATGGGCGAGCACCGCCTCTTCGCCGCCGAGCGCCTCGAGTTCCGGGATATTCGGCGTCACAACCGAGGCGATCCGCATCAGCCGCTCGAACGCGGCGATGGTCGGCGCGTCGGCCAGCGGGGAGCCGCTGGTCGCGACCATCACCGGATCGAAGACGATCGGCACCGCCAGCTCTTCAAGCCGATCGGCGACAGCCTGCGCGGTCTCCGCCGAGCCGATCATGCCGATCTTCACCGCGTCGACGCCGATATCGCTGACCACCGAATCGATCTGCGCGAGCACCATCTCCGCCGGCACCGGCATGACCGCCTGCACCCCGAGCGTGTTCTGTGCGGTGAGCGCCGTGATCGCGGTCATCGCATGACCGCCGAGCATGGTGACTGTCTTGATGTCCGCCTGGATCCCCGCACCGCCGCCGCTGTCCGAGCCGGCGATGATCAGGATGCGCGGCGTGACCGGCCGCGTCACCTCTTATAGTGACGCTTGGTCGAGGCCGGGCTTCGAA
>Ga0268266_10000567_pt1 | contig 51200 bp, 39 predicted proteins | sample KBSS13metaG_FD_190356 | JGI IMG/M metagenome (GOLD analysis project Ga0268266, IMG submission 190356) | Switchgrass rhizosphere microbial communities from Kellogg Biological Station, Michigan, USA - KBS S1-3 metaG (SPAdes) (version 2) | ecosystem: Host-associated > Plants > Roots > Rhizosphere...
GGTGGATCTCGTGCTCGAGCAGGGGCGCGCGGCCTCGGCCGGCAGCGGCCGGTTCGAGTTCCCCCGCCTGAGCCCCGGCACCTTTCAACTGGTGGTCACGCACCCGGGGTTCGCCACCCTCCACGTGCCACGGATCGAGGCAGGGGCCGATCGGCCCGTGCTGGACCTGGGGGAGATCGTGCTGCGGACCGGTGCGGCGATCGAAGGGCGGGTCACCGACGACCACGGCCGGCCGATCGAGGAGGCGGAGGTAGTGGCGGCCTCCGCTCTCCCCTCCTTCCTCCTCGACCCCGCGACCGGGGAGCCGGTGACCTCGGCCCCGCGGGCCAGGACCGGGTCCGGCGGGACGTTCCGCCTGACCGACCTGGAGCCGGGGAAGCGGACCGACCTCATCGTCGAGCATCCGGGGTACGTACAGGCGCGAGTCCCCGGCGTGGAGGTGCCCACGGCGGAGCCGCTCCGGATCGAGCTGAAGGCGTCCCACGGCCTCGCCGGCCGGGTCATCGGCCCGGAGGGGGAGCCGGTGGCCGATGCCTCTCTGACCTGGGTCCAGGAGACGCGGACCGGGGGTGGCAGCTCGCTGCAGGCGAATTCTCTCGGCTCCACGGATGGGGATGGGCGCTTCCGCGTGGCCGGTCTCACGCCGGGACCGATCGACCTCGAGGTCTCCGCTCTGGGTTACGAGACCCGCAGGGTCCAGGGGCTCCAGATCCCGCCGGACCGGGACCTCGAAGGAATGGAGATCCGCCTCGCGAGGGGCGCTTTCCTGGCGGTGCGCGTGCTGAGCCCCGAGGGGGAGCCCGTGCCCGGCGCGCGAGTGCGTGCCGAGCCCCTGAGCCCCGGGCGTCTCCCGAACCTGAGCGCTCGCCTCCGGATGTTTTCTTCCGATTCCGGCCGGACCGACGAAGAGGGTGCCTGCCTGGTAGAGCTGGCCGGCCCCGGCTCCTATAGCGTCAGGGTGTACACGGAGGGCAGGGTGGTGAGCGTCCCTGTCGAGGCGGGACCTGGGAAGACCCCCGTCGAGGTGCGCCTGGCGCGAGGCGCCACGGTTTCGGGCCGGGTGACGGACCGTGACGGGAAGGGAGTGCCCTGGGTCTCGATCCAGCTCCACGGACGCCAGGATGGCGGCTTCTCCGCGAACGCCGGCAGCCTTGCGGACGGTTCCTTCACGCTGGCCGACGTCCCTCCAGGCGTGTACCAGTTGAGCGCATCTCAGAGGGGATACGAGTCCGCGACCCTGGCCGATATCGAGGTCGGCACCGGCGCGATCGAAGGGCTCGAGCTGCGGCTCGAGAAGAAAGAGGAAGGCGCGGCGATCATTCAGGGCCGGCTCCTCGGGCTCGATCCAGAGGAGATCCCGCGGGTCGATATCCATGCGGTTTCCGCCGAGCACGGTCAAGCCCAGGGCAAGGTCGGGCGTGACGGGAGCTATCGGATCCAGGAACTGGCGCCCGGCCCCTGGCGGGTGACGGCCTGGGCTCCCTCCAACCGCTCGCAGCAGGTCGAGGTGCAGATCGAGACGGCGCGGTCGGTGGTCGAACTGGACATCGATTTCGGCGGTGCCGCTCCGGTCTCGGGAAGGGTGACCGTGGACGGAACGCCCTTGAGCGATGCCGAGATCAGCTTCTTCCAGCGGGGCACGTTCGCGGGACAGAGCCGGACGGCGTACGACGGGAGCTTCAAGGTCCGGCTCCCAGGGCCCGGAAGCTACGAGGTCTCGGTCCTCGCCCCGTTCGGCACGATCGGTTACGCCCAGACCTTGAACGTGCCCGAGGGAGATCGGCCGGTGGCGATCGACGTCCCTACCGGCGCCCTGAGCGGCCGGATCCTCTCGGCCGGGGCGCCGGTCCCGGACGCCGTGATCGAGGTGCAGGGCATTCTGGGAGGTTTTTCGCAGAGCTTCTTCGCTCCCAATCTGCGCAGCGACGGCGACGGCGGCTTCGAGGTCCCCAGGCTGGCGGCGGGGAGCTATACGCTGAAGGTGACGAGAGAGGGGTTCGCGCCCGCCACGGCGCACGTCCCGGTCCGCCCCGGCGCCGCGGCGGCGGTCGAGATCGAGCTGAAGCCCTTGCCGTAGCCGCTAGACTAGGCGGCCGATGGCGACTATCGGTCAGCTCCTCGCCGAGGCCCGGCCGCTCCTGGCGGCCACCCCGTTCGGCGCCTCCCGGCGGGAGGCGCGGCTGCTGCTCGGGCATGTCCTCGGGCTCTCCGAAGGGCGGGTGATCGCCCGCGAGGACGACGAGGTGCCCGCGGAAGCCGAGCGGCGGTTCCGCGATCTGCTGGCCCGCCGCCTCGCCGGCGAGCCGGTCTCCTACCTCACCGGCGAGCGGGAGTTCTGGGGGCGGCCGTTCGCCGTCGACTCGCGGGTGCTGATCCCGCGGCCGGAGACCGAGCACATCGTGGAGGTGGCGCTCGCGCTGCCGCTGCCGGCAGACCCCCGCATCCTCGACGTCGGCACCGGCTCCGGCATCCTCGCCATCACTCTCGCGCTGGAGATCCCCGGCTCCCGGGTGGTGGCGGTCGACCTCTCCCCCGGCGCCCTGGCGGTGGCGGCGAAAAACGCCCGCCGGCTCGGCGCCGCGGACCGCGTCTCCTTTCTCGACGCCGACCTCACCGCCGCGCTCGACCTCCGCCGCTTCGACCTGGTGGTGAGCAATCCTCCCTATGTGGACCGCGCGGAGATCCCCGAGATCTCCCCCGAGGTGCTGGATTTCGAGCCCCACCTGGCCCTCTTTCCGCCCGGCGCCGGCGACGCCACCCTGGCGCGGCTCTTCGCGCAGTGCACGGACCTGCGCGACGGCTTGCGCTACGGAGTACCATTGGCGGTCGAAATCGGACGCGGACAGCTCGACGCCGTGCGCCGGCACGCCGCGGCCTCCGGGCTGGACATCGCCGAGGTCCGGGAGGACTATGCCGGCATCCCGCGCACCGTGCTGCTGCGGCGCCGGTAGCCTCGGAAGCAGCCTCTGAATCAGAAAGGGAGTCATGGAAAAGTTCCACATCGTAGGGCCGACGCGTCTCGCCGGCCGCGTCGCGGCGAGCGGCGCCAAGAATGCCGCCCTGCCGGCGCTCACCGCCAGCCTGCTGTCCGACGAGACGCTGACCCTCCGCCGGGTGCCCCGGGTGCGCGACATCCGCACCCTCCTGAAGCTGCTCGACCACCTCGGCATGGCCTCCCAGGAAGGGGAGGATGGCGCCCTCTCCCTCCGCCGCGAGCGGCCGAACCCGGATCACGACGCTCCCTACGACCTGGTCAAGACGATGCGCGCCAGCGTCCTCGTGCTCGGACCGCTGCTCGCCAAGGAGGGGCACGCCCGGGTGTCGCTGCCGGGCGGCTGCGCCATCGGCGTGCGGCCGATCGATCAGCACCTGAAGGCGCTCACCGCCCTCGGCGCCGAGGTGACGCTCTCGCACGGCTACGTCGAGACCCGGGCCAGGCGGCTGACCGGCGCCCGCTTCCGCTTCGACATGCCGACGGTCACCGGCACCGAGAACGTGCTGATGGCCGCCTCCCTCGCCCGCGGCACCACCGTGCTCGAGAACTGCGCCCGCGAGCCGGAGGTGATCGACCTCGCCAACCTCCTCAACGCCATGGGCGCCCGCATCTCGGGGGCCGGCGAGGAGACGATCGTGATCGACGGCGTCGACGGATTGGGAGCCGCCGAGCACACCATCATCCCCGACCGGATCGAGGGGGGCACCTATCTGATCGGCGCCGCGCTGACCGGCGGCGACGTGCTGCTCGAAAACGCCAACGCCGCCGATCTGGCGCCGCTGCTGGACAAACTGGCCGAGGTCGGCGCCAAAGTCGAGGTCACGGCGGAGGGGATCCGCGTCCGCGCCGACCAGGGGATCGCGGCCCGCGACCTGGAGACGGCGCCGCATCCGGGCTTCCCCACCGACCTCCAGGCGCAGTACATGACGCTGATGACCTGTGCCTACGGCGTGTCGACGATCAGCGAGACGATCTTCGAAAACCGCTTCCAGCACGCCCCGGAGCTGATGCGGATGGGGGCGGACATCCGCGTCGACGGCGGCCGGGCGCAGGTCCACGGCCCCTCGCGCCTGACCGGAGCGGGGGTGATGGCGACCGACCTGCGCGCCTCGGCCTGCCTGGTGCTGGCCGGCATCGCCGCCGAGGGGGAGACGGTGATCGACCGCATCTACCACCTGGATCGTGGCTATGAGCAAATGGAATTGAAATTGCAGAGCCTCGGCGCGCGAGTCGCGCGGTGGTCGGTTCCGACGGGCACTTAAAGCTCTGAGTGCCGGGGCGGAGCCGCTTCTCCGGCTCCGCTCCTCCGATGCTCGGCACCTTCGCCTTCGCCCTCGCCGTCACTGTCGCGGATCCGCGGCCGGAGCTCGTCGAGCATCAGCTCGCCGGCCGGTCGGCCCAGGCGCTCGCCCGCGCCGAGCAGGAGCTCGCCGCCAACCCGGAGGCTTCCCGCAAGCTCGGCCTCGACTACCTCCGCGGCCATCTCCTCGATTCCCTGGGCCGCTTCCCGGATGCCGTGGAGGCCTTCGCCCGCACCATCGCGTCGACCCCGGGGCTCAAATTCCACGGCCGCTATCGCCTGGCGCTCGACCAGGACCGCCTGGGGCACCCCGAGGTGGCGGCGGGCCTGCTGGCGACCGCGGTCGCCGGCGGGACGGACTCCCCGCTGCTCCCCGAGGTGGTCCGCCTGCTCGACCGGACGCTCGCCACGGGGGGGGACTGCCAGCTCCTGCGCCGCCTGCGGACGGAGTCCATGCCCGTCTCCCAGCGGCGGGAGATCCAGCTCGCGCGGGGGGAATGCGCCCAGCGCACCGGCTATCTCGAGATCGCGCGCAGCCTCTATGTCAACCTTCTCGAGGAGGGCCGCGACGACGAGACCGCCCGCCTGACCGCCGAGCGGCTCGCCCCGATGGTCTCCGTGTCCGAGCACGGCCGGGTGCCGATGCTGCTCGGCCTCACCTTCGAGCGGCACAGCGACTTCGACCGCGCCCTGATCTCCCTGCAGCGCGCCGCTGGCAAGGGCAACGCCCTCTCCCCGCGCGACGCCTACGAGACGCAGCTCCGGACGGGCCAGATCCTGATGTCCCAGCAGCGCTACGCCGAGGCCTCCCTCGCCTTCGCCCGCCTGACCGCGCTGGCACGGACCGCCGCCGAGCGCGCCCGCGCCCTCTATCAACAGGGGCGCTCCCACGAGTTGCGGGGAGCCTGGCCGGCGGCCGGCACGGCCTACCGGCAGGCCTACGCCGCCGAGCCCCAGGGGGCCGCCTGGGCCGCGCCCGCGCTGCTCTCGGCGCTCCGCCTGGAATGGCGCGCCGGCTCCGAGGACACCGCGATCTCGCTGTACGAGAAGCTCACCGGGAACCCCAAGTGGCGGGGCGAAACGGCGCGGGCGGCCCTGTTCTTCGCCGCCTCGGACCTCGTCCGCGGCCGCCGCGAGCGCGTCGGGGCCTGGCTGGCGAAGGCTCGCCTGGGCGGCCGCGACGACCGCCTGGAGGTCGACTACTGGAGCGGCCGGCTGGCCGAGCTGGAACGGGACGCTCCGGAGGCGGTGGCCCGGTATCTGGACGTCCTGCGCGCCGACCCCTACCATCCGCTCGCCCGCGCGGCGCGGGCGCGGCTCGCCGACGAGGCGCTGGCCCGCGTCACCGCCGCCGAGGGGCGCCGGCTGGCCGCCGCGGGCCGCGCCGACGATCTCTACGGCGCCTGGCTGCTGCTCGGCGGCGACCCGGGGGGAGCGGGACGGGCGGCCCTGCGCCGGCTGGAGCAGCTCCTGCTCGCCGACCGCCGCGCCGCTCCCTTCCTGCGGCTGGCCGAGGTGCCGGTGCGGCGCTGGCCGCTGTGGGACAAGCCGCTCGCCCGGCCGGAGGAGGCGCTGCTCGCCCTCGGCGTCTGGCACGAGGGGGCGCCGGCGGTGCGCGATCTCTTCCCGCTCTCCGATCCGTCGCTCGCCTTCACCGGCGGCCTGCTGCTCGCCCGCGGGGGGGAGTTCGCCCGCTCCATCGCCATGGCCGAGGCCCTGCGCGACCGCGCGCCGTCCCGCGTTCCCCTGGCGCTCCAGCCCGCCGGGTTCCGGCGGCTGCTCTACCCCTACCCCTACCGGCAGACCCTCATCGCCCAGGGCGGGATCCGCAGGGTCGAGCCCGCCCTGCTGGCCGCCCTCATCCGCGAGGAGAGCCACTTCGACACCTCGCTGCTCTCCCCGGCCGCGAGCCGCGGCCTCACCCGCCTCTCCGCGAGCACGGCGCGCCGCCTCGCGGCCCAGCTCAATCTGGAGCGCCTGCAGGCCGAGGACGCCTACCGCCCCGAGGTCTCGATCGCCCTCGGCGCCGCCCATCTCGGCGCCCTGCTGAAGGACTTTTCGGGCAGCGTGGTCCCGGCGGTCGCGGCCTACGACGCCGGGGAGCCCGAGGCCGCGGCCTGGCGCAACCAGTGCTTCAGCCAGGAGCTCGAGGAGCTCTACACCAAAATCGGCACCAGCGCCACCCGCGATTACGTCCGGCGGGTGCTGGCGGCGTGGGAGCAGTACGAGGAGCTGTATTAGGGGCTTGCCCCCTCCCCTACGAAAACCTTCGGCGCGAGGATGGGCCCGGCTGATAACGTTTACAGGCATTCTCGGCCGGCGCGACGGAATTGGCGTATCATCCTGGAAACGCGGAGTTTTCTCTCACGTCACGATACATTGACAGGTTTGTCACCACTTCTTAGAATCGCCGCTCGTCAGGGTCAGAAAAAGAACGCCTGGGAGGGAGTGTCCTTTTGCGGTCTCTCGTCGCGAAGCCGGGTCGATTCTTCCGCCGCTCGCTGGCGGCGGCTGCCACAATCCTCCTGCTTTCCTGCAGCGGTGCCCCGGCGCCCCAGACTTCCGGAGCGGCTCCCCCCTCTTCTAGCCCATCGGCCCGCGTCTCGATCACTCCCCAGGAGAGCTGGCGCGACGCCGTCCTCTACTTCGTCGTCACCGACCGCTTCGCCGACGGCGACCCCGGCAACGACCGGGACGTCGACCGCAACGCCAAGGGGACCTTCCACGGCGGCGACCTCAAAGGGCTGACCGCGCATCTCGACGAGATCGCCGACCTCGGCGCGACGGCGCTCTGGATCACGCCGGTGGTCAAGAACATCGACCGCTTCGTCACCGGCGCCGGCTTCCCCGACTGGGGGTACCACGGCTACTGGGGGGACGACTTCCAGCGGCTCGACCCCCGCTTCGGCACCGAGGCGGAGCTCAAGACCCTGGTCGACGAGGCGCACGCCCGCGGCATGAAGGTGCTGCTCGACGTGGTCTACAACCACGCCGGCTACGACTCGAAGATGCTCGACGACCCGCGCTTCAAAAGCTGGTTCCGCGTCGGCGCCGAGTGCGGCCAGGACGACCTGACCACCTGCGTCTCCGGCCTCCCCGACTTCAAGACCGAGCTCCCCGAGGTGCGCGACTATCTGCTCGACGCCCACCTCGGCCTCGCCAAACGGGTGGGGCTGGACGGCTTCCGGCTCGACACCGTCAAGCACGTCCAGCACGAGGTCTGGAAGGAGCAGCGGCGGCGCACCCGCGCCGAGCTGGGGAAGGATTTCTTCCTGATCGGCGAGGTCTGGGGGGGTGACGCCCAGGTGCTCGACCCCTGGTTCGCGGACGACGAGATGGACGCCGGCTTCGATTTCTCCTTCCAGGGGAACGCCCTGGCCTGGGTCCAGGGGCGCGGCCGCACGGTGGCGTTCGACCGCTATCTCCAGTCGCGCGAGAAGGTGCGCGCCGGCCACCTGCTCTCCCCCTATCTCTCCTCGCACGACGTGCCGGGGGCGCTCTTCCAGCTCAACGGCGACAAGGAGCTGTTCCGCCTGGCGGCGCTGCTCGAGCTGACCGCCGGCGGGGTGCCGATGATCTATTACGGCGAGGAGGTCGGGCGCCTGGGCGGCGACTGGCCGGACAACCGCAGCGACATGCCGTGGGGGGACCGCAGGATCCTCCCCGGGGCCGGCAAGCCGCGCGACGAGGCGCTGCGGGCCGATTACAAGAAGATGATCGCCATCCGCCGCGCCCATCCGGCGTTCTCGCGCGGCACGCATTCAGGGCTGTCGACGGACGGCGACCTGCTGGTCTTTCTGCAGCGGGACGAGGCGAACCACGACGCCGTCGTGGTGGCGATCAACCGCGGGAGCGCGCCGGCGACGGCGGGCTTCGACGTGCCGGCGGAGTGGGGGGCCACTCCGGTGCGCGACGTCTGGAACGGGGAGGCGGTGGCCGCCGATGGCGGCAGGATCATGGCGCCGGTGGCGCCGAGGAGTTTCCGGATCTTCGCGGTCAAGTAGCTTTTCGGGGAAGGGGCGCAAGCATGGCAGAGGTGACGTTCCACCACGTCAAGAAGGCGTACGGACCGGTTACGGTCATTCCGAATCTCGATCTCGACATCCACGACCATGAGTTCATGGTGCTGGTGGGGCCGTCGGGGTGCGGCAAGTCGACGGCGCTGCGGATGATCGCGGGGCTGGAGGAGATCAGCGACGGCACGATCGAGATCGGCGACCGCGTGGTCAACGACGTCCCGCCCAAGGACCGCGACATCGCCATGGTCTTCCAGAGCTACGCGCTCTACCCGCACATGACGGTGCGCCAGAACCTCGAGTTCGGCCTCAAGATCCGCAAGACGCCGAAGGACGAGATGAACCGGCTGGTCGACGAGGCGGCGCGGACCCTGGGCATCACCGAGTTCCTCGACCGCAAGCCCAAGCAGCTCTCGGGCGGCCAGCGCCAGCGCGTCGCACTCGGCCGCGCCATCGTGCGCAAGCCCGCCGTCTTCCTGTTCGACGAGCCGCTCTCCAACCTCGACGCCAAGCTGCGCGTGCAGATGCGGGCCGAGATCTCGACCCTGCAGAAGCGGCTGCGGACGACCACCGTCTACGTCACCCACGACCAGATCGAGGCGATGACGATGGGCGACCGCATCGCCGTGATGAACAAGGGGGAGCTCCAGCAGGTGGGCACGCCCCTGGAGGTCTACGACCAGCCGGCCACCCTGTTCGTGGCCAGCTTCATCGGCACGCCGCCGATGAACTTCATCCCGGCCACCCTCGCCGGCGGCGGCGCGACGGTCGCCGCCTCCGGCTTCCAGATGCCGGTGCCGCCGGCCTTCCGCGCCGCCGCGGCCGGCAAGGACGGGATGAAGGTCGTCCTGGGCTTGCGGCCGGAGAACATCCGCGAGGCCGCCCGGGAGAGCGGCGGCGGCACCGTGCCGGTCACCGCCAGGGTCGAGTTCGTCGAGCCGCTGGGGCACGAGGTGATCGTGCACGGCCGGATCGGCGACGAGCTGATCGTGGCCAAGGTCGATCCGCACCGCTCGCCGAAGATGGGCGACACGATGACCCTGGTGGTCGAGACGGAAGCCGCCCACCTCTTCGACACCGCCACCGAGAAACGGCTCGGGCTCTGAGTCTCGGGATTCCGCTTCAACCAAGGAGAACCGGCATGAAAAACAACTTCGTTCGCGGCACCCTGGCGCTGGCGCTGCTGCTCGCTTTCCCCCTGGCCGCCCTGGCGCAGAAAGAGGTCGTGGTCTGGCACGGCTACCGCGGCGGCGAGAAGGCTGCCTTCGAAAAGGTGATCGACAACTTCAACAAGGCCAATGCCGGCAAGATCAAGGTCACCACCCTGGCCGTGCCCTACGACGCCTTCGCCGACAAGATCACGGCGGCGGTGCCGCGCGGCAAGGGGCCGGACGTCTTCATCTTCGCCCAGGACCGCCTCGGCGGCTGGGTGGCGGCGGGCAACACGGTCGAGCCGCTCGACTTCTTCCTCGACGCGCCGACCAAGGGACGCTATCTCAAGGCCACCCTCGACGCCATGACCTACCAGGGGAACACCTACGGGCTCCCCCTGAACTTCAAGGTCATCACCCTGATCTACAACAAGAAGCTGGTGCCGGTGCCGCCGAAGACCACGGCGGAGCTGCAGACGATGGCGAAGAAGCTCACTAACGCCCCGTCCGGCAAGTTCGGCCTGGTCTACTGGTACTCCGACTTCTACTACCACGCGGCGCTGATGAACGGCTTCGGCGGCGGCGTCTTCGCCGGCCGCAAGCCGACGCTCAACGCGCCGCAGAACGTCGCCTCGCTCGACTACCTGCTGAAGTGGATCAATCAGGGGTTCATGCCGGCCGAGCCGTCGACGGCGCTGATCACCTCGCTGTTCAACGGCGGGAAGGCGGCGATGGTCTTCTCCGGCCCCTGGTTCCTCGGCGAGATCGCCAAGGGGATCGACTACGGCCTGGCGCCGCTGCCCACCATCTCGGAGGCCGGCAACAAGCCGATGCGGCCGTGGATCACCGTCGAGGGGGTCTACGTGGCCGCGCCGTCGAAGAACAAGGACGCCGCCTATGAGCTGCTCAAGTACCTGACCGACGTGCCCGCCGCCAAGGTGCTCGCCCTCGAGGGGCGGCAGACGCCGGCCAACAAGGCGGTCTACGCCGATCCGCAGGTGGCGGCCGACCCGATCCTCAAGGCCTTCCGCCAGCAGGTCGACGTCGCCGTGCCGATGCCCAACCTGCCCGAGATGTCGATGGTCTGGTCGCCGGCGACGACGGCGATGAACACCGTCGTCAAAAAGGCGGCCGCGCCGAAACCCGCGCTGGACCAGGCGCAGAAGGAAGTCCTGGAGCGCATCGCCAGCCTGCTGAAGAAATAGCCATGGCCCACACACCGCGCGCCGTCTCGCACCGCAGCCGTTTCCTGATCGGCCTCGCGCTCGCCTCCCTGCTCGGGGTGGGGCTCGGGGCCGTGCTCCTCGCCGGAGCGCAGACGGCCGAGCGCCGCGAGCGCGCCGAGCGCCGGGCCCTGGTCGCCCTCTCCGCCCTCGCCGCCGTCGTCGACCGGGCGAGCGGCGGCAGCGTCCAGGAGGCGGCTCCCACTCCCGCTACCGGCCTCGGCGAGGAGATCCCGGCGCCAGCGGCCGAAGCGCCTTCCGAAGGCGGCATGGGGCTGGGGGCCGAGATCGCGGCGGCCGAGCAGGGGCAGGCCCAGGCGCCCACCGACGCCGAGGCCGGGGCCATCCGCAGGGCGGCCGAGGGGTTCGCCGCCGCCCATCCCGAGGTGGCCGCCATCCGGGTGGTCGAGTTCGAGGGGATCATGCTCGCCGCCTCGACCGCCGCCGCCGACCAGGGCACCAAGGCGGCGCCGCGGCGGCTGGAGCGCGACGAGAAGCCGCTCTACGACCTCGGCCAGAAGCTGCGTGCCAACGTCGAGGCCAACCGCCAGGGGGCCGAGGGGGCCGCCCGCGCGCCCGAGCTCGGCTTCGAGCGCCGGCCCGACGGCGTGCTCGCGCTGGCGGCGCCGGTGGAGCGCGGCGGCGAGGTGATCGGCATGGTGCAGATGGAGACCCGGGCCACCCCCGAGGCCCCCACCTTCATCTGGCTGCCCTTCGTCTGCTTCTGGCTGGCGCCGGTGATCGCCCTGGTCCTGCTCTCGTTCGTCCTCGGCGAGCGGCGGTGGGCGCTGGCGGCGGCCGCCGTCCTCTGCCTGATCCTCACCCTCTTCTTTTATGGACGTTTCGCCGTCGGCGTGCTGAAGGCCGAGCGCCGGGTCTCGGCCCAGCAGGTGGCGGCCCAGATCGGCGAGGAGTCGAAGAAGGCGGAGGCGCTCCTCGCGGATCTGAAGATCCCCGCCGGCGAGCCGCTGGCGCCGGCGCTCTGGGACGTCGACCTCTACCGCCAGTCGCGCGGGCTGATCGGCGCCTCCGGCGCTCTCGACGAGGGGAAGCTCGGCGAGCTCGTCCAGGTCGACGCCGGGCGGATGACCCGCTCGGTCGCCCTGCTCGCCCTGCTCTCGCTGACCCTGCTCGCCTTCGTCGGGCTGGGCTGGGCGGCGCGCACCGGCGCCGCCCTCGTCGAATACCGCACGGCGTACGCCTATGTCCTGCCGGCGATGATCGGCATGCTGATCCTGGTCTTCTTCCCATTCTTCTACGGGATCGCCCTGTCGTTCACCAACGCCAACATCTACAACACCGACAAGACGGTCTTCGAGACCTGGGTCGGCCTCCAGAACTATCTCGACATCATCAGCGACTTCCACATCGTGCACCGCACGGCGGCGGGGGTCTCCTGGGATTATCAGAATTTCTATTACACGCTGCTGTTCACCATCGCCTGGACGGTGGCCAACGTGGCGATCGGCGTCACCCTCGGGCTCGCCCTGGCGCTGACCCTGAACCTCAAGGGTTTCGCCCTGCGCCCGCTCTACCGGGTGCTGCTGATCCTCCCCTGGGCGATGCCCAACTACATCACGGCGCTGATCTTCAAGGGGATGTTCCACCGGCAGTTCGGCGTCGTCAACCAGATCCTCCAGATCGCCGGAATCCCCGAGGTCGCCTGGTTCGATCACCCGTTCACCTCGTTCCTGGCGGTGCTGACCACCAACGCCTGGCTCTCCTTCCCTTTCATGATGGTGATCTCGCTGGGCGCCCTGCAGTCGATCCCGGCCGATCTCTATGAAGCGGCGCGGGTGGACGGCGCCTCGCGCTGGCAGCAGTTCCGCTCGATCACGCTGCCGTCGCTCAAGCCGGCGCTGGTGCCGGCGATCATCCTGTCGGTGATCTGGACCTTCAACCAGTTCAATGTGATCTATCTGGTGTCGGCCGGCGATCCCGGGCATTCCACCGAGATCCTGATCACGCAGTCCTACAAGCTGGCCTTCGAGCAGTACCGGTACGGGTACGCGGCCGCCTACTCGGCCATCATCTTCCTGATCCTGTTCGCCTACGGCACCTGGCAGAACCGGGTGACCGGCGCGACGGAGGCGATCGGATGAGATCAAAACGAAACGACGAGCCGGCCCACTGGCCGCTCCACATCTTCGTGCTGTTCATGGTGCTGATCACCGTCTACCCGATCCTCTGGGTGCTGACCATCGCCTTCTCCGGCGGGCAGAGCCTGGCGATCGCCGACGTGCCGTCGAACGCCACCGCCTTCGACCGGGTGCGCGCCGTCATCCCCTGGCCCACGCACCTGTCGATCGACAACTTCCGTTCGCTGTTCGCCGACCAGCCGTTCGGGCGCTGGCTGCTCAACAGCGTCCTGGTGGCGGGGCTGACGACGATCCTCGGCGTCTTCCTCGCCTGCACGGCGGCCTACGCCTTCTCGCGCTTCCGCTTTCCCGGCCGGCGGGCCGGGCTGATGGCCTTCCTGGTGTCGCAGATGTTCCCCGGCACCCTGATGCTGATCCCGCTCTATATCATCATCGTCCAGTGGCTGGGGCTGGGCTCGACCTTCAGCGGCCTGGTGCTGATCTATACGGTGACCGCGATCCCGTTCTGCGTCTGGATGATGAAAGGTTATTTCGACACCATCCCCAAGGAGCTCGAGGAGTCGGCGCTGATCGACGGCGCCTCGCAGGCGACGATCTTCTTCCGCATCGTCCTGCCGCTCGCCAAGCCCGCCGTGGCGGTGACCGCGCTGTTCTCGTTCATGACCGGCTGGAACGAGTTCATCCAGGCCGCCACCTTCATGAACCGCGAGGACATGTACACCGGCCCGGTGGGCCTGCGCTTCTTCGTCGGCGGCTTCTCCCAGCAGTGGGGGTACTTCGCGGCCGGCTCGATCATCGCCGCCATCCCGGTGATGGCGCTCTTCCTGTTCCTGCAGAAATACCTGGTTTCCGGTCTCACGGCCGGCGCAGTCAAGGGCTGAAGGCCCACCAACAAGGAGGTCTACGTATGTCCAAGAATTTCTGGAAAATGGGTGCCGCGGCCGCGGCCGGCCTGCTGATCGCCGGCTCCGCGCTCGCCCAGAGCAGCGTTTCGTTCAAGGATCCCGCCAATGACGACAACGGCCCGGGCAGCTACACCTACCCGACCGACGGCGTCTACAAGCGCGGCTCGTTCGACATGACCGCCTTCGACGTCAAGGTCAGCGGCAAGAAGGTGGACTTCGCGGTCACCTTCAACACCGCCCTCGAGGACCCCTGGCGCATGGGCGGCGGCTTCTCGGTGCAGATGGTGTTCATCATGATCCGCACCGGCGCCGAGGGCGGCTTCAAGGACGGCCCGCCGGGCACCAACGTCACCTTCGCCGACGGCAACGAGTGGAACAAGATGGTGATCCTCTCGCCCCAGGGGCCCGGCAAGGTGAAGTCCGAGGTGGACGCCAAGATGGCGGCCGCGCAGGGCGGAGCGGTGGTCATCCCGACCCGCGTCAAGGGCGCTGGCCGGACGATCACCGGCTCGGTGGATCTCGACCAGCTCGGCGGCGGCGACCCCTCGCAGTGGGGCTACCAGGTCCTCGTGCAGTCCAACGAGGGTTTCCCCGACGGCAAGGACCTGCTCACCCGCAAGGTCAACGAGTATGAGGGGCAGCACCGCTTCGGCGGCGGCACTGACAGCGATTGCGATCCGCACGTGGTCGACATCCTGGCCGGCAACGGCACCGGCGCGGCCGACGAGGTCCAGATGCAGCACGACATGCTGAAGTACGAGTGCAATCCGGACGGCACGCGCAAGTCGGGCGCCGTCCTCAAGATGGTTTCCGCCAAGAAGTAAACCATCCAACTCCATCCGGAGGAGAGGAACTTTATATGAGATTTTCCAGGGGCTTTGCGATCGGTCTGCTCGCCTCCGCGGCGGCGCTGGCTTCGATGCCGGCGCTCGCCGTGGACGGCCAGACGATGATCATCACCGGCGAGGACTACACCAAGTGGCTGTGGGGAACCCAGCACACCGACGGTAGCGTCTACAACTTCACCACCGTCCCCGGCGAGGGATACGGCGACAACGGCCAGGGCACGGAGATCGACCTGCTGATCTCTTCCCACCCCTCGAAGAACATCGAGGTCACCGGCCGTCTGCAGTCGCGCTTCAACCAGAACCAGTGGACCAACTACGCCGGCTTCGGCGGCCGCAACCCGGCGCTGGAGAACCCGCCGAACGGCGAATGCCTCGGCGGCGACTGCGGCGAGTTCGATCCGCGCTCCAACGAGTACATCAAGATCCGCGGCCTGACCGCCCGCTTTACCCCGGGCTTCAAGTGGCTGGACGCCGCCACCATCGGCTCGACCGATCTCGGCATGTTCGATCCGTACACGATCGGCAAGATCCGCTACATCGACCGCGACAACGCCAAGGCCATCCTCTTCCAGGGCCCGCTGGGCAGCCGCCAGCTCACCTATGACCTGATCCGCGTCTCGCTGCCGCGCCTCTTCGCCGGCCCGAACTTCAACACCGGCGACTACGCCGGCCAGGACGGCGCCTACGGCCTGCAGCTCAAGTTCACGCCGAGCTCGTTTTTCGACGCCGTCGGCGTCTACGACCGCGTCCGCGACGTCGAGGTCAGCACCAAGGACACCGGCAACAACGGCGTGGACAACGGCCGCGACCTCGCTTCCCGCTTCAAGAACGACGTCTACGGCGGCCGCTTCGGCATCCATCCGAGCTCGAAATTCGATTTCCGCGGCCTCTACTACTACTCGACCGCCGAGTCCAACCCGAAGTTCGGCACCCCCACCGGCTTCGGCCTGTCGGGCTTCTCGCCGGCGCTGGCCGGCAAGGTCAGCGACCCGCTCTACAAGGCCAACGTCGACCTCAACGATCCGTTCGGCATCGGCCTCTCCTTCAACATCGAGTATTTCAACATCGGCGCCCAGTACAGCTCGATCCTGGCGGCCCGCCGCGAGGTCGACGTGCTGCTGACCGAGGGGCATGACGGCGCCTTCGTCTTCCCCGGCCCGGACAACTCCGCCTTCGGAGTCTTCGCCGGCAACCCCACCCGCATCGGCTACGGCGGCTGGGAAGGCCCGGCGCAGCAGGTGGCGACGATCAGCGTCGACAACGAGTTCACCGACTTCGAGGAGCCGATGGCCGAGACCGTCATCGGCTGGAAGGGGATCACCGTCGCTCCCAACTGGACGATCGGCGACCTCGACCTCTCGGGCGAGTACTCCCACATCGGCTACAACACCAACTGGCAGGCCTGGGGGGACACCAGCCGCGGCATCACCGACTCGATCTATCCGAACTTCGAGTCCGACGCCGGCGTCAACTCCTTCCGCAACGCCTACGCGCCGTTCCAGGACAAGAAGACCGACATCGCCATCCTGCGCGGCAAGTACCTGCTCAACGTCGGCAAGGGCGTGGACGTCTTCGGCAAGATCAAGCTGATCAAGGAGACCGACAACCGCCTGAACGAGGCGCGCTTCCTCCCCTACCAGCCGGGCGACTGCCCGGGCGGCGGCGTGGCGTGCAGCAACAACGCCCAGAACTTCTCGCCGGGGCACTCGACGGCCGACCTCTACGGCAACCCGCCGGTGATCACCGTCAACGGCGTCACCGGCTACCAGTGGAAGCCGTTCAACAGCCTTTCGGACGACGACCGCGACCTCGACTACAAGCTGTTCCAGCTCGGCGCCGGCTACCAGGTCACCGGGAACCTCTACAGCTCGCTGACCTACGAGCGCTACAACGTCGACCTGCAGGACGGCAACACCGCCTTCCAGGCCTACCAGCTCCACAGCATGGCGTCCGGCCAGAATGACAAGAACAAGCTGATCTTCTACGCGCACTACACCTTCGGCGCGGCCGAGTTCGGCGCCAACTACGAGTACAACTGGGGCACCTTCGACCCCGACTTCGGCGGCGGTTTCGTGACCCAGTTCGCCGACGCCAACATCGCCCGCGACTTCGGCGTGCCGGTCGGCTCCCCCGGCTTCAAGGGGCGGTTCGGCGGCTGGAACAGCCTCGACAAGCGGGACTTCAAGCAGCACCGCCTCAAGGTGTTCATGAAGGTCCGGTTCTAGCCGGAGACAGCATTTGGGGGCGGTCCCGCGGGGCCGCCCCCTACGTTTTAGAATCGAATTTTCTGGAGTCTGGAGAAACGATGCGATTCAGCCGCTCCCACCTGCTCACCGCCACCCTTCTCGCCGCCCTGATCGCTGCGCCCGCTTTCGGCGCCGGCAAGGAGATCTTCACCCTCACCGACCCGCGGGGCGACGACCATGGCGACGGCAAGATCGTCTACCCCAACAACGACGACCTGAAGCCCGGCGATCTCGACATCCTCTCCCTGACCGCCCGGGAGGACGGCGACGGCACGATGTTCGAAGTCACCTTCGCGCGCCCCGTGCGGACGCCCGCCCGGGAGGCCATCGACGAGATCGGCACCCAGCTCGACAAGATCGCCCGCTTCGGCTTCTACAACCTGAACCTCGACCTCTACATCGACACCGACCGGGTCGCGGGCTCCGGGGGCCTCACCATGCTCCCCGGCCGCCACGCCGAGATCGATCCGTCGACCGCCTGGGAGAAGGCCATCATCCTGACCCCCCGGCCCAACGAGGCCAAGGCCGAGCTCAAGCGCCTGCTCCTGAAGACCCTCAACGAGGACGCCAAAAAGAGCAGCAGCCTCACCGACGCGGAGATCGATTCGCTCAAGAAGCAGATTCCGGTCGACGTCGAGGAGCGCATCTTCTTTCCGACCCAGATCCACGTGCGCGGCCAGAAGATCAGCTTCTTCGTCCCCGGCATCGTCCTCAGCGGCCCGGCCAAGCCCACCTGGGCCTACACCGTGGCCACCTCCGGCGCCGACCTGCTGCAGTCCTTCGATCTCGCCCGCAAGCTGGGCCGCGATCCGAGCGACAAGACGCTGATGATCCTCCCCGTCTCCCCCGGCCGCTGGCAGGACCGCTTCGGCGGCGGCCGGGAGAACGCGGACATCCAGCCGCCGCTGATCGACCTCATCGTGGCCAAGGGCGGCCGGACCCAGGAACAGGTCCTCGCCGATTTCGACGCCCGCGCCAAAAGGCCGGTGAAGCTCACCGGCGTCGTGCCGGCCGATCAGAAGTAGGGTTTTCCTGTTCTGAGGGAACGCAAGGGCGGGGACGAGTCCCCGCCCTTTTCGTTTTACGGATACAGCGGGCAGCGGCCGCGCAGCGGCTTCGTGCAGGTCTTGGTGCAGCCCTCGATGCCGCAGGGGTAGCAGCAGAGCTGCCCGGTCGGACAATCGGCGTCGGTGGCGCAGAACATCGCGAGGAAGACGGGGCTGGGAAGCAGATCGCCCGGGGCGGTGTCCTGGCCGCCCGATAGGGTCGCCAGGAAGTCCGCGGTGCTGGCGGGAACGGGTGCCGTCGGCGGTGTTTGAGCCACGCCCTGCGCGCAGAGGGCCAGGGCGAAGAGGGCGAGCAGGACGAGAGCTCTCATGGAAGTCTTCATAGCTGGGTCTCCTTCTTGTCGTCAGCCGGCATCAAACCGGCCACCTACTAGATAGAGGTGCCCTGCCGCCGCTCTTCCGCGCCGGCCGGCATCAGGACGACCTTGCAGGTCGGGGCTCGGCTCGCGCCGGTGCCGTGAAGGCCTCGGTGACCGCGATCCTGTCCAGTCTCGAGGCGCCAGCCTGACGAATCGCATGGCACCTCGTTGGGGGCTCGTTGGGGGCTGGAGGCTGGGGGGCACCCAATTTGCGGAGAATGTATGCTGGGCGGTAGTGGAGCGGATGGACGCAGGGTTTTGCGTACGTCAGAATTTCGTCATACAAAGACTGGAGAGTTGGATGCGCCACGCTTGGTTAGTGCTTGGTCTTATTGGTCTGCTTTTGCACTCCGCCGCCGGAGTTGGCCAACAGGCAGCTCTCTTGTCTTGCGACGAGTCGAATAGCCCTGGCATTGAGGTACTGAAAGACGGGTACGGAGGTGTCAGCGTTAAGACATCAGGAGGAGCAGCAAAGGCTGCTGGCCTTACCTTTTCGTGGGCGTCGGTAGCTCCGGGGCGGCTGGAGGTGAGCATCAACCCGGTCTTGCTAAAGCGTCTGGCCGACGCGCAATGCGCTAGCGCGGTGTTCCATTCCGGGAAGAGAGGTAGTCTGATTGAGAACTTGAAGCCGCGAGGCGCTTCCCGTGTAGGAGCAATGAACTATTACGCCGAGACGCTGCTTTCAGACGAGACCAGATTAGAAATTTGCGGCGATTCGTTTAGATTTGGATCCGAGCTGAATTGCCAGCTCCATGCAATGTCGAAAGCCATTCAAGCTCAGGGATTACCCTTAGCGTCCATGCCGCTAGCTGCGCCTAGCAACGAGTACGGATTAGATCTCGATCCGGGCGAGCCTTTTGGCCTAGCGATCATCGGTGGAGTGTCAACCACCGGCGTGGCCTCAGACCTATTCACCGGCGGGCGCGTGGGCCTGCCCGCAAAGCTTCGCCTTACCTGGGGAATGCCCTATTCCGAGGTTGGAAGACAGATGGGCCTGCCGCCTCAGAACCGTTTTGCCAAGAATTTTGAAGGGCCTATGACCTGCACGCCAGAAGTGACGGGCGTCCGCACCTGCTTCACATCGCCCTCAGCGCCTTGGCGGGTAGATTTTGGCGATGCGCAAGTGGGCGAAGTGTCGCCATTCTTGTCCTTTGCGCCGGACGGCAAATTCTACGCGTACTTCGCGACCTTCAGGGCCGAGGCATTTGATCTAGTGCTCGCCATCTTGGTTAAACGACTAGGAAAGCCCACAAGCGATGTCCCAGGCACCGTACAAAACCGAATGGGCGCCACGTTTGATCAGCAGGTGGTGCAGTGGCAACTACCGCACGTGCGGGTCGAGATCCAGAGACGAGGGACCGATCTGCTTACAGGCATTCTGAGGGCGACGTACTTGCCGCTTGCTGCAAAAATACCGGAGCCCCCCGAAGGTACCGCGCCAATGTAAACCGTACCGCGATAATAATGCTCCTTGCACCACCCACACTGAGCTAGGACACGACCCAAAGTAGGACCACCGATGAAGCGCCCGCCGACGAAGCGCCTGGCATCTAGGTAGCCAGACTTGCTCACTCCTGTTGTAGAAGGATTGCTGCGGCGAGGAGGGAACTCGGCCGAGGATCAAGAAATTCTAGAGGCGTTCATGCGAATGCAATCAAGACCATCGCACGGCTAGAATGCTGTCGTAGAGACCAATGAGAGTGGGTGACAAGGATTGCGGCGGTCACCATGAGTCTCGCGGAGAGGCTCGTCGCATCCGACCTTCATCGTTTCCAGGGAAACCCGGAACACTTCTATCGGTGCATCTCTCTTGTTGGAGGAGACGATTTTGTGAAAGGCGGAAGTGAGACGGCTGGACGGGAGGAGCGAACCGGGGGAAGATTCAGGTGTAACACTTCAACAGAGGAGCGAAGGTATGCGCAAGATGCTTGTGCAGGCATGTATGCTTGGGGCACTGTCGGCGTGGCCGCTTTATCCCCAGGTTCGACAAGCAACGCCTGAGGACATGGCAACCGCAACGAACTCGCGGGAGATCCCCAGCCCGATGCTTGTTGACATTCCGCTTGGGGCCGGCACATCGCCTAACGGGAAACCGCGAAAGGCATTCAATGACTCGCCTGCAGGAGTGACGCGAGCCTACAACGATGCCACTGGATACGTCTGTGACAAGGCGAGGATCGGCGTGGTGCTCCTGCGGCTGGAGGATCGGCGAGGGAAAAAGAGAATCACCGCCACCACGGCACTGAGCACGGAGTGGATCCGCCAACACGTAGCCCTCTCAGTTGCCCTGTTATCGAAGGGAAAAGAGGTCCGCCGGCAGCAGTGGGATGATCTCGTGCTTGGCGCAACGAAGGGGGCCGCCGTCAACGCGATGGGCAACTACGCCCTGGGCATCGGGACGTCGAACTCGAAAGCGCCTTCAGTGGAGTGGGACCTGTCTGATTCAGAGTGGAGCGTGCTTTGGGAGGGTGAGGCTCCGACACTGCGGGTGATCCTCACTATCGCAAAGGATGAGGAGGACGGGTAAGCCGACCGTCTCACTGTAGTCTGAACGCCCGAACTGTCGGTTCGCGCGGTCAGCTTCCTGGCGATTCTCTGCTCGCGGCTCTTTTCTCTCCGGATACCGGACCGAGCTCGCGGGAGCGGACCACCGGATTGCCGCCGGCATGTCGACCGGCACGGTCAATAAGGCTTAATCGCGTCTACTGAGGGAAGCGGCTGAAAATGCTTGAGATTGGCGGTGTATAGCGGCACGGCGAGGTGTACCGCCACCGAAGCGATCATCGCGTCTTGGAGCTGGATGCCATGGCTCAGATGAAAGCTGGCCAACTGCCGCATTGCCCAGCGATTGTCATCTTCCGTGGGGTGCTCGATGCGAAACTGGCGCAGGAAGCGAATCGCCTGAGCGCGCTTCACCCGATCCGTCGCGCCCTGGACAGTCTCCATCCAGACCACCGGCGTAATGGCCAGCCGTTGTCGCCCCAGGCCCGCAAACCAGCTCGTCGCCGGCTGGAACGCACGCAGCAGATCGATGAGGATCGAGGTGTCGAGGATTGCGTCGGTCACCATGAATATCGCGGAGAGGCTCGCCGGATTTGCTCCACGTACTCCGCGCCGCTTTGCCCGGCCTGATCCTCGGCCCAGGCGCCAATTTCCGGTGACGAGGCGATCTCTTCCGCCGTGAGCCCCGCTCCCCGGAGATCCTCCTCCGTCAACTCAAGATCGTTCTCGGACAGCAGCTCCAGGGTTACGACGACCCGGCCACTCGGCAGTTCGGGCGGAAGATCAACGAGGAGGTGTCCGTCTTCGGTAATTTCGCCTTCAACTCTCAGTGCGGTCTTCATGATGTTCACCACAGATAGCTTACCACAAGGGTCCTGACCGCCTTGCCGTCCAGCCGACGGGCTGGGCGGCGGCGGGATAGGTTACTGCTGGCTTCTACGGATACAGGGGGCAGCGGCCGCGCAGCGGCTTCGTGCTGACGAAGCGCATGGCACCTCTCCTTTTCAGCGGCCCAGCCGCTGGACGGCGACGGCGCGCGTTCCGTTCTTCAAGGGAGCTCGCGCTGGATCAGGAAGAAATTGCGGACACTGTAGAAACTCTCGCTCGGCCTCCACTCCAGGGTCCGCAGGGCCGCCTCCCCTTCCTCCCAGCTCTCGTTGTCGAGGAGCGCTTCGATCACGATCTCGCCGGTTCCCAGGTTGCAATAGAAGGTCCGAACCCAGTGCAGATCCCCTTCGAGCCGCATGCTTTTCAGGGCGCCCTCGATCGCCTCGAAGGCGCCCTCCGGCTCGGGAATCGACTCGCCTCCGTAGCTGCGCCGGACAAAATTGCCGATCACCGCCCGCCAGCTCCCACCACCCATCCGCCAGCGCTCGACCGTCACCTGATCGTCGTCCACGCGGTTCCAGAAGCCGGCGAGAAACACATGGAGCGAGCTCTGGGAAAAGTTATGGAAAGCGTTCCCGATCGCCTCGTCCCCATCCGTGCCGTAACCGCCGAACGACTCGATCAGCAGGCGGCCCGGAGCCACGAGGACCTCGACGTCGAGACGCGCCGAGCAGCCGTTCTCCTGACAGACAGGCGCGGCGCAGGAAGCCGAGATGCCGGGCAACTCGCCGCCGACCAGGACCCAATCCTTGTACCGGGACGTCTCCAGGCCGTGGCCCCGCAGGAGCGGCTCCAGCCAGTCTTGAAGATTTTTTCTCACCTTTTCATGAAGTCGATTCTATCGCGGTCTCAGCCTGCGGCCGGCAGCAGGACGACCTTGCCGATCGAGGCCCGGCTCTCGAGCAGGCGGTGCGCTTCCGCGGCCTCCTGGAGCGGAAAACGGCGCGAGACCGAGATCGCCAGATCCCCCGCTTCGATCCACTCCAGGAGATGCCGGCGGGCGGCCGCCCAGGCCGCCGGATCGCGATTGACGTTCAGGCCGAAGGCGCCGATCTTGAGGCTCCGGCCGTAGAGATGGTCCGGGTCGATCGGCGCCGGAGGACCGCTCGCATCGCCAAAGAAGATTAGCTCGCCGTGGGGAGCCAGCACCGCGAGACTCTGGTCCTGCGTCGCCTTGCCGACCGAATCGAAAACCCGATCCACTCCCAGTCCCCCTGTGGCAGCCGCGACGCGCTCGGGCAGATCCTCGCCGTAGAGGAGCGGCTCGGCGCCAAGCTCGGCCACGACGGCGGCCTTCTCGGGGCTCGACACGGTTCCGAAGACGCGGGCGCCCTGCCGGCGCGCGAGTTGAACCAGGATCTGGCCGACTCCCCCCGCGGCCGCGTGGACGAGAACCGTGGCTCCCGGATGGAGGACGGTTGCGAAGAAGGCCAGACCGTAAGCCGTCAGCCCCTGCTGCGGAAAGGCGGCTCCGAGGTCGAAGGGAGTGTCCGGCCTAAGGAGGAACAGCGAGCTCGCCGGCGCGACCGCGTACTCGGCATAGGTGCCGCTCACCGCCGGCGGCATCGCCCAGAAGGCCACGCGCCGATCGAGCAGGGTGGACTCCACGCCAGGGCCGACCGCGACGACCCGTCCGGCCCCCTCCGTGCCGGGAATCCAGGGCAGCGCGAGCCCGGCATAGATGCCCCGCCGCCGCTCGGTGTCCGAGAAGTTGACGCCCGCGGCGTGAAGCCGCACCAGCACCTGTCCGGGTCCCGGCTCGGGCACCGGCGCCTGGCTCAGCTCGAGGACCTCGGGCGGGCCCAGCCGCTGGACGACGATGGCGCGCATTGCGTGTGAAGCTCCTTCTTCTAATCGACTTCGATGAAGCCTTCGCTCACGAGGACGCTCGCCCCGCCGATCCGGACGTCCACGACGGCTCCCTCGCTCTTCACCGCGCGCGCCTCCAGAATGCTGGGACGCCCCATCTCCACGCCCTGGGCGATGCGCCAGCGGAAGCTGCCGTCGGTCCTTCCGTCGCACTGGCTGAGCAATCCGGCCAGGGCGCAGTTCGCGCTGCCGGTGGCGGGATCTTCCGGCACTCCGTCCAGGGGCGCGAACATGCGGGCGCGAAGATCGAACTCGTCGGCACTGTGTACGTACAGATGGATGTCGGGAGTCACGCCTTCGGCGGCGAGGGCGTCGAGCCCATCCATGTTGACCCGCGAGCGTTCGAGAGCGGAGCGGTCCGCGAGCTCCGCCACCAGGAAGGGCAGTCCGACCGAGGCCACCTGGGGCGGGTGGGTCCGGGTGACGACATCGTCCGGGGCGAGCGACACCGCCCTTGCCAGGGACTGCACGGACACGGTCTTTCCCAGCGTGAGGCGCTGGGGCGCCGACAGCTCACACCAGAGGCGGCCGCCCTCGCGTTGCTGGATGGTGATCGGGACCAGCCCTGCCTTCTCCTCGAAGGTCACCGTGACCGAGGGCAGGATCGGCCCGAGCTCGCCCGCGGTGGCCAGGACGAACGCGGTGCCGAGATTGGGATGCCCGGCAAAGGGAACCTCGGTCGTGGGAGTGAAGATCCGAACCTTGCGGGTGTGCCCTGCCTCCGCCGGCAGCACGAACGTGCTCTCGGCGAAATTGAACTCGCGGGCGATCTGCTGCATCTGCCGGTCCGAAAGGCCCTGGGCCTCGGGCAGCACGGCCAGTTGATTGCCGCTGAAGCGGGTCTCGGTAAAGACGTCGCAGATGAAGTAGCGGTAGCGCATGACCGTTGAGCGCCTCCGTCGCGCGCATCGAGGAGAAAGTGACCGCTGCCGTTCCTTATAACGAATCCCTGAGCTCTGGCGCCTATCTTACCAGCTGCGCGGAACGGCTGCCGGGAGGAGTCTGGCATGAGTCTTCGCAGAGAGAGCCGCAGGATCGTCGTCGCGGCCGCGCTGGCCGGCGTCACCTGCCTGGAATATTATAGACAAATTTAAAATTATGGTGTTCTCCAGTTCATGCCCACAGGAGGCATTGCAGAAAGGAGCTCACCATGTCCATACAGCGAAAGACTTTCTCCCTTTTCATCACCGCGGTGTTGCTCGCCCTGAGCACCGCCGCCGCCGTGCCGATCACGATCGATCCGCTCAACCCGCACTACTTCAATTACAACGGCCAGACGATCGCGCTGGTAGGCGCTTCCGGCGATTATCTCTGCCACGTGTCCTGTGCCACCGCGCCGGGCACCACCTGCGACATGACGACCCGCAGCAACGGGACGACGGTCGTCACCAGCGATTTCCTCTGCCGCTTCGAGAGCTACGTGCCGTACATCGCCGATCTGAAGACGCGCGGCGGGAACACCATGCGTCTCTACATCAGCCTCAATCACAGCCCCGGCTGGCAGAAGAACGGCACACCTTACGATTTCGAGGAGGCCTTCCCCTGGAATGGCACCAAGTGGGACCTCGGCAGCGTCTGGTCTACCACTTTCTTCAACCGCGTGCGGGCCGTGCTCACGGAGGCGCAGAACAACGGCGTCATCGTCGAGGTGACGCTGTTCGACCCCTGGGACGGCGACTACCAGTTCAGCCCATGGAATCCGCCCAACAACGTCCAGGGCACCGGCTGGACGAACCGTGCCTATTACTCCTCGTTCCAGCCGGGCGAGACCTGCCCGGCGATCCAGAGCTACGCGATCACCGATCCGGATCCCCGCCACAAGCAGATCGCGCTGCTCCAGCGCACGGCCTTCCGGCTCAACGACTTCAACAATTTCTACTGGGAGATCGCCAACGAGCCGGAGCTCTCCAACCCCCCGAGTGGCGTCAGCTCCGCCGCCGCCACCGCCTGGCACGACTGCATGGTGCAGCAGCTCCAGAGCTATGAGGCGACGCAGCCGAACGGTAACCACCTGATCGGCGTCAACTATCACGCGAAGACCTCGATCGACAGCCTCACCAACGGCAGCTTCCCGCTGTCGAGCCCCTATGTGGCGGTGGTCAATTCCCATTACGCCGTCGTCGCCAACGGCACGGCCGACCCCTACGGCGGAGTGCTCATGATCCGCGACTACAACAATGGCGTCTATGGACAGCTCGGCCGTATCTTCGGCTTCAACGAAGGGCGATTCACGCCGGATCTGAGCCAGAGCCCAGACCGCTCGGGTTGGAGCGCGCGCGCCGAGGCATGGGAATTCATGCTCAACGGCGGCGGCGCGTTCGATCACCTCGGCTACGACTGGAAGAACAATACCGTCGCCCACAACGTGCGCACCTACCTCGGCAAGCTCAACACGTTCCTTCAGAGCGTGAGCCTGCAGAACATGAGCCGCAAGGTCACGGGGTCGCTCCCGTCCTTCATCGTGAGCGGCCTTCCGGCCTACGGGACCACCAGCTCGTTCGGCAACACCTACTGGGGAGCGATGCAGTGGGACAAGAACCAGTTCGTCCTCTACATCCATCACAGCACCCTCTCCACCGACAGCTTCAAGCGCTATGTGCCGACGGCCTCGGGGACCTTCCATCACACCCTGCAGCTCCAGCTCGGAACGCAGACCGGCAACTTCCTCGCCGAGTGGATCGATCCGCCCACCGGCACCGTGCTGAGCTCGGTTCCCTTCGCCTGGAACGGGGTGTCCTACACGCTGCCGCAGTCGCCGGACTACAACTTCGACATCGCGCTGCGGATCAAGCGGACTTCGTAAAGTCCCTGTGAGTTGACGAGCGCTCGGGGCGGTGGCATGCCATCGCCCCGCTGAGCTAATTCCGCTCTTCCGGGTTCCGCAAGGTTTCCGCGAACAGCTCCGTCAGCTTCTGAAACGCGCGTTCGGCCTGAGGCTCGTTGTAGACCGGGCTGTCCGGCACCGTCCAGCCGTGAAACGCGCCCTCATAAACCTTGCTTTCGTATCGCCCACCCCAGGCGTCGAGCGCCCGGTCGAGCTTTTCGATTGCCGCTGCCGGCATGCCGCGGTCCTGCGTCGCGTGTCCGAAGTAGAGCCGGGCCTCGATGCGCGACAGGAGGAGATGCGGGCTGGTGGGAGCGTCGGTGGCGAGCCCGCCGCCGTGGAAGGAGGCGGCCGCTGCGATCCGGTCCGGACGCGCCGCCGCGATCCGCAGCGCCACTCCCCCCGCGAAGCAGAAGCCGACGACGCCCATCCCACCCTCCCCCACGGAATCCTGGGCGGCGAGAAAGTCGACGTAGGCCGCGGCATCGCGCTCCACCGCCTCCGGCGGCAGCGACGCCCGGAGCTCCGCCAGCCGTCTCTGCACCCCCTCGTCCTCGAAACCCGGCGAGACGTCGATAACCGGCGGCTCTCCCGTCCGGTAGAAGAGATTGGGCATCAGCACGGTATAGCCGGCCCCGGCGAGGCGGCGCGCCATCCCGCGCTGTGAGGGGCGAATGCCGCCGATGTCGGTCAGAAAGATGACGCCGGGCTGCCGGCCTTCGGCATCCTCGGCCCGATAGAGAACGCCGCTGGCCGTTCCATCGGCGGTGCGGATCTCGACCTTTTCCTCGATCATCGTTCCCTCCCTTTTCCAGCGCTGATACTAGCGCACGGGAGAGCGCCGTACGACGTCGGCGGAACAAGCTTGCAGCGGCACGATGGAAGCTCCCATCGGCGCACGGAAGCTTACGGAGCGACCCGGTAAGCTTCCAGCGGCGGAAATCAAGCTTGCGGCGGTACGATGGAAGCTCCCATCGGCGCACGGAAGCTTACGGAGCGACCCGGCAAGCTTCCAACGGCGGAAATCAAGCTTGCAGCGGCACGATGGAAGCTCCCTTCGGCGCGCGGAAGCTTACGGAGCGACCCGGCAAGCTTCCAGCGGCGGAAATCAAGCTTGCAGCGGCACGATGGAAGCTCCCTTCGGCGCGCGGAAGCTTACGGAGCGACCCGGTAAGCTTCCAACGGCGGAAATCAAGCTTGTAGCGGCACGATGGAAGCTCCCTTCGGCGCACGGCAGATTACGGAGCGACCCGGTAAGCTTCCAACGGCACGATGGAAGCTTCCATCGGGCGCACGGAAGCTTACGAAGCGACTTGGCAAGCTTCCAGCGGCGGAAATAAGCTTACAGCGGCACGATGGAAGCTTATTTTGGACCGCGGCAAGCCGTCCGCCCCGGCCCTCTGCCCTACCCGGAGAGCCGGGGAACCCCTCAGCCGCGGAACGCCGTAGACGCCCGTTCCCTCTTCTGGTAAGAAGCTCGGACCATGCCGGCGCCCTACCCTCCTCGCGCGCAAACCGGGCTCACCGCCCAGGATTTTCTCGTCGGCTGTGTCGTCGAGAACGATCCCCAGCTCCTCGGCCAGGCGCTGCGGCTCGTGCAGTCGATCCGCTGGTTCGGCGGCGAGATGGCGGACGCGCGGATGCGGATCTGCGTGGTGGGAGAGCTCGGCCGGAGCTTCCGGCAGGAATTCGAGCGCTACGGGGCCGAAGCGCGGATCGTCCCTCGCCGCCAACGGCACCACCGCGTCGCCAACCAGCCGCAGCTCTTCCCGGAGGTCTGGGAGACCGACCGCGAGATGCTCCTGCTGCTCGCCTGCGACACGGTGGTCGTCCAGGATCCGAGCCCCTGGATGCGCCGCGGCTCCCTCCAGGCCAAGATCGCTCCGCTGCCGACCGTGACGCCCGAGATCTTCGAGCGGATCTTCCGCCATTACGGCCTGCCGCTGCCCGCGCGCGAGCACGTCAACAGCTTCGCCGGGACGCCGACGATCCCCTATTGCAACTCGGGAATGATCCTGCTGCCGTCCTCCCTGGCGCGCCGGATCCTCCCCGTCTGGGGCGACTACAACCAGCGGCTCGCCGAAGAGCCCGAGATCCTCCACCCCTGTGAGCGCCAATCCCACCAGGCGAGCCTGAGCCTGGCCCTGGCCGCCTGTCCCATCCCGTTCACGGAGGCGCCGGTCGAGCTCAACTTTCAGCTCAACCTCTCCCATTTTCCGCCTCCGGAAGGATTCTTCGCCATCGATCCCGCCATCCTGCACTACTACGATCGCGCCGACCCCGAAGGCTATCTCCTGCACACCCCCTATCCTTTCGCCCAGGTGCGGATCGAAACCTTCAACCGGCGGTTGCGCCAGGAAAGGGAGGGGCGGTCCGGACGAGCGCGGCCGACCCGGGAAAAAACGGCCCCGCCGGACGCTCCGGCCGCGCAGGTCGTCGTCCTCGGCATGCACCGTTCCGGGACCTCCGCGCTCACGAATCTCCTCCGGCTCCTGGGGCTCTGGACCGGAGAGGAGGAGGACTTTCCGCCCGGGGACGAACACAATCAGAAAGGTTATTGGGAGCATCGGGGCATCTGGTCGGTCGACGAGGCGATCCTCCAGACGCTCGGCGCGAGCTGGTCCGAGATCGCGGATCTCGACCTCTCCCGCCTGGAGGAGGGGGTGCGCGCCCGCTTCGAGGCACGCGCCCGGGCGATCGTTCGGGATCTCGACCGGCACGGCTCCTGGGTGGTCAAAGACCCGCGTCTCTGCCTGCTCTTCCCGTTCTGGCGGGAGATCCTCGAGCGCCCGCTCTGTATCCTGATCCATCGCGAGCCGCTGCCGGTCGCCCGTTCGCTGGCCGCGCGCGACGGCATTCCGATCCCCTACGGCATCGCGCTCTGGGAGCGGTACACGCTGGAGGCGCTCGCGTCCACCCGGGGCCTGCCGCGGATCCTGATCTCCCACCGGGAGCTGGTCGCCGATCCCGTAGCGACCCTCCGCCGGCTGCGGGAGCAGATGGTTCGGCACAGGCCGGAGCTCGCGCGCTTTCAGGTTCCCACCGAGAAGGAGACCCGCGCCGTCCTGGACCCCGCCCTCGTGCATCATGCGCACGAGCCGGAGATCGAGCGGCCTTATCTCACCTTTCCTCAGCTCGATCTGCTGGACGCGCTGGCCAACGGCACCGCGCTCGATCTCGACCCGATCCCACCCCTCTCCGCCGGAGCGCGGGAACTGCTCGCCGCCTACCAGAGCTCAGAGGCCATGACACGCGGACTGCGCGACCGGCTCACCGTGCAAACCAACGCGGTGGCGAGCCTGAACGCGCCGGCAGTCTCGGTTGCGGAAAGCGCTGCGGACCTCCACCGCACCCTCTCCTGGCTCGACGAGCTCGACACCATTTTCTCCGCCACCCTGGATTCGCGAAGCTGGAAGATCGGCCGCGCCATCACCAGCGTGATGGGACGTCTCCTCGGACGAGCGCAAATCACCGCCGCCGAGCGCCGCGACCGGCTGATGGCGGAGGTCCGGAATTGGCGGCGGGCGAGGCGGAGGGAGTGATCGCGGGGCTCTCGCATCCCGCCGCCTGGGCCGTTGGATCGAGACGGTTGTAAAGCAGCCGGTAGAGGTGATAGTCCTCCGTGGAGACGATCGCGCCGACCCTGGAGCCGGCCGGAGTCAGCTCCTCCCAGGGCGGAAGCTCCGAATTCATGACGAGGACGATGTCCCCGGCCTCTCGCCGGGCCAGCTCGCGGGCGGCGCAACGCACCTCCCGCGGGCTGAGCTCCCTCTGCTCGGGCCCCCAATCCGGATGGGTGACGAAGACGCCCCGCGAAGGCGAGTAAAGCGGCTTGCCGAGGGCGAGCGCGACCGTGGCCGCCGGCGGCTCGCGCGACCCGAACAGCGGAAGACGATCCAACCCCTTGCCGTGGATCAGCTCAGCGGTGGCGGCGCCATTCGAGAAGGGGTGGCGGAGATCCATCCAACTGGCGAAGGCCGCCGCGCCACAGTGGACGATCAACAGGATCAGGAGAGCCCGGGCGCGCCAGGACCGGCGGTCCCCCAGGAGATCCTGGCCGCCACCCAGCCAGAGAGCCGCCGCGAAGAGGAGCCACAAGTGCCCCTGGTGGCGCAGAACGCCGGCGTATTTGACGTAGCCGAAGGCGAGAATGCCGGCGACGCCGAGGCAGAACGTCGCCAGGGCCGCCTTCCGTGGCCAGAGCAGGGCGATGGCCAGCGCCAGCGTCAGCAGTCCCGCCAGGGTTTGCAGGCCGGGCCAGGTGTCGAGCAGATTGGTGTTCCAGAAGTGGAGCTCGAACCGCGGCAGGGGCACGAAGGCGCGCCAGGGCATTCTCAGCACCTGGCCGGCCTGTGCCGGATCCCAGCCGAAGCGCCACCCTGGCGCGAAGCTGGTGCCGGGCAGCGGGATGAGCTGGACGAGCCCCGCGACGGCGCCGGCCAGCGCCAGTGCGAGGCCGGCCGCGGCCTCACCCCGGGGCAACGGCGACATTTCATGACGGCGAAGCCAGCGGTCGAGCAGCCATCCGCAGGCGATCGCGAGGGCCAGGAGGTAGCCGTAGACGGTGGTCTGGCAGAGCAGCCCGAGCGCCGCTCCGAGGGCGAGCGCCGGCCGGCGGCTGAACGCCGCGGCACAGGCCAGCCAGACGAGAAGGGCTCCGGCGGCGTAGTGGCGGCTGATCACCGCGTACTCGTAGAACGGGAAGTAGCCGAGCGTGAAGAGCGCGCGCTCCCGGCGGCCGAGCGGTGCCCAGCGGGCGAAAACGAAGGCCGAGCCACCGGCCAGGACGAGGTGCACGAGCTGCATCGTCCGCGGCGACGTCGACACCTGCCGCGCCAGGAAGCAGAGCAGGGGAAAGAGATACCCCTGGCCGCTCCGGGCCAAAGGTGTGAACAGATCGTCGACGGAGCGGCTCTCCTGGACCACCAGCCATAGCCAGGACTCGTCCCGCCAGAGCTCATGCAGGAGAAGGCGCGGCACGGTCAGGAGCACAAAAGCCGCGGCGACTAGCCACGCGAAGCGCAGGCGTTCGGCGTCCGATTCCTGGCTCGTCCAGGCCCGTTTTCGGGGCTCGGCCCGGTGATCGACTCGTGCGTGCATGTCGGCGGCTCGATTATGCTCCAGGGCATGGATGCATCCAAGCTCGCCGGCCTCCTCCACGAGGACGAGATCGCCTTCCTGATCTGCGTCGAGGCGAACCGGCTCGAGCCGCAGGCACGTCTCCTCTGCGAGAGCATCCGGACGTTCGGCGGACGATACCGGCACGCTCCGATCCTCGCCGTCTCGCCCCGGCCCCATCTCGCGCTCGGCCCCGAGGCCAGGGCACATCTCGCCAGGCTCGGCGTGACGTACGCCGTCGAGCCGCTGAACGATACCGGCAGCCCCTATGGAACGATCAACCGCATCGTGGCCGGCGCCTGGGCGGAGACGTTTTCCCCGCGCCCCTACCTCGTCCTGCTCGATACGGATACCGTCCTGGTCGGGGAGCCCAGCTTCGCGCGCGCGGACGTGGGGGTCCGGCCCGTGGATGTCAAAGGCTCGGCGTCGAGCGGAGCCGGCGATCCACAGGACGCTTACTGGGCCCGCCTGTGCGGGTTCGGCGGCATCGACCTGTCACGATTGCCGATGATCTCCACGACGATCGACAAGGTTCCGATCCGGGCGTCGTACAACGGCGGCTTCACCGTGGTCCGGCGGGACCTCGGCATCCTGCAGAGGACGCGGGAGATCTTCTTCGCGTCCCTCGCGGAAAACCTGCGCCCCCTGGCCGGCAAGGAATTCGACGTTCTGGCGTCCACGGGTTCCGTCGGGCTCGAGGCCAGCGAGTGGTGGGGCTCCAGCCAGGCCGCGTTGAGCGTGGCGATCTGGTCCAGGACCTCCGATGTCCACATTTACGACGGGCGATACAACATCCCTCTTCATAATCTGATCGGTCCCGGCCGGTCCTGGCCCATGGGTCCGGACTTCGAACCCATCCTGCTTCATTACCATTATCTGGCGGAGGCCCAGTACCAGGAGCATCTCCGGGAAGTTTTGACCTGGATCGGGTGCTCCTCGGATATCATCCAATGGATCGAGAATAGACTGCCCTACTTCGATCCGCCACAGGCAAGATCGCCAAGAACCGTCATAGAGAGGCTGGCCCGATTCTGGAAAGAAAGGAAAAGCCAATGAAGAAGACACTGCTCTCCGTGCTCGCGCTCGCCGCGCTGTTCCTCGCCGTTCCACCCGCCCGTTGCGATCAGGCCGGCGCCCGCGCGGCCCTCGAGAAGGAGGGCATCGCGTTCACTCCGGAGGCGTTCCTGCAAAAGGTTGCCGAGGGGGATGCGGCGCACGTGACGCTCTTCCTCGAAGCCGGCATCGATCCCTCGGCGGCCAACTCCACAAAACGCACGGCGCTCTGGATCGCGGTCGAGCGGAAGCAGCCCGAGGTTCTCAAGGCGCTGCTCGCCGCCGGCGTCGCGCCGAACGAGAAGAACGCGCCGCCGATGGAGTCCGGAAAAACGATCGTCTTCGAGGCGGTCGACTCCGGAGATGCCGCGCTGGTGCGCACTCTCGTCGAAGCGGGGGCCGACGCCAAAATGGCCAATGAGTACGGTGTACCGCCGCTCGCGGAGGCGGCGCGGGTGGGAAACCTCGCGATTTGCGAGATCCTGCTCAAGGCCGGTGCCGATCCCAACGCCGCACCCGGCGGCTTCCCCCTGCTCTATGGACCGGTCAACGAGGACCACCTCGACGTCGTCCGGCTCCTGCTCGCGTCCGGAGCCAAGCTCGGCGAGCACAAGGCCGCCCTGATGGAGGCGGCCAAGACTCCCGAAATGCGCGCTCTGCTGGAACCGGCCGAGTAGCTCACTTCGTGATGCAGGAGCAACGGGCCGCGGAGCGCGGGCAGGAAGGCGTCAGGACCAGAAAGCAGGTCCCTCCGACTCCACAGGCATCGCCCGTCATCTTGCCCGTGCAACTGGGAGAGGTGCCCTGGCCGGACAGCGGACAGCCGGCGCCACAAGGGGTGGGACCCGTCTGCATCCAGACCGGGAGATCCGGGAGCGTGGAGTTGGCGGCCAGGCAATCAGCGGCCGGCGGCTCCACGGCCCAGGTGGGGCCGGCGAGGGAGAGCGCGGCGATCAGAAGAAGTCCGGCCCAGACACACGGTTTCGACATTCCATCCTCCAGTCAGGTTGAGGAGCGTCCTACAAAGGAACAGGTGCCTGGCCGCCGTTCCTGCGAGCTTCCACTGGACCCTCCAGAAGACTCAGGGCGACGGCCTCCGCCACCCGGATGCCGTCGACGCCGGCGGAGAGGATGCCGCCAGCGTACCCGGCCCCTTCTCCCGCGGGATAGAGACCTTCCGTATTGAGGCTCTGGAAGTCTTCCTTCCGCTGGATCCGGATGGGTGAGGAGGTGCGCGTCTCGACGCCGGTCAGCAGGGCGTCGCGCATGGCGAACCCCCGCATCTGCTTGTCGAAGGCGGGGAGCGCCTCCCGGATCGCCGCGATCGCGTAGTCCGGCAGGCTTGAGCTCAAATCCCCCAGGCGCACACCGGGCCGGTACGACGGCAGGACTCCACCGAATTCCGTGGAGGGGCGGCCCGCGAGGAAATCGCCGACGAGCTGGCCGGGCGCTTCGTACGTGCCGCCGCCCAGTTCGAACGCGCGCTCTTCCCAGTGGCGCTGAAAGGCGACGCCGGCCAAGGGGCCGCCGGGGTAGTCGTCTGGCGTGATCCCCACGACGATGCCGCTGTTGGCGTTCCGCTCGTCCCTGGAGTATTGGCTCATGCCGTTGGTGACCACCCGTCCCGGCTCCGAAGCCGCGGCCACCACCGTACCCCCCGGGCACATGCAGAAGCTGTAGACCGAGCGGCCGTTGCGGCAGTGGTGGACCAGCTTGTAATCGGCGGCACCGAGGAGCGGATGCCCCGCCTGTGGCCCGAAGCGGCAGCGGTCGACGAGGGTCTGGGGGTGCTCGATGCGGAACCCGATGGAAAAGGGCTTGGGCTCGATGTAGACGCCCCGGCGCAGGAGCATCTCGAAGGTGTCGCGAGCGCTGTGGCCGACCGCCAGGATCACGTGGTCCACGGCCAGGCGCCGGCCATCGGCGAGGATCAATCCCCGCACCTTTCCTTGCTCGATGACGAGGTCCTCGACCCGGCTCCCGAAGCGGATCTCGCCGCCCAGGGATTCGATCTTCGCCCGCATGGCCTCCACCATCTTCACCAGCCGGAAGGTGCCGATGTGGGGCTTGTTAACGAACAGGATCTCGGGCGGCGCGCCGGCCTCGACGAATTCGGTGAGTACCTTGCGTCCGCGGTGTCCGGGGTCCTTGATCTGGCTGTAGAGCTTGCCGTCGGAAAAGGTGCCGGCGCCGCCTTCGCCGAACTGCACGTTGGATTCCGGATTGAGAATCCCCTTGCGCCAGAGCCCAAAGGTGTCGACGGTACGCTCGCGGACCTGCTTGCCGCGCTCCAGGATGATCGGGCGGAATCCCATCTCCGCCAGCAGCAGGCCCGCGAAAAGGCCGCAGGGCCCCATGCCGATCACCACCGGCCGCACCGCCAAATCCCGCGGCGCCCGGGCGACGAGGCGATAGGAGGTGTCCGGCGTCGACCCGACATGGGGGTTGCCGCGAAGCCGCCGGAGGATCTCCTCCTCGCGGGCCGTCTCGACGTCAAGATGGTAGATGAGCGCGATCGCACCCTTTTTGCGGGCATCGAAGCTGCGCCGGAAGATCGAATAGTGGACCAACTCCCGCGCCTCGATGCCGAGCTCCTCGAGGATGGCGGCCCGTAGCTCTTCTTCGGTGTGATCGAGCGGGAGTCTGAGCTCTGTCAGTCGCAACATGATCCTGAAGAATGCCAGTACAACGGCTGAAAGGCGGTCATCCGGTTTCGCCAGCGGGCCTCAGCACAGTGGAATCGATCAGCGAATTCAGTATCCGAATGAATCATCGATCGTTCGCTGAATGGCGAGAGTCTCATTGAACTCCGCCAGATCCTCAGGGCTCCAGGTCGCATAGCGAGCGAGCCGGCGCCGCCGGTCGTCCAACCCAACGGCGGCTCCTAGAATTTCAAGCACAATGGCATTGACGCTCTGGCCCCGGGCTCGGCTCAGGTTCTCCAGCCTCTGCACTACATCCTCCGGTACCCCGCGGATCGTCATTCGCTTGACCATGACCGCATGATAGTACGGACGCGCAGGCATGAAGGCTACATGAGAAACGGCGGGACGAGCCGGGAGGAAACGCCCCACGGCCCGCCCCACCACCCGTTCAGCAGACCTGAGTGCGTACCGGGCAGGTGTCGGTGCAGCCTACGGCACTGCACCCGGCGTAGCAGGAATACAGGCACGACTTGTCATAGGTGGCCGGCACGGCACCGGCCACTCCTTCCAACCGGGAGTTGGAAAGGTGGGCGAGGGTTTCACGACTGAGGGAGAGCTTGGGCGCCTTCTTCTTCATCTGGAGCCTCCTTTCAGGCTAGCTGTCTTCAATACAAAGTGCGCCCCGATGCGAGATGCGCTCTTAGAGGGTGTTTGGAAAGGAGGCCCCACACTGTAGAGACGCCCCGTGGGGCGTCTCCAAGGCGGCAGACATCGGCCCTGCTCCACTGGACGCCCCCACGGGTGCACGGTGGCAAAGGGATCTTCCTCTCCGCATCGGAGACGCCCCACAGGGCGTCTCTACAGTGGGGGTCAACGGAACCGCCACTTTCCGGACACCCTCTTACAGCCGGGTGAGGAGGTCGCGAATCCGGGTGGTCAGATCGTCGGCCGCCCGCTTGAACGCCGCGGCCCGGACCTCTTCCGTGCCCTCCACCGCGGAGGGATCGGGGATGCTCCAGTGGATGCGCTCCGGACCTCCCGGAAATACGGGGCAGGATTCGCCGGCGTTGTCGCAGACGGTGATCACGTAATCGAGCTTTTCGCCGATGAACTCGTTCAGGTGCTTCGACCTCTGGGCGCCGATGTCAATCCCCCGTTCCGCCATCTCACGGACGGCCAGCGGATGGACCCGCGTGACCTCGGTGCCGGCGCTCGCGGCCTCGATCCGGCCGCCGCCGAGCTCGCGGAGGATTGCCTCCGCCATCTGCGAGCGGGCGCTGTTGTGGGTACAGAGGAAGAGGATCCGCAGTGGGAGTGTCCCGTTCATGCCCGGCAATCTATTTCGAGACTCCCGGAGGCGCAAGGCTCCGGAACAAGATAGTTGCTACTGACAACAGACTGTAGTAGAGTCCATCCCGTGAGCACGGAGACCGCCCTTCCCATCCTGAACGCGGCACCCGCCGATCCCGGCCTGGAGCGGGATACCGAGGCGCTGTACGACGCCCTGTCGGAGCTGGTGCGGGTCTATCAGTTCCGCGACCGCGACCGGATCTGCTGCTATGACGTCTCGGTCACCCAGTGCTATGCCCTGGAGGCACTGGTGCGGCGGGGCGGGATGACCTTGAACGACCTCGCGGCGCAGCTCTATCTCGACAAGAGCACGGCGAGCCGGGTGGTCGATGCTCTCGAGCGCAAGGGGTACATGACCCGTTTGCCGCATCCGGAGGACCGGCGGGCCGTGCTCCTGGAGGCGACGGCGGCTGGCCGCGCTCTGGAAGGAAAGATCCGGGACTCGATTCTGGCGGAAGAGCGCAATCTCCTTGCCGGCTTCGCTCCCGAGGTCCGCCAGGCCATGACGCAGCTCCTGCGCCAATTGGCCCGCGCCACCGCGAACCGGGGCGGGGGCGAGGCCGGAAGCTGTTGCACGGCCCCCTAGGCTTTTTTTTACATCGATAGTTGCTAGTAACAACCAGTACCAACAGAAAGGATGATCCCCCATGAACACCCAGCCTTCCGTTTCAAGCTCCCCTTTACCCACGGCCGGCGAATCCCCGTGCTGCGGTCCCGAGTGCTGTGGCACCCCCGCGGCGCAGACCGAGGGCGTTCAGACGCTCGATCCCGCGGCCCTGCGCGAGGTGGTGCAGAAGAAGTATGGCGAGGCGGCGCGCAGCGTTCAGAAAGGCGGAGCCGCTTGCTGTGGCGGCAGCAGCTCGGGCGGCCGCGACCCGATCACCTCCGACCTCTACGAGGCGGCGCAGACCGCGGGGCTGCCGGCGGAGGCGATGCTCGCGTCGCTCGGCTGCGGCAACCCCACGATGCTGGCGTCCCTGGAGCCGGGCGAGGTCGTGCTCGACCTCGGCTCGGGCGGCGGGATCGACGTCCTCCTCTCGGCTCGCCGCGTGGGCCCCACCGGCAAGGCCTACGGCCTCGACATGACCGACGACATGCTGGCGCTGGCGCGGGAGAACCAGCGCAAGGCCGGGGTCGAGAACGTCGAGTTCCTGAAGGGTGAGATCGAGGCCATCCCGCTGCCCGGCGACACCGTGGACGTGATCATCTCCAACTGCGTGATCAATCTCTCGGCCGACAAGCGGCAGGTCCTGGCGGAAGCTTTCCGCGTGCTCCGGCCGGGCGGGCGCTTCGCCGTCTCGGACGTGGTCGTCCGCGGCGAGATGCCGGAAACGCTGCGGCGCAGCGTCGAGCTCTGGATCGGCTGCGTCGCCGGCGCGCTGGAGGAGACGGAGTACCAGCGGCTCCTCGCCGAGGTCGGTTTCGAGCAGATCGAGATCGAGCCGACGCGGATCTATCGCGCCGAGGACGCTCGGGATTTCCTCGTGGGAACAGGAGTGGACCCGGAAAGCGTTTCAGCGGATGTGGACGGCAAAGTGATGAGCGCCTTCGTTCGCGCCCGTAAACCGGGGGCGCAGGCTGGCGCGTAGATATACGAGAGGAGGAGAGAGATGACAGACCCGACCTGTGAGATCCCCCGCGGCCGCCATCTGGCGCCGCATGAGTTTCCCGATCCGGCGCTCGACGTGGCGCCGGGGCCGGACGGCGGCGCGCAACTGGCCGTGCTGGCCGGGGGGTGCTTCTGGTGCGTCGAAGCCGTGCTCAAGGAGATCGACGGCGTTCTGGAGGTGGTCTCCGGATACTCGGGCGGCAGCGCCCAGACGGCCGACTATGACGCGGTCTGCTCCGGCAGGACCGGCCACGCGGAGGTCGTCCAGGTGCGCTTCGACCCCTCGCGGGTGAGCTACGGCCAGTTGCTGAAGGTGTTCTTCTCGGTGGCCCACGATCCCACCCAGCTCAACCGTCAGGGCGCGGATCAGGGGACTCAGTACCGCTCCGCGATCTTCTATACGGACGAGGAGCAGAAGCGGGTGGCGGAGGCTTACATCCGGCAGCTCAACGAGGCCGGCGCCTACGACACGCCGATCGTCACCCAGGTGGCGCCGCTGGAGGCCTTCTACGAGGCCGAGGCGTACCACCAGGACTACGCGTCGCGCCACCCCATGCAGCCCTACGTCCTGTTCACGGCGGCGCCCAAGGTTTCCAAGCTGCGCAAGCACTTCGCGGAGCGGCTGAAGGCGTAAATCCCCTGGGAGCGCCGGTGTCCCGCCGGCGCTCCCAGGGAAACAGCGCTACCGCACCCGCCAGACCCCGCTCGCTCCGGCGGGCAGCGTCACCGTCCAGCCGTCCGCTCCCTTGGCCGGCTTCGCGGTGGGACCGAGGAGCAGTTCCAGCCGCTTTCCAGGGATCTTGAACGGCCCCGCCTGCACCTCGCCGGCGGTCAGGTTGTGCACCACCAGCACGCGATCCTTTCCGGACTGGCGCAGGAAGGCGAGCACCGACGCGCTCCGGTCTCCGGGGGTCAGCAGCTTCAGGTCCCCCTTCTTCAAGGCCGCCGAGGTATGCCGCAGTTGGATCAGCCGCCGGTAGTGGGAGAGGAGCGAGTTGGGATCGCCGGCCTCAGCGGCCACATTCGCCGTCTCCTTGCCGGGCGCGAAGTCGAACCAGGGCTTTCCCGGGGTGAAACCGCCGCCGGCGGAGTCGTCCCAGGGCATCGGGGTGCGCTTGAACTCGTCACTGCTTCCCCGGCCGTTCTGCAGGCCGACCTCCTCGCCGTAGTAGAGGAAGGGAGCGCCCGGCAGGGTGAGCAGTAGGGCGGCGGCGCTCCGCAGCTTCGCGGGATCGTCGCCGAGCTGGGTGGCGACCCGCTGCTGGTCGTGGTTGGTGAGGAAGGGCGTATCGATGATCCCCGCCGGATAGAGCTCGGCCATCTCCTGGAGCTTGGCGGCGATGCCGGACGCCTCGCCGTCGCGGACCGCCTTCACGATCGCCTCGGCGAGCGGGAAGTTGAAGCTCATCGGCAGCTCGTCCCCCTCTCTCACCGCCGCCGTCGAGCCGTAGTAGGCGGCGATCTTCGGGGTCTCGGTCCAGTTCTCCCCCACCAGCGTGGCCTGCGGCTTGGCCTGGCGCACGGCCGCGGCATACTCCCGCAGGTAGTCGTGGGTCTGGGGCTGGTCGTTCTGCAGGTCCCCCGGGCCGTTGGCGAAGAGGTGGCGGGTGGCGTCGAGCCGGAAACCGTCGACGCCGCGGGCCAGCCAGTAGGCGGCCAGGCGCTCCATCTCCTTGCGGACCTCGGGGTTGCCGAAGTTGAGGTCCGGCATGCCGCTCCAGAAGATCCCGTAGTAGTAGTTGGCGACGGGATTGCCGCCATTGGGGTTGGGGTGCCAGACAGGGCCGTCCCCGAAAGGCTGCTTCCACCCCGGATTATCGGTGCGCCAGACATACCAGTCACGATGCCGAGAGCCTAGCGAGGAGGCGGAGTCGACGAACCACGGGTGTTTCGAGCTGGTGTGGTTCATCACGAAGTCGACGATGACGCGGATCCCCCGGCGGTGCGCCTCGGCGAGGAAGCGGTCGAAATCCTCGCTCGTGCCATAGGCGGGCTGGATCTTCTCGTAGTCGGTGGTGTCGTAGCCGTGATAGCTCGGCGACTCGAAGACCGGCATCAGCCAGAGAGCGTCGACGCCCAGGTCCTTGAGATAGTCGAGCTTCCCCGTGAGACCCGGGAGATCGCCGACGCCGTCGCCGTTGGAATCGGCGAAGCTGCGGACGAAGACCTCGTAGAATACGGCTCCCCGCGCCCAGTCGTGGTTCCACTGGACGGCCGCGGGCGCGGTGGGCCCTTTGGCGGAAGCCGCGGGCGGAGCGCCGAGAACGAGGAGGACGGACAGGAGGGCGAAGCAAAGGCTTCGGGGGAGGCGGGGTGTGGGAGTCATATGGATATTGTAGGGCGACGCTGAGGAGATCGATCGTGGAAGACAGAAAAGTCGCCGTCGTCACCGGAGCCTCCCGAGGGCTGGGAGCCGCCTTCGCGCGGGTGCTCGCGGAGGAGGGGTACGCCGTCGCCCTGGGAGCGCGGGACCGGGAGGAGCTGGAGCGATTGGCGGCGGGCCTCCCCGCGCCGGCGCTCGCCCATCCGCTCGACGTGGGGGATGCAGCCAGCGTCGCGGCCTTCCGGGACGCGGTGCTGGGACGGTTCGGGCGCGCGGACGTGCTGATCAACAACGCGGGGATCGGGATCTTCAAGCGGCTGGAGGAGCTCTCGGCGGAGGAATTCGAGCGGACGTTCCGAGTCAACGTCCAGGGGGTCTGGGCGATGACGGTGGCGTTCCTGCCCCAGCTCAAGGCGGCGCGCGGGCAGGTCGTGATGGTCTCCTCGGACGTCTCGACACGGACCTTCCCGAACGGCGGTCCCTACACGGCCTCCAAGTTCGCCCTGCGGGCGCTCACCCGCACGCTGCAGCAGGAGAACCCCGAGATGCGGGTGCTGGAGCTGCGCCCCGGCGCCGTCGACACCTTCTTCGCCGGCTCGACCCAGGGAGCCCCCGGCAAGGAGTCGCTCCTCCGCGCGGAGACCGTCGCCGAGACCCTCCGCTTCGCCCTCCGCCTGCCGCCGGAGGCCCGCCCCGAGGAGATCGTGATCCGCAGCAGCTCGCAGGCTCCGGAGTATTGACCGAAATGACTGATCCATGGCGCGACGATTGCAAAAATCCTCAGCGGGTTGCCGCGATCCAGGCGTCCCGGAATGCTACTTTGTCGTCTTGACAGGCGATCGGAAGATACTTAGAGTGATGCCAGAGAGAGCCTCGACCAGGGAAAGGGATTCGAATGGCGCTACCCCAGCCGGACCGTTCGGCGGCAGGTCAAACCGCCGCGGTACCGCATCTCAGGATCGTTACGGAGAATCCCACCGTGAAACCTGCGGCTGAAAGGAAATCCATTTTGCCTTCCAATGAGACGATCGCTCGATTCCTCGGGGCCTCGCTGGGTGGAGCACTGGTCGGAGGAATGCTGCTCGGATCGGTTCCTGTAGTGGGTGCCTGCCTGGGTGCGGCTCTCGGCGCCGGAGTCGTGGCATTCCGGACGCGGCATGCCCATTAGTCTCTCCTCTCAGAAGACAGAGATCGCCTTCGCTCTTCTGGCCGCCGCTGTCGTCAGTGGCTGGCGGATCTACAAGAGCAGGTCCGTTGACGTCGATATCCTGATGGGCGCCTTCGAGGCATTCTTCGGTGGAGCTCTCCTGCCAGTTTCCTCCGTACTGATCTGGTACCCCTTCTTCAGCAAGCCGCCCGATCTTTCCCATTACATGTTCTACATACCTTTCGCGGGGATCGGTCTTCTGTTCATGGCGTTCACCGGGATTCGGAAGGCTCTCCGATCGGCGGGTCCACAACCTGAAGGCCAGCGGCTCGCGCCCTAGTCCATCTCACCCTGGCAGGAACCTTGCTCCTCTCCTGCTCCGCGATGGAGCAGACGTCCACATCACGCCGGCTCGGCTGGCGATTCGACTGGAGATCGGTCTGGGAGAGTCCGCGTCTCCTGCTGGCGGTCGTGCTCTCGCTGCTGTACGCCGCCGTCCTCTTCTTCGGCTTCTCCTGGTCGCACTGCTTCTTCTCCACCTGCCCGAACGTGGCGAAGCTCGCCGTGTTTCAGCCGGGGGGCGCGCCGGTGCTGCTCGACCGCAACGGCGAGGTCTTCGCCGACCTCGCGTCGGCGGAGCGCAAGATCGTGCCGCTGTCGTCCCTCCCCTCGCTGGTGCCGCAGGCGTTCCTCGCCGTCGAGGACCAGCGCTTCTACGAGCATGGGGGGGTGGACTGGAAGCGGGTCGGCGGCTCGGTGCTCGCCAATCTGCGGGCCGGCGGGTTCGCTCAAGGGTTCAGCACGATCAGCATGCAGCTCGCGCGCAACGTCTTCCCGGAGAGCCTCCCGGGCGAGGAGCAGACGACGCGCCGCAAGCTCCTCGAGATCCGGGTGGCCCAGCAGATCGAGGGGCGCTACTCGAAGGAGGAGATCCTCGAGCTCTACCTCAACAACATCTACTTCGGCAACCGCGCCACCGGGATCGAGGCGGCGGCGCGCCAGTACTTCAGCCGCTCGGCCCAGGAGCTGACGCTCTCCCAGGCCGCTCTCCTCGCCGCCCTCCCCAAGGCGCCCAGCCACTACGACCCGCGCCGGCATCCGCAGGAGGCGCTGACGCGCCGCAACCTGGTGCTGTCGCTGATGCGCGAGCAGGGGCGCGCTCCCAAGTACCTGGCCGAGAAGGCGAAGCTGGAGCCGCTCGGGCTCGCTCCGGCGCCGCGGCAGGAGAAGGTCGAGGCCGGCCTCGCCCCCTACTTCGTGGAGCAGGTGCGGCACGAGCTCGAGGAGCGGTTCGGCGCCAACCTCTACACCCAGCCGCTGCGGATCGTCACGACTCTCGACTCCGCCGCCCAGCGGGCCGCCGAGGAGGAGCTGCGCCGGCAGCTCAAGCTGATCGAGTCCGGGGGCCTGGGAGCCTTCCAGGGCGCCCGCTACTCGCCGGACACCCAGCCGCCCGACGACGGCACCCCCTATCTCCAGGGAGCCGCCGTGATGCTCGACGCCCACGACGGCGACGTGCTCGCCTGGGTCGGCGGACGCGACTTCGCCCACTCGCAGTTCGACCGTGTCATCCAGGCCCGCCGCCAGCCCGGCAGCGCCTTCAAGCCGTTCGTCTACGCGGCGGCCCTGGCGGACGGCTGGGCGCTCAGCCAGCCGCTCCTCGATCAACCCCTCAAGGTGAAGATGTCCAACGGCCAGTTCTGGCAGCCGAAGAACTTCTCGAACCGGTACGAGGGACGGATCACGCTGCGCGATGCCCTGGTCCGCTCGAAGAACGTGCCGACGGTGCGGCTGGCGGACGCGGTCGGCCTCCAGCAGATCACCGACATGGCGCACAAGGCCGGGATCCAGGAGCCGATCGCGGCGGTCCCCTCCATGGCGCTGGGGACGGTCGCCGTCTCGCCGCTCGAGCTGACCTCGGCCTACAGCGGCTTCGCGAGCCTCGGCCAGGCGGTGGAGCCGCGGCTGATCCTGCGGGTGGAGGACGAGAAGGGGAAGGTGCTCTGGCGATCGCAGCCGAACCGCCACGACGTGCTCGACCCCGGCGTCGCGTACCTGGTGACCAGCGTCCTCTCCGAATCGATCGTCAGCGGCACCGGCAACCTGATCCAGCAGACCGGCCTCAAGGCCCCGGCGGCGGGCAAGACCGGCACCACCAACGACGGCGCGGACGCCTGGTTCGTGGGGTACACGCCGGAGATCGTCGGCGGCGTCTGGATCGGCTTCGACAAGCCCCGGCCGATCCTCGAGGACGCCACCGGCGGACGCCTCGCGGCGCCGGCCTGGGGACGGATGCTCGCCCGCGTCTATCAGAATCCGAAGCAGAGATCCCCATCCCCCTGGAAGATGCCCGCCGACGTCGTCTCCCTTCCCGTCGATTCCGCGACCGGTTTGATCGTGGACAAGGGGTGCGCGCCCGAGGGGGGCGAGCGCGAGCTGTTCCTCAAGGGGAAGGAGCCGGACTCCTATTGCCCCGGCCGCGAGGAGCCGCCGCCGAACGGCTTCCCCTCGCAGCGGCTGCTCGCCCAGCGTGAGGATCAGAAGGAGGAGCAGGCCGAGCTGGTCGCCCAGGCGCGCGAGGAGCAGAAGCGAAGGCTCGAAGAGCAGCGTGAGACCGAGCGGCAGGCCAGGCTCGATCAGACGGAGAAAAGGACGGAGCAGGAACGGACCGCCGCCCGCCTCGCGGAGGAGAAGGAAAGACAGCAGGATCAGCAGGAACAGAGGGATAAGGCGGCGGCGGCGAAGCTGGCGGCGGCCCGGAAAGCGGCGGTCACGGAGAAGGAGCGCGACGCGATCGAGGCCCGGGAGGAGCGGCTGGCCCGGGAAGAGGCGGCGGCGGACCGCCGGGAGCGGGAGATCGCGGCGCGGGAAAAAGCGGCGGCGCTCGAGCGGCGCGAGGAGCGGATCGCGGCCGAGGAGAGAGCCGAGAAGGACCGCCGTGCCAAAATCGCCGCGGCCCGGGAGCAGGAGCGCCTCCACAGGATGCGCGACCAGCCGGATGACGAGCGCGGCGACGACAACCGCGTCGACGAGGTCATCGTACGAGAGGAGCGGCGCCGGGAAGAGAGCGCCGAGGCCGATCTCTCCGGCTGGTGGGAGCTGACCAACACGATCCAGTCGACCAACTACTCGGCCTACCAGGGGCTGCGCCTGGGCTACCGCGTCCAGCTCGAGCAGGACGGCGATCGGATCACCGGCCGGGGGCAAAAGTGGTCGGAGTCGGGCCGGCCGGTCTCGGCGGGAGCGCGGTCGCCGATCATCCTCTCGGGACGGATTGAAGGCCGCCGCGTGACCCTCCAATACACCGAGCGGGGAGCCCGGAGATCGACCAACGGCAGCTTCTCCTTCACTCTCTCTCCGGATGGCGATGCCCTGCGCGGATCTTTTTCCAGCACGGCCGCCGCCGCCAGCGGGGGCTCAGTAGCTAGAAAGATGCGGTAGACCGCGGAGCCTGTGCCTCTTTCCGGACAATCTCCCGCGCCAGCTCCACCGCCGACAGCGGCGCGCACCCCTCGGCATTGTTGTTGATCGTGCACAGGAACGGCCGGTCCGCCGCCTGGGCCTCGCGGGCGAGGTCGGCCACCGCCCGGCGATTGGCGAGGTCCGGCGCGGCCATGCGGTTGAAGGGAGCGTAGCGGCGGCCCGCCTCTTCGTAGGTCATCCCCGGCCCCAGGAGCCAGCGGAGGACCGTCATCACCCCCCGGTCGGTTCCCGCGAGGCGGCTTTGCGCGCGGACGTCCGGCATCCGGGGGTGGACATTGTGGCAGTGGCAGGCGCCGACGGCTGCCAGCGCATCTCCGTAATCCGACGTGATCAGCTCGCGGTTGCGCAGCTCGACGGCGTAGACCGGACCGAGCGGGAGCGCCGCCAGGAAATCGTGCAGACGCTGGGCGAAAGCGCCGGGGCTCCCCAGACTCTGGGGGGCGAACTGGAAGAGGAGCGCTCCGCCGCCGATCCCGATCCCTTCCGCGAAAGGCGCCACGACCTGGTCCGTCGCGTAGACGGGATCGAGGAAGAGGGGGTTCTCCTGGCCGCGCTGGGAGCCGTAGCGGGCGTGGTCGGGAAAGCGCGCCAGCGTGCAGGCCTCATGGGCCTTGACCAGGAAACGGAACTCCTCCGGCACCGATTCGCGGTACTGGGCAAGCTCCACGGCCTCGACCGGCGAGTAGTGGGTGCGGTCCACCCCCACCGCCCGCAGCAGAGGGTGCCGGGCGTAAGCCGGAAGACCCTGGTGAGACAGCTTCGAGGGCGAATAGGGGCGTTCGTAGACGAGCCCGGCCCACCCCGGGAAGGACCAGGTCGAGCCGCCGAGATAGATCCCTCGCGGCAGCTCCCGGCCGAGCGCCTCGACCTCCTCCGGTTGCACTGCCGCTCCCACGCCCTTTTTCTCCGGCTCGGGCTCCGGCTTGAAGGCGAAGAGGGCGAGCTGGTCCTGCTCCTTGCGACGCGCCATGGAGAGAAGTTTATTGCAATTGATTCCCCAAAAGCAGTACCGCGCCGGAGGAGGTTCCCGAAAGAGGGAACGGCCTCCTACTGCGCCTGCAGGAACGCCACGGTCGGCGGCAGCCCCTCGTCCAGCCTCCGGGGGTGCCAGTCGAGCTCGGCCTGTGCGCGGGCGTCGCTGAACGCCCAGTGCCGCTCCAGGCTGTTGAGCTGATCGTGGGAGTACGGCGGCCGCCGGCCGGCGAGCTTGAAGAAGGGGGTGGAGAGGACCAGCCCGGCGCGCGCCAGCCCGATCGGCAGGTTGGCGCGCGGCGGCGCGACTCCCCCCAGCTTGCAGACCCTGTCCACCAGGGAGCGCAGGGTGGTGACGTCCCCCGCCATCAGGTAGTTGCGGCCGGGCGGGGCCTTGGCGATTATCTTGAGCATCCCCTCGACCAAGTCGTCGAGGTAGATCCAGGACATCCGGCGGTCGGCGCCGGCGAGGATGGGGTAGCGCCCCTTGAGGAAGCCGCGCAGGATGGAGTTCGCCCCCTCCTTCTTCCCTGGCGGGCCGTAGACCAGGCTCGGGTAGACAGTGTTGATCCGCAAGCCCTTCTTCGCCCACTTCTGGATCTCCCGTTCGCCGGAGTGCTTGGTAGCGCTGTAACGGGTGGGGAACGAGGCCTGGACGGGAGCGGTCTCGTCCACCACTGAGCCGTCGGACGGGCTGCCGCCGAAGTAGGCCATCGAGGAGACCGAGAGGAAGCGCCCGACGCCCAGCTTGTAGGCCAGGGAGGCGACGTTCTCGCTCCCCTGGACGTTGGCCTGTTGCATCCGCTCGGGGGGGCCGGTGAGGTCGAGGTCCGCGGCGGCGTGGATCACCCAGTCGGCCCCGGACATCCCTTCCCGCATCGAGACGCGGTCCGCGATGTCGCCGGTGAAGGTGGCGGCGCCGAGCTGCCGCAGCGGCTCCCCGTCGCTGGTGGGCCGGACCAGGGCGCGGACCTCATGCCCGGTTTCGACGAGCCGGCGCGCCAGGGCGCGGCCGATGTAGCCGGTGCCGCCGGTCAGAAAGATCCGCATCGCAGGTTTCTAGAGGGCAGGGGACCATCCAAGATATTGGAGAAAATGGGAATCGCCCATACCCCACCCTTGTTGTAAAAGGCGGGACGGGGTTCGGGAGTTGGACCCGTCCCGGAGTCAATCACTCCGACAATCTCCTTCAGCTCCCTCTCCTCCCCCCGCACCGGTTCCCTCCCCGGAGCGGGGCTTTTTATTGGTTGCGACCCTTCCGGTCATCCAGTAAGCTGACGGCCTATGAAGACTATAGAGACGGAAGTCATCGTCACTCAGGACGGCACGATCAGGATCGACCTGAAGCTGTCCAAGGACGTACCCCCGGGCCGGCATCGCGCCGTGGTGGTGCTTGATGAGCGGCCTGCCCCAGCGGCCTCCCGGGTTGAGAGTTCTCTGGCCGACTTTCCCGTCCACGATCTCGGCCCCTGGCCCGAAAATCTGTCGCTGAGGCGGGCAGATCTCTATGGCGAAGAGGAGAGGTAGGGTCAAGGTCGTTCTCCCTCATCCAGAGGAATCACCTGAATCGCACTGCCGAAGCGGACGAAATCTCCGACATTGTGGGTCAGTAAAGCAGGGATTCCACTTGCCAGCATCGTAGCTACGATATTGGCGTCATGGATCTGCTTGCCGCCCACGTCTACTTTCTCGATCAGTTCCAGCAGTTTCTCCGTGACAGCAGATCCTTCCTCAGCAAGATGGAAGTGGCCTAGGAAGTAGCGAATGTCGCTGACCAAATCGCGAGCTAGCCGCGGTTTGGCGAAAGTCTGAGGGCGGCTTAACGCCGCCAGATACTCCCGCAGGACCTGACGGCTCACCCAAAGTTCCTGTCCGGACTTCACCCGCTTCCGGAGTTCTTCTGAAGCTCGCTGGTGAAGCGGAGACCCTGAAGATGCGGCGAAAACCAGGACGTTTGTGTCTACAAAGCAGGCTTGGGTGATGACCTGCTCTCCCGCGATCTCGTCCGCCATCCCCCCTCCTTAGGACCGCCCCTACGCCTTGCCGCGCAGGAGCTGCCGCAGCACGTAGTGCAGGATGCCGCCGTGGCGGTAGTACTGCATCTCCTGCGGCGTGTCGAGGCGCACCCGGGCCTTGAACTCGGTCACCTCGCCGGTATCCTCCCGCTTCGCCCGGACGGTCACCTCGCGCCCACCCTTGAAGCCGCTGCCGACCCCCTCGGCGAGGCCGACGATGTCGATCAGCTCGTGGCCGGTGAGCCCCAGGCTGGCGGCGGTATCCCCCTTGAGGAACTCCAGCGGGGCGATGCCCATGCCCACCAGGTTGCTGCGGTGGATGCGCTCGAAGCTCTCGGCGATGACGGCGCGGACCCCCTGGAGGAGCGGCCCCTTGGCGGCCCAGTCGCGGGAGGAGCCGGTGCCGTACTCCTGGCCGGCGAGGACGACCGTGGGGATCCCCTCGGCCTTGTACTTCATCGCCGCGTCGTAAATCGACAGCGGCTCGCCGTCCGGCAGGTGGATGGTGAAGCCCCCCTCGATCTCAGGGACCATCCTGTTGCGGATGCGGATGTTGGCGAAGGTGCCCCGCATCATCACCTCGTGGTTGCCGCGGCGGGCGCCGTAGGAGTTGAAGTCCTTGGGCAGGACGCCGTGGTCGACCAGATAATGGCCGGCGGGGCTGGCGACCTTGATCGAGCCGGCCGGCGAGATGTGGTCGGTGGTGATGCTGTCGCCGAAGACCCCGAGCACGCGGGCGCCGTGGATGTCCTCGACCGGCGCCGGCTCGGCCGGCATGTCGACGAAGTAGGGGGGCTGGCGGACGTAGGTCGAGTCCGGGTCCCAGGCGTAGGTGTCGCCGAGCGGGACGTCGAGGCCGTTCCAGTGCTCGTCGCCGGCGAAGACGTCGCGGTACTGGTCGCGGAACATGTCGGAGCGGACGGCGCGCAGGATGGTCTCCTCCACCTCCTGGCGGGTCGGCCAGACGTCGCGCAGATAGACGGGCTGGCCGTCCTTGCCGGTGCCGAGCGGCTCGGTCTGGAAGTCGACGTCGATCCGCCCGGCGAGGGCGTAGGCGACGACCAGCGGCGGCGAGGCCAGGTAGTTGGCGCGCACGTCCGAGTTGATGCGCCCCTCGAAGTTGCGGTTGCCGGAGAGCACGGCGACCGCGACCAGGTCGCGCTCCTCGATGGTCTTCGAGATCGCCGGCGGGAGCGGGCCGCTGTTGCCGATGCAGGTGGTGCAGCCATAGCCGACGAGGTTGAAGCCGAGCTGGTCGAGGTAGGGGGTGAGCCCCGCCGCGTTGTAATACTCGGTGACCACTTTCGAGCCCGGGGCGAGGCTGGTCTTGACCCAGGGCTTGCTGGCGAGCCCCTTCTCGACCGCCCGCCGGGCCAGCAGGCCGGCGGCGATCATCACCGAGGGGTTCGAGGTGTTGGTGCAGCTGGTGATCGCGGCGATCACCACCGAGCCGTCCCGCAGCTCAGCCGCCGCGGGGTCCGCCACGGCGACCTCGGGCTCGGCGATCGCGAGCCCCGCGGCGGTGCCCCCCGCGGACTGCAGACCGTAGGCCGTGGGGCGCGCCTTGCCGGTCCTGCCGGCGGCGGTCATTACCTCGAGCTCCTTGAGGAACGAGGGCTTGACGTCGGAGAGGCGCACCCGGTCCTGCGGCCGGCGGGGGCCGGCGAGGCTCGGCTCGACGGTGCCGAGATCGAGCTCGAGGGTGTCGGTGTAGGCCGCCTCGGGGGAATCCGCGGTGTGGAAGAGCCCCTGCTCCTTCATGTAGGCCTCGACGATCGCCACCTGCTCGGGCGAGCGGCCAGTGAACTTGAGGTAGTCGAGCGCGACCTGATCGACCGGGAAGATGCCGCAGGTGGCGCCGTACTCGGGCGCCATGTTGCCGATGGTGGCGCGGTCGGCGAGCGGCAGGGTGGCGAGGCCGGGGCCGAAGAACTCGACGAACATGCCGACGACGCCCCGCTTGCGCAGCATCTGGGTGACGGTGAGGACGAGGTCGGTCGCCGTGGCCCCTTCCGGGAGCTGGCCGGCGAGGCGGAAGCCGACCACCTGCGGGATCAGCATCGACACCGGCTGGCCGAGCATGGCCGCCTCGGCCTCGATGCCGCCGACCCCCCAGCCGAGGACGCCGAGGCCGTTGACCATGGTGGTGTGGGAGTCGGTCCCCACCAGGGTGTCCGGGTAGAGGTAGGTCTCGCCGGCGACGTCCCCCTCCATCACCACCCGCGCCAGGTACTCGAGGTTGACCTGGTGGACGATGCCGGTGTCCGGGGGCACGACGCGGAAGTTGCTGAACGCGGTCTGCCCCCAGCGCAGGAAGGCGTAGCGCTCGCGGTTGCGCTCGAACTCCTTCTCGGCGTTGATCAGGAAGGCGGCAGCGGTGCCGTATTCGTCCACCTGCACCGAGTGGTCGATCACCAGCTCGACGGGCTGGAGGGGGTTGATCCGCTTCGGATCGCCCCCCATCGCCACCATCGCGTCGCGCATGGCGGCGAGGTCGACCACGGCGGGGACGCCGGTGAAATCCTGGAGGAGAACGCGGGCCGGCATGAAGGCGATCTCCTGCGAGGGGAGCGCCTTGGGGTCCCAGCCGGCCAGGGCCTCGATGTCGCCGGCCGTGACCACGGTTCCATCCTCGCGGCGCAGCAGGTTCTCGAGCAGGATGCGAAGGGCATAGGGGAGGCGGGAGACGTCGAAGCCCCGCTTCTCCAGCGCGTCCAGCCGGGCCAGACGGAACTCGCGGCCGCCCACCCGTAGGGTCGCGCGGCTTCCGAAGCTGTCGTTCATGGGACCTTCTCCTCAGGATCTGTCAAGGGGTGAGGCGCGGGACGGAACCTGAGCGCCTGCCGGCCCCAAAGATATCAGCTCAATTCGATTTCTCACAGAGGGCGGAGGCCGGGTAAGATGAGGGCCATGTCGGTCAGTGGCTCCGATCTCACCACCCCGGTCTTGCTGATGGCCATGCCCCAGGTGCTGGACCCGTTCTTCAATCGCAGCGTCGTGCTCCTCCTCCATCACGAGGACGAAGGGAGCTTCGGCTTCATCCTCAACCGCCCCACCGGGATCAAGGTCGGCGAGATCCTGAAGGGGATGGAGGTCGCCTGGTCCGGCGGCGAGGAAGCGGTCGCCTACTTCGGCGGCCCGGTGCAGCCGCAGCTCGGCACCGTGCTGTTCGCGCCGGTCCTCGCCGAGAGCG
>Ga0268266_10000569_pt1 | contig 50961 bp, 42 predicted proteins | sample KBSS13metaG_FD_190356 | JGI IMG/M metagenome (GOLD analysis project Ga0268266, IMG submission 190356) | Switchgrass rhizosphere microbial communities from Kellogg Biological Station, Michigan, USA - KBS S1-3 metaG (SPAdes) (version 2) | ecosystem: Host-associated > Plants > Roots > Rhizosphere...
TTTTACACGGATCGAAAAGCGTTCCTGCGGCAGATGGGATTCAAGGGTGTCATCACCGCGTCCAACTGGATCACCGCCAGCCCGCAGTACCTTGGGCCGGTGGAAAAATACACGTACTCGCCGGGCGATTTTTTCGATCGGCATGGGTACTTCAGCAACTTCCACAAAGGCGCACCCGAGGCGACGTGGTCGATCCGCAAGGGGCACACGTATTTCGATCGGAGCGCTTTGCGGTTCGACCCGGAAGAACCCGGCGGCAAGCAAACGTTCTGGCATCCGGCGTTTGATACCACGTATGACAATAAGCCGACGATGATCTCCGAGACCACGTGGGAACGGCCCAACCGCTTCCGCGGCGAGGGGCCGCTCTTTTACGCGGCGTACGGGTCGCTGCAGGACACCGACGCGATCGTTCACTTCGCCCTCGATGGCGGCACGTGGCAGGTGAAGCCGAACTATTTCATGCAGCCGTGGACACTGATGTCGCCGGCGATGATGGGCCAGTTCCCGGCGGCGGCGGTGATCTATCGCAAGTCGCTGATTACGCCGGGCGAGGTGATGGTTGATCTGAATCTGAAGCTCGACGACGTGCTGGGGCTGAAGGGAACGCCTCTGCCTGAGAGCCCGGCGTTTGACGAGTTGCGTCGCAAAGATCTGCCCGCCGGTGCTCCCCCGACCGCTGAACAGGCGATCGACCCGCTGGTGCATCTGGTCGGCCAGACACGAACGAGCATTTCAGCCCAAGGCGGGCCGGCGAAGATTGGCGATCTGGCGAAGTACATCGACCGCAAGACGGGTGTTGTCACCAGCGCCAACGGGCAGGTGAAGCTCGACTATCATGCCGGGGTGCTGCTGCTGCGTGCACCGAAGGCGCAAGGCGCGAGCGGCGATCTGGGGACCGCCAAGGCGATTGATCTGCCTGACCTGTCTATTGCGAGCGATCTCGATCTGGTGCACGTGGTGGTGCTGAGCCTCGACGACAGGCCGATCGCCACCAGCAGCAAGCTGCTGCTGCAAGTGATGACGGAGGAAAAGGCGACCGGCTTCAAAACCGAGCCGGCCGGCGCGGTGCAGAAGATTGTCGACATCGGGCGAGATCCGTGGCTGGCGAAAAATGTGCAGGGCAGCGTGACGCTCAAGCGGCCGGACACGAAATCGCTCAAGCTTACGCCGCTGGATTTTAACGGGTATCGCAAAAAGTCGCAGCCGATCAGCGGACCGATCGAACTGCAGCCAGACGTGGTTTATTACTTGATCGAGCGGTGACGCGAGACAATCGAGCTCGGCCAGCGTAGAATCGTTTCCTCAAAGGAATTAATCATGGCGAAAAAGAAATCAGAAACCGCTCCCGCGACGGAAGCGAAAAAAGAAGCCCCAAAGAAACCCGCTGCCAAAAAACCGGCGGCCGTGAAGCACACCGCTTCGTCGTCGGACATGCCGTCGATCAACACCAGTGCTGCCGCCTCGGCGGCCGCGGCATTGGTTGGGAACCGCATCAACACGCTCGGCGGCGGATCGAATTCCGCCCGGCCGGAGTCGGCGGCGTTTAAAGCAATGAAGCAAAACCTCACCAGCCACTCGGCCGGCGTGGCGAACCTGCTGCCGCAATCTGCGGGTTCAAAGAAATCGAACACCCCCTTCGAGAAATCGAAACAGGTTGGCCACAATCAGACCTTCGGAGCTGATGTGAATCGGGCCGGTGTCCCGCGCCGGACCGGCGGGGGTTGAGCGAATTGGTTGAGAGCGTCTCGACTTCGTAGGGTGAGCCCTGCCCACCACGTTCGACAAAGTGGTGGACAGTGCCCAACTTACGAAGGTCACACCGTTTGCAGCAATTCCAGTTCGGTGATCATCCGCGGATCAAAGTCGATCCGTTCCTCAAACGTGCCGCCAAGGCCCGCTTTGCTCAGGGCGATGATCCACCCTTCCTCGATAATCAGTTCATCGATCACCCGCCCGCCGAACAGCGTCGCGCGGCACACGGCGGTGTACTTCCGCTTCGGCACGCCTTTGCCGGTAAGCATGTTTTGCCATTCCTTGGGAAGTACTTTGGCGAGTCGATTTCTGGGTGGCGTCTTGGAGTTCATGATTGGGCGTGATCTTACAACGGCACTTCACAGCTTTGCATATCCGCAGACTCATTGACCAGATCCACCGCCGCGGGAGCGGGCCATACGCCCGCGTCGTCCGTGGCGTACCAGCGATCGAGCACGGCCGTCCAGTCGCGCAGGCTTTGTACGTTGATGAAGTCGGCCTTCACCTCGGTCGCGTTCGGGTGGAAGCGGCTGTACTTGATGCCCATCTTGCGCATCCGCCGGCCCGCCATCGATTCGCCGTGGATTTGCATGGCAATGCCGAAATGCTCGGCCAGCGCCTCGCGCTGGGTGCCGATGCTCGGCGGCGCGATCGTGCCGCCGGCCAGCAGCGTCGCGGCGTCGCGAAAGATCCAGGGATTGCCGATCGCGCCGCGAGCGATCCACACCAAGTCCACGCCGGTCTCCTTCAGCATCCGCACCGCGTCTTCGGCGGTAAAGACGTCGCCGCTGCCAAGAATCGTTCGCGTGGGATTCTGCTGCTTGATGCGCTTGAGGATCGCCCAATCCGCGCGGCCCAAGTATTTCTGCTCGACCGTTCGCGCATGCACGCGGGCGGCGGAGTAGCCGAGATTCCACGCCTCGGCCAGAATCGCATCGAACAGGTCGCTCGCCTCGGCCGAGTCGTCAAACGCGCGGCGCAGGCTGACGGTCGTAGGCACGTTCGGAGGGAGACTATCGCGCACGGCTTTGAGCAACTCAAGTGCCCTCGGCAGGTCCTTCAACATGTGCCCGCCGCGGGCTTTGTTTTTAATTTTCTTCACCGGGCAGGCGAAGTTGAGGTCGATCACATCGTACCCCGCCTGCTGCAGTAGCCCCGCCGCCTTAGCCATGATTGCCGGCTCGCTGCCGATGATCTGGCCGGCGATGGGATGATCTTCGTCGTTGATATCGATCGACTTCTTCAGCCCCTGCCCACCATTCGCAAGGATCACGTCGAGCAACGCTTCGGTCACCGCGTACGGGCACCCACGGCGACGGGCGACCAGCCGCATCGCGCGATCGGAGTAGCCGGCCAGTCCGGCCTGCATGAATGGAGAAGCGAGTTCGATTGGACCGATGCGCATCGACTGCATCATATCGCAAAAGCAGCCTACCGCTGCATGGCCGCTCGACGGCGGGCGAGATCTTCACGCAGGAATGATTTAAACGTCGGCAGCCCCGCCGATTCCCAGGCGGCCTCAACATCGTCGGCCACCTGCTGGTTTTTCTCCATCAACTGGCGAAAGGCTCCGTACTCCGGCGATGTAGGACCGGGGCAGCAATGGCGGTCGTGCGTGTCCACCCGAAATAAATACTGCTGCCCGTTCGGCGGGAGTTCGACTGCAATTTTCATATGAGGGTACGACTGGTTGCCCAGGCGGATGTTGTACCGGGGGCTGGTCGCTTTCGTATCCCGAACCAGCGCCCCGCATTGCAGGCACTCGCCCTGCGACGTCTGAATAATCTGCAGTTGATCGTGCGCGCGCAGCGGCACGCTATTGGGATAGGCGATTTGGAGATAGATATCGACGGCGCGGCAAACGTCTTCCCGTCGAATAGGGTCTACTGTCACGAATCCTCCCTGATTTAGCCGATCAGAAGTCTATGCGCCGACCGACTTGAAGTCGCGAAAAATTTGCGTTTTCAGGCCTGCGGGGGCAAGACTACACTTGGACATCGCGATACATTCGACAAACCTCAACCGGCCGCTGCCTATAATGACCCGGCGGCTATAGACGTCGCGGAGGACGAATCGTGCATCAGAACGGCAATTCGGTACTCGTCGTTGAAGACGACAAAGACGTGAACGCTCTCGTCGGCGCTTACGCCGAGATCTGCGGCTTCGAATATCGCTCGGCCCTCACCGGCACGCGCGGGCTCGAAGAAGCTCATTCCCGGCTTCCCGCCCTCGTCATCCTCGATCTAATGCTTCCGGATGTCGATGGCTTTGAAGTCTGCAAACGTCTCAAAGCAAACGACGCTACGCGCAGCGTTCCGATCATCATGCTGACGGCGATGACCGGCGACGAAAACCGCGAACGCGGCCGCGCCTGCGGCGCCGCCGAGTATCTGACCAAGCCGTTTGATCCGGATCAGCTCATCCAGTCCATTTCCCGTTTTGCCAAGCCGAACCACCACCCGTTGTAAGACTTCCGGAACTATTTCTGTTCAGCTGACCTGCGCGGCAGCTTCACCGTAAAGGTTGAACCGGCCCCGACCGCGGAGGTCACTTCGATCGTTCCGTTGTGGTCCCTCACAATTCCGTAGCTGATGCTCAAGCCAAGGCCGGTGCCTTCGCCTTGCGGTTTGGTGGTGAAGAACGGATCGAAAATGCGTTCACGAATCGCCGGCGGAATGCCCGAGCCAGTATCGGTCACGTCGATCCGCACGCCGGCGTCGTCGGGCATGGTTGACGTTCGAACCGTCACGTTACCGCCGTTCTGACACGCGTCGATCGCGTTAGCCACGAGGTTCATCACCACCTGGTTCACCTTGGCCGGGTAGCAGGCGATCGTCGGCAGCGGCTGCAGGTCGAGCGAAATCGTGACCTGCTTGTCCTTAGCCCGGCCGCGCACAATGTTGATGGTCGACTCGACGCCCTGATTGAGGTCGATTTCCTGCAGTTCGCTTTCGTCTAGGCGGGCGAAGTCGCGCAAGTCTTTCACAATCTCTTGGATTCGCCGCAGGCCGTCGCGCGAGCGGACCATCATCTCGTCCATGTTCGCGACCGTGTACGACAGATCCATCCGCTCGCACAGCTCGCGAATTTCCGCCAGCAATTCCGGCTGAACTTTCTCGAGCGATCCCTCACCCGACTGGTACAACGCCAGCAGCTTCCGAATCGAGGCCAGATCCCGCTGCAGCACGGCCACGTTGTTTCCGACGAACGACAGCGGATTGTTGATTTCATGCGCCACGCCGGCGACGAGCTGCCCGAGGGCGGCCAGCTTTTCGGTTTGCAGCATCTGGCTTTGCGCCTTTTTCAGCGCATCGTTGGCTTGTCGCTCGGCTTGCGCCATTTCGAGCAGTTTCACGTTCTGCTCGCGAAGCTGCTGCTCGGAGCTGACGCGATCGGTGATGTCTTCAGAGATGCCCAGCAGATACCTAGGCACGCCGCCGATGAGAATCGGGATTTTTTTCGTATGTAAAATGCGCTCGCCCCGCCGGGTCATGATCGGCTCGGCCGGGATATCGACGAGTTTCTTCTCGTTCAGCACGGCGCGGTCGTTGGCGGTAAAGAAATCGGCTTCTTCCTTGGGGAAAAAGTCGTAGTCATTTTTGCCGATGAGGTCTTCGCGTGCGTAGCCGAGCAGGCTCTCGCCGGCCTGGTTGAAACGCACAAACCGCAGATGCTCGGCGTCTTTCACGAAGACCATGTTGGGAATGTTTTCGATGATCGAGAACAGGAAATTCTGAAGCTCGATCATCTCCTGCTCGGCTCCGCGGCGGCGGGTGATGTCTCGGCTGATGCAGACAAGGCCGGTTGCCTCGCTGCCGCCGTCCTGGATCGGAATCTTGGTGGACGCGAGCCACACGGTTTTGCCGTGGATGTCGACCACCTCTTCCTCGCGCATCGACGGCTGGCCCGACAGCAACACCGACCGATCGTCGGCGTCGTATTTTTCAGCGACGGCGGGAGGAAAGAAATCGGCAACCGTCTTGCCTCGCACCTGGTCCGGCGACTCCGCGCCGACAAATCGCGCGTGCGCCGCATTGTCGGCGATGTAGCGACCTTCTCGGTCCTTAATGTAAATCTGATCAGGCAGGTTATCGATCAGGCTGCGGAGCAGATTCCGTTCCTGATTCAGCGCGTATTGCGCCTCGCGGCGAAGTGAATCGCTTCGCTCGAGGATCTTCGCATTGATCCACGCAAGCACGCCGAAGGCCGCCATCGCCATCACGACAAGGACGGCGACGCCCAGTTCTGGATCGAACCAGTGGAAGTAAAGCCCGACCAGACGGAACAAGCCGAGGAGCGCGGGGATCAGAACTGCCGCCGGAAACAGCCGACGAAGCATGGCGCCGCTGGCGGTGTCGCTGAGGACCAGCCGCATCACGCCCGCGTAAGGGAACGCGGCCAAGATCGCGGAGCAGAGCAACAGAAAGCAAAACGCCGCATGCAGCGCCATCGGAACAAAAGTGCCGACACCGTACAGCGTCTTGGCGCCGTACGCGTATCCGAGCAGCGCCAGCAGCGACGTAGCGCCCGCGGTGATCGCCAGGAGCTGTGCCGGACGCCAGCCGCGTCGCGTCTTCGTGCCGAGTGACAGTAGCGCTGTCCCGCACAGGACGAAGTTCATCGCCGTGTTCGGAGCCATGCGATTGGTTCCGATCGTGCTGCGGAAAAGGAGCAAATCAATTCCACCATCCCAGTCGGTGAAGAAAAGCGCCTGCAGCTTCACAGCGCCGACGAAGACCATGAATCCGGCCAACGTAACGGCAAGCCTGCGCAGCGGGTGTCCATCGGGTGTGTAGCGATGCAGATAGAGGGCTATAGCAGACGCGATGAACAGGACCGCGGTCATCGGGTTCATCTCAACGAGGCCGAGATTGACGCGCTTGAGTCGCTCGCTTTCAATCGCCCAGCCGACGAGCACGATGGAAGGAATTAGCACCAGCAGCGCCATCGCGAGGGACGCGTAGCGTTCGGAGCGGTAGGCAAAACGAGGCAACTTGGACGCCGCCGGCGAAACGGCGGCAGGCGGAGTGGCGTACGGAATGGGGGTCGCAGCTTGAGACAACAGTCGTCCCTTCTTGACCTCGACTAACTCGCCGGGAGACGAATGGTAAACGTCGTCCCCTTACCTTTTTCGCTCTTCACTTGCAGTGACCCACCATGCATATCGACAAAAGCCTTCACCACGCTTAGCCCAAGCCCCAGTCCCTGCCTGCCGTACTCGAATGTGCCCGATGCGTGGTGCCCTACCTCGAACCCAGTAAAAAACGGTTGAAACAGGTGGGCGAGGTTGGCTTCGTCGATGCCGATGCCGGTGTCGATCACGGCGATCTCCGCCCCACCGTCTTCAGCCCGCCGGGCGCGAACGGTGATGGTTCCGCCGTCGGAGGTGAATTTGATGGCGTTGAGCAAGAGGTGATTGATGCTGTCGCGGATACGGGCCGGCGCGATCGGCAGCGTGCCGAGATCGGCTGGCCAATCGCGCTTCAGGTTTTGATGTCGCAGCTCGATAAACGGCATCACGTCATCCACAGCACCGCTGAGAAGAGTCGGCAGATCAGTCGGCGTTTTCTCGAGCGTCTGATCGAACTTACCGGCGTTGAGCATGGTGATGATCTGGTTAATCAGATGCATCAGGCGATCGCCCGCTGCCTTAATGCGCGCAAGCCACCCGTGCAGCGGTTCGGCCGGGCCGGCCGTTCGCGTCGCCAGATCACTCAGGCCGAGCAGGATTGTGAGCGGTGTGCGAAGTTCGTGGCTGGCCACCTGAATGAACGCTGATTTCAACTCACTGGCAATCGCCTGTTCGGCGTTCACCCGTTCGAGTTCCTGGTTCTTTCCTTGAAGATCGAGCACGAGCTGTTTGCGGTCGGCGATCAATTCCCACCGCTCGCACGCCTCGCGAATGATGGCCTGCAGTTCGTCCGGGTCCCACGGCTTGGTGATGTATCGATAGACGTTGCCGGCGTTGATCGCGTCGATGACGGCTTTGATGTCGGCATAGCCGGTGAAGAGGAGACGGATGACGTCGGGGTATTGGGCGCGAACCTGTTTGACGAATTCCACGCCGGTCATGCCGGGCATGCGCTGGTCGGTCATTACGACGTGGACGTCGTGCTTCTCCATCAGCGCCAGGCCATCCGCGGCGCGGGTGGCGGTCAACACGTTATAGTCGAGGCGCAGCAGATCGTGGACGCTTTTCACCACGTCCTGCTCGTCGTCGACTACCAACAATGTATGACGCCGCGACATGCATTACCCTCTGGAACGCGTGTATGATACCCACCAAGCAAGCCGTACAATATGGGGCAGGCCCCTATACTCGCGATCGGTCGCGAGGATAAACTATTCGCTTCGAACATCAACGAAAGGGTGTATGACTGTATCCCGGTTTTGGATCGCGTTGGCCGTCGTGAGTTTGGGTGCCTCGACCGCTTTGGCCGACGACGGCTACAAGGGATCGTTCACGCTTACACCTTTCGCCACCGATCAGTTTACTTCCTCGTACGGCGAAGCCAGCGTCCACATCGCACGCGTGGGTGCGAACCTCGATCACACGTACCCCATTAACGATCGTCTGAAATTCGGGGCGACGTTAAAATTCGAAGATTCGGTGTATGACTTTAACGATTTTAAGCACGAATCGCCGGGCGTGAAAACGCCGATCGACAACGCGTGGCTCTGGCGGCTGACGCCGAATCTGACCTACGTCGCCAACGAGCATTGGATATTCCAAGGTGGCGCACTTTTGCAGAGCTCATCGCAGGTCGGCGCTGACTTCGGCGACACGCTCACCTACGGCGCGTACGGCCTGGTGATGTACCGCGTCAACGAGAACCTGACCATCGGCGGCGGAGCGGCGTATTACACGCTCCTCGAAGACGGCTCGAGCCTTCTGCCGCTGCTGTCGATCGAGTGGAAGATCAACGACCAATGGCGCTTCACCGGCCGCGGCACCGAGGCCCGGATCAGCTACTTCCCGCAGCCGCAGGTAAGCGTTTACGTCGCCGGCTCATATGACACGCGCGAGTACCGATTGGAAGAATCTGCCCCTTACAGCAACGGCGTTCTTACAGATGACAGCATCCCGGTGCGTCTGGGTTGCCAGTGGACGCCGACCGACCAGCTCACGATCGCCGGCGAAGTCGGTGCCATCATCTCGCAGACACTCACCTTCGACGACAGCAAGGGCCACCGCATCGTGAAGGACGACGTCGACCCGACCGTCTTCATCGGCCTGCAGTTCAGCTACAAGTTTTAGAGGGAACAAAAAGCCACCTGTCGGACTCGGACCGACGACCTGCGGTTTACAAAACCGCTGCTCTACCAACTGAGCTAAGGTGGCGACGATGAAGGGGCAAGAAAGGCAGACGCTTTTACTTGCCCCTTGCCGTTAATTGATTGCCCTTCATTCCTAGACGATTTCCAGAATCTTGAACTCCATCGTTCCCCGCGGAGCTTTCACTTTTACCGTCTCACCGACGCGCGCCTTCATGAGCGCCTCGCCCATCGGGCTGGTGGCACTGACGGCCATCACGTCGCTGTTCGGATCGGGCGGCTGGGCTTCGCCGACCAGCTTGACCAACTGCTCGCTGTCGTCATCCATATCCAGCAGCTTCACCGTGTGGCCGAGGAAGACCATGTCGTCCGGGACATGCTCGTTCGAGACCACCGACACGTGCCGCAGTTTCAGTTCCAGCTCGGCCAGCTCGCGCTGTACCTTGCGGTTTTCTTCCTTGGCGTAGTGATATTCGGCATTTTCCGACAGATCCCCCAGCGCGGCAGCTTTGCGGATGCGTTCCTGCACATCCATTTGAATGATGTACAACTCTTCCCGCTTGCGCTCCATGGCGGCCTTTTCTTCGGCACTGACGATCTGCATGACGGACGCTCCCGAACTTTTCACAAGTCTATAAAGACGAAACCACCGCGCGGACGGCGCGGTGGCTTGCGGTCAAACCTTCAAAATCATATCGGAGACCGCCCATTTCGCAATCAAAAGTTGCGTTCCTATCGATTTAATGGGCCTTGGGCCCGGGTTGTCAAAACTCCCTGCGTCTTCTACACTTTGGGCCGTTCTTGAGCCACGGTCTGAGATACGCGGAGAGCCGATGTCCTTTAAATGTGTGATTGTTACCCCTGAACAGCAGGTCCTGGATGAAACCGTCACCGAAGCGATCATCCCCGCTCACGACGGATTGATCGGCATTGAAACCAACCGGGCTCCGCTTCTAGTCAAGCTCGGCATCGGCCAACTGCGGGTCGATATCGCAAGCAAGGGCAGCAAGCATTTCCTCATCGAGGGCGGCGTCGCCCAGATGAAGGACAACCTGCTCACCATCCTCACACAGAAGGCCGTCCCCGCGACGGAGATCGACGCCCAGTCCGCCAAGGCCGAACTCGCCGAGGCACAGGCCCGTCGAATCACAGACGAGAAGAGCTTCGAGGATCGCCAAGCCGCCATCCAGCGCTCGATGACCAAGCAACAGCTCGCCGGCAAGAGCTAAGACGACCACCTTTCGTTCCCGTTTAGCCGCCCCGCGTGCGGGGCGCTCGCGCCGCACACGTGCGGCGGCTAAACAATATTAAATCGTTAATACCTAAACCCGATCCCGATCCCGCCCCACGTCTGCGTGTCGGCCTTCAGGTCGTTGTGGATGTTGTCGGTGTAGAAGAACTGCCCCTCCAGACTCCACTCGCCGTACCGGTTCGGCACATTCAGCAGCTTGTTCAGCGAGTACGACGTCGTGAAACCCACATCATAATGCTGGAACCCCGAGTCATTCCCGCCCGGCGTGGTCGCATACAACTGATTCGTCGTCACGTACGACATCCGCGCGATCGGCGTAATCGTCAGTCCGTAATCCTCGAACACAAAATCGTGCTTCACGCCGAATTCGAAATACGTGCCGTTGTACAGGTCGTAGTCGTACGTCGCCAAAAGGTACGGCGCGAACACCGGCCGCTCCGTGCCAAAAATAATCGAGTCGTCGAACGTCAGCTTGCCGAACACTTCCGCCGTATTCAGCTCATCGCGCTCCGGATACAGATACGTGGTGTGGCCGAGCACAATGTTGATCGGCCTGATCGTCCAGTCGATCCCCAGGTACGGCCGAATCTCCTGGAACCGCGACACCGGATCGGAGTTGTACACGTTCACAAACACGCCGATGAACGGATGCGGCAGCCGGCCGAGGTTGAACTCCACCGTCGCATCAAACTGCGCGTTGGGCGCGTCTTCATGCCCGCCGGTTTCGGAGTGATCGATGCCGCGATACACGTAGTCGGTCAGGTACGACACGTCGATCGCGATGTTCACGCCGCCGTTGTTCACGCCGATGTCATCGCGAGGCGGCCCTTCCGGCGCGTACACGCTGTCCTCGTCGGGCATGAGCGAGAGCTTGGGCGCCTGCCAATCGCTCGCGGCCGATTTCTCGTCCGCCCGCGCCGTCGCACCGCCCAGCAACAGACCCATCACCGCCAAAGAGCACGCATGTCGCAGCAACCCACGTTTCATGAGCGGGAATGTACCGCTGCCGACTTGCGATGTCACGGCAACGCCGCGTCCTTGCGAACTTAATCCTCCTATTCGGCTTAACCACGAGGCATGGAAGTCGCGAAGTAGGCCGAATGCACCAGCGACAAATTCTTTTTGGCCGACTTCGTGTCTTCGCGCCTTCGCGGTTAAAATTTCTCCATGGCCACCGAACTCGACATCAAGCAGCGCCGCCTGTCCGATTTCCTCGACCGTCACAAACTCGACGGCGTCGTCCTGCAAAACCGCAACAACTTCGCCTGGATCACCTGCGGCCGCGACAACCACATCGCCAATAACTCCCCGCAAGGCGTCACCGCGATTCTGGCCACGCGAACCGAACGGCTCTGCCTCGCCAATTCGATCGAAGCCCCGCGCATGATCGGCGAAGAACTCGCCGGCACGGGCATTAACACCGTCAGCTTCCCGTGGTGGGACAAGAACGTCGCGGCCCGAATCGTCAACGAAATCATCGCCGGCCGAAACTTTGCCGCCGACGTCGACCCGCTCGATCTCGGCTTCGCGCCGCTGCCGCACGACTTTGCCGAACTGCGCTGGTCGCTCACGGTCGAAGAAATCGCCCGCTACCGCGACGGCGCCCAGCGGACGGCCTGCGCCATCGAAGCCGCCTGCCGCGCGGTCAAACCCGGCGACACCGAGCACGACATCGCCGCGCTGCTCGACGAACAGATCCACCGCGGCCGCTGCAACCCGGTGGTCACGCTGGTGAGCGCCGACGACCGCGTCTCCAAGTACCGCCATCCGATCCCCACCAGCAACAAGTGCCACCGCTACGCGATGCTCGTCACCTGCGCCGAGTATCATGGCCTGATTTCCTGCTGCACGCGTTTCCTCCATTTCGGCCCCCTTTCTGAAGAACTCAAAACCAAGCAGCAAACCATCGCCAACATCGACGCCGCCGTGAACCTGAGCACGCGGCCCGGCAAATCGCTCGGCGAGATTTTCAAAACTCTCCAAAAGGCCTACGCCGACAACGGCCACGCCGACCAGTGGCAACTCCACCACCAGGGCGGCAGCACCGGCTACGCCGGCCGAGAGGTCGTCGCCAACCCGCACACGCAGGAGACGGTCCGCCCGAACCAGGCCTTCGCGTGGAACCCCAGCATCGTCGGCGCCAAGTGCGAAGACACCGTCCTCGTCACGCCCACCGGCCACGACGTGCTCACCCAGTGCAGCAAGCAATGGCCGACGGTCACCGGCACGTTCAACGGCGAATCGCTGAAGCGTCCTGCGATTCTGGAACGGTAATATCAAATAATTCACCAAATCCGACCCTCCCATTGCATAACTCCCGGCCCGGCCAAGCGTTACGCCGCCGCAACAGGGTGCGTTTAGGTACGCCTAGGTGCGTTTAGGTACGTTTAGGTGCGCCAAAGTGACCACTTCCGGCCACCTTGCACCTCCTTATTCACTTGCCAAAGAGCATGCCGGAGTCGACGAACTGCCTACAACCGTCCGCCCCGGCGTGCCCAGCTTAGCTGGGCACGTTTCACCCGATCTGACGTGCCCAGCAAAACCGGGCACGCCGCGAGCGAACCGTGCAATTTATATCGCCGCCGATCGAAAAAGTCGGCCAAAAAGTGAGATTTTCGGCCGATTTGTGGCCGATTTTGCAACCCTCGACGCGGCCATGATTTGCAAGAGGTGCCAGGGTGGGATTCCGTTGCCCCAATCGGGCAGACAACGGCAGAGTGACTCAGGATCGAGAACCAAATCAAGAGAAGCAAAGGGAACCAAACTACTCGTTCCCTCTGCTTCCCGTTGGTGACAAACCAAGTTGTTTCATAGCGGCCGAATCAGGTCAGCTTCATCATGCGTTCGTACATCTGGCTGGTGACGCGGAAGCACTCGCAGGAGGCTTCTTCCAAACCCGCGCGGTCGATGATGGTCAGTTCGCCGCGGGAGTATTTGATCAGGTTGGCGCTCTGCAGGATGCGGGCGGTGAGGTTCACGCTCTGGCGGCGGACACCAAGCATGTCGGCAAGGAATTCCTGGGTGAGTCCAAAGTTGTCGGCGCCTTTGCGGTAGGCCGTCTCGAGCAGCCAGCGGCACATGCGTTCCTCGATCGTGTGGTGCTGGATGCAGGCGCCGTTTTGGGCGCCGCGCTGGATCAGCACCAATGCATACCGCATCAACAATTGCGACAGCGATTTGCTCTCGTGGAGCGCCTTCTTGAACACGGCGGCCGACATGCGGAACATGTCGCCAGACACCTGCACGTTGATGCGGTACGGATTCGCCAGCGGATCGGCCAGCAGGTAAAGCCCGTCCATTCCCTCGTTGCCGATGGTGGACGCCTCCACGGTCGAGCCGTCTTCGAGCACAACCATCGAAGAGAGCACGCCGGAGATGGGGAAGTGAACCCACTTGGGTTCCTTGTCTGGAAACGCGACGACTTCGCCGACATCGGGCGTCACTTTTTCCATCTGACTGACGATGCGTTCGAAGTCCGGCTCCGGCAATCGCTCTAAAATCTTGTTGCCGGACCGACTCGGGAACGTCATTGTAAGCTCCATCACCCAGTTGTTTCGTCGCGGGTTCCATTCCCGTATGACATTTCCATTTTAACAAGAAATATTTGCCCTTCCGTCCGCTACCGGACAGTCGGCCATTTTTGCGGTGCGTATATATGCCCTTTAACGAAGCGTCGATCGGGGATGGCGAGGCCTCTGCAGCATTTCCTCTCCAAAAAGGGCCATAGTGAAAAACTTTGCTGACGAAAATAATTCAATGAATCCGCTTCTTTTGCAGCTCACCCATGCGCCGTTTGAGGACGTTGCCGGCGCTCTGCGGTCCGGCATTAACCAGATCACGATCGAGTGGGTCGCGGCGATTCGCCACGCCATGCCGCAGATGGAGCACCTGACGTTCGATGAGTTGAAGGATTCGACGCCGGAAATTCTGCACGCGATCGCAGACGCGCTCGCGTCGGACGATCCGGACCTCATTGGGGAATTGATGAAATGCGCGCCTGCGCAGGGCCTGTCGCGTTTCAGATTGCATTTTGATGTGGTTGAAGTGATGCAGGAGGACCGCCTGCTGCGATCGATCACCGTTTATAACGTCGAGACGACCCTCGGCCGGCGGATGCACGCGCCGGAATCGGCGGCGCTGCACACGGCGATCGACGTGATGCTGCAGCGGTCAGTCGTAGCCCTCGTGGAAAAACAGAAGTCGCAACTCCGGGCGGCCGCGGAAACGGAGCTGAAATTTCTGTCGTACCTCTCGCACGATATGAACAACAACCTCAACGCCGTCACGATGGCGCTCTACTCGCTGGAGGCCCGCCTGAAATTGACCGGCGGACACGAGGAACTGGGACAATCGCTTAGTCTTGCCCAGCGGACCATCCATAGCACCACCACCGGAATGCGGCACATGCTCGAACACGAACGGCTGCGCACGGCCGGCAAAACGGCGAAACGCTCGGCCGTGGATTTGCACTCGGTTGCGATCACCGTCGCCAATCAGCTTTCGCAAGCAGCGGTGGTGAAGGGCCTGCGGCTTTCGGTCAAAATCGAGCCCGGAGCAACGATCGACTCGGACGCGGAACTGCTCTCGATCGTGCTGCAAAACCTGGTGGGCAACGGCATCAAATTCAGCCAGCGCGGCGCGGTAAGGATCGGCTGCGATATGAACGCCGAAACGGGGGCCTGTGAGTTGTGGGTGTCGGACGAAGGTCCGGGAATTGCGCCGGAAAATCTGGGCCATATTTTTGAAGCATTCAGGCGCGGCGAGACGTACGGCGAGGACGGCCTTGGGCTGGGGCTCGCGGTCGCCTCACAGGCAGCGAAGCTCCTCGGGGCCAAACTCACCGTTCAATCGCGGCTTGGCGTCGGATCGACGTTCAGACTCGCGCTGCAGAAGAACGTGGATACCGGCGAAGGCCGCGACGCTGGTCCGCCGACCCGGCGTCGCTTTGCGGGCGATACCGCACGCCCGGTGTTGACCGACGCCATCGCACCGCTGTTCCTGCTGGAAAACATCGCGGCACGATAGGTGAGAAACGATGCAGGGCGGATCGCCTTTCTGCGGACTATTCCTTCTCTTCAAACACCCGCACGTAATCCACCAGAAACTTTTGCGGCAGGGTCGCGTCGTCGATCTTGTTGTGCGAATCGATCGCGAAATCAATCAACAGGTACTGCGGCAGGGTAAAGGCGTTGTTGTCGTCGAGGCCGCGGAGTTCGACGTGGTGGTACGGCTGGCCGTCCATGAAGAAATCCATGTGGTCGGGAGTCCACTCCAGCGCGTAGTCGTGAAAGCCAGTGATGGCGGCGGGTTGGGTGGTTCGGCCCTGTGCTCGGGCGTGCTTGTTGTCCTTGGCGAAGTGCAGGGTGCTGGTCATCACCTTGGGGTTGGCGCCCCACCATTCCATGATGTCGATCTCGCCGCAACCCGGCCAGTGGAGGGTGTCGCGGTTGGTACCCAGCGTCCACACCGCCGGCCAGGTGCCTTTGCCTTCGGGGAGTTGCAGCCGCATCTCGACCCGGCCGAAGGCGAACTGGAATAACCCTCGCGTGATGACGCTGGCCGACGTGTACTCGGCGAACTCCTGACGATTCGGGCGGTTCTTGGCGCCCGGCTGCACGTTGGGGTTTTTGAAATGCTCCTTGCGGGCTTCCAGCACCAGCATGCCATTCTCGACGCGGGCGTTCTCACGGCGATCGGTGTAGTACTGCGGCTCGTTGTTACGGACGAAGCCGATTTCGTAAGTCCACTTGGCCGGATCGGGCGGGCCGTCGTGGTCGAACTCGTCGGACCAGATCAGCTTCCACTTTTCGCCGGCGGGCGAGGTGGTGAGCGCGGCGGGCTTGTCGTCGCCACGCGTGGCGAGACTGGTCAGGAACAAGCCGATCGCCAAGCCGATCCACGACAGGTGCTTCGCGCGTGTCTTCATGGATGAAAACGGTAACCGCCCGGAATCACGGGGACAACGACAGAAGAGTCGTGATTCGCCTTGCCTCGCGATACCCGTGCGAATACATTGCGGAGCGAACCAAACCGCCTCGCTTTCGGGAGAGAACTCATGTCGAAAATGCTCGCCGCCGCGTTGATTTGCCTGGGGCTGCTCGCGGGAACCGCCCGGGCGCAAGAGACGATCAAGATCGGGCACTACGGGTCGCTGACCGGCTCGGAGGCGACCTTTGGGCAGTCGACGAGCAACGGCCTGAAGCTGGCGATCACCGAAATCAACGAGGCCGGCGGGATTAACGGCAAGAAGATCCAACTCATCGAGTACGACACCAAGGGAGACACGAAGGAAGCCGGCGCGGTGGTGACTCGCCTTTGCACGAAGGACCACGTGACGGCCGTTATCGGCGAAGTGGCCAGCAGCCTGTCGCTCGCCGGCGCGCCGATTTGCCAGCAGAACAGCATTCCGATGATCTCGCCAAGCAGCACCAATCCAAAAGTCACCGCACAGGGCGACATGATCTTCCGGGCCTGCTTTATCGATCCGTTTCAGGGATTCGTGTGCGCGAAGTTCGCATGGGAGACTAAGAAATTTAAGAACGCCGCCGTGCTGCTCGATCAGAGCCAGGCTTACTCGGTCGGCCTCGCAGAAGAGTTCGAAAAAGCCTTCGTCAAATTCGGCGGAACGATCAGCGTGAAGCAGCAGTACAACAAGGGCGACCAGGATTTTACGGCGAGGCTCACCGCCATCCGCGGCGCGAACCCGGACGTGATCTTCGTCCCCGGCTACTACACCGACGTGGCCAACATCGCCATCCAGGCCCGCAAGCTCGGGCTCACCGCCCCGCTGCTCGGTGGCGACGGCTGGGACTCGGCCAAGCTCTGCGAAATCGCCGGCAAGAGCATCGAAGGCAGCTTCTACAGCAACCACGCCAGCCCCGACGATCCGAGCCCGGCCTTCCAAAACTTCGTCAGCAAGTACAAAGACGAATACGGCGCCCCGCCCGATGCGCTCGGCGCCTTGGGCTACGACAGCGGCAACATCCTCTTCGCCGCCATGAAGCGGGCCAAGAGCCTCGCCGGCAAAGACCTGGCGGCCGCCATCGGCGAGACGAAGGACTTTGCAGGCGCCACCGGCGTCACCACCATCAACGAAAAACGCGACGCGGTGAAGAGTGCCGTGATCCTTGAACTGAAAGACGGCGCGCCGCACTTTGTCGCATCGGTAAAACCGTAAGAACAGGGGCAAGTATTAAGGGGCAAGGGGCAAGTAGAAATGCGAACTCTTCACTGCCCCTTGCCCCTTAATACTTGCCCCTCACCTCCCCATGGCCGACCTCCTCCAGACGCTCATCATCGCCATCACGATCGGCAGCCTGTACGCCCTGATCGCGCTGGGTTACACGATGGTGTACGGCATCCTCAAGCTGATCAACTTCGCCCACAGCGACGTGGTGGTGTTGGGCGCGTGGTCGAGCCTCACGGCCGCGTCGTTTCTGCTGCCGCGGATGGGCGTGAACCTCGACGCACCAACCTGGTGGGCCAGCGCCATGGTGCTGCTGCTTTCGATGGGCATCTGCGCGGTCGTGGGCCTGTCGATCGAGCGGTTCGCGTACAAGCCGATCCGCCGGGCGCCGCGGCTGAACGCGTTGATCACCGCCATGGGCGTCTCGCTGCTTCTGCAGAACGCCGGGCAGCTTCAGTACACGATCGTCAGCGGCATCAACCAGGTGTCGGCTGGGCACGTGGTGGAGCGCGGGAAAGACCCGAAGAAAGTGCTGCTCGACCAGCCGCTCACCTTGGCGAAGGACGGGCATTACATGCTGCAGATCACGCCGGAGGGCTCGCCGTCGCCGATCGAGCGGATCGTGACGGCCCCGGCCGGTTCGTACGCTGCGGGCCAGCCGATCGACATCGGCGACGCCATCGGCAAGAAGCAGGCCGCCGGCGCCGCGTACTCGCTCATCACTCGCAGCACCGCCCTCAAGCTGCCGTTCGGCAAAATGCCCGATCGCGTGCCCAACCTCATGCCGCCGGTGATTCATGCGGACAATCCCGCGATGACTAACGTGCTGTTCCAGCACGATTTCGTCTCGGAGCAAACGCAGCCGGACGGTTCTGTTCGCACGCTCATCAAACCGCTCAAGATCGAGTTCGTACACGTCGCCATCGTCGGCACGGCCATGCTGCTGATGCTCGGACTGCAACTGCTGATCTTCCACACCCGCCTCGGCATGGCGATGCGGGCCGTCAGCTTCAATACTGATTACGCCGCGCTCATGGGCATCCCGATCGACCGCGTCATCAGCCTGACGTTCGTCATCGGCGCCGTCCTCGCCGCCGCGGCCGGATTCCTCTACGGGCAGATGTACGGCCAGCTGCAGCAAACCGCCCACGCGACGTGGACGCTGCTCGGCTTAAAGGCGTTCATCGCCGCGGTCGTCGGCGGCATTGGCAACATCCGCGGCGCGGTCGTCGGCGGATTCCTCATCGCGTTCATCGAACAGTTCGGCGGCTTGTACGGCAGCCGCGTGTTCGACAGCGCCAGCGCATATACCGACGTCGCCGTCTTCGTCCTGCTCATCCTCGTGCTCATGATCAAACCCAGCGGCCTGTTCGGGTCGACCGTGAAGGAAAAAGTTTGAACGACTCGCCCGGCCGTCATCCTCTGCTCCCGTGGCTGACGTTCCTGGCCGTGTTCGCCGCCGCCCTTATTTTGAACGCCGCCGTTCGACCGGTCGCCGGCGAGTACATCGAGCGGATCGCCATCGACGCGTGCATCGCGATCATCCTCGCCGTCTCGCTCAACATCGTGAACGGCTACACCGGCCAGTTCTCCATCGGCCACGCCGCGTTCAGCGCCATCGGCGGATACACCGCCGGCGCGATCACCTATTACGGCTCGCTGATGATCTGGAACAGCACCGCCGCGTGGCCCTACGCGGGGATGCACAATGGAGACCAGTTCGCATACCAAAGAATGCTGTTTGTCGCCGCCATCTTTGTCGGCGGACTCGTCTCAGCACTGTTCGGCTGGCTCGTCGGACTACCCTCGCTACGCCTCAAGGGCGATTATCTCGCCATCGTCACCCTCGGCTTTGGCGAAATCCTCCGCGTGATGCTGCAGCAGACCAACGCTCAGCTCTACTCGCAGCAGGAACTGCACGAAGCCTCGTGGAAGCAGCTCATCCCCCCGCCCGTCGGCGGAGCGCTCGGCTTCATCAACGTCCCCAAAGTCACCACCCTGTTCTGGACTGCCCTCTTCGCCGGCATCACCCTCGTGGTCGCGTGGCGACTGAAAAAATCCACCTTCGGCCGATCGATGATCGCGATCCGCGAAAACGAAATCGCCGCCGAGGCGATGGGTGTCAACGTCACCCGGCTGAAGGTGTGGGCGTTCGTCTTCGCCGCGTTCTTCGCGGGCGTGGCCGGAGCTCTTTATGCGCACGAACCCGGCACGCAGATCGGCCCGGCCGACGGCGGGTTCCTTCGCAGCTTCGATATCGTCATCATGGTCGTCCTCGGCGGGCTAGGCTCGATCAGCGGCGCGACGCTGGCCGCCATCCTGCTCACCATCGCCAACGAATGGCTGCGCGGGCCGACACACGTTTGGCATGTGGCGTTGGTCATCCTCATCGTGCGGCTGATGGCTTGGCCGTTTGAACGCGGACGCGCGGCGATCTGGGGCATCGGCGGCATTATTGCGATCGAAAGCATCAAATACCTGGCCGAGGTGAACGGAATCGACCTCGGCGAATTCCGCATGATCATCTACGCCCTCGTGCTGATCGGCATGATGATCCTTCGCCCGGGCGGCCTGTTCGGCACCGCTGAAATTACCGACCTCGCCCGCCTGCGTCGCCAGAAGCTCAAGATCGCGCCGCCGCGCGGATTTGAGGTGATCCAGTGACCGCCCCGCTCCTCAGCATCGAACACCTGGGCATCAGCTTCGGCGGCCTGAAGGCGGTCAGCGATTTCTGCCTCACGCTCAACGACGGAGACCTGCAAGGCCTCATCGGCCCCAACGGCGCGGGCAAAACCACCTGCTTCAACCTGCTCACCGGCGTGTACTGCGCCGACACCGGCGACATGAAACTCGCCGGCCGGCGCATCAACCGCCTTAAACCGTTCCAGATCACCGCCGCCGGAATGGCCAGAACGTTTCAGAACATCCGGCTGTTCCAGGAACTCACGGTGCTCGACAACGTGAAGGTGGCGTGCCACCTGCACACCGCGCAGAACCTGGCCAGCGCCGTCTTCCGCACGCGAAAATCGACGCGCGACGAAGACGCGATCCACCTGCAAAGCCGCTCGATCCTTGATCGCCTGGGCCTGCTCCACCGCGCCGACGACGCCGCCACCAGCCTGCCGTACGGCGACCAGCGCCGTTTGGAAATCGCCCGAGCCCTCGCCACACAACCTCGGGTGCTACTGCTCGACGAACCGGCGGCAGGCATGAATCCACAGGAAAAGATCGAACTGACCAAGTTAATCGCCTTCATCCGCCAGGAATTCCGCGTCGCGGTCCTGCTGATCGAACACGACATGAAGCTGGTGATGAGTATCTGCGAAAAGATCACCGTGCTCGATCACGGCGAAACCATCGCGTGCGGGAGTGCTGATGAAATTCAAAGCAATCCAAAGGTCATCGAGGCGTATTTGGGCGAGGCCGTGGAAGAATAAATGCTGCTGACGATCAACAACCTCCACGTCAGCTACGGCGGCATCCAAGCCCTCCGCGGCGTCTCGCTGAACATCGAGCAAGGCGAAATCGTCACGCTCATCGGCAGCAACGGCGCCGGCAAAACGACACTCCTCCGCACCATCAGCGGCCTGCTTACGCCGACAGAAGGCTCGATCGTCTGGAATGACGGCAAAGAACTTCGCGGCCGCAAGCCGCACGAGGTCACGCGCAGCGGCATCATCCACGTGCCCGAGGGCCGACAGATTTTTGCGAACCTGTCCGTGAAGGAAAACCTGCTGATCGGCGCCTACCAGCGAACAAATAATCGAGAAATCGCCGTCGACATTGACGCCTGCTACCAGCAGTTTCCGATTCTGCACGAACGGCAAACCCAGAAGGCCGGAACCCTATCCGGCGGCGAGCAGCAAATGCTCGCCATCGGCCGAGCGCTGATGGCCAAGCCCAAGCTCCTGCTGCTCGATGAACCTTCACTCGGCCTCGCTCCGCTGATCGTTCGCAAGATCTTCCAGATCATCCGCGACGTGAGCGCCCAAGGCGTCACCATCTTCCTCGTCGAACAAAACGCCCACATGGCATTAGGCGTGGCTCATCGCGCGTACGTGCTGCAGACAGGACAGGTAATCAAATCCGACTCCGCCAAGGCGCTGCTGGAAGACCCGGATGTGAAGAAGGCGTATTTGGGCGGGTAGTCGGCGTCCAACGGCCGACGATCAGTCGAACGGAATTCCAGCGAACACCGGCGAAGGCAGGCCGTCGTCGGAAATCGCGGGCTTGGGCTTCTCGACCGACCGACTGAATCGGTCTTTGACCTTCAGGAATTTTTTCTCAATCGTGTAATACGAGAGCGCCGCGATCCCTACGGTGAGCGGTGCGCCGATGGCCAGCTTGGTGGCCCAGGCGCCGGGGATGCCTAATTCGTCCATCGCGTGGTAGATCGGCAGGTGCCACAGGTACAATCCGTAGGAGATTTTTCCCAGCCAGGCAATCGGTTTGAGAGTGAAGAGGCCGGCCAGAAGGCTGTGCGAGCCGGCGACGAGATCAAGGATGACCATCGTCGAAGATACGGCGACGACGAAGAAACCAATGCGGCCCATCGACGCATCCCACCAGTGCCAGACGACCATCGCCCCTGCAAGGCAGAACATCGCCAGCGGCGAAAAAACATATGCAGTGACGCGGCTCATACGATCGGTGAGCCGGCCGTCCGGCAATAGCGTGACGAAGAACGCGAGCGCCGCGCCCATGATCAGGCCGTCGCTGTGGGTATCTGATCCGAAGTAAATGCGGATGGCGGAGTAGTGGCCGACCATCAGGGCGCGGTACACCGCAACGCCCAGCGCAAAAGACAGCATGGCAAAGAACCGCGCCTTCTTCGATGCGGTTGCCGTGCAGATGAGCGTCACGATCAGCGGCCATACCAGATAAAACTGTTCTTCGATCGCCAGCGACCAAGAGTGCCCCATCGGAAACCGTGGCGAGCCGGTAAGCACCTTCGCCCAGTTCATCACGTACCCGAGCGCGAGCATTAACTTTCCGACCGGCCACTCGCCGGTGACAAGGCGAAACTGCACCAGCACGAACATCGCCGCCACCACAAACGCGGGCAGCAGCCGGAGGAATCGGCGGATGTAGAAGTTGCCGAATCGGATCGAGCCGTATCGGTCGAATTCGCTTCGCAGGATGGTGGTGATGAGGAACCCGCTCAGCGCGAAGAAAATATCCACGCCGATTCCGCCACTGCGGAGGTATTTCACATCGGCATGAGCGAGCATGACGATGGCGATCGCCAGGCAACGCAGGCCGTCGAGGGCTGGGAAGTAGGCGTGTTTCATGAAGCCGTCTCGGTACGGCATGACCATCAAAGCCGCGGTCTGGGGAGATTAAAAGATCGGCAGCGGCGTGTCATGTAATTTCTTGCTGACATCACGTTCTTTTCAAAATGTCAAAACGAAGTTCTCACTTGATCGGCCGCAGGACGCGTTAATTCGCCAGCCGGAATCGATACGGGCTGATCCCTCGGGCGGCGTAAAAAAGTTCGCAAAAATGGCCGAGATTCTCGAATCCGCAGTCCATGGCGATGTCGAGGATTGGTCGGTCCGTTGCGGCTAACTGCTCAGCGGACCAGCACACGCGTGCGGCGTACGCCTCCGACCAAGACGTACGAGGAATTGGCGCGGTATCGCGAGAAGCACAACAAGAGTGGGCATTGATCGAAGAACACTCCGCCGCTTCCGCGAAGGCGCGAGCGGCGGTCATCCGTAACCACGAAGCCCTCCAACGACAATTTCGTCGGATGCATCGTCTGTCCCCGATAAGCTGCACTATTTCGCTCTGGACGCCGAAATTTCAACTGGTATCATACCGGTCTTCTCAAGCGGATACGAGGAATATTCAATGAACCCATTCGGCCATTTCGACGACGCCCAACGTGAATACGTGATCACCCGACCCGACACGCCGCTGCCGTGGATCAACTATCTGGGGAGTGAAGAGTTCTTCGGCATAATCTCCAACACCGCGGGTGGCTACTGCTTTTACCGCGACGCAAAGCTGCGCCGGCTGACGCGGTACCGCTATAACAACACGCCGCTCGATTCGAATGGGCGGTACATCTACATCAAAGACGGCGACACCATCTGGAACCCGTCGTGGAAGCCCTGCCGCGTCAAGCTCGACTCCTACGAGTGTCGGCACGGCATGGGGTACACGCAGGTTCGCGGCGAGAAAAACGGACTGGCCGTCACCACCCGGTATTTCGTGCCGATGGGACAGACGTGCGAAGTGTGGGACGTGCGGGTGAAGAATACGTCGAATGCGAAGAAGAGCATCAAGCTGTGGGGATTCGTCGAGTGGTGCCTATGGGACGCACAGGACGACGCGACGAATTTTCAGCGCAACTTTTCCACCGGCCAAGTGGAGATCGAGCCGCAGGTAATCTACCACGTCACCGAATACCGCGAGCGGCGGAACCACTTCGCGTATTTCGCTTCATCGGTACCGACGAGCGGTTACGACTCGAGCCGCAACGCATTCGTGGGCGTGCACGAAGGACTCGACGCGCCCAAGGCCGTCGTCGCCGGGCAGTGCACGAACTCTACTGCCTACGGCTGGCATCCGATCGGCGTGCATCAGATCAACATCGACTTGGCGCCCGGCGAAGAAAAGCGACTTCATTTCACGCTCGGCTACGCGGAGAACCCGCCGGAGCAGAAGTTCGTTCCCGGCAAGACGGTTCGGCCGGGGCAGCTCGTCGCCAACAAGGCGCCGTTTGAAAAAATCAAAGCCGAATTTGCCGAACCGGCCGACGTGGATTTGGCGTTCGCACGTCTCGGCGACTATTGGGATCACTTGCTCTCGACTTTTACGGTGAAAGTAGACGATCCGCACGTCTCGCGCATGGTCAACACGTGGAACCAGTACCAGTGCATGACCACCCTGAACATGTCGCGGTCCGCGTCATTCTACGAGTCCGGCATCGGCCGCGGCATGGGATATCGCGACTCGAACCAGGATTTGCTCGGCGTGGTTCACCTGCAGCCGCAGCGGTCGCGGCAGCGGATTATCGATCTGGCGTCGACGCAGCTTTCCGACGGCACGTGCTTTCACCAGTACCAGCCGCTGACGAAAAAGGGCAACGCCGACATCGGCGGCGGGTTTAACGACGATCCGCTTTGGCTGCCGCTATCCGTCTACGCGTACATCAGCGAGACGGGCGATACGGGAATCCTGCAGGCGTCATGCCCGTATGCGGATAAGCCGGACGAATCGCACACGCTGATGGACCATCTCGAGCTTTCGATGGCGTACACGCTGCGCAATCGTGGACCGCACAAGCTGCCGCTCATCGGCCACGCGGATTGGAACGACTGCCTCAACCTCAACTGCTTCAGCACCACGCCGGGCGAGAGTTTTCAGCTCGCCGGTGACATCGGCGGCAGCACCGCCGAGTCGGTGATGATCGCTGGGCTGTTCAGCGCCGCGTGCGACAAGATGGCGGGCATCTATCGCGCCATCGGCCAGGAGAAAAAGGCGATGGAGTATCTCGGCTATAAGACTGAGATGCATGCCGCGATTAAATCCGCCGGATGGGACGGCGAGTGGTTCCTCCGCGCGTACGACGCGAACGGCAACAAGGTCGGCAGCAAGGAATGCGAAGAAGGCAAGATCTTTATCGAAAGCCAGGGCTGGGGCGTGCTCGGCGGTGTTGGCATTCGTGACGGCAAGGCTCGCCGCGCCCTCGATAGCGTCAAGAAACACCTCGCTACGCCCAACGGCATCGTGCTGCAGCAGCCGGCGTACTCGACGTATCACCTCGAACTTGGCGAAGTCACCAGCTACCCGCCCGGCTATAAGGAAAACGCCGGCATCTTCACCCACAACAATACGTGGATTCAGTGCGCCGAAGCCCTGCTTGGCAACGGAAACCAGGCGATGGAGTATTGGCTGGCGATCTGCCCGAGTAAGAAGGAAGAGCAGATCGAAACCTACCGCTGCGAGCCGTACGTCTACAGCCAGATGACCGCCGGCCGCGACGCGCCAACGCCCGGCGAAGCGAAAAACTCCTTCCTCACCGGCACGGCCGCGTGGAGTTTTGTCGCGATCACGCAGTACATCCTGGGCGTTACGCCAAGCCCGGCCGGGCTGGTGATCGATCCGTGCATTCCGACCGCGTGGAAAGGTTACTCCGTACAGCGCAAGTTCCGCGGCAAGACTTACCAGATCGAAGTGAAGAACCCGAGCGGCGCAAGCAAGGGCGTGAAGCAACTACTCGTCGACGGCAAGCCGATCGACGGCAACACCATCCCGCTCAACCTCGGCGGGGGTGACGTGAAAGTCACCGTCACGCTCGGATAAATGATGATCCTGCGGACCTGCATCAGCGTGATCCTGCTCGTGTGCCTCGCCTCAATGGCCCACGCGCAGTCGACCGCGCCGGCCACGCAGCCGGCGTCGATCGTGCCGTTCGCCAACGGCGATTTTGAAACCGACGACGGCAACGGCTGGTTCGCCGATTGGCCGCACCCGGCCGGGGCGACGCGGGAGACCGAGGGCACGAATCACTTCCTCCGTCTGAAGCTCCTTCGCACCACACAGTTCCTGTCGCTCAACCGATCGGTAGCAGTCCGCCCGACGGACAAGGCGTACCGTCTCACCGTGCGGGCGCGGTACGAGGACATGCACTACGGCAAGGAAATGTGGTGGGACGGGCGAATCCTGCTCACGTTCAAAGACGTTAACGGCAACAAGGTCGGCGGAGCTCCGGCCCCGCACTGGAACAAGGGAAGCAAAGACTGGCGCGGCTACACGTACGATTTTCTCGTACCTGACGGCGCGGTGAAGCTGGACATCATCCCGTCGCTGATCCGCGTTCCGCACGGCACGCTCGATCTGGACGACCTCTCGCTGGAAACGATCGATCCTGCCCCGGTGATCGCGAAAGACGAAGAAGCGAAAACGAAAGCCGCCGAAAAAGCGGCGGCTCAGATCGCGGGCGTGAAAGCCACCGTCCCCGTCGCGCCGGCTGATAAGTTGCCGGCGATGCTACACGCACGAGGCAACCAACTCTTGAATGCGAGCGGCCAGCCGGTTCTGCTGCAAGGCGTCTGCATCCCGAGCCTGGAATGGACCGAGTCCGGCGAGAACATGGTGGCCAAGGCGCAAGCGGCGATCACAGACTGGCACGCCAACTGCATCCGCCTGCCGGTGACGGACAAATTCTGGTTCGGCCACGGCCCGTACCGGCACGACGGCGGCGCTCAGTATCAGCAGATCATCGACGACGTCGTCAACCTTTGCGCCGCGAATGGCGTATACGTGGTGATCGATCTGCACGGCTTCACCGCTCCCAAAGAAAGCGACGCAACGTTCTGGGCCAGCGCCGCCAGGAAGTACAGGGATCACCCGGCCGTCATCTACGAGTTGTTCAACGAGCCGCACGATATTTCCTGGGAGATCTGGCGCGACGGCGGCGAAGTGACGCCGCCCAGGGAGTTCGCCGACGCCCCGCCGGAGGATCAGGTTCAGCCCAAGCCTTACAAATCGGTCGGCATGCAGAAATTGCTCGACACCGTGCGCGACACCGACGCGAAGAATCTCGTCATCGCCGGCGGAATTGAATGGGGCTACGATCTTTCCGGCGTGGTAAACCAATTCGCCCTCACCGAGCACGGCGGCAACGGCATCATGTATTCCTCGCACCTGTACCCGTGGAAGAAAGACTGGCAGAAGAACCTCCTCGACGCGGCAGCGAAGTATCCGATCTTCGTCGGCGAAGTAGGCTGCCCGCCCGATTACACGGACTACAAATTCGTCGCCGAGGCCGACCGCTTGCCGCTCGCCGACTGGGCGCAGGACGTGCTGGGGCTCGTCCAAAAGAACAAACTGAATTGGACCGCCTGGAGCTTTCATGATCAGGCCGGCCCGTGTCTGTTGCTCGATACCAAGACGTTTACGCCCACACCCTACTGGGGCGTGCTGGTGAAAGACGCGCTGGCCGGCAAGCAGTTTGAAATGAAGAAGCTGCGATAGGTACGCGAAGCCGTTCGCCAATGTGCTACAGTGGCACGCGGATTCGGCTTCGATGGTTTAAAATGACCGGCTTAACTATGAATCGATATATAAGCGTATTTCTGCTGGGTTTGTGTTTCACCGCGTCCTGCCGCCCGGCGGAGGAGCACGCTCCCATCGCCCCGACGCCGCCGAAAGTATGGACGGCCACGAAGCCAGCCATCGCGGCGCCCGTCGCCCTGCCGACGACGCAGAAGTCGGTCACCATCACGCCGCTGCCGGCGACCGTTCCCACCGTCACCTTGCCCACCACCGTGCCCACTGGCGCGCTGCCTGCACTGCATGTGAACGGCAATCGCCTGGAGACACTCGACGGCAAGCCCGTCTGGCTGCAGGGCCTTTGTGTCGACAGCATGCAATGGGGCACCGGCGAGAACATTCTGAAGTCGATCCCCGTCGCCATTGAGCAGTGGCACGCGAATGTGATCCGCCTGCCGATCACCGACGCGGGTTGGAACGGTAAGGGGAAGAACCAAGGCAAGGATCCCACGGGCCTCGCGTATCGTGCGCTGGTCGATTCCGCGATCCAGGCCGCCAACACCCGCGGCGCGTACCTGGTGCTCGATCTGCATCGCTTCGGCTCACCCACGCCCGAGCATGTGGAGTTCTGGAAAGACGCCGCCGTTCGCTACAAGAACCACCCCGGCGTGATGTTTGAAATCTTCAACGAGCCGCACGGCGCTCCGTGGCCCATCTGGCGCAACGGCGGGAGCCTGGGCGCCACCACCAAAATTGCCGGGGAAGTGAAGGAAAGCAACGAGGCCACCACCCGCCCCACCACGCCGGGCATGCAGGCGATCGTCAAAGCCATTCGAGACCAAGGTGCCAACAACGTCATCATCGCCGGCGTGCTGGGTTACAGTTACAGCCTCATCGGGATCGATGACTACAAGCTCACCGACACGCCCGAAGGACACGGCATCGTCTATTCGGTTCACGTTTATCCTTGGAAAGGAAAATGGCAGGCCAACTTTATCGACGCGGCAGCCAAGTACCCGCTGTTCGTCGGCGAAGTCGGCGCGCCGGGGAAATGGGAGGACGTACCGTTCATCCAGAAGAATGCCCGCAAGGAAAAGCTGGGGCCCGATTCGACATGGCCGGCGGACATCATCTCGGTGATTCAGAAGTACAAGCTGAACTGGACCGGCTTCAGCTTCCATCCGAAGTGCATGCCGCAGGCGATTTCGGATTGGAACTACACGCCTACGCCGTACTGGGGCGTGTATGTAAAGCGGGCGCTGGGTGGGGAGCAGTTTACGTCGACGAAGTTACGGTAACGGTGTTGAAATAAATCGCTTGCGGACCCACGGCAGGCTTGCCGTGGGCTTTGTCATGACTTGAACTGCCTGTCACGATCTAGTGCCGACGCGCCAGTCTGCTTACGACTGCCACCAGTTCGCCCGGCTCGACGGGCTTGGCGACATGTACGTCGAACCCCGCCAGCATCGCCTGGCGACGATCTTCCGACCGCGCGAACGCAGTGAGCGCCACCGCCGGTGTGCGGCCGCCCTGTTCGCGATCCAGGGCGCGGATGTTGGCGATCAGCGTATAGCCGTCCATGTCGGGCATGCCGATGTCCATGATCACGACGTCGGGCTTGAACTCAGGAATACACGCCAGGCATTCGGCGCCTGACGTGCACGCCTGCACGGCCGCGCCGCTGTCTTCCATGATCTGCGTGACCAGCCCGATCGCGTCGGCCTCGTCGTCGATGACCATGACTTTAATGCCCGTCAAGTCGGGCGTGTGCAGAAGGGATTCCTGCCGCTCCACCTTCACGTATTGGAGGTTCTGGCCGTCGTCGAGCGTATGAACAACGGAGATGGGCAGCGACACGATAAAGGTGGTGCCGTTTCCTTCGCCGCCGCTCTTGGCGCGGACCGATCCGCCGTGCAGCTCGGCTAAGCTTTTCACTATCGCAAGGCCTAGGCCAAGGCCCGAGTTGCCGCGGGTTGCGGAGTTGCTCTGGCTGAATCGCTCGAACACGTGCGGCAGAAATTCCGAGCTGATCCCACGGCCGGTGTCGCTGACCGACAACTCGACGTGCGAATCCACCCGCTCTACGACAACCTGAATCTTTCCGCCCTTCGGCGTGAATTTGATGGCGTTGATGAGCAGATTCCACACCACTTGTTGCAGGCGGTTGGGATCGCCAGTGACGGGACCGGCGATCGGGTCGATCACCTTCTGCAGTTTCATCGCCTTCGCGTCGGCCGCGGGTTTGACGGATTCGATCGCGGCATCGATCACGGCAGGTAGATCCACGCGCTGCACGTCGAGGCGCATTTTGCCGGAGATGATGCGGCTCATGTCGAGCAGGTCGTCGATCAGCCTCGCCTGCGTGCGGGCGTTGCGGGTGATGACCTCCAGGCCGCGGATCAACTCCGCTTCGCTCGTCACGCCCGGCTTGAGAAGTTGCGACCAGCCGAGGATTGCGCTCAGCGGGGTGCGGATTTCGTGCGACAGATTCGCGAGGAACTCGTCCTTGATTCGGCCCAGCCGCTCGGACTCGGCCAGGCGGGTTCGCCCGGCTTCGCCGATGTCGAGACTGTCCTGGTTGTCGGATTGCGACGTGGCCAGGTTGATGTTGGCGGCCTTCAGTGCGGCGTGTGCAATCGCCAACTTGGCGCGCAGGTCAACCACGGTTTGTTCATGCGATTCTTCTTCAATTTCATGCATAAAACGTTTCGTCAACTTCCGCCAGACGCGGACCGAAGCCCGCCGGCGCCCGAACTTACTTGGCCGCTGTTTCGGCCGACGCGTGCTCGTAGATTTCACGAGCCTTGGCCAGTAACTGGTCGTCGGACAGGTGCGTTTCATCGACCACCACAGCGCCAATCACCCGAGCCGCGAGCGGCTTGTGGTGCTGCTTCAACTCGGCCACCAACTGCGTCATGGCGCTGCTGGCGCCTTTGCCGGTGCCGAAAATGAGGATCTGCTCGGCATCCTTCAGCGTTTTGATCACGTCGTTGTAAAAGTTGCCCGACTCCGGCTTGCGCTGGCCGTTGGAATCGTCCTGCACGTAGTGCAAGTGCCGACCGAACCCGTTCGCGTCGTACGGCTGCACGCGATGAGGCGCCGCTCCGTGCATTTCGGTCTCGTAGACACGAGCCTCGCGGTGATCGATGACCACGAGCAGATGATGCTTGTCAGATGCCGCCGCAGGTCCTTGCACGCCGGATTTGTCGAGGAAGTGGCGCAACTTCACCAGCTCGTCCACGTCGGTGATGTCTTTTTCGCGACGGGGGTGAAGGACGATCGTCTGCCCGTTGCGGGTGATTTTCATGCTGCCGTTTGGCTCTTCAACCAGCTCGGCCAGTGCGGAGAGCATGGAGCGGACGTCGCGCCACTGCAGGTTGTGGGCCGTGGGGTGGCGGAAGATCGATTTGTACGTGTCGAGATGACTGCCGTGAAGTCCGGATGGCATAAGCGTTCTCCTGCAAATATGAGCATCCCGATCGCGGTGGATCGATACGCCCCATCGAATCAACGTCCGACGTCGGCGTAACAGGATCGGGATTTATTGGCGAAGGAGGCAGACAGCGTTTGGAGTGAAACAACGCTTGCCCTGGCTCGGTCGTCGACCAGCTACCACCATTGTAGGCTGTGGGCGACGAAGCGGAAGCACATTACGTGATATTCCGACAACTAAAACGGTGATTGCGACAGCGAAAGTCAGGATAGGTGGTTCTACTCACCGAAGCGGTGCAGATCTGAGTGTGATCAACTCCATCGACGCCATCGGCAGCGTGAGCAAGCCATTTTTCATGACGAGCGACTGGCCGGCAGCGTTGGCGACTTTCGCGTTGGTTTGACGGACGGCGAATTTCACCGGGCCGGCGTTTTTCAGTTCGGCGACTTCGATGGTGACATTGAATGTTCGCGCCGGCGTAAAACCGCCCTGCTCGACATTCCACTTCTCGTCGGTGTCGCTGTAGACCTTCTTAAAACTGTCGGCGGTGAAGTTTGTTATTCCGATCGCCCAGGTGCCGTCAGGATTCTTCGCCGCGGCCACAATCACGCGTGGCTTTGGCCCGTACGTCCACGTCATTTCACCTTCCAAACTGCTCTGGCTGTGCCGGAACACCGCGCCAACGTCGAATGTGTTGGTGAGCTGCAGGTACGATTGATACTTGAGAAAAGGAGTGATCTTCGGCGGGTCGTTTTTGAACGTGAGAATGCAGCAACCGATATCGTCCGGCCGAACGTTTTCGTACGCCTGGAAGTGAATCCAATGCGTGACGCGGTGGTTCATGTCGTTGAGAAATCGGGCCGGCATGCTGATGGCGCGAAAGATGTCACCCGGGACTTCGTTTCCACCGTCGGCGGCCTCAGTCATCCAGTATTCTTTGGTGTTCTCACCCTTCGGGCCCGCGATGCGCTGGGCCACTTCCTCCGTCGCGGCCATGTTGTACGAATGGGACGCGATGCCGGCGAGACCTTTCCACGCGAGCGGATTCGCTTTCAGCGCGTCGACTTCAACGCAGAAAATCTCACGGCTGGCGCTGGAGTTTTCCGTCGCGATGATCTTCACGTCCTTCAGCCCGCGTCCATCAAGATCAGCTCGCAGCTTCGCGACGACGTCGGCCATCAGCTCCGGGGCAAAACGGTCCATGTCGCTGGCTTCGTTTTGAATGCCAGTAGCATTGATCGTGACGCCATAGTCGACCTTGAGCTGCTGAATGCAGTCGGCCAGCAGCTTGGCGTAGTTGGCGGTTTCTGATGCCTTCAGCCAGAGCGTGCCGTCGTCGTGCTTTTCCTTCATAGAGTCGGGCAAGCTGTCGGGCGCGAGCAGCAGCGTGGTGCAGCCGAACTTTTTCGCGTCGGCGATGACGCCGGAGTCGATGTAGGTTTCCTTGAAGATTTTCAGGTCGTGCATGCCCGGCTGCGGCGCGTACTCGTTGGTCTGCATCCAGAGACGGAGGGTTTTAAATTTCAGGTCGCGCCAGATGAGCCTCGCCAGTTCCTCGCGGGCGGCCTTGGGCAGCTTGGTGTAGTAGGAATTGAAGTTGGAAACGCCGGCGCCGAAGCCGGCGAACGTCTGGCGTGCGCCGGGGAGGACGGTGACATGGATCGCTTCCTCGGCGGCGGGCTTTGTGGCCGGCTGCGCGCTGGCCCTTGAGACGCAGGCGATTGCGATGACGGCGATTGCCAAGCAGGCTCTGAATTTCATTCGTGTCATCCTGAGGTACTGCGAAGGATCTGCGTCCCTCGTCGATCGATGCCAGATCCTTCGGAGTACCTCAGGATGACACCTACGTGAACAACTGGCCTTTACTTTCTCTCGCGGGCCAGCGCTGCGGCTTCTGAATAGTTCTGCCGGAACGCCCGCGTCCACTCGCGCATGTAGTCGAGCGGCCGGTACGTCGTGGGGATCGTTGGCGCGGTTTCCCATGACATCGCCACCTCGTGCATGGTGCCCTTCGAGTCGGGGATCGATACCGTCGGCAACACGCCGAGCCGGGCCATCGCCTGCGGGCACTGGGCCGGCCCGCCGTGGGCGATGATGGCGGTCCACGCTTCGCGAAGTTCGTCGGCCGAGTCCATGCACATGGCGCGGACAATGTCGCGCTGCACGCCGAAGTGCCGGCCGGTCCAGCGCGGGTAGTAAGTGAAACTCTTGGCGAGCGTGTATGGATCAACCGTCGGATCGTTCAGCGGGTCGGCCGCGTGCTTCAAGTGCTCACTGGCGACGGCCTGCACGGACGGGTTGGGCGACGGATAAAAGTCACGGCGGATCGGCAGGCGTCGCAGCGCGAATTTTTCCGGGCCGCCGGGTTCGCCGGGCTTGTAGGTCCACAATCGCTGGCCGTCCTCGCTCAGGCAGAACTCGATGAACCGGACGGCGATGTCGCGCGTCTCCTGCCGGCGGATTTTCGTTTCGGCAGGCGTGTCGCCGCTGGCATGTCCGCCCGCACCGCGGAGCAGGCCGACGGGGTCGCAACTCACGCTCGTTCCGCCGACGGGGGTAATGTAGACCATCCGCGTTTCGCCGTGCTCGCCGAGGCTGCTCTGCGCCTGGAAGCGGGCGTAGAAGTCGATCGCCATGCCGACGGCCGCGTCGCCGATGCTGACGTCGACGGGCAATTTGCTGGCCGCATCGGTGAAGTACCGCGCGTTCGCCCCGATCTGCTGCACGACGTGAATGCCGTCCACCCAGCCGCTCTCGATGCACCGTTGGTACACCTCGATGCGCGGAAACGCGTCGGCCGGCTTACCGGGCTGCCACTTGTTCACGGCGATGAACGGTTCAAGCCTGGCGATGTCATCGTCGCTGAAGCCGGCGGCGGCGACGCGGTCGTGAATTTTCTGGTGGATGACGTTTTCAAACGCCTTGGCGATCGAGCCGCTCTTGGTCGGATCGGCCATGCCAACCTGGCGGAAGTAAACCGGATCGGCCAAGTCGCTCCAACTCGTGGGCGGCTTGGCGACGCCGAGGTCATGCAGGCGATCGATGTTGTAGCAGATGCCGAACGTGCTGACGGCCGTGCCGAAGAGCGTAGGCGTGCGCCAGGTTTCGCCGGACAGTCGCGCGGGGATTAGCTCCGCGCCGTCGGCCGACGTGAACAGCCCCGGCGGCGGATTTTTCTCGGGCCACGGCGGCACGGTGACGCCGCTGCGATAAAGGCTGCTGTGGTCGTACTCGCCCCCGCCGAAGAACAGGTCGATGCCGCAGGTGATCTGGTTGCCGTCGTCGGTGTCGCGCATCGCCTTAAAGACGGCAGCCTCGGCGGGATCCGTGGGCAACGATTTGCCGGTGAGCGAATCGTTCGCGCCGCTCGGCCAGGTTTTGCCCTGCCGCTCCCACCACGCGCGGGTACTCGTGGTGTACTCGGCGAGCAGATAACGGCTGATTTCGGTCGTGCCGCCGATGCTGCGCCAATCGACTTTGACAGGCTTGCCGAACTTCTGCTCATGCCACTTTGAAAATCCGGTGGCGAACTCGTAGCGAATGGCCTCGTTGTGCGGGGAGACGATGGTGATGACGGGATCGCCGTCGCGCCAGTTGCCGTCGGGCGCTTTTTTACGCAGTACGAACGGGAGCGCCACGATGACGGCGAGCGCGCCGACTATGAATGCGTTCTTGAACATCTCGCCTGATGTATTAGCTGCAATTTATTAATATTTGAAGTGGACGGCCGCCGAATCGGGGAATTCCACCCTCATCGAGCACCGATTAGACGCCGATCTCCTTTGACGGATCAGTCGTATTCGGTGCGGGCTTCGCCAGCGGAATCACCTCAAACGCCGACGGCGGATGCACGATGGGCTTGGGGTTCATCTTGTTGCGGGCGAAAAACATAAGCGACGCGCCGATGATGCCGGCCGGGGCAAGGAAGTAGAAGTAGGCCGTCCACCCGTAGTGCTGAATCACCCACCCGAGCGGCGCACCGGCAAGGAATCCGCCGTAGTACTGGAACGAATCGATCACGCCGGAGGCAAATCCCGCCATTTTCTTGCCGCCGATGTCCATCGCCGCCGCCGTGCCCAGAATGGAGTGGGTGGCGTTAGCCGTGAAGGCGATCAGGATCAGGAAGAAGACGACGGTCTTGGGGCCCACGACGAAGTACGCGGCACACAGGATGACCACCGTTTCCATCAAATAAAGCGCCGCTGCCACCGGGGCACGTTTGCCTTTGAAGAAAATGTCGGACACGTAGCCGGAAACGAGCGACCCGAGCGTGGCGACGATCGGAATGCCGAACACCAGTAACGCGAACTGCGGGCCCTTCAGATCGATCTTGTACGCCTGCTCGGCGAACGCGGGGAACCACTGGTCGATGCCCTGCCGCACCACGCCGGTGCACGCATACGCGCCGGCGGTGATCCAGATGACGGGGTTAGAAAACACGGTCCAGAACAGCTCGCCGATGGTTGGATCAGGCGTATTGTCCGCGGCTTCCGCAGCCGGGCTGGGGAAGCCGGCTTCTTCGGGCGTGTTCTTCACCCAAATGAAGTAGTTGAGCGTGACCAGCGAAGTGATGGCCGCCGGGATAAAGAACGTCCACCGCCAATGTTGCGGCGGGATGTGGATCAGCCAGAACAACGTGAACCCGCCAAGAATAGCCGGCGCCAAGAGGCCGATACCCAGCCGGCCGATGTTGATCATGAACCCGAAGATGCCCGCGAATCGGCCGCGCTCGCGGCGGTGGAACCACGCGGTGTTGATCTTGATCATGCCCGGCGCGCCGAACGATTGAAGGTAGCCGTTAAGCCCCCAGATCGACGCGAACGAGAACATCATCATGTTTTTAGAAACGCCCGGCCCGCCCCACAGCGAGGCCATGCCGAACAGCACATTCAGCAGGATCGTGCCGATTGCCCCGGTAAGCATCGCCTTGCGGCCGCCGATGCGATCGGTGAAGAAGCCGTTCACCATCTGCCCCACCGCGTACGCGATGAACGCGGTGGAAATGATCCAGCCCATCTGCGTCTTATCCAGGCCGAACTCTGCGCCGATGCGCGTGTTGGCGATGGGAAAGTTGTAGCGGCAGAAGTAGTACGACGCGTAGAGTAGGCCGATCGAGCCCCAGTTCAATCCGCGGCGGTTACGGAAGCCGGGTGGGTGTTGAATCGCTTCTGAATAATCTGCCGGGTCGGCCGTTCCACCGTGGCTCATGCTTTGTCCTTCTTTGACTTGTGCGGTCTCGTGCTGTCGCGACTTGATCGTAACCAATCTCTAACGTGTTACTCAATATTTCTTAACGCCGATTGTCGGTTTGCGAGGGCGTCGAAGCACTCAGGGTTAACCCCAGTACCGGCGATCCCACCAAAATCTGAAGCGTATCAAGCGTTCAGTGCGTCAAAACCACCACGTCGTGCGGGTCGAACTCCACCTCGACCTGCTCCGGCGGATCGAATAGCGGCGGCGTGCAGATGACCTTCAAACGGTGGTTGTTGATCGTGACGCCGTGCTCGCTGGCTTCGCCTAAGAACGTCCAGTCCGCGCTCTTGGCGGTCAGACGATTCACTCGCGTGCCGATCATCCGCGGGTGATACGGCCGCACCAGCTGCATCTGCTCGGGGCGAACACTCAGAATCACCGCATCGGGAACCGTATCGTACGCCTTGGCGTTAATCGACCCGACGACGCTTTCGACCGTGACGTTGTGTCCTTCCCGATGCGTCACTTTACCCGGAATGAGGTTCGTTTGACCAATGAAATCTGCCGTAAAGGCACTGTTGGGCTTGTGATACAACTGGCTGGGCGTGCCTACCTGCGCCAGCTTGCCGTCCTTCAAGATCGCGATGCGGTCGGCCACGCTCAGGGCCTCTTTCTGATCGTGCGTAACGTAGATCGTGGTGGATCCGGCGGCCTTGCAGATGCGGCGGATTTCGCTGCGCATCTCCAATCGTAGTTTGGAGTCGAGATTGCTCAGCGGCTCGTCGAGCAGCAGGCAAGCCGGATCAACCGCGAGCGCCCGCGCCAGCGCCACCCGCTGCTGTTGACCGCCAGAGAGTTGATTGGGCTTGCGATCAGCATACTTCGTCATCTGCACCAACTGCAGCACCTCATCCACCTTGGCCGACTGTTTTTCAGTCGGCACTTTGCGGATCTGCAGCCCGAAGCGGATGTTGTTGGCGACAGTCATGTGCGGCCAGAGCGCGTAGCTCTGAAAGCACATCACGGCGTTGCGCTGATCGGTGGAAACGTTGGTCACGTCGCGGTCGTTAAACCACATCTTGCCGCCGGTCGGTTCGTGCAGGCCGGCGATCAGGCGCAGAAGCGTGCTCTTGCCGCACCCGCTCGGGCCGAGCAGAAAAAACAGCTCGCCGGCGTTAATTGTCAGGTCGATATCGTCGAGCGCGACGGTGCTTCCGAACGACTTGCGGATGTGATCTAGACGGACTGAAGTCATGACGAGGCAGGATTGTAGCGGCTAAAACCCGATTTGCGCATGCCTTAACACAATACTCATCGGGGCAGTCCCCATACCGACGCGACAACCCACACTCCTACAATGACCCAGCGACGCTGGAATGCCCGCTGTCTCCTTTTTCGACTGGTTTTTGAGGATTGATTTGTCACCATGAAAGTCTTTCACTGCGATCACTGCGGCCAACTTCTGTTCTTCGAGAACTTCCACTGCGTTAACTGCAAGCACCTGCTGGCGTTTGTGCCGGAGCTCGGCGTCGTAACGTCGCTCGATCCGATTGAAAATGACCTCTGGACGTCGCCGCTACCACGCGCACAGGGGATCACGTATCGGCTGTGCGAAAACTACAAGATGCACAACACCTGCAACTGGGCCATGCCTTCGGACGATCCGAATCCGCTGTGCAAATCGTGCCGCCTGACGCGGACCATTCCGAATTTGGACGTGCATGAGAACGCCGTGCGATGGTACCGGCTGGGCATCGCCAAACGGCGGCTGCTATACACGCTGCAGCAACTCAATCTTCCGATCAAATCCAAGACCGAGGATCCCGAGCACGGCCTGGTGTTTGATTTCCTCAGCGATGAACTCAGTCTTTCGCCCGTACTAACCGGGCACGATAACGGAACGATCGTGGTCAACATCGCCGAGGCCGACGAGGTCGAGCGCGAAAAGCGCCGCGTGAGTTTGCACGAGCCTTACCGCACGCTGCTCGGCCATTTCAGGCACGAGATTGGCCACTACTACTGGGATGTGCTGATCCAGAACACGCCGCGGCTGCAGGCATTCCGCGATCTGTTCGGCGATGAAACGCGCGACTACAACCTCGCACTCAAAGAACACTACGAGAAAGGCCCGCCCGCGGCATGGCAGGACAGCTACGTGACGGCTTACGCCACCACACACCCGTGGGAAGACTGGGCCGAAACGTGGGCGCATTACCTCCACGTCGCCGACACGCTGGAAACCGCCACCGACAGCGGCCTATCGCTCCGCCCGCGCCGCAAGGATGACCCGGCCATCAAGAAAGTCGTCAACCCGATCGACAATTCCAACGTCTCGTTCGACAAAATGATGGAGGCGTGGATCCCGCTCACGTACGTGCTGAACAATCTCAACCGCGGCCTTGGCATGGCCGACGCGTATCCGTTCGTGCTCTCCGATCCGGCGGTAGCGAAGCTGCGGTTCGTGCACGAAACGATCGAGCAAGTCGGCAAGAGCGCCCCGCAGCAAGCAGGCACGCCTGAACCACCCACTTCGCCGCAGCCTGAACCGGCCGCCGTTGCGGTTCAGTCGTAAACCCTTGCCACACAATCAACTAACACGCCGTTATGATCGCCCGTTTTCAATGTAATGGCCGAGGCCGCAGACGCGATCTACCGTCTGCGCATGTACACCGTCGTCTCGCGACAACTGGGCTTCACGAAGCCGCTCGGACAGTCCACTCCGTCCGGCCGATCCATGCTCGGCTGGCGTCGGCGACTTGTACGCAGCGCGCTCGCCGAACGTAAAGCACAGTGGTCGTGCTTCCTTGTCGGTTGGTTGATTCAGCTCATCGTCTCCGCACTGTTCGTCGCGCTGGCCCGCGTTGCCATCAAGGCCCGTGAACCGCTGGCGCACAGCTCCGCATGGCGGCTCGGCGGCGTGAGCGCGATCATCGTCTGCGGTATCGCGCTGATCATCGCGTGGTTCACCAAGCCAGAGGGCCGCACCGAACGCGCCCGCCAGTGCTGGGAGAACGGAATCGACTCGCTCACCCAGCCCGACCCGAGTTCGCCAATCGGATTGGCGGTTCTGCTGTTGCTTATCGCATCGCTGTACGGCGCGTACGCGATCGTCGAATCGATCCGCCGCTCGCGGCTGTGTCATGCAATCGCCCACGTCGACCGGATGCACGCCGCGCGAGTGATGGACGACATCTGCTGCTCGCCGGCCGGTGTTTACCCGATCGACCTGCTCACCTGCGGCGAAAACCGCGACTCCCTCCGCGGCATCCTCTCGCTTCTTCTGTTTGAAGGTTGGATCGACCTGCAGGACGGCCGAGTCGTACAGCGCGGCCGGACGATGCGGGAGATCACACACCAGCATCCGCTGGTGGACATATTTGCGTCGATGGAATGAGGGTGAAGGTGAGGTCCGACCTCGCACTGTCATCCTGAGCGTACTCGCGAAGGATCTGATATCGATCGACGATTGACGCAGATCCTTCGCGAGTACGCTCAGGATGACGAATTTGCGATCAGACGTTTTGTAGGGTGCCATAAATGGCACCCTACCGAATGATCCACTCCATCGCCCGGCTGGCCAGCTTGTCCATCGCCTTTACCGACATCGCCAGGTGTTCTTCCTTCGTGTCTTCGATCTTGTTGTGCGAAATACCGTAGAGGCTTTGCACGAAGAGCATGACGGTCGGAATGCCCGTCCGGCAGACCTCGGCCGCGTCGTGCAGCGGGCCGCTGGGGAGGCGGTGGCTCACGCCGCAAACTTCTTTGATCGCAGCGTCGCCGAAATCGATGAGGTCCTTGTTGAACGGGAACGGCTGAATCGTCCAGATCTTCCGCCACTCGACGCCGATCTTTTCTTCCTTGGCGATCCGCTCGCTGGCGTCGCGGGCGTCCTTATACATCGCAGCCAGCACGGGCGCGTCGAGGTGGCGCTGGTCGAGCGTCATCTCCGCTTCAGCGACCACCGACGTCACGATGCCCGGCTTGGTCGTCACGCTGCCGACGGTGCAGACACCGCCGTGTTTCACCGCGATCTCGCGGACGGCCAGGTGCAGTTTGCTCACTCCGCCGAGGGCGTCTTTGCGGTGGCTCATTGGCGTGGAGCCAGAGTGGGCGGCTTGTCCCGTGAATTTGATCGCGTGCCGCTCGACGCCGAACGTGCCGAGCACCACGCCCATCGGAAGCTGCTTGCTCTCAAGCACCGGCCCCTGCTCGATGTGCAGTTCGAGATACGCTGCCGCGTTGGCCTGCTCTTTTTTCGCATCGGTGGCGCGGTCCAGATCAATGCCGTGTGCCTTCACCGCATCCGGCAGCTTGATGTTCTGCTTATCGACGAGATTGCGCACTTCGTCCGCCACGAGCGAGCCGGAAAACCCGCTGCTGCCGAACAAGCTGCGCCCGAAGCGAGCCCCCTCTTCGTCCGCCCAGTCCACCAGCCGCACCGTCACGGCTGGCGTCCCCTCAGCCGCGATGCGGCGCAGCACTTCGAGCCCACACATGACGCCAAGGCAGCCGTCGAGCCATCCGCCGTTGGGGACCGAATCGATATGCCCGCCCATGACGAGCGTCTTGTCGGATTTGCCCTTGAGCGTCGCCCATAAATTGCCGGCCGCGTCTTGATGCACTTCAACCGGCAGCTTGGCAAGCTTCTCGCGATACCACGCCCGAGCCTTGGCCCACGTGGGCGTGAACGCGACGCGCTGTGCGCCGTCGGCATCGCCGGTGAGCGTTCGGAGTTCTTTGAGTTCAGCGATGGTGCGAGAAGGGTCCAGCGAGTTCTTGGAGCTCATGCGGCCGATTGTATCAAATCGCCCGAAATGCCAACGCTTATTTTCCGTCGGCCTTGGCAAACCACGGCTTAGCCGTCGGATCGGATTTGAGGAAATTCAGCAGGAGCTGCGCGACCTTTTCCTGCCCGGTGCGGCTGGGGTGCGTGCCATCGGCGGCGGTATCTGATTTGGTCCACGTCAGCTTGTCTTCGGTGCGGCCGGTGGTGCCGTCGGTCCAGAGGTACGGGCCCCAGAGAAGGACCGGCGCTTTGTCGTACGCCAGGGATTTATCGTCGCCTGTGAATTGGGAGCGGATCAGGCTTTGCACGGAGAAGGCCGACTCGTACGCGTACGGCTCGGGGTTGAGCGGCGTGGTCGCGTAGCCGGCGTACGTGCGGCTGGAGAGGTAGACGATTTTGAGTTGCGGGTACCGCTCGCGGGCGATTAGCACGATGTTCTTCAGATCTTCTTCAAGCGCCTGCGCATGCTTGGGAAATTCTCCCAGCGAAGCCGGCTGGCGGCGGGCCTGCTTGATCCACAACGCCTGCACCTGCGCCGGTGAAACGCCGGCCGCGCCGAGACGGCGATCGGCTTCGGTCCACGTTTGCGTGCGATCGCGGCTCGACCACTCGTCCGCGGCACGTCCGCCTTGGGCGGCGTCGACGATCGTCACGCGATCGCTCTTGGCCGGGTCGGCATTGGCGTCGCGAACGAACTGCGAGAACTCTTGCGTTGTGTTCGACATGCCGACCGACATGATCACGATCTTCCCATCGGCGGCGGGCTTGCCGTCTTGATTCAGCGGCTGGATTTGCTTTGAGGCCGTCATCGCGTGCTTGAGATGCTCCGCCGGCGGCGTGTTCTGGCCGTCGCCGTACAAGCCGAACGTGTAGTCTTTGTATTTCGCGTCGGATTTGTTGGTCAACGGCGTGTAACCGGTGGTTTCGCCCTTGGCGATCGATGGATCGCCGCGACCCGCCTGCCCATTCGGCCTGCCGGCGTTGGCGGCATTTCCGCGACCGGCTTGCCCGTTCTGCCGCTGGGCTTTGGCGCGATCGAGGTACGCCTGCTCGTCGGGCGACAGATGCTCGCCGGCGCGATCGCGCTGATACAACGCTTTGGCCCGGTCCCAGTCGATCGGATCGCTCGTCGGCGGTTCGTCGGCGAAGCAAAAGACCGGAAGAATCACCACCCACGCCAGAACGTGTGCTTTGATCATCGCGAGAACCTCCACCGCCCTTCCAAACGCTCGCAATTTGGAAATATTGCTGATTTGTTTGATCCGCATGCTACAAACCACCTACTGTTCCGAACACACCCTTCCAAAGGAGATCCCGTGACCAAAAAAGCCCTGTACGTTGAACTGACCGCCAAGCCCGGTAAAGAAGCCGAAGTGGAGAAATTCCTTACCGGCGCCTTGCCGCTGGTGAACGCCGAGCCGGCGACGACGGCGTGGTTCGCGATCAAGCTCGACAACGGCAAGTACGGCATCTTCGACGCCTTCCCGGACGACAAGGGCCGCGATGCCCACCTGAATGGCAAAGTCGCCGCGGCGTTGATGGCCCAGGCATCGGACCTGTTCAGCACCGCCCCGGCGATCCACAAGATCGACGTGCTGGCGGATAAGTTGCCGAAATAGCGGCGCTCACGCGGCCGGTCTTCGAATTTCCTCGTGGCGGCTTGATCGCTTACAATCAAGCGTTCCATGAATACCCTCGATCTGCCCGTCTCGATTCAAGATTCGATCAACGCCAAAATCCTGGCCGTCAGCGAAGACCGCATCCAGGGCTTTCTGCCGGATCCGATGGGCGAGATCGCCCGGCTGAGCGGCGTGGACGTGCAGACCGTGATCGATCGCATCGCCGCCATGCTGCGGGCCGGCACCATCCGGCGCGTGCGCCAGACGCTGATGGCCACCAACCTCGCGCAGGGGGCGCTCGTCGCGTGGCAGGTCGAGCCCGACAAACTCAACGCGGCCTTCGACTGGATGAGCCAGCACGACCCGTTCAGCGGCCACGTCGTCATCCGCTCCACCGACGGCCAAACCGCCGGCAGCAAGTATCGGCTGTGGACCACACTGAAAGTGCCGCAGGGTTACTCGCTGCAAAAGCACGGCGAACTGCTCTGCAAAATCACCGGTGCCGACCGATTTCTGCTCATGCCCGCCAAGCGGTTGTTCGCGTTAGGCGTCGGCCACGTGCGGCGGCGCGGCATGGAGCCGGGCAGCAAGTCCGACGACTTGGCCGACGTGCTCGATACCACCATCGCGGAACTTTCCGATCGTGAGTGGGAAGTGCTGGTCGAACTCAAGCGCGAGCTGGAGCCGGAAGAGCTGCGGGAAAATCTGTGGGAACCACGCGCCAAGGCCAAGGGCATCCCGCTCGAAGAATTCTGCACCGTTGCCACGCGTCTAAACGAGCGAAAAGTCATCGGCCGATTCAGCACGTTCCTCGAACACGTCAAACCCCTCAGCACCGGCGAGCGTGTAACGAAGTTCAACGCGCTCTTCCACTGGGCCGTGCCAAAAGGCCGTGAAATTGAGACCGGCCAACAGGTCGGCCGGTTCCATATCATGACCCACGCCTACTGGCGCGAGGGCGGCCCGGAGTTCGGGAACGTCAACATCATGGGCGTCGCGCACGGCACGGATAAGGACCTAGTCCTCGCCCACAAGGCCGCCATCGACGCGCACCTGGCGAGCATCGGTATTCCCGTCAGCTACACCAACGTCTTCTGGGGTGGGCGCAGCGAGATTAAGCCGAGCGAGATCGCCCCGCAGGCTTACGAGACGTGGTGCAGATCCCAGGGTGTGGATCCGTCGACGATGCGAGAGTGAATCGAAACACGGGGCGGTTATGGATGTGCTGCACGCGATAGGACTCGCCATTTATCTGTTCGTCGCGTTGGCCATTGAGATTGGCGTCATCGTTTTCATCGTGTGGCTGATTGCCCGAGCGTTCAACCGAAGCCCCAAAACGCCAAATGACCTCGCCAGAAGCCGCGAGGTTGCCTCGCCACCTGGCAGTCTTGCGTTGATCCACCTCAACCGCGCCCGACGACGCCAGCCAGTCGTGCTCGCCCTTGCGATGATCGCAGGCTTGATCGGGACCTCGGGCGGAGTACTGTACTTCATTGGCTACCTGCCCGGCGGCGCACTCATCGGCCTCATCGGGTTCGGGCTGGCCGGGATCGGCGCCATCACATTGGGCCTCATCTTCGGCACCAACGACCGCGACTTTTACCTCTAAAACCGGGGGCTGGCGAAGCAGTCGAATAAAATCGCTTCCGCCCAACGCAAAATGGTACAAATCAACGCAGCCAGATGTTTGATCCCTCGGGAGGAACTCCATGCTTGCCGATTCGCTGCATTACGGGCAACACTCGAAATGGCGTGTGCACCCCACGATCGCGGCCACGCTGCTCGCGCCGGCGTTTGGGGCGGGTACCGTCCTGCTCACGTTCTATCATCACCTGCCGCTCAGCCCGAACGAGGAAATTTACGTCGGCATGGTCGGCATGTTACTGGCCGTGATCGTTGGACTGGTCGTGATCGGCTACTGGTGGAAGATTCCTAAAACTCGCTGGGTTTGGATTGTGCTGGCTACACACACAGTCTCCATCCTAATCGGCACGCTCTTTCTCGCCGTTTTCATGCTCGCTCTTTTCGGCTATGTGGATGCAGCCGGACTATGATCCGGTCGCTGAGCATCAAAGAGAGAGGGCCATGGCTGACGAGTTGATCTGTCCGGAATGCGGCACCGCTGTTGAACCGCCAGACGATTTGATGCAGAACCTTCTCGTCTGTCCGAACTGTGGCCACCAGTTTTTTATCGACACTTCATCCTCTGACGAAACCGAGGAAGACGACGAAGCCGCCGCGATCGAAGCGCAGCGAGAAATCGATCGCGCCCGCGACTTGGACGGATCGCGCATCCGCGCGCTTTCGGTCGAACGCCGATCCATCATCCGCCAGCGATCATGGTGCATTACCGCGGCGGCCGCCTGCGTGGTGGCGATCGTCCAATCCATCGCCTGGCTCATCCTCGGCCGGCCATCAACGAGTTTTGATACGCACCCGTTCTCTCGCGGCGAGCGAATCAGCCTCGTCGTTCTGATTATTTTCTGCATCGCAGGTGTTTGGTTTTTCGTGCGGAAGGCTCACGCGTATAAGGTCGAACTCGATAAGCCGCTGTTAACCGAACCCACCGAGCCGCCGGACTTCGAACCGCTCAGCGACGGCGGACAGGCGTGGAAAAAGCTGGAAGAGATGGCGGAAGACAGAAACGACGAAGTTTGATCTAGCCGACCAGTTCCAGCCGAGCGTATTCCAAAATCAGCGTCTTCCGCCCCGCAGTGTTGAAGTCGACGATCGCCCGGGTATTGCTGCCGAGGGAGATGATGTCGTTGATTCGGCCGAGGCCGAACTGCGGGTGTCGCACGAGCTGGCCCTTGCGGAATTGCTTGCTCGCATCAGTGCCACCGTCGAAGAAATCGGGCACGCCGCGACCGTCGTCATCTCGGTCATCGGGGATCCCAGTGCGGTCGATGATTTCGAGCTGGTCCTGTGGCATTTCCATGAGGAACGGGCTGGGGACGGTGCGTTCGCGCAGGCCGCGAATCGTGCGGTACGCCGCCTTGCCCAGCAGCAGCCGCTGCTCCGCCCGCGTGATGCCGACGAAGCAGAGCCGGCGTTCTTCTTCCATCTGATCGGGATCATCGCGTGCTCGCGCGTGCGGAAGACATCCTTCTTCGAGGCCGATCATGGCCACGACCGGAAACTCCAACCCCTTGGCCGCGTGCAGCGTCATCAGCGTGATGGCGCCCTCGCCATCTTTCATATGGTCCGCATCGCTCATCAGTGTGACGGCGTTGAGATAGTCGCCCAGCGAGCCGTCAGGATTTTCCTTGTCGTACTCGGCGGCGGCCGACAGCAATTCGTTCACGTTCGCCAGTTCGTCCAGTTCATCGCCGCCGATTTTGCGGAGGGCCGCCTCCATGCCGGAACGTTTGACGACGTCGTCCATGATCGCCTGCACTTGGCCCATGCCGCTGGGCTCTTCGAACATGTCACCGCTCATGGCCGCCACGCGGTTGCGCCAACTGCCCACGAGTTCGACGAACGCGCCGATCGCCTTCACCGCGCGGGCGGTGATGCCGACCACGTTCGCCGCCGCCTGCATCGCGCCGAACAGGCTCAGGCCGTTGGCAAACGCGTAATTTTGCAGCGCCTTGATCGTCGGATCGCTGATTCCGCGCGTCGGCGTATTGGCGATGCGCTCCAGGCTCACCTCGTCGGCCGGGTTGGCGATGACCCGCAGGTACGCCAGCACGTCCTTGATCTCCTTGCGGTTGTAGAACTCCACGCCGCGGGCGATCTGGTACGGAATCTTCGCTTTAAAAAGCTGCTCTTCCATCACGCGAGACAGCGCGTTCATGCGGTAGAAGATCGCCATCTGGCTCCACGCGCGGCCATCCTCATCGTGGAACTTTTTCAGCTCCTCGGTGATCGTTTTCGCCTCATCGTGCTCGTCCTGGCACAGAAACAGCTTGGCCTTGTGGCCGTCGTCGTTCTCGGTCCAGAGATCCTTCTTCTTCCGCTGCTTGTTGTTAGCGATGACCGCGCTGGCGATGGCGAGGATCGTCTTGGTCGAGCGGTAGTTCTGTTCCAGCCGCACGATTTTCGCATCCGGGTAATCTTGCTCGAAGTGCAGGATGTTCCGAATATCGGCCCCTCGCCACGCGTAGATCGACTGGTCCGGATCGCCCACCACGCAGATGTTTTTGTGCTTGTGGGCGATCGCGTGCGCGATGATGTACTGCGCGTGGTTGGTGTCCTGATACTCGTCGATCAAAATGTACTGAAACCGTTCCTGCAGCTCGGCCAGCACGTCTTGATGCGTTCGCAGCGCGTAGGCCGTCTTGAGGAGCAGGTCGTCAAAGTCGAGCGCATTGTTCTGATCAAGCAGCTTCTGATACTTGGAATAGATCCGCGCTACCTGCCGGTCGTAAAAATCCTTGGCCCCTTCGGCAAACGCCTCAGCGGTCAGCAACTGGTTCTTAGCGTTGCTGATCCGGCTGTGCACGCCCGACGGCGGAAAATTCGTGCTGCTCATCTCCAGCAGCTTGGTGGCTTCCTTGATCAGCTTGTTCTGATCCGACGAATCAAAGATCGTGAAATTTGGGGCCAATCCCACTCGCGTGGCGTAATGCTTAAGTACCCGCAGGCACAGCGAGTGAAACGTGCAGATCGTCGGCCCGTAGGTATCGAGCCGTCCGAAGTCGCGCAGCTCGCGCCCCATGGCCGTGCCGATGCGCGACTTCATCTCCCCTGCCGCTTTATTGGTGAAGGTGATCGCCAGGATCGAGTTCGGCGGAATCCCCAGCGAAATCAGGTACGCCACCCGCCGCGTGATGACGCGCGTTTTCCCACTGCCGGCCCCGGCAATAATGAGCAGCGGCCCGTCGACATGCGACGCGGCCTCCCGCTGCGGGGGCGTGAGATCGGCTAAGAGTTCGTCCTGCGTCATGAGCCGTTTGAGGGTAGCCGCGATGGGCGATTTTGCAATTTTGACGGGCGACACCCCACGCGGGTCGAGCGGGCCGAACTTTGACGCTTACCGGATTTGTGTGAAACTGTAGTTGAGTGAACGCGTCAAAGCTGAAATGAAGAATCTGATATTCATCCTGCTTCTGGCAATCGCCGCCATGCCCGCGCGGGCGGACTTGCTGATGTCGAAGACAATCAGGGACACGTATGCGACGATCCAGTCGAAGGACCTCACGAACGAAGAAAAAATCGCTCGGCTGCGCGAGATCCTGAAAGCCGAGCAACCGTCAGCGCTGATATCTTTCATCGCGCAGGTCGATCTGTCGGCTGCCAGAAGCGAGGCGATGGCGCTTTTCCGAAACCCCGAAACGCCGCGACAAGAACGCTTGCGTCTCGGGAAGCAGCTTCTTCAGCACTTGGAACAACCGAATTTCATCGACGAGTACGCGCCATTTCTTCTGGCCCTGATCGCGGACGGCGGCGAAGCGGAATTCATGGCCGTCAAAGCAGAAGGCGAATCGACCGCGATCGGCGAGCTTTCGTTCATGTCGAACGGCTTCGAGGGATTTAAGGCGATCGACTTTGATCATTTCAAAGACTCGAAACTGGCTCCGCTGCTCACCGGCTGCCTCGCCGCCCCGGACCGGGTGTATGGCGAACAATCAGGATGCATCGTGCTTGGCAAGCCCGGCGAATCAAGCGGCCGTAACACAGAGCGGCAGCATCTGCCGATCGCGCTGGCAAGGCTGGGCGCGACAGAGGCCGTTCCAAAACTGGCGGAAGTCGTTCGCACGCACCACGACATTTACCTGCGAAGCAACGCGGCTTACGCCGTTGCATTTCTTGGCAATCCTGCGGAACGCAAGTCGATTGAGGTGTTTCTTCGCAACGGCGTGAAGGGCAACTACAATCACTGGGTGCTTTACGCGTTCGGCAAAGGCCTGATCGAGCGCGGCGATGCTGCCGGGGTAGAATTCATGTCGCCGCGGTACTGGGCAGGGAACCGCGATCTTTCCGAGACGTTGTACTACTCCGAAGAGCCGTTGAAATTGCTCGCGACGGCGCGATCGGCGGATGCGGAATCGGTATTAATGGAGATCACCCGACTAACATCGCTTCGTGCCGGGTTCAAAATCTCAGACAAGGGCGCCGAGCCCAACCGCGCACGGTTGATCGCGCGTTTCCGCCAGTTGGTCGAGGCGGCGGAGTTTCAGCAGTCGGTCCGGGTTGTCCGGGACATCGCCAGCATCGCGGCAGACTCCGCCGAGCCGCAAATCAAGTCGGTGGGCGCCGATGCTGCCTTGCGATTAGCGCCGGCCAAGTGAGCTAATCATGTGTCAGCGGCCTGTAGCACCTTTTGGCCGGTCGCCTTCACGCCGTGAAATGAGCGGAACTGTATGAGGCCTTCCTCAGAGAAATACCGCGAGAGCGACCGTGTATCGCCGGTAACCAAATCGACCATCACCAGTCCATCGAGTACGTCGCTGAAGTCCGGGTCGATGTTGAAGCCCATGATCTTGCCGCCGAGCTTGAGGTATTGCTTCAGCAGGATCGGCACGCCTTTACCATCGGGTTCCAAGTCGCCGACGAGTGTGCTGACGTCTTCGATTTCTCGCACGGCTTGGCCTGTGGAGCGTGTCCAGTCGCGAACGCGGGATTCGACGAACGGCGTTTTCGCTTCCACATAACGGCCGAGTTCCGCGTCGAAGGCGTGCTGCTTCAGGAACTTCACCATGAGCTGTTTGCTGAGGCTCTGATACTCGTTCGTGATGCTGACCGGGCCGAACAGGTTGCGGTAGCGCGGGTGCTGTACGACGAATCGGCCGACGCCCTTCCACAGCATCAGCAGCGGCAGGTAGCCCTTTTGATACTCCGGCCGGATGAAGCTGCGGCCGAGTTCCAGGCTCGGGCCGAGCTGTGCGAACAGCAGCGGATCGAAATCGAACAGCGTGCTGGTGTACAGGCCTTTCAGGCCATGCTTGCGGACGATTTCGTCGGTTTGGCCTAATCGATAGGCTCCGACGAGCTCGCCCTTTGTTTTGTTCCAGATGAACAGGTGCGTGTAGTACGCATCGAATTCATCGAGGTCGATGGCGCGGCCGGAGCCTTCGCCGATCGCTCGGAAAGTGATTTCACGCAGACGACCGATCTCCTGCAGCAGGTGCGGGAGCTGCGCGCTCTTGGCGTGGTAAACGGCCATGTTGTCGGTCTCGACCAGCAACTGCTCCGGCGCGAGCGCGGCGATGTCACGCTGCAGCAGTGACGGCTCGACCGCGGGAATGATCTCCACCAGCGGCCGCTCGCTGCGGGTGCTGACGAGCGTCGCGTGACGCGGCTGGCCGCGTAGTTCGAGCATGCTGGTGCGGAGTCGCAGGTACGCGGTGGCCGCGGCATCATCGCCAAGGCCGGCGATGGTTTTCGGGCTGATCGGCCTGCCGACGCGGGTTTCGATCGTCGTGCCGTACTTCTTAAATACCTGCCGCGGCAGCATGAACGTCCGCAACCGCGGATGGATCAGTCCAAGCAGTTGAAACGCGTTGCTGTTGCGGCCGGAGAAGTGAACCGGCACTACCGTCGCGCCGGTTTTGCGGATCAGCCGCGTGACCGAGTCGATCCAGGGAGATTCGATGACCGCGCGCTCGCGCCAGTGCAGGTGCGCCACTTCGCCGGCAGGGAACACACCAAGGCAGCCGCCGTTGTGAAGGTGATCAAGCGTCTGCTTCAAGCCCCGGCGGTTGTAGGTGGTGGACGCTTCGCGGGCGAACGGATCGACGAGCAGGAAAAGGTCCTTGATCGCGCTCAGCCGGGCCAGGTGATAGTTGCCCATGATCTTCACATCCGGACGAACCGTGCGGAGGAGTTTGGCTAGGAGGATTCCATCAATCGCGCCCAGCGGATGGTTGGCAACAACCACGAGCGGCCCGGTCCTGGGAATGCGTTGCAGGTCGGCCAGCTCGAGGCGCTCGTCGATCTGCAGCGTGTCGACAACCTTCTGCAGAAAGCCGTCGACATCGGGAGCGGTTGATGCGGTGGTGTAGAGCTGGTTGAGGCGCGGAAAATCGAGCAGGTGCTCGATGGGGCTTTTCAGGAACGAGACCACGGAGGCTTTCAGGCCTTCCATGCGGGCGGTGTCCAGTTCAAACGGATGATCGAGTACGCCGGTCATAGGTTCCTTCCTTATGTCTGCCAAAGTCTAGAAGCCGTGTGTGAGCGTTCGGTCACGAACCGGCTCGGACGGCGACAAAAACGTGCTAAGTTTCGATGAAGGCTTGGCCGATGCCTCCCCGCCACTAATTAGCGTACACTAACTTATCACACACTAACATTCTGTCAAGAAGATTTCGGTCGCCGTCGCGGAGCCTCTGATCTGACAACGTGTTAGGCGCAAAACTGGACGCGGCGGGGTTACGCAGGTATCTACGGATTTCTCGCCGCTGGCTTCGTGTTGGAGCGGCGATTTACCGAGGTCCGCGTGGAAGAGAATCGCGAAAATCCGTTTGCCTCCCCGCCGCCGCACCGCGCGGTCTCCACGCCCCGCCGCCGCATCCG
>Ga0268266_10000570_pt1 | contig 50884 bp, 54 predicted proteins | sample KBSS13metaG_FD_190356 | JGI IMG/M metagenome (GOLD analysis project Ga0268266, IMG submission 190356) | Switchgrass rhizosphere microbial communities from Kellogg Biological Station, Michigan, USA - KBS S1-3 metaG (SPAdes) (version 2) | ecosystem: Host-associated > Plants > Roots > Rhizosphere...
CAACGGCGGTATGGCGGGATCGCGGACAGTCCATTCAGTGCCGCCATCCACCATGAGGTCAGACAATCGGCGGAGCATGTGCGGCAAGAAAGCAGGTCCAAGGGAGCGGACGAAATCTTGATCGTTCATGGCGACTCGGTAGCTCACAACACGGTCCGTCACAAGTTACGTAATAAGTTACGCATGTCTCCCTTTCTGGCGTTCTTGAATGCGCTGCCGTGACGCTTGTGAAAGGCCAATCTGGTCCTCGTTACTCGTTCCCAATCGGGAACGGCCAGATGCGGGCGGGGCTATCAATCCTATCGACACCGACACCCACAAGCATCAATTGTATCCGGGCGAGGGAGGGTTTCGAGGGACTGATGGACTACACCGCAATCGGCCTCGCGTTGGCGTTGGTTTCATCTCTGACGACGGCCTCGGCACATGCGCTGTTGAAGGCCGGGAAAGACAAATTAGCGGTCCGAGCATTGATCGGTGGGGTCGGAACGGTTGCTCTTGCCCCAATTTGCTTCTTCGTGCCTCTTCCGACGAACAGCCTCATACCGTGGCTTCTCGCAGCCAGCGCCTTACACACGACTTATCAACTGGTTCTGATCCGCGCATACGAAGCCAGCGACTTCGCGGTTGCGTACCCTATCGCGCGGGGGATAGCCCCGATCGCGACCGCCATCCTCGGTATGGCATTGCTTGGCGATCAAATCACAACAGGAACAATCGTCGGCGTTGGACTGGTGAGCGCCGGCATATTGACGGTGGCGGTCGGTCGGACGATCGCGGCAGGCGGTCTGATTGCCGCTGGTATCGCTGGCCTGCTTACGACCACCTACACGATCGTTGATGCTCACGCGATCCGCATCGCCCCCTCTGCCATGACCTTCGTTGCATGGTTCTTCCTGCTCGATGGCATCATCATGTTCCCGATCTTCGCAACCTTGCGCCGGGGGCGAGTTACCTCCCTCCTCCGTTCCGAGGGGCGTCAGGGGTTCATGGCTGGCGTCACCAGCTTGGTAAGTTTCGGGTGTGCGCTCATCGCGTTGCGGCTCGCGCCGGTTGGGATCGTCTCGGCTCTACGCGAAACGAGCGTGGTATTCGGAATGCTTATTGCAGCGTTCTTCCTTCGGGAAAGTGTCGATCGGCGTCGCGCCGGCGCTGCCGCCGTCATAGCGCTAGGAGCGATCCTAATCGTTGCGACCGCAGCCTAAGGAGGCTGCGAGTCTTTCCCAAAACTCGATCCCGAGCGGGACTGCCTCGCGATATGAACCTTTCTGAATTGGATCAGCCGGTCTCGGCGGCCACGATCGTGAGCAGCCCTGGAAAGCGTGCTTCCATGTCATCTCGGCGCAGCACCGTTGTCCTGCTGTTGCCCCGGTCCACCTGGCGGACCAGTCCGGCATGACGAAGAACGCGAAAGTGGTGGGTCAATGACGCTTTACCTACCGGCAGATTAAAGGACACGCAGGTCCGTTCCGTGCCGGCAGGAAGGCGTGCAAGCGTCGCGATGACGCGGCGGCGGTGAGGATCGGCAAGCGCCGACAGCACATTGCCGAGTTGCATCTCGTCACGTTCGGGATGTCCGTGTTCGTCGCTCATGGTACGCCTTCCATCATACCTTGGTGCATGCTAGGTATGATGTGAAACGTACCAGCGGAGGCGCTATCATGTCCACCAATGCTCCTGATCTGCCCATGCCCGACGAGGGAGAGGCCGGACCTTACGCGCTTGTCGGCTTCGCGCGGGCAAAGTCCGGGCTTGAGGACGATCTCGAAAAGCGCCTGGTGTCGATGGTAGCTCCGACGCGCCAAGAACCTGGCGTTTTGGCCTACCACGTTCATCGCGATCGGGCGGATCGATCCCGCCTCGTCTTTTACGAAGCATGGCGCTCGATCGATGACTTACGGCAGCACTTCGATCAGCCGCATGTCTCATCGTTCCTGCACGAGCGACATACATACCTCGAAGGCGACCTCGACATAACTTGGCTCCGCATGGCAAGCGCCTATGCCTCTGCCGATAGCTGATCCGAATCATCCGAGCTTGCAATCATATCCAGGAAGCGGGGGCCGTGATGTTGCGCATCGCGGCGGACCGGACGTAGAACCGCTCGATGCCATTCGGGATCAACCTTCGCGTCAGCGGCGATGCCGCTGCCTACTGGGAGCTTGTCGGCCGCGCGTCGGCGTTGGAGGCGGAGCCCACAATCCAGGTGCTCCGCTACCCGCCGCATATTACGCTCGCAAAGTATGACGATGCTCTTTCCGGCGAGCTTGAAGCCATCGTTGATGCATTGGCGGATGTATCCGCCCTGACACTCACCTTTGACCGGCTCGGATCATTCGATCCGGGGTTCCTGATCCTTTGGGCAGCGCCGAAGCCACAGCAAGTTCTGCTCGACTTGCATGCGCGCGCACACAGCATCATCGATCCGGCACGATGCAAGCCGCCATATCGTCCGGCAAGCTGGACGCCTCACTGCTCGATCGCTCTGCGGGTGGCCGAGCAGCATCGTGACGCCGCAAGTCGCCTGCTATTGGCTGATTTCGAGCCGTTCACGCTGACCTTCGACGTGGTGGACGCTGTTGCGTCGCCGCCGATCGCGATCATAGCGGAACGCACTTTGAACAATCAGCGGACGTCAGATCAGCCTCGCCCTTGACTGCAGCGAGGATTCTCGTTTCACCATCCCTTGTGAGACGGCGCCGGCGATCTCGATCGCCGTTCCCAATCGGAAAGCATGGTGGTCCGGCTTAGCATACGTCGATCCCTCACCGGCCATCTCCCCGAGGTCCAACCCAAGGAGCGAGGCCGGCGCTGACCGCCTCCGTATCCATGATGCGTGCACACAGGCGCGCGGCGGTTTCCAACCCCTTCGCGTGATCGGCAGGCTCCATGTCGGCTGTGGCATCAGATACGAGGAACGCGCGTATGTCGCGCATGAAGGCATCAACCGCCGAGCAGTAGCATCCGATCGAGGTATAGACGCCAACGATCAGGATTTGATCGCGACCTAGACGGCGAAGCAGCACCTCGAAATCGTTGCCATAGAAGGCGCTGTAGCTTCGCTTTGTGAGAGGCCGGACGGGAAGGCCGTTCAGCCCTAGCTCGGGATCGAGGGCGTCAGCGCTGGCTGTTGGTCCCCTGCCCCACATATCGAGCATCAGACCACGTTCGCGTGCATCCTGCACCGGCACCTGGGACGCGAAGATCGGGATGCCTCGCGCGATACAGGCCATTGCGATCGAGCGCACGTTGGCGACGAGCTGGCGGCGACAAGCCTCTGGCAGCGCGGCCAGATAGTGCGGCTGCATGTCGTGGATTAGCAGCGCGCAGCCGGCGGGATCGACCTCCCATGTCACCTTGTTTGAAAACGTCATTGGCTTTCCCTCTACAGGGCCGCCGTGACAGGTGACGTTTTGCGGATTCAACCATCGCACCGGACACGGCGGCAATGGTCATAGATGATGACGACGTGCCGCTCCCTAGAAGGCGCGCCACCAGATCACGTTGAAGCTCTGGAGCTGTCTCGTCATGCGCTCCCAATGCCACGCTAGCGGGCTGACGCCAAGTGCTGCGTTCTCACTCATCGGCGAGCAGATCGCGTAGCCGCTCTCGCATTTTCATCATTTTGAGGACGTCGTGACCGTCTCGATCGCCGATCCCAACAAGAATGCCCCGGCCGTCTAGCCCGCCGTTCCCAATCGGGAATGTTGCGGGCTCGATAGGCCGCGCTAGAATGTCTGCATGGAGATCAGGGCGGCGACCTACTCAGACGCCGAAGAAGGCAGTCTCGTTCTTCGTCGCTCTATCGAAGAGCTATGCCATCACGATCATGGTGGCGATCCTACGATCATCGCAGGCTGGATCGGCAACAAGACCGCTGACACGTGGCGCGCGTGGGTCGATCAAGAAGCTTCCCGATTATATGTGGCCGTCGAGGCAGGGCGCATCCTTGGCGTTGGCATGATGAGTGTCAAAGGTGAGATCATGCTGAACTACGTTTCGCCTGATGCTCGCCTACGCGGAGTGAGCAAGGCGCTTCTAGGCCATATGGAAGCAGAGGCGTACCGCCTTGGCGTCACCGAGTGCAGCTTGGAGAGTACGAGGACAGCTCGACGCTTCTATCAGTCGTTCGGTTATGCAACTCGCGAAGGCATTAGCGAGGACGGCGCAAAGATGACCAAGTCGCTCGATCACTGATGCAGGGGCCGCCCTCGGCTTTCCCAATTCACCATCCCAACGAGAATGCCCCGGCCGTCTAGCGCGCCGTTCCTAATTGAGATGGGGCTGAACGTCGACTATCTGAGCATAAGAGAATGTCAGCGACAAGCCTGGGGCCATGGCCCGATTGGAGAAGATATGGCTAATCCTGTTCTGCCCGAGGAGGCGACGGCGAGAGCTATTGCCCTTTCTCAAGAGGCAATCTCTCAGGGTTCGGGACCGCCGTCCGGCGCGGTGATCGTCAGGGACGGAACAATCGTCGGCGAAGGCATCTCGGTAACTGCCGTTCGCCGCTTGCGCGCACGGATGGGAAGCTGAGGCCCGAGTCATCGCCGTTCAGACGCGTCCTGGAGGGTCTAAAGGGCCTATGTTCATCTAATTGCTTGGACCGGCCGGTTCGATCAAGCGGTAGCATCGAACTTCTTCGAGCCCCTGCACAAAGTCGCTTTACAACTTGGCTGGAACGATCGGAAGCGTTTACGCCCATACATAAGCGGCAGCGGGTTCAGCATGGCCTATCTGGTCGTTCGAGAGATGAGGACCGCGTGATGGCGGATTGGAACGATGAAATTGGCAAGGCTTGATCGCGATCGGGGTGCCCTCATCCGATCCATTCGGTCGTCGCCGATTGCCGCTATCGTCACCGATGCCCGCGCCCCCGACAATCCGATTATCGCTGTGAACCAAGCGTTCGAACGGCTGACCGGTTACGAGGAGAACGAGCTTATCGGCAGGAACTGCCGTATCCTCGCCGGCTCCGGCACGGAAGCTGCGGGATCCGCAGTGTTGCGCCACGCCATTACCACTGCAAGCCCGGCGGTTGTCGAGCTGATCAACTATCGGAAGGACGGTACTAAGTTTCTGAACGCGGTCATGATCGCGCCTGTCTTGGACGACAGGGGAGAGCCCGCATTCTTCGTCGGAAGTCAGATGGAGGTGGGCCCTAACCAACGTGACCCGCGGCTTGCTTCGGCCACAGCCCGGCTGAACAAACTCACAGCACAACAGCAGGCAGTCCTCCGCTTGATGGCGCGCGGCCTCCGAAATCGACAGATTGCAGAAGTGATGGGGCTGACCGAGAAGACCATCAAGATGCATCGCAGCGGGCTGGTCAAAAGACTTGGCCTTTCCCACAGCGCAGAAGCGATTCGCCTGGCGATCGAAGCCGGCTTTTAGACCTGTGCTGCCGCTAATCGCGATGCGAGAATCGTGTTGCACATCAGTGGCCACTGGCTATGGCCTTTAGGCCATAGTGGCGAGCCGGGGGGCTAGCACAGGATCAGGCCTTGCACTCACTCGAATCCCGGAAACAGCCTCCAGAAATCTTCCAACTCCTCGTCGACGCCGTAACCGATTACGCGCTCTACATGCTCGACCCCGAAGGGCGCATCGTCACCTGGAATGTCGGTGCCGAACGGTTCAAGGGCTATTCTCCGGAGGAGATCGTCGGCGAGCATTTCTCCCGCTTTTTCGTCCCGGAGGATCGTGATGCTGGATTGCCCGCTCGCGCGTTGCAAACGGCAGCTCGGGAGGGTCGTTTCGAATCGGAGGGGTGGCGCGTCCGAAAGGACGGAAGCCGCTTCTGGGCGCATGCGATCCTTGATGCGATACGCGGTGAAGATGGATCAGTCGTTGGCTTTGCCAAGATCACGCGGGATATCACTGAGAAGCGACAGCTTGAGCAGGCGACATACGAAAGCGCCCTGCAGCTTCGAATGCTGGTCCGAAGTGTCCGCGATTATGCGATCTACATGCTGGATACCAGTGGCAAGATCACAAGTTGGAACGCAGGCGCACAGACGATTAAGGGGTATGAGGAGAATGAGGTCCTTGGAAAGCACTTTTCGCTCTTCTATACTGAGGAGGATCGCTCGCGCGGAATGCCTGAAACGGCACTGAAGACTGCCCTGACGAAGGGCAAGTTCGAAGCTGAGGCGCAGCGGGTGCGTAAGGACGGCTCGCTCTTCTGGGCGCACGTAGTGATCGACCCCATCTACAATGAATCTGGCGAGCATGTCGGCTTTGCGAAGGTCACACGGGACGTCAGCGAGAAGAGGCGTGCTGATGACGAACTTCGGCAAACCCAAGAGGCGCTGCTACAGTCGCAAAAGCTTCAGGCACTGGGCGAGCTCGCGGGAGGCATCGCGCACGATTTCAATAATCTGATGACCGTGATGCGAGGGTCGACCGACTTCATGCTACGACAGCCCGAAATGCCGATCGAGAAGCGCAACCGCTATCTAAACATCATGCTTGAAACGGCAGAGCGAGCAGCCAGCCTGACCTCGCAGTTGCTTGCCTTCGCCCGGCGCCAACCGCTCGAGCCGGAAGTCATCGACCTGAGCGTGCGGCTTGACGCCCTGGGGGAAATGCTCGAACGCACGCTGGGAAGCCTCTATGACCTCCGGCTCGATCTCGCCCCGGCGTTATGGCTGGTCGATATCGATCCAACGGGGCTCGAAACGGCAGTGCTCAACGCAGTCATCAATGCGCGTGACGCCATGCCGAATGGCGGGCAAATCAGCATCTCGACCCGGAATGTGAGCCGCGCGGAGGGCGACGGAGTCCTGCTATCGATCCAGGATACGGGCCCGGGCATTCCCCCTGATACGCTCGCCCGCGTTTTCGAGCCGTTCTTCACGACTAAGCCCATAGGCAAGGGCACAGGTCTCGGCCTCTCGCAAATCCATGGTTATGCTGTTCAGTCGGGCGGCTCAGCCACGATCAAGTCCGAGGTCGGCAACGGGACCCGGGTTGAGCTTTGGCTCCCTCGCACTGACAAACGGCCGGCCGGCCAAGCGATTCCACAGCTGCAAGCGATGATACCAGCAGGCCTAAGGGTCCTGTTGGTAGAAGACAGCGAACATGTGCGGTACTTTGCCCGGCAGCTTCTCGGAGATCTCGGCTGCACGGTGAGGGAGGCGCCGAGCGGTGAGGAGGCTTTAAACCTTATCGAGACATTCGATTTCGATCTCGTGTTTTCGGATATTGTTATGCCCGGGATGAGCGGTCTGGAACTAGCGACGCAGATCAGAGATGCCGGCTTTGATATCCCGGTTCTGCTTGCGAGCGGCTACAGCAGCAAACAGTTCATACCTCGGGACAGCCGGAAATTTCCAATTCTGCGCAAGCCTTACAATCTTGAGACATTGGCAGGTGGTATTAATCAGCTGGCCAATGCAGCCCCACCTAGCGGCTAACGAAAACGTAGCCTTCTCCTACGAGAAGAGACGGTTTGAAGCAGTTTAGACGCTGGTAAAAGCCTAAGGTCTCAATTTCTGTTTCAGCATCCCAATGAGAATGCACCGGCAGTCTTGCTCGACGTTCATTTATGGGGAAGCCCGGTAGAGGCGGGAGCCGAGGCATTGGTGCGGCTGTTGCGTCCCGGATCGCTCAACTCGGTCACCATGTCCTTGTCAATTACGCGGAAAGTCGTGAGGCCGCCGAGCAACTCGCCCGGCGCATCCACTCGGCTGACGAAAGCATGTCGCTATGCAAGGCAGACATCGGGAGCGAAGAGGGGGTGATGCGTCTCTTCGCGGCAGCCGACGCGATCGGAGCGCCATTGGCCGGGCTTGTAAACAATGCAGGCGTCTCCGGTGGTTTTTCGCGCCTTGAGGACCTTTCCGGCTCCGTCCTGCACCATGTGCTCGCGGTCAATGTCGCCGGCGCGATGCTCTGTGCGCGCGAAGCAATACGGCGGATGTCCACCAAGCACGGCAAGCTGGGGGGCACGATCGTCAATGTCTCCTCCATCGCCGCGAAGCTGGGAAGCGCGGGCGAATGGATACATTATGCTGCCAGCAAGGGCGCGATCGACACGCTTACCATCGGGCTCGCGCGGGAAGTGGCTGCGGAAGGTATCCGGGTCAACGCAGTGGCTCCCGGATTGATCGATACCGATTTCCACGCGGCGGCCGGGGCTCCGGATCGACTGGGCCAAATGGCACCAGATATTCCGATGGCCCGTGCGGGGACACCTGAAGAGGTAGCAGATGCCATCCTATGGCTAATGTCAGAGCAGGCTAGTTACGTAACGGGCGCGATCGTTCCTGTTGGCGGCGGTCGCTAGCCGTCGTGGCGTTGAGCGGCCTTGCCGCGGACTGGTGACAAAGCCTCGGCGTCTTGTGGCATTAGTGCGCTCTACTTTTCGAACATCCTGGACAGGGCACGCCGCTGGGCCCGGCCGAGCAGCTCGCGAAACAGCTTATGAAGATCGTCGCGGCTGATATCGAGTGCTTCGCCATAGTCTGTCAGCACCTCGTCGATATCGGCGCTTGTGAGCTGGAGCTGGCTGACCGGGGGATGAGGATGCATCGGCTCATGGGATCGATGCGGATAAGAGCGCCCGGTGAGATTGTTGTAGGCAAGCGCGGCGACCGTCAGAAGGACAGAGTTGAGGGCGACGGGGACGGCCACAAAGCTATAACCGGCGGCCATGATGTGCGACCCTCCTAATACGGCTGTCAGAGCGACGGCCCCGCTGGGAGGATGAATACAGCGTAGGAGCGACATGGCCGCGAAAGATCCCGCCACGGCCACTGCCGTTGCCAGAAGCGGCGACCCGATGCTATGCGCTGACATCACTCCGATAGCCGCAGCCAGCAGGTTGCCGCCGATCATCGACCATGGCTGCGCCAATGGGCTTGCGGGCACTCCGAACAACAGGATCGCCGATGCACCCATCGGTGCGATGAGCAACGGAATCTCAGAGGGTGATCCGGCCCACAAAGTGCTGACGACCCCGGTGAAGGCGATTCCCACGAATACCCCAACACTGGCTCTGAACCGTTCCAGATAGGTCGTCGATACCTGCTCCGGAAGGAAGCGCTTCCACCAAGTCACCGCGCTTCTTCCACAGGCCGGGCGGCACGGCGGCGAACAAAACACTCACGCTGTTGTTCGTCGCGGCGTTGGCCTGCTCGCGCCTGGAGCAGATCACGGCGCGCAACGATGCCAACAATCCTTCCACTCTCCCGATCAACGACGGACACGCGGCCGGTATCGTCGGCGACCATGAGGTCCGCCACGACGATGCTCGGCATGTCGGGATAGGCAAGAGGCAAAGACCGATCGGAGAGGAGATCACCAAGCGAGGTGCCTTCCGCCAATTCGGACACCTGCCAACGCAGCACGTCTGCGCGTGACACAAGGCCAACCGGCCGTTGCGCGGCGTCTGTTACGGGATAGGTCCGGTGCCGCGCCTCGTCGGTAAAGAACCGTAGTACGTCGCTCATCGGCAGCGTGGTGGGCAGCGTTTCCGGATTCGGGCTCATGATCTGTGCGACCTGTGTCACGGCAAGCGGATCGACAGCATATTCCTGAAGGATGTGGCGCCCACGCCGCGAGATCTTCTCAGTCAGGATCGATCGCCGCAGGATAAGCACGGCAACGGCATAGCTTGCGGCCGCAGTCGCGATCGTTGCCGGCAGCGCATCGAGCCGACCCGTCAGTTCGACTGCGAACACCGCGCCGGTCAATGGCGCGCGCATCGCCGCGCTCATCACCGCCGCCATGCCGAGCAAAGCCCAGAAACCGACATCGCCGGGGAGGAAATGGCCGACCACGGCCCCGAGCGCCCCACCGATAATGAGGAGCGGCGCGAGCACGCCGCCGGAGGTGCCGGACCCCAGCGCAACCAGCCAGACGACCGCTTTCGTGACCAGCAGGAGCAACAGGGCCTGGCCAGCCAGCGATCCATCGATCAAATCTTGGATATTGCCGTAACCGGCGCCCAAAACGCGTGGATCGATCAACCCGCCGATACCGACGATGATCGCGCCCAAGGCTGGCCACCACATCCAGTGGATCGGAAGTCGATGAAACAGATCCTCGATGCGGTACAGGGAGGTCGAGAGCAAAGCGGCCAGCAATCCTCCCAGAACGCCAAGCCCTGCGGCCACTGGCAGCACCCACCACTCGGCTGCTGGGGGGTGCCCGGCAAAGGGGAAGAGCGGCCCAGCCCCGATCAGAACAGGTCGCCAGGCAAACGCGGTCAGGGAGCCAGCCACCACCGGGACGAGGCTGCGGGGCTTCCATTCAAACAGCAGCACCTCGACCGCCAGGAGAATGGCGGCAACCGCCGTACCGAAGATCGCGGTCATGCCGGCGCCGGCGCCGGCTACCAGCAGCGTCTTGCGCTCGGCCGCGCTCAGGTGAAAGCACTGCGCGAATAGCGATCCGATCGCGCCTCCGGTCATGATGATCGGACCTTCGGCGCCAAACGGTCCCCCGCTGCCGATCGAGATGGCGGACGACAGGGGCTTGAGGATGGCGACCTTGGCGGAAAGCCGGCTTTGCCCAAACAGGATCGCTTCGATCGCCTCGGGTATGCCGTGCCCTCTGATTTTCTCGGAACCAAAGCGTGCCATGAGCCCGATGATGAGGCTGCCCACAACGGGAATGACGATCACCATTGGCCCGAACGCCGCGTCCGCGATGTTTGCCGGAGCGGTTGATAGGCGGCCGAACCACGCCAGATTGGTGGCGAGCGCTATGAGCTTCAGCAGCGCCCATGCGGCGAACGCGCCGCCGCTACCGATCACGAGCGCCATGGCGGCGAGCAGCAGCATCCGGAAATCAGCACCATGGTCAGCAAGACGCGGGCTGTGCATCTGAGCGGCAGGCGACGATGACGAATATGATACCACTATGCTGTCCTGCTATGAGCAAATCAGTTAGCCGGTTATATCGCACTGCGATATATAGCAAGAACCAGTAGCGGAGCAGGCATGACGGACAGCAGTTTCAGTGACGCGGACTATCAGACATTGGCCGGATTCCGACGTGCACTGCGAGGCTTCACGTACTTCAGCGAACAGGCAGCCGAGAGCGTCGGGCTTACGCCCCAGCAGCATCAGGCGCTCTTGGCAATTCGGGCGGAAAAGGGGCTGATCGTCGGCGAATTGGCCGAGCGGTTGATGGTCCGCCCCCATAGCGCGACAGGTCTCGCCGATCGGTTGACGAAGCTGGGCCTAATTATCCGGCAACCATCGACCAAGGACCGGCGCCAGACCGAACTGGTATTGACCGAGAAGGGGGAAGCGTTGCTCCATTCGCTTTCCGAAAGCCATCGTGCCGAGCTGAGACGCTTGCGGCCGCTCTTATCGGACATACATGCGCGGAAGAGGGTGTATGATGACTGATTGCGTACAGCCGATATGAACGTGTATGTAGCGGATAGTTGAGGTTGCCAGCGAGGAGCAAAACAGTGAATGTTCAAAGAGGTCGCCTGGTATCCGGCGGCAGGCTGCAGCTACCGGCCGACATGCGCAAGGCTCTGTCCCTCGCCGATGGTGATGCGGTTCTCCTGGAGGTCGTCGATGGCGAAATCCATGTACGACCGTACCGAGATGCCGTGTCGCGCATCCAGGCCCGATTGCGCGCGTATGTGTCTTCTGATGCGAACCTGTCGGACGAACTAATCGCCGACCGTCGGAAGGACGCTGACAGTGAGTGACGCGCTCCATCTTCTCGATGCATCAGCGTTGCTAGCATTGATGTTGGACGAGCCGGGCGCCGACGTAGTCCACCGTGTCCTTCCTGGGGCGCGGGTGTCCTGCGTGAATGTGGCGGAAGTGGTCAGCAAGCTGCAGGACTATAACGTGCCCGAAGAAGTAATTCGGCGCAGCCTGGACGAACTGGACCTGACGGTCGTTCCGTTCGACCTCGACCAGGCGCTTCGTGCCGGGCTGCTGCGCAGCGTCACTAAGCGCAAGGGTCTTTCGCTTGGAGATCGCTCCTGCCTGGCCGCCGCGCACCAGATCGGCGCAATAGCGGTGACGAGCGATAGTGGATGGCTTGAGATCGCGGAGGAGGCAGGCGTTGAGGTACTTTCCATTCGTTGAGCGGCCGATCGCTTCCGCTTCCCCAAACGAAACGGCATGATCATGTGGCAGACTTACGAACGATGGCGATCCATCGATACTGACAGACGCCCGGAGATTTCGCTGGTGGATGGGTTTCTCGCCGGCGCTGCTATCTCGCTGAGTGCGACTGCCGACGAGCAGTGGATCGGGGCGATCGTCGCCGGATCTTCGGACTTGGATCAGGGTGCCCGCGACGAACTGACCGCCCGCCTCTCAAGCATTCGTGCGGATATCGATCGGGACGCGCCCCATTACGCTCCCGTTCTTGTCGTCACAGACGAAGGCGACTTCGACATCTCAGCATGGGCAAGCGGCTTCCTGGAAGCCGTGGGGCCCGACCTCGAAGTCTGGGCCTATGTCCTCGCTAACAAGCGAGAGGGCGGATTGTTCGGCCTTCTCTGCTCTCACGCCGTCGGACCGATGGGCGGTGCAGCTCGTGCCAAGATCGGTGCAGCTCGTGCCAAGATCGGTGCAGCCGCGTACGAGCGGCGACCGGATGTGAGGTTAGAGCGGACCGGTTGGCGGGACGCTTGTAGCAGCAGGCTCAGACCATGGATCTGACAAGCGGGAGATTGCGAATGTTTTAGTGTTGCGGGGCCTTGACCCGATTATCCCCATGTGAGGGGGGGTCTCGGGCGCCTGATCGGCCGCACGAAGGGCGGCATGAACACCAAGCTCCATGCCGTTGCCGATGCCAACGGCCGTCCCTTGAGCTTCTTCATGACCGCCGGCCAGGTCAGCGATTACATCGGTGCGGCGGCCCTGATCGACGAACTTCCCAAGGCAAAATGGCTGCTCGCCGACCGCGGCTATGATGCCGGCTGGTTCAGGGACGCGCTGGAAGAAAAGGGTATCAAGCCCTGCATCCCGGGCCGGAGATCGCGCAACGCGCCGGTCAAATACGACAAACGCCGCTACATGCGTCGCAACCGCATTGAAATCGTGTTCGGGCGCCTCAAGGAGTGGCGCCGCGTCGCCACCCGCTACGACCGCTACCCCATCGCCTTCTTCTCGGCCATCGCGTTCGCCGCCACTGTCCTCTTCTGGTTGTGATCAACGAGTCATCGTGTAATTGCGGCTGCTTCCCTCGGACCTCGGTTGAGGCGCACACTTCTGGTTGTCGAATCCTGAAGGAAGGAAGCAGCCATGAAGCACTATGCCGGATTGGACCTGTCGATGGAAAGCACGCAGGTCTGTATCGTTGATGACAATGGTCGGAAGGTCGTATCGGAGAAGGTGGGAAGCTCTCCGGAGGCGATCGCGATGATGCTGGAGCGATACGGCCCAATCGAGCGGGCGGTGATCGAAACGGGCCGCATGTCGCCGGCGATCTGCCTTGGTCTGCGTGAACTGGGTGTCCCGGTGGCGTGCATCGATGCCCGCCAGGCGCACCAGAGCCTCGAGGCAATGAAGGCGAACAAGACCGACCCTCACGATGCCGCTGGCCTCGCACAGTTGGCGCGCACCGGCTTCTACAAGGAGGTGCATGTCAAATCTCCGGCAGCTCATGGCGTTCGCTGCGTGATCACTGCACGCAGCCATCTGGTGGAAGCGCGTGTTCGGCTCGACAATACGATCCGCGGTTTCTGCGCGACGTTCGGCTATCGGCCCGGCGCAGGTCAAGGGAAGGCCTTCCTCGAACGGATCATGCAGGCCGCCCACATTCCGGGCCTTGGCGACGCCATCGCATCCTTGCTGTCCGTGCGCGCAGAGCTGGTCGAGCAGATCAAGGAAATGGACCGTCGCCTGCGCCTCATCGCCAGCCAGTCACAGGCCTGCGAAATCCTGATGACCATACCGGGCGTGGGCGTGCAGACATCTGCTGCCTTCGCCGCTGCAGTCGATGAAGCCGGACGCTTCCGACAATCACGCAATGCCGGGGCCTACTTCGGCCTTGTGCCCCGACGCCATCAGTCGGGCGAGCTCGACTGGACCGGCAGGATCACCAAACAGGGTGATGGCTCCGTACGCAAGCTGCTGTACGAAGCTGCCAACTCGATCCTCACCCGGAGCCGTGAGACCTTCGCACTCAAGACGTGGGCCATGAAGATCGCCAAGCGGCGCGGCCTGAAGAAGGCCCGTGTCGCCCTAGCTCGGCGCCTCGCGGTCATCATGCACGCCATGTTGCGCGATGGCACTTTGTTCCAGGCGTGAGATCCAGTAAAAGCGGTTTGCCAGCGGTGAAGCGTCAAAGCTGATCCGAGGGCGGTGTCCCGAGAGGGAACGCAGGGACGAACGATCTGCGAAGGTAGTCAGATGGGCTGCAAAGCTCGCGTCGAGTCAATGCAACGTTCGCCTCTGTGAGACCCGATACAGCACGACCAGGCCTCGCCTCGGCCAGTGCGGACAGATCCATGAAACCCTCAAGGGATCGGCACCGCCTAGCAACTACAATTACAGATCCTGAACCTAAACCGGGAGCCGATATCGTGACGTTTCCGTAAAGAGCATCTTACGAGCGACGCCGCTGCGATACCGGCGTTTATAATGTTATCCGCGCCGTGACCGAATAGCTGCGGCCATAGGGGTCGTAGAGCGAGGGAAAGCTGTTCGCATTGCTGCCTACGGCATTGCCGACCATCGGCGGCTGCTTGTCGAACAGGTTTTCGACCAGGAAGATCAGGTCGAACTCCTCGCGTAACCGGATCGTGGCGTTGAGGTCGAAATAGTCGGCGGCCTTGATCGAGCGGAACGCCTCCAGCACCGATGCGGGGTTGGGACCGCCCGGTTGGGGCGTGCTGAGCGGCTGTTCGGGCGTGGGGAGGTAGGGTTCGATCGCCGTCTTGCCGATATGGGTCCAAAGCAGCGACAGGTCGAAGGTCTCGTTGCTGTAGGTTACGCGGCTGTTCCACCGCCATTTCGGCCGGGGCGTGCCGCAGTTCACGCTGTAATAGCCGGTGCAGTCACGGTTGATCGCGTTGGGTGTCGCCTGGAAGTGATAATAGTCGAGCCAGGTTCCGGTGGTTGAGAGGCGCAGCTGGCCTGGCTCACCGCCCAGGCCCAGCTGGCTCAGCTCCAATCGGTAGTTGACGCCAAGGTCGATGCCGGCGGTCTCGATCACGCCCAGGTTCGATCCTGCCAGCACCGCACCCAGCGTATCGCTCGATCCGTTGAGGCCGCCATGCAACGGGTTGCGCCCCACCAGCTGGCAGAAGCCGTTATAGCTGTAGGTCGGGTTGAGAGCCGGCGAGAAGCAGCCGTTGATGATGTCGCCCGTGGCCGGCGTGGTGATCGCGTCCTTCAAGCGTATCCGGAAGTAATCCACCGTCAGCGCCAGGCCCTGTACGGGCCGGGGGGTGAAGACCGCGCCCAGCGTCACCGTGCGCGCCCGTTCCACGTCGAGCGCGGCGTTGCCCGCGATCGTCGTATTGATCTGGTTGGCGGAAGGCGATGGAATGCTGCCGATGGACCCGCTCGGCGCACCCGTCGCGATGCACAGGGCGGTCAGGCCGGCATTGCCGATGGGGGAGGTGCCCTGGCAGGGATCGACGGCAAGGCTACCGACGGACTGCACGCGCGGCGCGAACAGCTCGCTGATGTTGGGCGATCGCACCGCGACCTGGTACATGCCGCGGAACTTCACGCCCTCGACCGGCTCGTAGCTGCCGCCCGCCTTCCACGTCCAGCTGCTGCCGGTCGTGTTATAGTCCGAATAGCGCGCACCCGCCTCGACCCTGAGGCTGTGCACGAACGGCTTGTCGACCACCAGCGGCGCGATGATTTCGCCGAACAGCTCCTTGACGGTGATGACGCCCGAGAACGGCAGTTGGGCTTGGCCCGAGCCCATCAGCTCCCCGGGTATCCGGGCCGCCGGATCAGGATCGGCGGAACCCTTTAGCTTGCGATATTCGGCGCCGATCGAGAAGGCGAAGGGCTTGTCGGCCAGCGGACTGGTGATGCCGAACAGGTCGCCGTTGATGCTTCCGGTAATGACGGTCAGCTCGTTCCGCCGCCGCGTTGCCGCGTCCAGATCGATGAAGTCCAACATGGCGTCGGTGATGCTGCCGGTCGGCCCGAAAAGGTTGAACGGGACGCATCCGTTGGCGGTGTCCGAACAGACCGGGGAACCGCTGACCGTGTATGAACGCAACGCCTGCTGGAGGCGGGAGTAGGAGCCGTAGTTTTCCAGCAGCTGCGACTGCTGCGTCCGGCCATACTGGACGCCGACGTCGAAGTGCAGCGACGAGGTGATGTCGCCGCGTAAGCCGCCCTGCACCTGCAGTTGCTCGCTCTTGTAGTGGTTGATGCGCGGCCCGTACTCGAAGAAGCGGCGCAGCGGCGTCACCGCCACTTCGCGATATCCCGCGCTACCGGGTCCCGTCGCGTTCGCTGCGGCGTCGCAGGCGTCGCGCGAAACCGACAAGGCCGAGCAAAGCTGCGTGCGCAGGCCGGCCGGCATATAGGCGTTGTTGAGCGGAACACGGAAGGAGTCGGACAGGATGCCGCCCGGCGCGAGCTGTGTCGTCACCCGGTTCTGGACGTAGCTGGCCGAGCCATAGAGTTCGATGTCGGGCGCGATGTCGAAGTTTGCCGATCCGTAGAGCGAATAGGTCTCGAGCGGCGTCTGGAGGAAGGTGCCGACGCTGCTGTTCGACAGGTCGGACTGGGTCGCGACGCGCAGCCTGCCGGTCCTCGGATCGAGGACCGACCCCAAGGAGCCGGTGCCCAAACCGAGGGCCACCGGGCCAGGACTGGTGAATAGGACGGGAGAGGTCGACTGCGATCCGCCGAACAGGCCGTTGGTCGAACTGATCGGCACGGCAGAAAAGGCGCGACCGGTAGCTTCGAGCGAGTCGCGCTTGCTGTAGCCGGCGGCCACCGTGATGTTGCCGCGACCGTCCGCGAAATTGGTGCCGGCCACCAGATCCACGCGGCGCTGGCCAGCATCGCCGCGGTCGGTGATGCGGTTGTTGAAGCTTGCCTGCAGCCCCTGGTAGCGATGCTTCAGGACGAAGTTGATGACGCCCGCGACGGCGTCGGCGCCGTAGACCGTGGACGCACCGCCCGTCACCACATCGACGCGTTCGACCAAACCGATCGGAATGCTGTTGAGGTCGACGACCCCATCCATCGAGTAGGGGACCACGCGCCGGCCGTCGATCAGCACCAGCGTGCGGTTAACGCCAATGCCGCGCAGGTCGATGGTAGACGAACCGGTGCTGGTGATATTGACAGAGGGCCCGTTCGCCGGGCGCACCGACGGCAGGTCGCGCAGCAGATCCTCGGCCGTCAGCGGCTGGCGGTCCGAGATCTCCTGCGCCGCAACCACACTGACGGGGCTCGCGACTTCGAGGTCGCGCCGGGCGATGCGTGAACCCGTCACGACGATATCGCCGCCTTCCTCGCCCGGCGCGTTCGAGACGGTCGCAGCGTCCTCGGTCTGGGCATAGCCGGCATGCGGCGCAAAGAGCGCCACGGCACTGGTCGCAAGTACGAGCCGCTTGCGGATCGAAGATTTAGTCATGTGCGTACCCCCTATTCGTATCGGTTATTTCGGTTCGCCCAGGTTTTCGGCGAAGTACCGGATTGTTCGCATGACGCCGTACGGGAACCGTCCGCCGTAATGGGGCGACTGCGGCATGATCAGCGTGTCAAAGACCTTGTTCGCCTTCTGAAGCGCGGCGATCATCTGCAATCCGCTGAAGAAGGGGACGTTCTCGTCTTCCGCTGCGAGGATCAGCAGCAGCTTCCCTTTCAGTCGGTCGGCCAGGTAGACGTTGCTCGTCCGCTTGTACCGGGCGAGCGTTTCCGGGTCGGTGGGCAGGCCCAGGATCCGCTCTGTGCTGGTTTCCTGCTGCATCAGCAGCCAGTCGCCCGGCCCTTCGCCCGACACCACCACCTTGTAGAAGTCCGGGTAGCGCAGCATCGCGTTGAGCGTCGAGAAACCGCCGTTGGAATGGCCGGTCGCACCCACACGGTCGAGGTCCATGTAGCTGCGCGTCGCGGCGAGGTTGCGGACGGCCGCCACATGGTCGGCACCGCCCAGCGGATCGTCGGTGTACTGGAAGGCGTTGCGGAAGGCCGCCGACCGGTAGGCGCCGCCGCGCCCCTCCACGCCCACGACCACCGCTCCGGCCTCGGCGAATGCGTGGCCGTTCAGCGTCGAGGACGCCAGGAAGGTGTCGGCGAAGGAGACTGCGTTGAACCGGGAAAATGGACCGGGATAGGAAACGTCGATCACCGGGTATTTGAGCTTCGGATCGAAGTTGATGGGCTTTATCATCACGCCGTAAAGGTCGGTCTTGCCGTCGTCCGCCTTGACGGTGAATTCTTCGGGCGGGCGCCAGCCTTTGGCGATGAGGCGAGACGCGTCTCCCTCGACGATCGGTGCGACCACGCGCCCGTCGATCGTCCGCAGGACGGCCTTGTCCGGTTGCCTTACGGTCGAATAGACATCGATGACATGCGTGCCGTCAGGGGAGATGGATCCGCCCGCCGTTTCCGTGAACGACTGGTTGTTGAATGCATGCTCGGCATTTTCCGGTGTCAGCAATGTCGGTTGTCCGCCGTCCAGCCCGACGCGGTAGAGATGGCGGTAATAGGGATTGCGGCCCGCTTCCCGTCCGACCCCCACGAAATAGAGGGTGCGGCTCTTGGGGTCGACGCGTAACAGATCGGCCACCACCCAGTCCCCACTGGTGATCTGACGCCTTACCTTTCCGGTCTTGAGGTCGTAGAGATAGAGATGGCCATAGCCCGAGCGCTCCGAATACCAGATCGCTTCCTTGCCCGACGGCGACACCCATACATTGGGTCTGTTCGCCATCGTGGGATTGATGTTGTACTGGTAGCGCGACTTCTCGACGATTTGATCCGTCGCACGGCCGCTTGCGAGGTCCACCCGGACCAATCTCGCCTCGTTGCCGCCCCGGCGGCTGGTGACGAAATAGACCGCCAGATCGTCCTTCGGCCAGTATGCGCCGCCGTTCATCACCGCGTATTGGGCCACGTCGTGGAAGCTTTGCGGGTCGATGTCCGAGCGGGTCGCCGTGCCGCGCTCGACGTCGATGATGTCGAGCGCGGTATCGGGATAGCGTGCGTCGCCGCCGATCGCGACCCGGTCGGTATAAGGGATCGGATAACCGCCTTCGGGCGGTAGATATTCGGTCACGATCAGCCGCTCGGGCGTCTGACGCAGATCATAGCGAACCGCGGCGATATGATGGCTGTCGGGCGACCAGATCACGCCCGACAACGGATCGGGCAGCTTGGCTCGGCGGCGCGCGATGCGGGCGAAATCGCTCTGGTTGTGCCCTTCGCCATAGGCGAAGTGCTCGATTCCTTCGGTCGTCAGCTGCCGTTCCGCGCCTGAGCGCAGATCCCGGACCCATAGATTGTGGTCGCGGACGAACGCCTCCTTCATGCCGTCGGGCGACTCGACTGCGGCTTCGGTCGGTGGGGGAAGAGCCGTGCATGCGGAAACCGGCAGGTCGCACCGGTAGGAGACGCCTGCGACTGACTTGACGACCATCGATTTCCCGTCCGCGACGACCGACAGCACAGTCATCGTCCCGGCCGAGGCCGCGTCGGGCGCGCCTGACAGGGCCTTCGTCAGGGCATCGGTAGCGAACAGCGGAGACTGGTGGCCGGTGGCCGCGTCGACCAGCACGTAGGAGGCGGACCCGTCGTCGGCCTCCTTGCGGAACCAGAAGCTGTCGCCGGTTCCGATCCATCTGAAGATCACGTTGTTGTTGCGCAGCAGCTTGATGAGCGTGTTGCTCGCGAACTCCTGCGCATGCGCCACGCGCGCATCGAGCCGGGCGTCCTGCGTGACGGCCGCCGACTGGGCCCACGATGGCGCGGGCAGCAGGCTCGCGAACAGAAGTGCCGGTATGACGCCTACGGGCAGCGCCCGCCGCGACAATAAGGCACGAGGTTTCGGGCCGGCCCCACTACGCGTGGGCCGCGTTCGGTCGTTCATACCTACCTCTTAATAATGGAATTTAGCGGGGTAATTAAATTCTGTATGTCAGTAACATATGGTCTTACACACTCCTGTCAAGCGGATGTGAAAGGGTGCAAAATGCTAAATAACCCATTGATATAGACTAGAAACCTTGCCGAGTACGATTCGGCTTCACGGGAAAATCTCGGAAGCGTGTAAAACAAGGAATTTCGGTAAATCAGAATTTACTCAAGAATAGGAGGTTTGATGATCCGACTCGAACATGGCCGCAAACGCCGGTGGAATTGCCTGCCCGCGCTCCTTGCGGTCGCTCAGCTAGCCGTGCCCGCGGCCGCGCAGGAACAGGGCCCCAAACCGGCGGTGCATGCGACACATGCAATGGCTTCGTCCGCCAACCCGACGGTGACGCAAGCGATGGTCGACGTCATGCGCAAGGGCGGCACCGCCATGGACGCGGTATTGACGGCTGTTCCGATGCAGACCGTGATCGAACCGCAGATGGTTACGCTCGCGGGCGGGATGTCGATCCTCTATTACGACGCGAAGAGCGCGAAATATTATTACATCGACGCCGAGCTCGACCATACGCGCGACGCCGATACGGCAGCGGGCTGGAACTCGCTGGCGGCCCATGCCGCGCGAACGGCGGAGACCTCGGGTCGGCGGGTCGGGGTGCCCGGCACCGTCGCGGGCATGAAGGCGGCCGGCGATCGCTTCGGTACGCTCCGATGGGCGGACTACTTCAAGCCGGCGATCGCGCTCGCGGAAGAGGGCTTTCCCATGTACTCCTTCCTCTACGGGGAGATGGCGGATGCCGCCCAGGGCCGGCTTGCCGCCTATCCTTCGGGTCGCGAGGAATTCCTGCCGGACGGCTATGTGCCGCCGGTGGGCGCGACGGTGAAGCGCCCCAACCTTGCCCGATCCATGCGCCGGCTGCAGCAGGAGGGCCCCGACTATATGTACAAGGGCGAGTGGGCCCAGCATTTCGTGAGCGTCGTGCGAGCGACCGGCGGGGGGATCACGGCCGAGGAGCTGGCCGGCTACAAGGTCCGCTGGTCGGACCCCGTCCGCTCGACCTTCAAGGGCTATGAGATCGTCAGCGCCCCGCCGCCCTCAACCGGGGGAACCCTGATCGGCCTGATCCTCAACATACTGGAGAATTACGACCTCAAGGCCCATCCCGACTACGCGGATTCGGCCGAGAGCATGGAGGTGGTGCGCCGGGCCTTCGGCGTCGCGGAGACCGCGACCGACGAGTATGTACGCGATCCGCAGACCTATGGCGTACCGACCTCGCTGCTGCTCTCGAAGGGCTATGCCAAGACGATGTACGACATCATCATGGGCTCCGCGCCGCTGCCCCTCAAGGCGGCGGCCGAGGTCGAGCCGGCGGACAGGATGCAGCTTGCCGCGGCGTTCGACGGGCACGACCGCCACTCCACCGATACCGACCACCTGGTCGCGGTAGACAAGTATGGCAACATGGCTTCACTCACCCATTCGGTCTACGGCAGCACCTTCGCCACCGGCCTGGTGGTCGACGGCATCTCGATGAACAGCGGCAACAATTTTCCCGGCAGCGCCACCGGACCGGGGCGGCGCATGGTGGGCGCCTTCCCGCCGACGATCGTCGCCAAGGACGGGGCACCCTGGCTGGCGATCGGATCTCCGGGCCTCGCGGCGCGGGCTGTCGCTTTCGCACTCATCAACATGCTGGGCTATGACAAGGGTCTGGAGGAATCGGTTGCCGCGCCCCGCTTCATGGGCAGCGTTTCGGGCGCGCCCTTCACGGTGGAGAGCCGCGTGCCGCAGGATGTGCGCGACCGCCTGAAGTCGGTCTATGGCCTCGCGGTGGTCCCTACCATGCCGTATATGTGGCATTTCGGGTCCGTCCAGGCGATCGAGCGCTTGCCCGACGGTTCGCTGCTGGGCGTTGCCGATCCCCGTCGCGCGGGGTCGGCGGCCGGCTACTGACGGTGTGGACTTCGCGCCAGGCCGGCTGGCGCGAAGCACCGGACGACTCGGCCATCAACACCGGTCGCAGCAGGGAACTGTCAGCTGATGAGGTGATGCACCCGGATCGTCGTGCAGGCGTGCGGCGCGTCCGGGCTGGCCTCAGGAGCTCGCGTGTCAGACACCGCCCGTACGCTAAGCCGTCTGGCGGCGACCCGGATCCTCGACAGGGCCGGCTTGGAGATTCACTGCGGGAGTGACGCGGCCTGTGTTGCCGCAATCCGGGAATGGGAGCCGCACGAGCGCCGGCTTGCCGAGATCGTCAATACCGACCAGGGCCGCCAATTCACCAGCTTCGCCTTCACCACGGTCCTGCGCGAGGCCGAGGTGCGCATCAGCATGGATGGCCGGGGTCGCTGGATGGACAATGTCTTCATCGAGCGGCTGTGGCGATCTTTGAAATATGAATGCGTCTATCTCAACGCCTTCGAGACCGGCTCCGAACTGCGCGCTGGCCTCGGCAGGTGGATCACCTATTACAACACCCAGCGATCGCCCTCAGGTCTGGCCGGGAGGGCCCCGGCGGAGGCCTATGGGCGGATCGACGCTTCGTCACATGGGGGGCATGCCCCCCATGTGACGATGACCAAATTGGCGGCATGAACGATAACCGGGATTAGCTTAACTCAGCCGCCAAACTGTCCAAGATGGCGGGACTTCCTCACATCGCCAGACACCACCTTCGCCAGTTGTCGCTTCCATGCGTACAGCGAATGCTGACTGACGCCGAGCCGTTCAGAAACCTCCGCTACCGGGTACCCACGTTCGGTGATCTGGGCCACCGCATCACGCTTGAACTCATCGCTGAAATTAGGCTTCCCCATCGTCGTCTCCTGTCCTCAAAATTAGGATAGAAGCCATCCAGAAATCTAGGGGCTACATATCTCCAGGCGTGGCGACGCCCATTTGCGCGGCCTTCTCTATGAAGCGGCAACAGTCATCATGATGCGTGCAGCGGCAGAAAGTGATCTGCGAACCTGGGGGATCAAACTGCGCGAGAAAATCGGCTTCAAACGCGCTGCTGTGGCCATCGCGCGCAAGCTTGCGGTGATGATGCATGCCATGCTCGTATCCGGCGAGTTCTTTGAAAGGAAAACAACCAACACGATCTGAACATTTCCCCGCTCATACACCCCTCAGGTGTGTAGAGGCGTCCTTGCCAGGACGTGGCTGAACCATTCCGCCGAGACTGTTGCACTTCACATCCATAGAACGCGCGTTTTACACATTGGAAGGTTCTCCCGCGAAGCCCCATCATGCGGCAGCAAATGTTGACCGCGAAGACGACCGTGCTCCGGGCAAGTTCATCTCTATAATGCTTTTGGAGCTTGCAATCTGGGCCGCTATTAGACGACGGCATGGCCCAGATTCAGTCGCTCACTGTGCCGCGACAACCGGATGAGCAGAGTGGGTATCAACGCGCAGCTTCGGGCGGGTGAATGTCGACCTTGTTGGCGAAGCCCGCCTTCCGGATCTTCCGTCATCACAGGCATGAATACGGATCATCATGCCGATTCTTAGGGCTCGTCAGATACAATGTGAGCCCTTTGTTTCGCCTTCATATTTCAGCAATTCCGGGCCGGGGCCCTTTTGGGGGCACGCCCTAAAACTGAGTGCAGAAAAAGGCTTTTATTTTAGCATATTAAATAACTTATTCGAGCCCGTCACCGCCATTTTGCGCCGACGCACACCTCAGCGCCGTTCAGGCGCGGTCAGTTGACCAGCGAGGCTTCAATCGCGATGCGGATCGCTTCGGACGTGTGGTTGGCGCCGAGCTTGTTCAGCATGTTGGCGCGGTGGATTTCGACGGTGCGCGGGCTGATCGCCAGCTTCTCGCCGATGAGGCGGTTCGACAGGCCGCTGGCGACGCCGTCGAGCACTTCGCGCTCGCGCTTGGTCAGGCGGTCGAGCCGGGCCTTGGCCATCACTTCGCGCAGCTTGCTGTTGCCCGACGCCTCCGCCTTCTCGATGGCGTGCGCAAGCGTGGCGTTCAGTTCCTGGGCGGTGATCGGCCAGGAGACGTAATCGATGGCACCGTCCAGCACGGCCTGGACGATGCGGTTCGCCGCGGGGTTCTCGCTGAAGGCGATGATCGGGTACCACTCGGCATGCGTGGCCATCTTCTCGATCAGGTCCGCCACGGTTCCCGCCTCGTCGTGGATCATCACCACACCCGATCGCGGCCATGCCATGGCGAGTTCGGCGATGTTCTCGAACGGCTCCACATGGATGCTCGCGGCAGCAAGGGCATGGCTGATGGCAGCCCGGCGGCGCATGTCGCTATCGATCAGAATGAGATTGGAAACGTGCTCCACCGCTGTGGCCCTTAAAGGTTTGTGCCTAGGGACATACTCGCAGACTCTCGGGTCCTGCGGGTGCGCGACCGGCCCCGATTTCGATTGAAGTTTCGTGGCTTGGGGCTGTAGGTCGCGTGCGCGGCCAGCATGGCATGCCCCAAAATGGGTGAAATTGCGATCACGCGGCACGCAGGGCTCCGCCGATTTCGATGAAATCCCGGCGTAACGCTTCGATGCGGATTGAATCGAAGCGGATCGCGCTGTCGAGAATTGTGCGGCGCGCGGCTTCGTAGACCTGCCTCAGAGCCGAGGCGACGCCCGTCTCACCGGTGACGCCAAGCTGCAGCGCGGTGACCGCCGTCAGCGCGCGCGTGAGCGAGCGGCTCTTGAGGGCATTGTCGCCCTTGCCGGCCGCAAACAGGGCCGTGCCGAGCGCGCCGACGAGATGCTCGTAGCACAAATGGACCAGCTCGGCCGGGGCGGCACCGGAAACGCGCGCGTCGAAATCGACGCGGCGATAGGCTTCGTGGGGAGAGCGTTGCTGCAGCATGTCAGCCCTTCGCGTTGTTCCAGGCGGCGATCTGGTTCTGCAGGAACGACAGCGTCGATTTGGAGGACGTGATACGCGTCTCCGAAACCCCCAGGCGGGAGACCAGGTTCGCCCGCAGCGTCTCCTGCTTGGTGGCAAGGTCCGCCTTGTCGGTCGTGACTTGCTTCAGCAGTTTGCTGTAGCGGTTGATCGATCCGCCGAGCGAATTGGCATCGCCGCTCGCGGCGGCGCCGCGGTAGAGCTTGTCGATATTGGCGTAGACGCCGTAGAGCCCGTTGGTGAACATCGCCGAGACGCCGGCGGGATCCTTGGCGATGGTGTCGGCCAGGCGCTTGGTGTCGAGGACGAACGTGCCGTCGCGCTGGGTCGAGAGGCCAAGGTCGGCCAGCGTCTTCGCGGCTCCGGTGGCGCCCGGGATCACCGTCGCGCCGGCCAGCTGGCCCAGGCTGCGCTTGAGCGCGCGGGCGCCGGGATCGTTGCGCAGTTCGCCGCTGTCCGGGTCGGTCGCCTTGGTGAGCGCGGCGACGACCTCGTTGAGCGCCGAAGTCAGATCCGACATCGAGCTCGTGATCGCGCTGGAGGTATCCGCGAAAGTGACCGTCGTCGGCGCGCCGGGGTTGGTGGCGGTCAGCGTCATGGTGACGCCGGGGATTGCCTCGGAAAGCGTGTTCGAGGCGGACGTGCGCGCCAGGCCGTCGACCTTGAACGCGGCGTCTCCGGCGCTCGCCAGCAGTTGGCCGGCGCTGCCCGAGGGCGACCACGCGAGCCGGGCCAGCCCGGGATCGGACGCGGTCTCCGCCGCATCGAGGACGAAGCTGTTGGCCGCACCCTCGGCGCCCTTGAGGACGAGTTGGGCGCCGGCGTCGGTCGAGGCGACGTAAGCGGTGACGCCGGCCTTGGCCGCGTTGATCGACGCGGCGACGTCGGAGAGCTTCGCGCCCGCGGCAATCGTGATCGGCACCGCGGCATGGCTGGTGTCTTGCGTGAAGCCTCCGTTGGCGATCGTGCCGAAGCGCAAGGTCAGCGTGCCCGAACCGACAGGAGTGCTCGGCAAGGCGACCGCCTGGGTGGCGATGGACTGCGACTTGGCGAGGGCCGTCACTTCCAGCGTGAAGGTGCCGGTGGGCGTGCGCGTGCCGGACAGGATGGCCTTCGCGACACTGGCATTGGTGACTTGCGGTGTCGGCGACAGGCTGCCGTTGCGCACCGCGTCGCCCATCGCGGTCGACAGGTTGAGCAGGACCGACTTGAGGTTCGAGGCCGAGGAGATCTTGGCGTTGAGCGTGTCCGACTGGTTCGTCAGCCGGTCGGTGCGCGCGGCGAACTCGGCGGTCGCCAGGTTGTTCGCCAGCGCGGTCATGTCGATGCCGCTGCCACCGCCCAACGCGCTGATCAGCGACTGGGTCGTCGAAGCCGAGTTGGTCGAGGAGGTGGTGGTCATGATCGGGAGAACGGTTTCCGGGCCAAGGCCTTAAGGATCGGGATCAGCAAATCGACGGATCGAGCCGGCCCTCGGCATCGAAGCGCAAGGTGACGGGCACGCTGACTTCGGGACGGACCGGATGCTCGCCGCGGCGCAGCGAGAAGACGAAAGCCAGGATGGCGGCAACGGCGGCGTAGAGCTCCTCGCGGATGACCTGACGCTCGCGGGTGGTGTAGTAGATCGAGCGGGCGAGGGCGGGGTACTCGAGCACCGGGACCGCGTATTCCGCGGCGAGTTCGCGCATCGCCATGGCCTTGTCGCCGCGCCCCTTGGCAAGCACCACCGGCGCGGCCGCCTTTGCCGGATCGTAGGCGAGCGCGACCGAGAAGTGGGTGGGGTTGGTGACGATGAACTGGGCTTCCTTCATCGCCGGGATCAGGCCGCCCATGGCGATCTTGCGCTGCCGCTCGCGCTGGGCGGACTTCTTCTCGGGCGAGCCCTCGCTCTCCTTGTGCTCGTCGCGCACTTCCTGCTGCGTCATCTTGAGCCGGCCGAGGCGGCAAAGCCACTGCACCGGCACGTCGATGAACGCGATGACGGTCAGCCCGGCGCCGAGCGTGAACAGCAGCATGACGAGGTCGTGCCAACTGCTGGCGAGCTCGCGCGTCAGATCGCCGCGTCCCAGGCGCATGATCGCGGCGAGGTGGCTGTTCGCCCATGTCCACGCGATCGTGCCGAGCAGGACCACCTTCAGCAGACCCTTGCCCATCTCGATCCACCCGGTGGGACCGAACACGCGCTTGAGCCCGCTGAGCGGGTTGATGCGCGAGGCCTTGGGCAGCAGGTTCTCACCCACCCAGCGTCCCTCGCCGAATGCGAGCTGCGAGACCAGCGAGACCAGCAGCACGCCGCCGCTGAGGACGGCGAGCGGCGGCAGGACAGCCAGAAGCGCGCCGAACAGGAGGCGCTGGGGTGCGAAGTCCTCGATGGTGGCGCGGTCCCAGGTGAAGCCGGTCTTCAGGCTCTGGGCCATGAGGCGCAGCATCCAGGGGCCGGCCAGCATCAGCCAGGCCGCGCCGACGAGCGTGGTCGCGGCCGTCGCCAACTCGCGCGAGCGCAGCACGTCGCCGTTGCGCGCGGCGTCGCGGATGCGCTTCTGGGTTGGCGCGAAGGTCTTCTCGCCGGAATCGCCGCTCACGGTGAGAGAACCCTCGACACGGAGGCAAGCGCATCGGCGGTGAGCTCGCTCGCCTGGTCGGTCAGCACCGGAGCCGCGACGATGAGCGCGGCGATGCCGGCGAGCACGCCGGCCGGCAGACCGAGCGCGAAGAGATTGAGCGCCGGGGCCGAGCGGCTGAGCACGCCGGTCACCACTTGCACGATCAGCAGCACCATCGCGACCGGCAGTGCCATCGCCACGGCTGTAGCGAACATCGCGCCTGCGAAGCGCGCAACCTCGGCGAAGCGGTCTGGTCCGAGCCAGGTGTGCCCGGGCGGAAAGACGCGGTAGCTGTCGACCACCAGGCCGATCCACTGCAAGTGTCCGTCGAGCGCCAGGAACACCAGGGTGACGACGACGGTGAAGTACTGGCCGAGCGCGGGCGACTGCGTGCCCGAGTTGGGATCGACGGTGCTCGCCATGCTCAAGCCCATGCCGCCGCCGATCACCTCCGCGGCGATCAGGGGCGCGGCGAATGCGAATTGCAGCACGAAGCCAAGCGCGAGACCGACGAGGACTTCACCGGCAACGCCGACCATGCCTGCGAGCGAAAGCAAGTCGGCGGGCGTCGCCATCGGTGTCCAGGCGCAGACCATCACGGCCACCGCGCCGGCGGCGATCACCCGTATCTGCGCGGGTACGCCCGCGGCTCCGAACAAAGGCGCAGCGAACATGGCGGCGCCGATCCGGGTCATCACGAAGGCCAGGCGCCAGAACTGCGCCTCTACGGGACCGAAGCCGAGATCGAGGCCGGGCACCGCGTGCGGCTACTTCGCGATGTTGGCGATCTGGGCGAAGACTTCCTGGGTGAAGTCTCCGATCAGGGCCATCATCGAACCGCCCATGATCACCAGCACCACCGCGATGATCGCGAGCTTGGGCACGAACGTCAGCGTCTGCTCGTTGACCGAAGTCGCCGCCTGGATCACGCCGATGATGAGCCCGACCGCCAGCGAGGCGATGAGGATCGGCGCGGCGACCAGCGCGGTGGTCCACAGCATGTGGTCGGCCAGCGAGAGCAGGGGGGTGGTGTCGTCCATGGCGGTCATCCGAAACTGGAGGCGAGCGAGCCCATCAGCAGCGCCCACCCGTCGACCAGCACGAACAGCAGCAGCTTGAAGGGGAGCGAGACGACCATCGGGCTCATCATCATCATGCCGAGACTCATCAGGACCGATGAGACGACCAGGTCGATGACGAGGAAGGGCAGGAACAGCATGAAGCCGATCTGGAAGGCGGTCTTGAGCTCGCTGGTGACGAAGGCGGGCAGCAGGATCGAAAACGGCACGTCGCCGACCCGGGCAAACTTGGGCGCCTTGGCCATGTCGGCGAACATCATCAGATCGCGCTCGCGAGTCTGGCGGATCATGAAGGCGTGGAACTCGCCTCCCGCCGCGCCGATCGCCTGCTCGGCGTTGATCGTGCCGGCGGCGTAAGGGGCGATGGCGCGGGCGTTGACCTGCTCCAGTGTGGGCGACATCACGAAGAGCGAGAGGAACAGCGACAGGCCGATCAGCACCTGGTTGGGCGGCGATTGCTGGAGACCGAGCGCCTGGCGCAGGATCGCCAGCACGACGAGGATGCGAGTGAAGCTCGTCATCATCAGCACGAGGCTGGGCAGGATCGTCAGCAGCCCCATGACGAGCAGCAGCTGGAGCGACAGAGTCGTGCCGGGACCGCCGGTGCCGCCCATCGACCCGAACGCGCGGTCGAGGGCGCCGGGAATGGCCGTCTGGGCGTGTGCGGCAGCCGGGACCAGCAGCGCCAGCGGCGCCAGGACGAGGCGGAGGAGTTGCGGGCGCCGGTTCAAGGCCGGACCTCGCGCGCCGGCGCCTCGGCAAGCCGGGTCAGCCCGCTGCGCGAGGCGGAGACCAGGATCTCGCGGCCATGGAATTCGATGACGGCCAGCTTCAGCGTGGGCGAGAGCATTGTCGTCTCGATCACCCGCACCGACTTGCTGCCTGCGCCGACGCCCGCCTTGGCCTGGACCTTCTGCGCCAGCTTGAGGCAACCCCAGATCGCCACGCCGATCAGCGGCAGCATGACGACGAGCTTGAGGACGTACCAGAGCATCAGGCGCTCTCCCCGTCCGGATACTCGTCGTGGCGGGCGCCTGCGAGCTCGACGATGCGCAGCCCGAAGCGGCCGTTCTGCGCGACGATCTCGCCTTTGGCGATCGGCTGGCCGTTGACGAGCACGTCGAGCAGTTCGTCGGTCAGGCGATCGAGCACGACGACGCTTTCCTCGGCGAGAGTCAGCACGTCGCGCAGCTTCATGTCGGTTCGGCCAAGTTCCACCGAGAGACGCACGTCCACGTCCTTGAGGAAGTCCAGGCCACGCGGATTGACGGTCATTGTTCGGGAGTCCCCAGTCAGAAAGCGGATGTGAGCTGGACCGCGACGCGATCCTCGAACTCGCCGATCGTGCCGACCGCGAGGGTGCGGCGCCCGGCCTTGAGCGGCACGCTGCGCGCGACGGCGACCGGCAGGATGTCCCCGGGCTTGAGGTCGGCGAGCTTGGAGAAGCCGATCGCCATGTCGACGATCACGGCGGTGAGCGTGACCGGGATCGACGCGAACGGCTCGTCGCCGGGCCCCTTGCCGGCCATGGCGGGGGCTTGGCTACGCCGCTTCTCTCGCCCCTCGAACAGGCGGACCAACGTTCCCAGCGGAAAGGCGAGCGCCAGCATCCAGGGAGGCGAGCCTCGCTCTTCGATCGTGAGGGTGAGCTCCACCACCGGCTCGGCTCGGGGAAATGGTGCGAGCTGCGGTAGCCGCGTCTCTCGGCGCAGCGGGACGATCGTGAGGGCGGCATCCCCGAGCGACCGCGTCAGCGCCTCCGACACGGTCTTCTCGAGCCGACCGATCAGGAGCTCGGCCGATAGCGGGAATGCCTCGGGCAGCGGATCGGGCACTTGTCCGCGTCCGCCGAAGGTCCTGTCGACGAGGCGCAGCACTGGCGCAGCCGCAAGAGTCAGCAGCACCGGGTGGCCATCGTCGCCGGCGGCGAGCAGCCCGTAGCTGGCCAGGCGGAGCGCCTCCTGTTCGATCTGCTCGAGCGTCGCGGTGCGCGGCGACGTGGCCCGCACCGTCGGCGCGTCGGTTCCGGTCAGCCGCGCCAGCCCGAGCGCCAGCTGGCGGGCGAGACGCTCGCCGAACAAGCCGACCTGGGGCAGCAGGTCCGGGATCGCGGGAAGCGAGGTCCCCAACAGCTCCGGACAGTGGCGTGCGACCACCCGATCGGCAACGAAGGCGCGCTGCGGCTTCATCGGCTCACTGGATGATGAAGCTGCGGAAGTAGACGTCGTCGACGCCGCCGAAGCCTTCCTCGTCGGTCAGCACTTTGTTGATCGCGGCGGTCAGGCGCTTCTGCAGCCGTTCCTTGCCATCAATCGTGGTGATCTCGTTCTCGGTGGTGTCGGCCAGGATGTTGAGCAGCGCCGAGCGGATCGCCAGCTCGTGCTCCTTCAGCCACAGGAGCACCCGCCCGTCGCGGCGGGTCGAGGCAGCCAGGCTCACCTGGATGAGCGAGCTTGAGTCCTTGAGGTTGGACGTGAAGTCGCCGTCGAAGCTGTAGTAGACAGTGCGAAACTCGCTGCCGCCGTCGCCGTGGACATCTTCTCCGGCGGCCTCGTCGTCCTTGCCCTCCTTCTTGGGTGCGTAGGGGTCCACTTCGCCCTTGCGGATCAGCTTGGGGTTGTTGTCCTCCTTCGCCCCGGCCCTGCCGCCGCCGATCACACCGGCCTGCATCAGGCCGAACACGCCCCCCCCCCGCCGACGCCCAGCAGGACGACGGGGAGGAGTACTTTCATCAGCATTCCCTTGCCCTTGCCTTTGGGCTTGTCCTTCTTATCGCTCTTGTCACTCATGATGTTTGCCTCGGATCAGGTGCGTGGCTCAGGCGTAGATGCCGGCGCGGCGGAACGTGGGTGAGGGGCGGCGCTCGTCCTGCGCCGCCGATGGAGCGGCGCCGCGATTTCCGGGAGCGGGTGCATCCTGCCGAGCGGCGCGCTGCTGGGGCGCCGGCTGCTGGTGCGAGGGATCGCGGCCCGCGCTTGTCGAAGTCTGGGCCAAGTGCTGCGGCGTGGGGGCATGCGGACGATCGCGCGCGCTATCCTCGCCTGCCGTGTTACCGGCGAGCGAGGCGGCCGCCGCGGCCTGGACCGCAGGGGCGAGCCCTGGGTCGGCGCTGCCCATCGTGACCGCGATGTGGTCTTGCTCGGGCCGGAAGCGCAGCGAGACCGCGCCGAAGTCGGCGTGCACGAGGGCCGCATGCACCACTTGCGGACCGGCGGCCGCGCGCGCCTCGGCGATGCGGTCGACGAGCGCTGCGATGTCGTGCCTGGGCGCACTCACCTGCGGCGTCATCGCGGTGGGAGCGGTGGTATCGAGCTGCGGCGCGGTCGCCGCCGAGGTGACATGTGGAGGGTGCTGGACCGATGCTGCGAGAGTGGGAGCTGTCGGTTGCTCCGCCGTGTGACGGGTCACTGCCGGGGCAGGGGTGCCCGGATCGGCGCGGGCTTGGTCCGGGCGTAGGGTGGACATGGTCGGAGGCGCGACATCAGCGGGCTGGTCCACTTGCGGCACAGGCGCAGGCACAACTGGCGCGCTCGTCCCGACCTTGAGCGAGACCGGTGCGGAGCGACTTGAAGGATTGGCCCTCGTCGCAGTCGGATTGCCCGAGGCAGTTGGGGCCGCCGTCTGCGCAGGCATGGGCGAGGCAGACAACATGGCGGCAAGCTGCAAGGCGCAAGGAGTGACGTCCGGCGTTGCCGGAGGCGTTTTGCTGGCGCTCGCGTTGCTGTCGGACTTGGTGCTGGAAGGGGCGGCATCGGCAGGCGGCAAGTCCTTGCCGGCAGGCTTGCCGCTTTTGCCGGACGGCGCGGCATCCGGAAGAACGATCGCCTGCGGCATTGCCGCCGCAAGTGCGGCTGCGGGGATCGTAGGCGGCGGAGGCAGGTCCAGCACCGGCGAAGCTGTGGAAGCGCCGGCGCTCTGCAGAAGCGCCGAGAAATTGACCGCCGGCGCGGCGCCCTCGGGTGACGGCGCGGCCAATGCCGCGGGCGAGACGCAGGGCGTCGCAGAGAGGGACGCGGCGACGGGAGGGCTGGTCTCGATCATGCCCACTTTTATTCAAGACCCGTGCCAGACGGCTTGCGCCCGTGAAGCGCAGGCGTTTCGCGTCCGCGCGCGATCAGCCGCTCCTGCGCCTGGGCTCGATCGTCGACGGCGGCGCGGCGACGTTCGGCTGTGGCGAGGAGACGCAGCTTGGCATCGGCGATCGCTTCGGCGCGGCGCACCTCGTCCAGGGTGTTGCGCCTGATGGCCTCGAGCCCATCGACGAAGCGCAATTGCTGGCGAAGGGCGTTGCCCTGTTCGGCGTCGCGCCGGGCGGCGTACTCGCCGGCAAGGCGGCCGGTCCGCTCGCATAGAGCGCGCAGCTGGGCCAGCGTACCCTCGGCCTCGGCGGCGTCCCGCGCGGCGGTCTGCTTGGCGATATCGCGGATCTTCTCGAGCCGGCGCAGCCGCAGCAGCCGGGCACGCTCGGCGTTCATGGGCCGAGCAGCGCCTCAAGCTGGGCCGTGCCGCTCGCCAAGTCGATCACCTCGCCGGCCGCCTGGCACAGGAAGGCACCGAGCGCCGGATGCATGGCGATGGCGCGGTCGAGCTGGGAATCGGCTCCGGCGCGGTAAGCGCCCATCAGCACGAGGTCGCGGTTCTCCTCGTAACTCGCGACCAGCGCGCGAAAGGTGCGGGCGAGCTGCTGGTGCTCGGCAGGCACGATGTCGTTCATGACCCGGCTCAAGGAGGCGGCGACATCGATGGCCGGATACTGACCGCGCTGGGCGAGCGCGCGGGAGAGCACCACGTGCCCGTCGAGGATGGCGCGCGCGGTGTCGACCACCGGGTCGTCGTGGTTGTCGCCGTCCGCCAGCACGGTGTAGAGTCCGGTGATTGATCCCCCGCTCGCCGTCGAGTTGCCGGCACGCTCGACCAGCTTGGTGATCGTCGCCAGGGCCGACGGCGGATAGCCCCGCGCGGCACCCGGCTCGCCTAGCAACAGGCCGATCTCGCGCGCGGCGTGCGCCACCCGGGTGAGGCTGTCGAGGATCAGCAGCACGCGCCTGCCCTGCGCGCGGAAGTGCTCGGCCATCGCGGTGGCGAGCATCGCGCCGCGCAGCCGCAGGTTGGGCGCGTGATCGGCCGGGACGGCGACCACGACGGTGCGGTCGCGCTTGTCGGCGTTCATGTGCCGCGCGACGAAGTCGGAGACCTCGCGCGCGCGCTCGCCGATCAGGCCGACGACGATGACGTCCGCAGAGGCGCCGTGCGCGATCATGTCGATCAGCACCGACTTGCCGACGCCGGACCCGGCCATCACGCCGATGCGCTGGCCGATGCCGAAAGTCGTTAGCGCGTTGAGCGCGCGCACGCCGGTGTCGAAGGGGAGGCGCACCGGGCTGCGGTCCAGCGCCGAGGTACGGTGCCCGCCCGCCGGCCACAGCGAGCGCGCATGGATCGGCGGACCTCCGTCGATCGGCAGGCCCTCGCCATCGACAGCGCGGCTCAGGAACGGTTCGCCCACCGGGAGCATGCCCGGGCGACCTTCCGGACGGACCCGGGCGCCGGGGCGAAGCATGACGCTGTCGCCCAGCATCATCATCATCGTGCGGCCGTTGCGAAACCCGATCGCTTCGGCGGGAAGGCTGACATCTTCGCCGTAGGTGACGCGGCACATCGCGCCGACGGGCACTGCCAGGCCACTCACTTCCAGCAGCCCGCTGTCACAGGCGGTGACGAGGCCGAAGCGGCGGGGGGACAGGTCGATCGGTTCGAGCCCGAAGCCGGCCAGGATCGGCTCGAACAGGTTCAGCATCGGGCCAGTGCCTCGGCGATGGCCTTGCGCCAGGTCGCCGGACCGTCCTCCACGCCGCCGCTGGCGCCCTCGACCCGGATGGCGCCGCGCTCCAGCGAGGGATCGGCCAGCACCTCCCAGTCGGCGCGCATGCGGCTGGTCAGCAGCTTGATGTCGTCGGGATGCAAGCGGATCACCCGCGCGTCGTCGGCGCGGGCGAGCATCGCCGCCGCCGCCGCGACCCGCCGCTCCAGCAAGTCGACATCGAGCGCGAGCGGGGCAAGCGCGGCCTCGCACAGCGCGGCCACCGTGGCGCGAAGGCGGTCGCGCAACTGCTCTTCGAGGGCGCGGTCGAGCCTTATGAAGGCGAGCTGCAGCGTCCCTCCGGCTTGTGCATCCGCTGCGGCTGCGGCGAGCGTTTCGACGCGAACGTCGCCGGCGCCGTCGGCATAGCCTTGCGCGTAGGCATCGGCGAGCGGGTCGCCTTGCTCGGAGTCTGGAAACGTCGCCTCCTGCAGGGGCTGAGGCTGGGGCTCGCCCTCCTCCTCGACCGCGGCGAAGCGGCGGTCGGCACGGAACGGCGTCCTTTCGCCGAGCCGCGCCAGGGGAAGGCGCTCAGACATAGTCGCCGTCGCCCGATCCGAACACGATCGTGCCCTCGGCCGCGAGCTTGCGGGCGATGGCAACGACGCGCTTCTGAGCCTCGACCACGTCGGCGAGCTTCGTGCGGCCCCGCGCCGCGATCTCGTCGCGCACGCCATCGGCGGCGCGGCTGGACATCGCGCGGAAGAAGCATTCGCGCTCGTTCTCGGCCACGCCCTTGAGCGCGTCGATGAGCGTGTCGTTGTCGGTCTCGCGCAGCAGCGCGCCCATGGGATTGGCGTCGAGCACGAAGAGGTGCTCGAACTTGAACATCTCCTCCTCGATCTTCCTGGCGAGCATTTTGTCGAGCTTGGCGATCTCGGGAAGGACGCGCTTCTCCACCGCCTTGCCAGCGCCGTTGATGATGTCCGCCGCCTCGCGCGGACCGCCCATGGCAAGGGTGCCCGAGCCATGCCGCTCGGCGATGCGCCGGGTCAGCAGTTCGTCGAGCATGATGAGCGCCTCGAGCGAGACGGGCTCGAGTGTGGCGATGCGATGCACGATCTCGGGCTGATGCTCGGGCGGCAGAGCATGGAGGACAGCGGCCGCCACCTCGGGATCGAGCTGCACCAGCAGAACGGCGATCGCTTGCGGGTGCTCCCCCCGGATCAAGGGCGTGAGCGCCTCGGGCACCAGCCAGCGAGCGAGCTCGATGGTCGAGCTGCGCTGCGCGTCTGGAGCGATGCGGCGCATCAGGCTGTCGGCCTTCACCTCGCCCACGGCGCGGCCCATCATGGTCCGGACCTGGCCGATGCGATCGTGCGCGACGAGGCCGAGCGCTTCGGTCTTCTGGACGAAGCCGGCGATGGCGCCGGCGATCACGTCGGGACCGATCTCACCGAGTGCGCACATCTTTTGGCCCAGCAGGCGCAGTTCGGAGGGCTCGAGCTCGGCGAGGATGCTGGCGGCCTGTTCGTCGTGCAGCAGCATCACCATCACGGCGGCGCTGCCTGCGGGATCGAGGTTCGATGCGATCTCGCTCATGCGGCCTCTGCGCGGTCTTCAGGCGGCGGTGGCGGGTCGGCGAGCATCTGGCGCAGCGCCTGGACCGCGCTGTCCGGCTTTTGCGCGACGAGGCGCTGGGCGAGATTCACTTGCTGGGCGAGGAGTTCGGAGCGGGGGATATCGGCGACCGGCTGTTCGGCCTCGGCAAGCTGCGGTGCGGTTTCGCCATCCTCGCCTGTGGCCGCGCGCTCGCCGCTCTCGCCGCCGGCATCCTGCTCGCCCTTCTTGGCCTTGCTCTTCTTGGCCTTGTCGCCGCGCAGGGCGGCGATCAGGGGACGCACCCCGAGCAGCAGCACGAGCAGGACCGCGATCAACGCCGAGCCATAGCGCACCAGCGTCGCGAACCAGGGCGTCTCGTAGAATTTCTCGGGCGTATCGACGGTCGGCTCGAAGTTGCGCATCACGACTTTCACTTGGTCGCCGCGCTGCGGGTTGGCACCGACCGCGGCACTGACCAGGGCTTCGATGTCCTTGAGGTCCTGCGGCTTGGCGCCCTTCAGCGCTGACTTGCTCAGGGCCACTGCGACCGAGATGCGCTTGATGTTGCCGGGGTGCTGGTTGGAGACCGCCACTTCGCGGCCAAGCTCGTAAGTCTTGCTGGAACTCGACTCGCCGTTGCTCGGCGGCTGCTGCCCGGTCGGCGGCTGCGTGCCTTGTGGCGGCGCGTTCTGCGCCTGCGTGGCGGGAGGCGGCGTGTTCGAGAGGACGCCGGGGACACCCGCCGCTTGGGAGGGACTGGTCGATTGCGACTGCTCCTGCGTCTCGGCGCGTACGACACCGTTCTTGTCGTAGCTCTCGCGCGCCGAGGTGACGTCGCTCATGTCGAGCTCGACCTGGATTTCGCTCGAAAAGTTGCCTCCGCCCAGCATCGGGGCGAGCAGCTGGGTCACTTGGGTGCGCAGCTTGTCTTCCATGCGGGACTGCATGTCGAGGCGGTCGCTGTCGGGTCCGTCCTGCTGCGAGAGCAGGCGCCCGTGCTGGTCGACCACGCGCACCGCGTCGGGCGAGAGACCGGGCACCGAGCCCGCGACGAGGTTGACGATCGCCGAGACTTGCCCGGCGGCGAGCTGGCGGCCGGCCTTGAGGCGTACCATGACCGAGGCGGTGGGCGGCAGGTTGTCGCGCACGAACGCGGATTTCTCGCCCTCGGCGAGGTGCACGCGCACGGAATCGACACCGTCGATCTCCATGATCGAGAGCTGCAGGTCGCGCTCGCGGGCGGCGCGCAGACGCTCGCCCTCCAGCGACCGGCTGGCGCCCATCGGCAGGTTGTCCAGCATCTGGTCGCCGCTTTGCGGAGTGGCGAGAGTGCCATTGGCGGCGACCAGCATCTTCGCGCGGTAATAGTCACCCTCGTCGACCGTCAGGGCGCCCGTGTCGTTGTCGATGTGGTACTTGATCCCGGCGGTGTCGAGCGCGGAGGCGACGCCGGCGCGGTCGCTATCGTCCAGTTGCGCATAGAGCGCGCGCTGGGGCGAGGGGGCGACGGCGCTCCAGGCGAGCGCGGCCCCGCCGAGCGCCGAGACGCCCAGGAACCAGGGTAGCATGCGCTTGACGGCAGGTTGGCTGGCGAACGTCCCGAGGCGGGTCAACGCGCTGCCGCCCGCGGGATCGGTGAATGCGGCAAGCACCGAGGTTCCGGGTGCGGGCGCGGCTACGGCGGGAAGCAGGTCCGCCATCTATCACACGCCCATCCGCATGATGTCCTGATAGGCGGACAGCAGCTTGTTGCGGACCTGGAGCGTCGCCTCGAACGAGACGCCGGCCTCCTGGCGTGCCAGCATCACTTTGGCGACATCGGTCACTTCGCCCTTCTGGTAGGCCTCCGCCAGCCCCTCGGCCTTGGCCTGGGTCGCGTTGACGCCGTCGAGCGCGCTCTTGAGCGTGCCGGCGAAGCCTTGGGCCGGCGCCGGGCCGGTGGCGCCTTGCGTCTCCTGCGGGGCGTGCAGCTGCTGGAGAAGCTGCGAGCGGTCGATGATCTGCTGGCGCAAGGCGATGATCTGCTGCACCCCGCCTGCGCCCGAACCGATCGGAGAAATGCCGCTCACCAGCGGCCTCCCGCCACGCGGCCGAGCTCGATACCGGCCTCGCGGAAGGAGGCAAGGCGATAGCGCAGCGTCCGCTCGGAGATACCGAGTTCTCGCGCGGCGCGCAGGCGATTGCCGCCGCACGCCTCGAGCGTCGCGATAATGGCGCGCGCCTCCGACAGCTGGACCACGCTCGACAGCTTGCGCGCGGCGGGTTCGGCCTCGACCGGATCGTTGGGCGCCGAGACCAACCGTGCCGGGCAGTCGAACACGATGTGTTCGGGCGTGATCGCGTTTCCGTCATGCGCAAGCAACAGCGCGCGCCGCACGACATTCTCCAACTCGCGCACATTGCCGGGCCAGGGATGCAGCCTCAGCATCGCCAGAGCCGCGTCGTTGAAGCAGGCCACGCGGGAGGGATCGGGCGCGTGGCGCAGCGCCATGGCGAAGGCGAGCGGCGCGATGTCCTCCGCCCGCTCGCGCAGCGGTCGCAGTGCGAGGGGGAAGACGTTCAGGCGATAGTACAGATCGGCGCGAAACCGGCCCTCGGCGACTTCGAGCGGCAAGTCGCGGTTGGCGCAGGCGATCACGCGTACGTCGACCGGGATCGGCCTGGTCGCCCCGATCGGCACGACTTCCTGCTCCTGTAGCGCGCGCAGCAGCTTCGCCTGGAGGGGCAGGGGCATCTCGGCGATTTCGTCGAGAAGCAGCGTGCCGCCGTCCGCCGCGCGCATGAAGCCTTCGCTCGACTGCGTGGCGCCGGTGAAGGCACCCTTTTGATGGCCGAACAGCATGGCCTCCAGCATCGCCTCGGGCATCGCCGCGCAGTTCACGGCGATGAACGGCCCCGTAGCGCGGCGGCTGCGAGCATGGATGAAGCGGCTGAGCACTTCCTTGCCGGTGCCGGTCGGGCCGTTGATGAGGACCGGGATGTTGCTGGCGGCGAGGCGTTCGGCCAGCGCCAACACCGACAGGCTCTCGGGAGCGGCGGCGATCGGCTTGCCCGGCGGGGTGATGGCGGCCAAGGCCATGGCCAGCGCTGCTTCGCCATGGGGCTCGGTGTAGCGTACCTCGATCCGGGCCGCGCCCTGCCGGGAGATGCGCGGGGCTCCGCGCGAGAGCGCAACCGTGCGTTGGCCCCGTGTGGGGCTGACGTCGTCCCCTGCGTCGACGATGGCGATCCTGTCGCCGCCGCTCAATGATCCGACCAGCGCGCTCAAGCGCTGGACCAGCGCTCCATGCTCTCGAACGACGTTTTCTCCCAGCGCCAAAGCGGACATTTTCTGTGCGACCCCCGAATAGCCATTAACCGGCTTGTCTGGGTCTTATCTGGCGCGCCAACGGCCAAACTTTCGAGAATTTAAGGCCAGGTAAAGCCCCTTAAGGGATCGCGCGAGTGTGCTGCGGGGAGCGCCATCTGCACCGACGACCCAGGCTTAAATCCCACGGCCGCTTTCCCGTTCTGGTGGCTGACAGCCGAGCCGGATGGGCCGGTGGGCTGCCGGACCACGGGACACCACGGGAGTACGCACATGTCTGTCATCAACACCAACATCTCGGCCATGAAGGCCTCGAACGCCTCGATCAGCGCCAGCAAGATGCTGAGCACTTCGATGGAGCGCCTCTCCACTGGCAAGCGCATCAACTCGGCCAAGGATGACGCCGCCGGCCTCGCGATCTCGACCACGATGACCGCCCAGGTGAAGGGCATGGGCCAGAGCATTCGCAACGCCAACGACGGCATCTCGCTGGCGCAGACCGCCGAAGGCGCGATGGGCGAAGTCACCAACATGCTGCAGCGCGTTCGCGAGTTGGCGGTGCAGTCCTCCTCGGGCACCTACCAAGCGTCTGACCGCGGCTACATGCAGTCGGAAGTCACCGCGCTGACGAACCAGATGAGCGACGTGCTCTCCAAGACGAAGTTCAATGGCAACGCGTTGTTCTCGACCACCGCCGGCACGGACAAGACCTTCGCCATCCAGGTCGGCGCCAACTCGGGCGACAAGATCACGCTGACTTCGAAGGCGATCGACGGCACCAACATCAGCGCCACCGCCCTCGACGTCACCGACTCGACGAAAGCCTCGACCACGATCGACAATGTCGACCTTGCGCTGGCGGATGTGAACGCCAACCGCGCTTCGCTCGGCGCCGGCCAGAACCGGCTCGAATCGGCGGTCAACACGCTGACCAACAACGTGACCAACCTGTCCGACGCGCGCTCGCGGATCGAGGACACGGACTACTCGGTGGAAACGACCGCGATGGCCAAGGCTCAGATCCTCTCGCAGGCATCGACGGCCATGATCTCGCAGGCCAACCAGAGCCAGCAGAACGTCCTGTCGCTGCTCCGCTGATCCCGGCGACGACGGCACGCCCGCACCTGCGGGCGCGGGCCCGGCGGCATCTCAGTCCGCCGGGCCCATTCGTGCGTCGCGCTCTTCTAAAGGACTTCGAAGTTCCGCAGGCGTGGATGCCCCGAACGCGGCAGCGATCACGCCGAGGCCTTACGCGGCTCTTTCTGCCGTGCTGCGCGTGATGCGCATCTCATGTCGGAGCAACGCGTTCTGCGCTTCGGCCTCGCCTTGGACTTCGACTGCCAATGTGACATGGGCGAGGCTCAGGCATAACGCCATCAGCCGTTCGTCCGCCGGCGTGAACTCCGCGAGCCCCTTGCGATCCAGATAGGCCAAGGCATCGTTCAGATAAGGTGCAAAGGCGTCATAAAACTCGCGCATCTGCGCAAGGCTGCTGGTTTCGCGCTCGCGGGATCGTTCGAACGAGGTTGCCAGCGCCCACTTGTCGACGAACACTTCGAGTGGTTCGAATCCGGTCGGCAAGACCGCTGCGTCGATCATGCGCCGAAACCTCCAAGGGACTTCTCCGCCTTGTACGCCTGCACAGTCGCGTCGACTGAGTTGATGAAGTGCCGGCAGAGCGCTTCCTGCGCCTGGAAGTGGATATGCTGGATAGCGCCGCTGCTGATCCCGCGCTGACCAGCCTCGATCACGCCCCTGTCCTCCGCGTGGACATCGCGGGTCGCGGCGACCGCGTATTCGCGCGCGAAGCGTTGCGTGGCACTGTCGTCCTCGCCGCGCCAGTAGAAGCGAATGACCCCGCGCGACTTCTCAGGTCCGATCGGAAAGACGGTGTGCGAGAATGGCAGGATGGGTGAGTTGAGCATGAAGAAGTTCGGAAAGACCGCGAAGTACTCCGAATTCGCCAACAACTCCTCGTAGCCGCCGAACATCGCATCGTTCACCAGGCGTTCCAAGGCACTGACCTGTACCGGCCCGGGCTGGTGCTCCGGATTCATCCATAGCGCCTGCTTGCGATGGAGCCCGACAAAATCGAACCCGGTTGCGTAGCCGAACGGATTCTCTGGCCCTGTCGCCGTGGTGCCTACCGATCGTGGGTGAATGAAGCGGAGATGATAATTCTCCTGGAAGTTGTCGTACACAAGCTTCCAATTGGCATCGATTTCGTAAAGGTACTCGGCAAACGTCGTAGCGGTTGCGCAGGGAAGCTGTTCGAGCTGCGTCTCGAGGGGACTCAGGAATTCCGACAAGGTTTGTTCGGGGTCAGGCGTGAGATTGATGAAGATCAGCCCCGCTGCCACGTCCACCGCGACCTTGGACAACCCACAATCCGCCTTGTCCAGGAAAAATCGTTCAAAATCAGGCGCGCCCCGTAACTCGCCGTGATCGTTGAATGTCCACATGTGATAGCGGCAACTGAAGGCTGAGGCGAGGCCATCGCTCTGCGCCACCAGTTCGGTGCCGCGGTGCGTGCAGACGTTGTAGAATGCGCGGATGACGTCGTCCTTGCCGCGCACGATTAGGATCGAGGCCCTTGCCGCCTCCACCTTGCGAACGATGAAGCTGCCTGGTTCGGGCAATTCCGATACGTGGCCGATGTGCAGCCATGCGCGCTTGAATACCGCCTCTCGCTCCAGCGCGAAGTAGTCGGGGTCATGGTATGGACCGACAGGGATGGGCTGCGTTCCCAGCACGGCGACCTGTTCGTTGCTGACAGGGCGGAATTTTGCTGCCTCGACATTCATCGCAGGGCACCTCTCAATTCGCTAATTTATTGTTTGTGTCTTTTCGTATCCCGACAGACTGCCTAATGCCAAGTCTTAATTGACGTGCCCGGTTTCACGGGCGGAGCACAGATGGGAGTGGATAGTCATGCCGATCGCGATCGCTGGCAAGCGTATCATAGTCACGGGCGGCGCACGCGGGATTGGTGCCGCGGCCGTGCGCAACTTCGTTCTTGAGGGTGCCCACGTCGTTGCGTTCGACAATCGGCCAGAAGGTGAAGCCGTAACTGCCGCCGCGGATGCGCAAGAGCCTGGCAGCGCGCGATTCACGCTCGTCGACGTCAGCGACGAAGCCGCGGTAAAGTCGGCTGTCGACGCGGCAGCCGCCGCGCTGGGCGGGATCGACGCGGTGTTCAACATCGCCGGGATCGAGCGAGCCAGATCGGCCGAGGCGCTCAGCACTGCCGACTGGCGAATGATGCTTGACGTGAATGTGATCGGCGTCGCGAACGTCTGCGCGGCGGCTTATCCTCACATGGCCGTCAACGGAGGCTCGATCGTCAACTTCGGCTCTGATGCGGCGCTCGGCCCGCACCCGAATGGCGTGCACTATTCGGCGTCGAAAGGAGCGGTCATCTCCTACAGTCGCGCACTTGCGTATGATTGGGCGAAAGTTGGGATCCGGGTGAACTCGCTTGCTCCTGCGATTTGGACCCCAATGTATGATGAACATCGGGCGCGCTTCACCAAGGACGAACTCGCCGCACACGACGAGATGATGAAAGTCACCATCCCACTCGGCGGAAGGCTGGGTGACCCAGATACGGACCTGGCACCCGTCCTGGTATTCCTGGCTTCGGACGCGTCGAAGTTCATCACTGGGCAGATCATCTCCGTAAATGGCGGCGCAGGATACACGCGCTGAACAGCCCTTTTGACGATCCAGCCTGAATCTTTCAGCTGTTCGATTTTCCGACGCGAGATGCATGGCCGGGCCGGTGCAGCTCCACCGGCTCCCCTTGAACCTCGTCAATGGCCGCGGCGGCCTCGCCAGCCTCCGCCCGGGTTGCCGTGGAAGCGCGGCATGGTCATGCCTTGTTGCGGCCGGAACTCACCACGCTGCTGTCGGAAGCGGTCGTAACCGCGATAGCCTTGTCGCGGGGCGCTGCGCAGGAAGTGGTTGCGGTCGGCGCGGCGAAAGCCACGGTCGCTCGCCGAGCCTCGGTAATAGAAGTAGTTGTCCCTTCCCCAATAGCCGTCGTAGATCGGCCCGTAGTGGCCGTCGTACCAGCCATCGTAGGCATATGGCTGATCCCAACCGATCGAGCTGGCGCCGTAGCCATACCCATAACCATCGGTGGCGCAGGCGCTGAGGCCCATCGTGCACCCGACCAAAGCCAGGGCGAACATCGCTTTTTTCATAGCAACCCTTCGTTCCAGGAGCGGCTTCGAAGGCGCGCCGCATCGCCATGGGAACGTGAAGCCGGGTTGGTCGGTTCCGCATCTGCCGTTTTGGACGACGTGTGAAAATCGGGACGCGGACGGCCCTCCGCGCGTTACGCTCGCACATGCGCGGCGCGGCCTCGTGCCTCGTCTCAAGGTAATCGACGGAGATGATCGGATGAGCGCTCAGGAAACCACGGTCCCCGGCATGTACGACTGGCAGAAAGAGCATCTGCGCCGCTACCTTCGCTCGGGCGGAGCCGAGGGACACTTCTACGACTTCGAGCCAATCAACGGCGAAGGCTATCAGCCAACCTGCCTGGTCAAGCACGTCGGCCGCAAATCCGGCCGTACCTTGGTCACACCGCTGATCTACGGCATGGTGGAGGGCGAGATCGTGATCGTCGCATCAAAGGGCGGTGCGCCTGAACATCCCGCCTGGTACCTCAACATCGCGGCCAGCAGCACACTGGAAGTGCAGGTCGCCACGCAGGCTTTCCGTGCGACCTGGCGTGAGCCCGAGCCAAGCGAGCGGCAGCGGGTCTGGGACCAGATGGTCGCGATCTACCCGCCCTACGCAGAGTACCAGGAGGCCACTGAACGTCTCATCCCGTTGGTAATGATGAAACCGGCAGCTACGATTCCCGTGTTCCGTGAAGCCGATCTCCAGCGATGACGAACGACGCCAGTATGCGGGCGTTGTTCGCCCCAGTCTGATCCGCTTGGCAGTCTGATCCGCCTGGCCCGTCCGGGCCGGGCCGGCTCAAAGGATCAAAACGCCATCACGGTCGGCGCGCGCGGGGAGGTCGTGGTCTCCCCGAGCAGGCGCTTGCGGAACAGCGATTGGATCACCCGAGCTTCGAGGATACGGCCGATCACGTAGAGCGCCGCGAAGAGGCCCGCGAAGACATAGGCCGACGTGGGCGAGCGGCCCTCATCCTCATCCTTCTTGTCTTTCTTCGGCTTCTCCGGTGCAGGCGAGCCAAGCGTCTTGTCGATCCAGCTCTGCGGGGGCACGAAGTCCTTCTTGTCGTCCTTCTTCTTCGCCTTCTCCTCCGTCGAGGGAGAGGACTTCTCCCACTTGCCGATGGCGACCGTGAGTTGTGCGAAGGCCAGGAACATCAAAGGGGCGAGGAAGCACGCCAGCAGCGCCTTGCTGGTCATGCGGTAGCGCAGCACCCCGCCGCCTTGCGCGGTCTCGAACTGCAGAGTGCCCCGGTCGATGATCGACATCTTGTCCTGGGCCGCCGGGTCTTCCTTGCTAAAGGTCAGCGTATCGCGTGCGCGCTCAAAGCTCGTGCCGGGCTGGCGGAATAGCGGATCGAGGCGGTCGAAAGCCTCCTGGCTCGACATGGGACGCGAGACCGCGACAGTGCCGTCGATGTGCCAGATCCAGTCGGTAAGACGTGCGAACACGGACGATCCTCGCACTATTCGGCCGGCACGGCGGTGGCGGGGCGGGCGAACCGCTCACGCAGGGCCTTCCAGCCTTCGGTGAAGGGATAGGTCATCTGCTCGCGGATCGACATCCGCCGCCCGCCTTCCATGCCCAGAAGTTCAGCCTCGCCATCGAGGCAGGTGCCGAAGAACCGGTCGATGAAGATGAACGTGTTCGAGTAGTTGCTGCGCGTCGACTCGTAGTCCTGCGAGTGGTGCAGGCTGTGATGCTCGGTCGTATTGAACAGATAGCGCCACCAGCGCGGCGAGTTGAACCGCGTGTTGATGTGCTGGTACGAGCCGATCGCCATGCCGATCGCGCCGGCCATCATCGCCGCGCGGGGCAGGAAGTCGAAGAACCCGCCGATACCCAGGCCGATCAGGAACAGCTCGACCGGGTTGCCGACCGCGCCCTTGTTGATGTTCAGCTGGGTGATGTAGTGGTGCACCGAATGCGGCAGCCACAGCGGGTACCAGTTGTGCATGCTCCGATGCATCCAGTACTGCCCGAAGTCGAAGATGAAGGCGATCAGGAACGCCTGCAACAGCAGTGGTAGCGCTGTGAACCAGGCGAGCTTCGACAGGTCGAAGTGGCTCTGGATCGCACCGATGATCGCGTCGCTGCCGATGTATCCTTCGATAAGGCCAAGGAACGTGTAGCCGAGCGAGACGTAGAACAAGTCGGTGACAAATTCCTTCCAGGTCAGCTTCCAGCTCTCGTGACGTGGGTTCACCCATTCGAGCGAGAGCAGCAGCAGGCGGAAGGCAATGCCGATGCCGATGGCGGTCGAGGCCTTGGCGATCGAATTCGGAGCCCAGTACCAGAACGCCAGGAGCGAGAACAGTACGACGGGCTGGAACCAAGTGAAGAAGGCGCGTTTTACCGGGCCGCCCTCAACCTTGGGTATGTTCTCCCAGCCGATGGTGACCGGCGACTGGGTGCCCACGATCCTCTTGCCTACGCGAACTCCGTCCATATGCCCGTGCTCGTACCTGGTTTGCCGCAAGTGCGGTGCGTGTTCAGCCCCTGAGGGGCGACGTGCCGTCGATTGGTAACGGCTCAAGTCGTGCAAGTATCTGACGATACATCGTCCAGTGATAGGTGGCAAAGGGGTATAGAAGCCATAGTCCCTGCCTATGACTCGGTCTCAATTCTCGCGCGCCGGCACTGGTACGATGATGAAGCGATCGTGCACTTGCGGCTTGTCGGGTGTGTCCAGCGGCGCCTTCAATCCGCTGCGCAGCTCGGCGATGGTCTCGACCGGCAGTTCGAGCGGGTGCTCGTCCGGATGGGTCGGCGCTTCGTGCGGATAGTCCTTGCCGGCGGTGCGGGTCATCTCGATGTGGGCGCCGAGCAGGGCGCGGATCGGATGCGTGGCGGCAAAGCGCGTGATCCGCTCCACGCTCGCGCGCTCGTCGGCCATGAAGTTGACGGGCACGTAGAGCCGCCCGGGGTAGATCGTGTCGCCCGATAGCAGGATCCGGAGGCGCGGGTCGTAGACCATGATCGCGGCCTTCTGGTGGCCCGGCGTGGGAATGATGCTGAGTGCGCGCCCGCCCAGATCGAAGCGGGCGATGCCGTTGGGCCAGTCGGAAATGCCGAAGAAGCTGGCGACATCCTCGGGCTTGAGGCCGATCACGGTCGTATCCGGCCGCTCGCGGAAGGCGGCGTCGCCGGCGATATGATCGCCATGGCTGTGGCTATGGGCGACTAGCAGGGGTGGCGCGGGGCGATGATGCGCTCTCGACCACGCGGCCATCACCCGATCGACAGCCGCGCGAATGCTGCCGCCTTGCGCCCCGGTGTCCACCAGTAGCGCCTTGTCCCGGCCGATCAGCAGGTAGACGAAGGGCGCCTCGAAGTTGGTCTTCACCGATTGGCGGATGACGAACGTATCCGCGTCGAGCGCCTGCACTTGCGCGGCCGGCTCCTGCGGCAACGTGCCGTCGATCCACCGTTCCTGGAACAAGTGCGGCAAGGGTGCCTCGCCGGCGAGAGCCGGGGCGGCGATCAGCAGGGCGCAGGCGCCAAGCATCCATCGCGCCCGCAGAGTGCGAAGCGTCATGTCGGCGATCCTTTTTCGGAAGCAGAGGAGGCCCGATCTCGGGGCGCCGCCTGAGCGACGCCCCGCCCCGGGGCATGGGGTCAGTACTTGACTCGCGCTTCGAGGCCGACGGTCCGCGGATTGAGGACCGACTGGCGATAGTAACGCAGCCGGACGCCATCGTTGAGGCCGACACGCGACAAGTCATTCGAGACAGACGTCACCGCGTACTTGTCAAAGATGTTGTTAGCGAACAAGCCGATGCTGTACTTGTCGGTCTCGTACATCAGCGAAGCGCGGTTCTCCACGAAGCTTGGCAGCTTTTCGCCATAGGCGCGATCCCAGCCGAGGCGCGTCACGATGTTGCCGCGGTAGGTCGCGGTCCAATTGGCGACGAAGTTGCCCTCGCCGGCCGGGACCGTGTAGGTCGCACCGAGGCTGCCGCTGTTCTTGGCCGAGCCGGGCAGGCGATCACCTGCAAGCGCGTCGAGACGGATCGGGGTGCTGGGGTAAGTCCCGGGTGGATCGTTGACTGCGATCAGACGGGGCACGTCTTGTGTCAGCTTGGCATCAACATACGAATAGGTACCTTGGATAGACAGGCCTTCGAACGGCCGTGCCTGGAACGACGCTTCGAATCCTTGGGACTTAGCCTTACGACCATTGACGGTTATGCCGACGATGCCGTTTATCGTGGCGGAGCGTAGTTGGGTACCGTCCCATTTGATATGATACACGTTGAAGTTGAAGGTCAGCTTGCGGTCGAACAACTGAGTGCGGATGCCGACTTCGATGTTCTTCGTGGTGTCGGGTAGGAAAGTCGTCTCGTTGGGCAGCGCGCAGACGTTTTGTACGTCCGGGTCGAGCGGCAAGTCGCATTCGGCAACCGTGTTCGGGCCGCCGATGCGATAGCCCTTGCTGTAGGTGCCGTAGAGCATGATATCGGGCGTAAAGTTGTAGGACGTGTTGAACTTCCACACCCAGCCGTTCTTCCCTGACTTGCGGCCGGCGGGAGGGAGATCGTAGGGGCTGAGCGGATCGCCGAGGATCGGTACGACCGCCTGGCCGCTTTGGTCCGAGGAGTAGTCGAAGTAGCGAGCGCCAGCCGTGACTTGCCATTCCGGAACGATCCGGAAAGTGCCTTCGCCAAAGATAGCCTTTTCGGTGACTTTGGACTTGGTGAACGAGTTGTACTCAATTTCGTTCGGGTTGGTCGTCAAGTCGACCCAGGGATGTCCAGGCACGTGCTCGGTGTATTCGCGCAGGCGCTTCTGCTGGTTGTAGAAGCCGCCCAGTACCCAGCTGAACGGACCGCCATGCGTCGAGACAAGGCGGACTTCCTGGTTCCACTGCTTACGCCGATCATGGCTCTCGTTCCAGCTGGAGAAGGCCGGGAACTCCTCGTAGCCGTAGTCTAGGTCGAGCAGCAGGTCGGTGTTGTCCCCGCGGTCGTCGCTCTTAACGTCGGTATAGGCGGTCGTGGCAACAAGATCGGCGAAGTCGAAGAGGTTGGCATTGATCTCCATGCTGGCAAGGTGGGCTTGACGCTTGATCGGCTCGACGTAGCGCGCGGCACTTTGGTAGCGACCGGTACCGAACACACCGTCGCTGTTATACTGCCCGCCGTCGGTCTTCGTCTGCTGATAGGCGTAGGTAAAATCGACTTTCAGGTCTTCGTTGACCTGGACCAGCAGCTGATTGCGCGTGGTAAAGGTCTTTTCGAAGTTGAGATCCTTGTAATAGTCGAAGTTGGCCGCGCGCCCGGCCTGTGTCACGGTATCTGGCCCGTCCGGCTGCGGCAGCGACACACCGGGCGTGCGCAGAACCAGCGGGTAATCGATGAAGCCTGGATCGTAGTAGTACCCGGTCGCCGAACGGAAGGCGACGTGGTCCTTGATGATCGGGAGGTTGATCATGCCGTCGACTTGGTAACCCAGCTCGCTGCCGTGCGCCTTGGCGTAGACGCGGCCGTGCGCTTCTCCCTCGAAGTCCGTTGTATTCGGCCGATTGGGGATGTTGCGGATCGCACCTGCAAGCGTGCCCAGGCCGTAAAGTGTCCCTTGCGGACCGAGCAGGACTTCGACACGATTGATGTCGAGGAGCTTGAAGTCGTAATAAAGTGGAACTTCGCCGAGATAGACGCCGAGTGCGTTATCGTAAGAGTTGCCGCTAGCGTCTGAATCTGACCCGTTAAGGCCGCGCAGCACGATAGTGCCGGTTGAGCCCGGGCCGGTGTCCGAGATGGTGACACCGGGTGTGAAGGCGGCGATGTCGCGCACGTCGTCGATGCGCTCGCGGCTGAGCTGATCTGCGCCCACCGCTGTAATGTTGATCGGCACATCTTGCACGGAGACCGCGCGGCGCGTGGCCGTGACGACGATTTCGTTGGAACTCTGGTTATCGGCCGGCGCGGGGGTTTCCTGCGCCATGGCCGGCACGGACCCGACTCCCATCAGGAAGGTCGCGCCCAGCAGCGTGTTGCGATACAGTTTCATAGTCACTCCAGCCCCTTGCATTAGGCCTTCAAGTGACATCCCCTCCGTCGACGCTCTGGGCATGCCGGCGCCTTGCCGGCCGGAAAGCCGGCCGATCGTGTGTTGTTCTGGTTGCGACGCCGCCGCTCACGGCAAGCGTCCTTCATTCGGCAAGCATTGCGCCTTGCAGCGACAAGCGCCGCGAGGCTGGAATGACGGGTCGATTGCACCCGGGAAACGGGCGTGACTGGCGGCCGAAAGCGCTTTCGGAAGAAGAGCGAGTTCGCAAGCCAGGCGTCGATCCAAGTCTTTCCCCCATTTCTTAGCCGGCCCTCGCCGGCGATATCCACCCTTCCAGTATGCCGCCTCATGGAGCAGCAGACCCTACGGTATGGATATTACAGAATGCGTCAAGCGTAATAATATTGCAGTTGCTCAGTATGAACCACGAGGCGGTGCTGCGACGCACAAAACTGAGGTATTCCTGAGGTTAGCGGTGTCCTGGCGGTGCTGGCGGTTCAGCCAAACCGGCCTTGCGACCTCGCTAGCAACAAGCTCACGTATTGCGAATCGGTGACACTAAAGCCACCAAGTTCGGCAGCGAAGACCCTCTGCTTCCGCGCCGATCTGAATGGAATCGGCGCTTGTTTATGCCTGGGGCGGCCATCGCAGGTTATTACACTTTTTGCTTCTCGTAATAAATTACCTCTAGACAAGCTCGCCCCGCCAAGTGATGCTGCATTGCGAAAGGGGATCGAGTCATGGTCAGTCGGGTGGGCAGGTTCGCAGGGGTCGCTCTGATCGCAGGAGCGCTGACGCTGGCGTCCTGCTCCAAGTCTCCGGCACCCGGGGCTGAGGCGCGCAAGGAGTTCAACATCGGCTGGTCGATCTACGCCGGCTGGATGCCCTGGCCCTATGCGCAGCAGGCCGGCATCGTGAAGAAATGGGCCGACAAGTACGGCATCAAGATCAACTTCGTGCAAGTGAACGACTACGTCGAATCAGTAAATCAGTACACCGCCGGCAAGTTCGACGGTGTCACCGTCACCAACATGGATGCGCTCACCATCCCCGCTGCTGGCGGCAAGGACACGAGCGCGATCATCGTGGGTGACTATTCCAACGGCAACGACGGCGTCCTGCTCAAGAATGCGGACGCGATGAGTGCCATCAAAGGCCGCCAAGTCTATCTCGTCGAGCTCTCGGTGTCGCATTACCTGCTTGAGCGCGCGCTCGAAAAGAGCGGCCTCAAGCCGACCGACGTGAAGACAGTGAACACCTCCGACGCCGACATCGTCGGCGCCTTCGGCAGTCCCGACGCCACGGCCGCGGTCTCCTGGAACCCGCAGCTGTCGGTGATGAAGGCGCAGCCCGGCGTGAAGGAGGTGTTCAGTTCCGCGCAGATTCCGGGCGAGATCCT
>Ga0268266_10000572_pt1 | contig 50809 bp, 45 predicted proteins | sample KBSS13metaG_FD_190356 | JGI IMG/M metagenome (GOLD analysis project Ga0268266, IMG submission 190356) | Switchgrass rhizosphere microbial communities from Kellogg Biological Station, Michigan, USA - KBS S1-3 metaG (SPAdes) (version 2) | ecosystem: Host-associated > Plants > Roots > Rhizosphere...
CTACCCGGCTCACGTGATAGTCGGTGAGCTGAAAAGGGCCGGTGCCGATCGGATTGCGCGGCCAGTTGGCCCCCTGCTCCTCGAACTTGCGATGCAGCATCGCGCAGTTCGCCGCGTACAGGTGCTCCGGGAGTGAGCATATGGGGCGCGACAGGTGCAAGCGGAAATGCAACTCGTCGAGAGGCTCGATGGCGCTCACCGCGGCGAAGGTCGTGCGATTGGGTGACTTCGAGCTGGGAGCGAGCCAACGTCGGAAGTTGAATGCGACATCCTCGACGGTAAAAGGGTCACCATTGGACCAACTGACGCCCTCGCGCAGCTTGAAGTCCCAGGTCTTGAGATCCTCCGACGGGTGCCAGCTTTCCGCCAGGTAGGGATGCGTCACGTTGTCGGAATCGACGTACGTGAGGAACTCCACCGAGTTCCGGAACAGATTCGACGCCTCGATCCACGTCGTGTCCGCGGGATCGGTCATCTGCTGCACCGAGCATACGAAGCGAAGCGTGCCGCCTTGTTTCGGCTTGAGCCCGTCGGCAGCGCTCGCGGCGGACATACCCAACACCCCGCGCGCGCAGGCTACCGAGACACCCAACCATGACAAGACTCGCAGCACGCTGCGCCGGTCCGTACGCTGCCGTAAGGCGTCCTGCGCCAGACTTCGGACGGCCGGATGTAACTGGCTGCCGTCGTTCGTTCTGAGCGCATCCAAGGGCGCACGGGCCGCCCCTGGCCGCTCACTCATTGGAGACGGCCAGATGCACCGGCGCCTGGGCCGACGCCGAAGCGGTACGGGTTCCGAACCGCTCGATCAGCCAGGATCGGAACAGAGCGATGGCCGTATCTGCCAACCCTTCGGGGTGAGTGATGAGGTAATACCCGTAGCCGTCGTCGAACGTCACATCGAAGGGACGTACCAGCCGGCCCGAGCGGATCTCTTCGCTGAACAGATTGCTGTCTACCAGCGCGAGCCCCTGCCCGCTCATGGCGTACTGCACGGCGAGAACCGCGGTATCGAAAACGAGGCCGCGGTCATAGTTGATCTGGCCAACCCCCGCGTTGCGTACGAACTGCGACCAGACATGGTGGCGCGGCATGTCGGAGATCCGCACGTGCACGATCTCGTTCGCCTCGATGAAATCGGCCAGACTCTTGCCCGCGTGTTGCGCGGCCACGTTGGGATGACAGAGGATGGTGGGCCGTTCGGGCCACAACAGGTCGGTGACGAGATCCGTCACCGTGGGCCTGGAGTAAACGACCGCAACATCGACATCGCCCAGCGGCGGCCCTACTCCGTAAGGGCTGATGAGATCGATATCGACTTCGGTGCAGGTGCTGCGGAAATCGCGCAGGATGGGCACTGCCAGTTGGACTGCGAAACTCGGCGGCATCTGCACGCGCAGGGTTCGCAGTGATGGCGCACCCTCGTTGCGGATATCATCCAGTGCATATTCGAGCCGGTCGAACGATTTGACGACCGCCGGCAGGAGATGTTGGCCTGCCTTCGTCAAGGCGAGCGCATGTGGCTTGCGATCGAACAACTGCACACCCGTCAGGCGCTCGAGCGCAATGACGTGGCGGGATAGCGCGCTCTGCGAAATGAGCAGCGCGTTCGCCGCAGCGGTGAAGCTTCCATGCTTCGCGACGCCTTCGAAGGCGCGCAAGGCATTCAACGGGAGCCAGCGTCTGTCGATCGTCTTCTTCACCATGAAGCGCTCCTGATCCGCGTGCCCCCCTCTTTCCCCCGGAAAGGTCACGCTGCTGTGGTCGATTGTAGCCTCGCCTCGCCGCAGGCTCGATTCCAATGCCTTTTTTCGATGTGGGTAGCCAATTTCTCGGCTTTGCCTGAAGGTGGCCGCAACGGTGAAATGTGGCCACGTCGCCCGTACCCCCTCCCCCAATGACTACCATTACACTCGACCAGGTTCCAAGGATCGTTCAAGGCGTTGGCGCGCTCGGCACGGTCGGGAGCGTGCTCAAGGAGCTAGCGCCCACCGGCACGCCGGTCCTGGTGGTCGCCGATCCGGCCCTGAGCGGCAGCGGCATGATCGATACGGCCCATGTGGCCCTGCGGGAGGCCGGTTTCGGCGTCATCCTGTTCGACGACGTCAAGAGCGACCCGACCATGGCCCAGGTGGACGCGGCCGCCGATCTGGCGCGGCGCGAGAAGGCCACCGCGGTCGTTTCGATCGGCGGTGGGTCGGCGCTGGATGTGGGAAAGACGGTTGCCGCCGTCTGCGGTGCCGCAGCCAGCGCCAGTCATTACGGCCTGTGCGCCAACCCTTTTCCCACGTCGACCGTCGCGAACATTTGTGTGCCGACCACTTCCGGCACCGGGTCCGAAACGACCCGGACCGCGGTCCTGGCGGACCCTCAGCACGCGAAAATCTGGCTCTGGGGGGCGCAGATCAAAGCCGACGTCGTGATCCTGGATCCCGTACTGACCACGGGTTTGCCCGCTCACCTGACTGCCGCAACCGGCGTCGACGCCCTCGTTCACGCTATCGAAGCCGCGACCAACGCCAACGCAAATCCCTACAACAACCTGTATGCGCACGAGGCAATCCGCCTGGTCATAAAGCACCTGCGGCGCGCTGTCGAGAAGCCCACTGACATCGAGGCGCGCGCCGCAGTGCAATGGGCCGCCACCCTGGCCGGCATCGCCATCGACAATTGTGGTACTGCAATTGCACACAACATCGGGCATGCGCTGGCGTCGTTGCGCCCCATTCATCACGGGCGGGTAGTCGGCCTGGCGTTGCGTGCAACACTCCCCTGGAATATTGCGAACGACGATGGTTGCTATGCCGCTGTCGCTGCGGCGATGGGCGAGTCTGCGAACGCGACGCGACTTCCTGGCGCGGTCGATCGTTTGATCCGTGACGTCGGCATCAAGATCTCGCTTGCGGGTGAAGGCCACGACGGGATTACGGCCGAGCAACTCGCGGCACAAATGGCGCGACCGGAAAATTCGGCCATGCGCCGCTCGAATCGCCGCCCGGTGCTGGACTCGGATCTGCTCCACTTCGCCAACCTGATGTTGACTGAGAGTTAACGATGTCCACGCCTGCCGCCGCACGCACCCGTAAGGACTGGGAGACACTGGCTACCGACACCCGGCCCGAGGGACGGGCGTTCATCGACGGAAAGCTCGTCGGCGCTCGCGATGGCAAGGTCTTCGAGGACGTGAGTCCGATCAATGGCAAGGTAGTTGCCGAAGTGGCGCGCTGCAGCTCGGCAGACATCGATGCTGCCGTCGCGTCCGGCCGGGCTGCGTTCGATGCGGGTACCTGGCGGCGTACGGATCCCGGCACCCGCAAACGCGTGTTGTTGCGGTTCGCGCAGTTGATTCGGGAGGACAGCGACCGGCTGGCGATCCTGGAAACACTGGATGTCGGTAAACCCATTCTCAACTCCGTGAATGTCGACGTGACATTCGCGGCGGACTGCATCGCGTACTACGCCGAATTCGCCGACAAGCTTTACGATGAAGTGGCACCCACCGCACCCCATGAGCTTGCGCTCATCCGGCGTGAGCCACTCGGTGTCGTAGCTGCAGTTGTGCCGTGGAACTATCCACTCATCATCAGTGCCTGGAAGCTCGGACCTGCTTTGCTGGCGGGCAATTCCGTGGTGCTCAAACCCGCGGAGCAGTCTCCGCTGACAGCCATCCGACTGGGTGAGCTCGCCCTCGAAGCCGGGCTGCCGCCAGGCGTTCTGAACATCGTGCCGGGCTTCGGTGAGGAAGCCGGCAAGCCCCTGGCGCTGCATCCCGACGTGGACATGGTGAGCTTTACGGGCTCGACCGAAGTCGGCAAGTTGATGCTGCGCTATGCCGGCGAATCCAACATGAAGCGGGTCGCGCTGGAGTGCGGCGGCAAGAGTCCGCACGTGGTCATGAAGGACGCCGACATCGAGGCAGCGGCCTCGGGCATCGCCTGGGGGATTTACTACAACGCCGGCGAAACCTGCCATGCGGGATCGCGCGTGATCGTGCACCAAAGCGTCAAGGATGCGCTCATCGAAGCCGTTGGCCGCGTCGCGGCCACCATCCCCCTGGGGCACCCTTTCGAGCCGGCGACCCAGATGGGCGCTCTCATCGACCAGGGGCACATGCAACGTGTGTTAGGCTACATCGACAGTGGCATCTCTCAGGGGGCACGCGTTGCCCTGGGCGGGAAGCGCGCTTTCGAGGAATACGGCGGCTACTACGTCGAGGCAACGGTCCTCGACAACGTCCGCGCCGACATGCGGGTCGCGCGGGAGGAGATCTTTGGACCGGTGCTCACCATGACGAGCTTCGCGGACCAAGCCGAAGCCATTCGCCTCGCGAATGACACGATCTACGGCCTCGCTGCTGCTGTGTGGACGTCGGACATGAATGTGGCACACCGCCTGTCCGGGGCCCTGAAGGCCGGCACCGTGTGGGTCAACACCTTCGATCGCTCGTCGCTGGCGACGCCGTTCGGCGGTTTCAAGCAATCGGGATTCGGGCGCGACCGCTCCTATCACGCGATCGACAAGTACGCCGACCTCAAGACGATCTGGACCGCCTACAAATGAGCGGCGCGGCGGCCCATCGTATTGCCTCGATCGCCGTCACCCATCACCGGCTGAGCTTCGCTCCGCCGTTTCACGCGAGTTGGGATACCAAGCCGCGCGTCTCCTTCGACGCCACCCTGGTGCGGGTCACGACCGATACCGGCCTGGTTGGAGTGGGTTCCGGCGACCGGATGCTCGGCTTCGACGGTCACGAGAGCCTGTTTGTCGGGCAAGATCCGCTCGCCATCGAGCGGCACTTCCGCGTTCTGTCGAACATCGACTTCCACTATGGGCGCTGCTGGCCGCTCGACCTGGCGTTGTGGGACCTGGCAGGCAAGATCACCGGGCAGCCGTGTTGGAAGCTGTTGGGTGGGCTCGCCAATCGAGTGCGGGCTTATGCCTCATCCGGAACCTTGCGGGACCCGGGCGCCATGGCCGAGGCCGCCGAGCGTTACCTGTCACAAGGCTTCCGGGCGCTCAAAATACGGTTTCACAGGGGCGATTGGCGCGATGACATCGAGGCGTTGGCGGCAGTCAGGGCCCGGGTGGGCAAGCGCCTGGAGTTGATGGTTGATTGCAACCAAGGGTGGCGAATGCCGTGGGATACGCAGCCCCCCTGGACGCTCAAGGACGCGATGGTGGTCGCGCGGGAGCTGGAGAGCCTCGATGTGTATTGGATGGAGGAGCCTCTCTATCGCGGCGACCGCGCTGGAATGAAGGCTCTACGTCAGGCGACGGACATTCGCATCGCTGCGGGGGAAATGACGCGTCAGCTTCACGAGTTGCGCGATCTCATTACGGACGGTTGTGTGGATGTTTTGCAGCCGGATGTTGCCCTTGTAGGGGGCATCACGGGTCTGCGGCGAATTGCGACGCTGGCTCAGGAGCACAATCTCGCGTTCACGCCGCATACCTGGACGAATGGGATGGGGGTTGCAGCCAATGCGCACCTCGTTGCCGGTTTTGTCGACGCGCCTTTCCTGGAGTTTCCCTACGACCCGCCCGAGTGGGGGTTGGAGCGGCGCGACTACATGATGGCGCAGCCGCTGCAGGTCGATGCGGAGGGCTGGCTGAACTTGAGCGACGCACCCGGGATGGGATATACGCTCAACGAGGACATGCTGGCCGCGACGCGCGTCGCTAACGGTTAGCCCGCCACTCCTGCGCCATCAAACTGGCGCGCGCCTGGGCTGGGGCCGCCTGTCATGGCTTGAGGAATCGCGCCAACGCAAGCGCGGCGCCCCACACCGACAGTATCGTTCCCAGTCCCGTCACGACCATCCACAATTTGGCACGTTCGATGGCGGTCCTAAGCGACTCAATGGAGGTCCTGACTGACCCGAACTCTTTGGCCACCTCGCTCTTGAACGACCCGAACTCTTTGGCCACCTCGCTCTTGAACGACCCGGACTCTTTGCTCACCTCGCTCTTGAACAACCCGAACTCTTTGCTCACCTCGCTCCTGAACAACCCGAACTCTTTGCTCACCTCGCTCCTGAACGAGCCCAGCTCTCGGGCGAATTCCGCGCGGATTGCACCGAATTCCTGCGCCACTTCGATCTTGAATGTCTCAAAGGCCCTCCGGAGCCACTCCAGCGTCCCCTTGATGTCGGTTATGTCGGATTGCAGGTGGTGTACGCCGGCTTCCAACTTTGCGATGCGATCGGCTTCGGACATGGCTTTCTCCCGGACGATGACAGCGTTCATTCTGTGCTCTCTCCTTGCTTGCATCGACTCACTTCGCTTGTGAGTCTCAGAATAGGCCCCCGAGTTGATGCCGTACAGATGTTATATCGCATCAGAACGTGCAATTTCTCGCAGAGGGTTGCTGAGCTCCGTGAATTACTAGCGTGGGATTCACCACGCTGCTTAAGCACGCCGGTGCGCGCGGCGAGATGCGAATGTTCGCCCCCTGCGCCATCACACTGGCGCGCGCGCCTGGGCTCTGCGACATTAGCGCCCCTCGCGCGGAACCCGCGCACCGCTTTTGGATCCGTTCATGCCACGATTGAAGCCTCTTCCGCTTTTCCCCCTCATGGTGCTGCTCGGTACGGCCGCAGCCCACGCCGACACCGTCGTCGTGACCGCCGACCGCATGCTGGACGTTACGACCGGCCGCATCGTGGAGCATCCTCAGATCACCATTACCGACGGGCGGATCAGCGCGATCGGCTCCCAAGGCGCCTCGGCCCCCTCCGACGCGCGTCACATCGACCTTCCCGGCCTGACACTCCTGCCGGGCCTGATCGACATGCACGTACACCTCACGTCGGATCCGAAATTCAGCGGCTACCGCCAGTACGAGTTCACGGACAACTTCTGGACCGTCGTCGGAGTCGCTAACGCCAAACGCACTGTCGAAGCAGGCTTCACCACGGTCCGCAACGTCGGCTCGGCAAACTTCGATGACGTCGCCCTGAAACAAGGTATCGAGCACGGCTACATTCCGGGCCCGCGGATCGTCCCGGCGACCTATGCCATCGGTGCTACCGGCGGCCATTGCGACACGACCGAATTTCCGCCTTCCATCACCAGCCACGACCCCGCCGTTGCCGACGGCCCGGAGGCGATTCGTCACATCGTCCGCAAGCTGCGCAAGTACGGCGCCGAGGTGATCAAGTTCTGCGGGACCGGTGGCGTACTGTCCAAAACCGATTCGGTCGGAGCCCAGCAACTCGACCTGGAGGAAATGACGGCGTTGGTGAAAGAAGCCCACATGCTCGGCTTGAAGGTCGCCGTCCACGCCCACGGCACCAACGGCATCAAGGACGCCATCCGGGCCGGTGTGGATACGATCGAGCACGCGAGCCTGGCCGATGACGAGGCCATCACGCTCGCCAAGCAACGCGGCACTTACTTCGACATGGACGTATACAACGATGACTACATTCTCGCCGAGGGCGAGAAGAACGGTGTCTTCAAGGAATCCCTCGAAAAAGAACGCATGATCGGGCGTAAGCAGCGCGAGACCTTCCGTGCTGCCACCAAGGCCGGCGTCAAAATGCTGTTCGGAACCGATGCGGGCGTTTATCCCCACGGGACCAACGCGAAGCAGTTCGTCACGATGGTCACCTGGGGAATGACACCCCTGCAGGCTATCCAGGCAGCCACCGTCAGCGCGGGCGAGGCCCTGGGGAGAGCGGCGGACGTGGGAACGATCGCAGTGGGCCGCTACGGCGACCTGATCGGTGTGACGGGCGATCCGCTCAAGGACGTGAGCGTGCTGCAGTCCGTCGCGGTCGTCATCAAGGGCGGAGAGTTGGTGAAACAGACCCGTTGAGTTGTGCTGTGGGCTACGGCACAGCTATGCCTGTGCCGTAGCCGCACGAGCATTCAACCTGTCAGAGAGTGATCTCGCTGATCTGCACGATGGGTTGGGAGTTCGTGTAGTTGGGTATGTCGCCGAGGATCTCGCCGGCATGCGGCCCGAAACCGCTGAAAAACGCATCCACGGAATCGAACAACAAGTGACCGGCCGCAATGTAGGTCGGCGGCGAGCCGGGAGTTCCGCCGCCAACACCTTTCTCGGCGGCGATGCCCTTACAGGACGTCACCAACCTCTTCACCATCGGCATGTGCTTGGAGGTGTAGTACGCCATGTCGAACTTGGCGCCTGCCGAGTTGGGATAGAGTACGCTGACTTTGATCATTGGCTTGATTCTCCGGCGGTTGTTGGGTGCGAGCGGATAGTTTGCCCGGGGGGCGCGGAAATGTGGATAACCGGAACAGTTATCCCCCACTTTCCACCGGGTTATCCACCGCGATGTAACGAAATTACAGGCCCCTGGTCGAAACCAGCAGGAATTACACGTTAAACGGAGAGTCCGAGTTCAGCCGCCACGCGCGCGAGCTGTACGCCGTTGCGGGCTCCCAGCTTCTCGCGGATCGCCGATTGGTGATTGGCGACCGTCTTTTCCGACAGACCGAGCTTCTCGCCGATGTGCTTGACGGTCTCGCCTTGGGCGAGCAGCCGCAACACCTCGAACTCCCGGGCCGTCAGCGTATTGACCGCCGCCTTCGCCTCCGTAGAAGTGTGCTGGGCGATGAGTTTCTGCACGTCTGGACTAAGGTAGCGCTCGCCGCGCGCCACGGCCGAAATCGCATCCACCAGCACCTCGGGAGCGCTGGCTTTGCTGACGTAGCCTCGGGCTCCCGCCTCGAGGGCGCGCGACGGGAAGATGGCGTCGTCGTACATGCTGAACATGAGGACGCACTGCTGGGGCCGGCGGGCCAGGATCCGGCGCATGGCCTCGATCCCGCTCACGCCGGGCAGCGCAATATCCATGACGATCACCTGGGGCTCGAGAGTCGCGGCGCGCTCGTAGGCTTCGACCGAATTCGACGCCTCGCCGATCACCTGGATGGCGGCATCCCGCTCCAGCAGCCGACGGTAGCCCTCACGCACGACAGCGTGGTCGTCCACGAGCAGTACGGTTATCAGGGCAGACATTATTGCGGGGGCTCCCGATCGAGGGGGACAGGGATCCGCGCCTTCAGCTCGAACCCCCTGCCGGGTGCACTGATGATTTCCAGGCGACCGTCCAGGGCCGCCAGCCGCTCGCGCATCCCGATCAGTCCCAGGCCGCGCGTGTGCGCGCTCGGATCCGTACCGGTGCCGTTGTCGGCAATGGTAATACTGATGCAGTCAGCGCCGCCGGAGCGATCCCGGTCCAGTTTCAAGGTGGCCTGGCCGGCCGCCGCGTGCTTGGCGATGTTGTTCAACGCCTCCTGCACGACGCGGTACACGGTGAGGGTCACCACCTCGCCGAGATCATCCAGCTCCCCGGTCAGCGTCAGATCCAACTTCGCTCCCGGCAGGCGCTGCCGCCAGGTGTCGACACAGTGCTCGAGCGCCGCCTCCAGCCCCAGGTCATCGAGACCTACAGGCCGCAACTGCCGGATCAAGGCCGTCAGTGCGATGTGGATGTGATTGCAATTCACCACGATCGCCTCGGCGCGCTCGCGTAACACAGCGGCGCCGGCCAGGTGCCCATCGCGGATGCCGACGGCATCCAACTTGATGACATTCAGGTATTGTCCGAGCTCGTCATGGAGCTCGCGCGCCAGGCTCTTGCGCTCGGCCTCCTGCAACCGCACGTACTGTTGTGACAGGCGGCGGTTGTCGTTCAGTGCGGCCTCGAGCTGCGCCTCAGCGAGCTCACGGCGCTGCAACTCGCGTCCCGCCTCGAGATAACGGCGCGCCGCAAACCAGGCGAGGCCAATGGCCAGCACCACCAGCACGGCGGGCAGCTCATCGAGTTGGAACCGCTCCCAGGGTGCCGTCCAACGCCGCAACAGCTCGCTGACGTCGAACTGCACGCAGATCACGGCCATGATCGCCGTAGCGAGCGCTACGACGAGAGTGTCCTGCCAGACGACTGTCTCCGGTGCACGCATCCGCGGAAAATCTGCCTCGCGTCACGGCGCCCGAGAATTTTTCCCGGACATCGGCGTGCGCAAGGTCATTCTATTACGATTTCCGCAGCCGGACCTGCAACTCGCGCAACCGGTAGTCGATGACCAGGACGTCCACGGTCCCCAGCACATCCATGCCCAGGACGAGCGTGGGCTCGTTCATGAGCTTCCACCGGTCGAAAATGTACATGTCGCCATAGGTGACGTAGACGCCGTTGAATCGCAGGGCACCGACCTCGATCTGCGGCGCGCGCATCATGTCACCGTGTGCCACATCCAACGTAACACCTTCGATCTCTTCCTTGGTCACATCCCGCATGCCGCGCCGCGCCAGGGCGGTTCGCAGCGCGGTGTTGCCGATACTGACCTGGGCCCCGGTGTCGACAATGGCCTTGGTCCGGATGCCGCCAACGCGCACCTCGAGAGCCAACAGGTGATCGCGCAACTGGCGCAGGGGTAACGTCTCGAAGCCTCTTCTGTCGAGCTGTCCCCGCGAGCGCATGATCGACACCCGGTCATGGCCGAAGTCGATCAGGATCCGCTTGTCGCTCAGGCCTTCGGTGCCGAGCACACCCTGGGCGCCCCCAAACACGTCGGCCACGACCGGCAGGGACGTCGAGTCCATGAACAGGTCGCCCACCTGCATGCTGTCGACGGGGACCGAGGGAACCAGGGCCGAGCCGGTGACGCCCGTTACGCGCACGCTCGCCAACTGGGCAACCGGGATCCCGAGGTTGTTGACGACCTGTTGGATGACGGCGGAGCGGGTGGCACCCGTATCGAGCACGAGGCGATAAGGGCCACGGCCGTTGATCACGACGGGTGCCCAGACGCGCCCGATACGATCGCGCAACGTCGGAGCGGCATAGCGGGGCTCGGGCGCTTCAACGACGATCTGGGAGAGCTCGTCCTCGGGCGGCTCGGCGCCCGGGGTCGGGATCACCACGAGGGGATCAGGGATAGCCGCGGTGGGACTCGGGGGTTTGACGAGCGACCCGATACTCGCCGCGGAAGGCGCGCTCGTCCCTGGCGCAGTCTGGGACTCAGCGGCCGCCGCCGCCATGGACCAAATCAACAGCGAAGCGCTGACCGCCAACCAGGTCAGTGCCAGAACAATCCGCCGCGCTCGGCCGACCGCGCTAATCGCACTCCCCCTCGACGCTTCCATACGCCAGTTCCGCGCTCCTGCAGCACTAAACTACACCCATTTCGGCTTGGGGGGATAACGTATTTTCGACACAGTGTGACCGGAGCGAAGCGGAGGAAATCCCCAGAAGCGCCCGGCGGGCAGCGACTCGGGAGACCGGAGCACAGCCGAGGAAATCCCCGGAGAGCGCCAGCGGCGCGACTCGAGAGACCTGTGCAGGCGACGAATGGCGTTCTGTAAACAGGTGCGTTCCCGGCAACAGCCCTTACGACTGCAACAGCACCGCCGCATCCGCGCTCCAGCTCACGTAAACCTGGTCGCTCCAGTCGATGGACCACTCGGACGTCCGCCGCTCGTTCTGAGCGAACACCGTGACCAGTTTTCCCGTGGTCGTTTTGACCTGGTAGGTGCATCGGTTGCCCAGGTAACCGAGCTGGTACACCTCGCCACGCAACTGGTTGCAGCGTCCGCTGGCGGTGGGCTGCTTGCTCAGGCGGATCTTTTCGGGGCGTAACGCGATCCAGACCTGTTGGCCCGGAGTGAAGCGTCCGACATCGTCAACGAGCAGGTCGCAGCCGGTCTCGCGGCAGGCCACCGTCGTCAGGCCCGGCTCGCAGGTCACGACCGTGCCTTCGAAGAGGTTGGTCGTGCCGACGAAGTCGGCGACAAAACGGCTCTGCGGAAATTCATAGATCTCCGCCGGCGTACCCACCTGGACCACCTTGCCGCGATCCATGACCGCGATCCGCGAGGCCAGCGCCATGGCCTCGTCCTGGTCGTGTGTGACCACGATGAAAGTGATCCCCACCCGGTCCTGCAACTCCATGAGCTCGAACTGGGTCTTTTCGCGCAGCTTCTTGTCCAGCGCCGACAAGGGCTCATCCAACAGGAGCACCTTGGGGCGGCGGATGAGCGCGCGCGCCAACGCGACACGCTGGCGCTGGCCGCCCGACAGTTGGTGTGGCTTGCGCTGCGAGAGGGGCGCGAGTTGGACCATGTCCAGGGCTTCCTGAACGCGCTGCCGGCGGGTCGCCTCGTCCAGCGGCAGCCGCTTGATGCCATAGCCGACATTGCGCTCCACCGTCATGTGCGGAAAGAGCGCATAGGACTGGAACATCATGTTGACGGGACGCTCGTGGGGCGGCACGTCGCTCATCTCGACCCCGTCAATGGAGATCGAGCCGCTGCTCTGGCGCGCAAAGCCGGCGAGCATGCGCAACAGCGTGGTCTTCCCACATCCCGAGGCGCCGACGAGCGCAAAAATCTCGCCCTTGTAGACCTGCAGACTGACGTTGTCGACGGCGGTGAAGGCGCCGTAGGTCTTGCCTACCCCGTCAATGACGATCTGGGGTTTCGCGGTCGGGTCGAGCCAGGGACGATCGGCAACAGGCTTGAGCTGGGTTGCGATCATCGCACGCGGCCCTCAATACTGGCCTGGAGGCAGCGCCCGGCGTCGCTCCGGTGCAAAAAACGGGCGCTCGACGATCCGCGCCCGTGCCATACGGCGCTCCCACACCAGCTCGCGATTCAAGTAGATTTCCGCCCAGACATTCAACCCGGTCGTGATGTGCGGTGCGTCCATCATGGCCAGCGCAATATTACGCTTCGTCGTCGGCGACCAGGTCGCGGAAGTGACACTACCGACCTGGCGTTTGCCGGACCGGTCGGCGTACAGCAGCGCGTTGAGCGCCGGCTTGGTGCCTTCGATGTCGAGTCCCACCAGCAGCCGCCGCGGACCCCGACTCTTTTCCGCCAGCAACGCCCGCCGTCCGGTGAAGTGCCCTTTCTCGAAGTCGACCAACCACGCCAACCCGAGCTCGAGCGGCGAGCGCCCGGTACCCACCCGGAGGGTCTGCCCGGCGGATACGAAATCAACATTCGGCAGCAGGAATCCGGCCTCGATCCGCGCGATATTCAAGGCTCGTGAGCCGATGGGCCGGAGCGCGCGCTCGCGCCCCACTTCCATCAGGCCATCCCAGACGCGCTCCGCATCCCCGGGCCGCATCCAGATTTCGTAACCGAGGTCTCCCGTAAAACCCGTCCGCGACACCATGAGGGGCGCCTCGACACCCCACGCCGGCAGGTGGGAATAGCCCAGGTCGAATGGCTTGAGATAATCCATCCCCTCGAGCCCCAGAGCCTTCAGAAGCGCGCAGGACGTCGGACCCTGGACCGACAGCGCCGCGATGTCCTCGGTCACCTCCGAGACAGCCACCTCGAATCCGACGGCCGAATCGAGCAACCAGGTGAGTTGGCGCTCCCCGGTACACAGGCGGTACTCCGTCTCGCCCAGGCGAAACACGGTGCCGTCGTCGATGATTTGGCCCCTGTCGTCGCACCAGACGCAGTAGGCGACGCGACCCGGCCGGAGTTTGGCGATGTCTCGCGTGACCAGGCGGTTGAGAAACCGTGTGGCGTCACGACCAGCGATCCGGTACTTCACCATCGGCGTCAGGTCGTACACCGAGGTCGAATTACGGATCGCGAAGTATTCCTGCTCGACCGTCGTAAAGACATCGACGGTGGTGTAGCCGGCCCAGGGAATAAAGCTGTCCACCTGGCACAGCGCCCGTGCCCGATCGTGGAAGGGCGTCTTCAGCAGAGGCTGGCGATAGTGCGGCGCGGCTTCGGTCAGCATGTCAGGCTGCTCTGCGCCCCCTGGCGGCTGCGCCCCGGAGTACCTGCCGCGCGGCGTTGCGCCCCGCGACACCCATGACCCCTCCGCCCGGATGCGTGCCCGCGCCGCAGAGGTATAAACCTTCGAGCGGCGTGCCGTACTGCGCGGCGCCCGGAACCGGCCGGACCATCAGGAACTGGTCCAGTGCCAGCTCGGCGTGATGCCAATGCCCGCCGGTCATCCGGAACTCGCGCTCGAGGTCCTCCGGTGTCAACAGCTCGGCCGCCACGACGGATTCGCTCAAACCGGGCGCATAGTTGTCGAGTGTGTCGATGAGCAACCCCGTGAGGCGTGCCCTCTCCTGCTCCCAACTCCCGGTCGCGAGCTGGTAAGGCACGTATTGCACCACTGCCGAGAGTACATGGTTTCCCGCGGGCGCCAAACTCGAATCCGCGCTACTGGGGAGGGTGATTTCAAAGATGGGGGCCGGGGAGAACTCACCGTACTTCGAATGATTGAAGGCGCGCTCGATGTATTCCAACGAGGGCGCCAACAGCAGTCTGCCGCGCAGCGCTGCTTCGTCCAGCCCCCTGAACACCGGCAAGTCGTCCAACGCGATGTGCAGTTTTGCCGCCAGTCCACGGGAGCGCACATGCGTCACGCGGCGAACGAACCCGGCGTCCAGGTATTCCGCCCCCAACAGGCGCAGGAATGTCGTCTTGGGGTCCGCGTTGGAAATCACAGCGCCGGCCGACACAGACTCGCCGGACTCGAGTAGCACGCCGGCCGCACGATCGTCTCGCACCAGGATGCGCTCAACAGGCGCACTCGTGCGGATCACCACGCCTGCATGGATCGCCACTTTCGCCAATGCATCGGAGAGCCCTCCCAGGCCTCCGGAGGGCAGCGCTAGTGTGCCGCCCGCGGCGCCGGCCGCGGCCATGCGATACAGGAGGGTAAAGACCGAGCCCGGCGAGCGCGGTCCGAAATTCGAGCCCAGAACCGCGTCGAACCCCAGCGCCCCTTTCAGCAGCGGCGTCTCGAAGTATTCATCCAGGAGGTCCTGCACGCACATACCACCGATGCGCAGCAGTTCTCTCATGTCCCGACGCCCGAGCGCCCGCAACCGCAGTCCAAGTCGCAGTAACGCCAGGCGGTCGTGCCAGGAATCAGTGCCGAGGCGTGGCGGAACGGCTTCAAACATCGGCTGCAGTGCCGCAGCGAAGCGCTGGAGGAGCGCCAGGTAGGTCGGATAAACCGCCGCATCAGATGACGAGCGTGCTGCCAACGCATCGAGATTCGCGAGGTCCAGAGAAAGCGGATAGCCATCTTCCGACAGTGCGCTCGTGGGCATGCGGTCCGCGACGATGTGGAGTCCGTGCGTCCCGAGACTCAACTCCCGGATCAGGGACTCGGGCATCAGGTGCAGGAGGTGGGCACAAGCCGACACTTTGAAGCCGGGCGAGAACTCCCGGGTCACGGCGCCGCCTCCGACCCGCTCCGCGGCTTCCAACACCAGCACCGACCGACCGCCGCGGGCCAGGTAGGTCGCGCAGACGAGACCGTTATGGCCACCGCCGATGACGATGCAGTCGTACTTCCGGCCGCTGGCGGCGACCACCGGTGCCGGGCGGCTCACTGGGCTCTGCCCAGGTCGCGCAGGATCGCGCCCGCGGCATTCGCACCGGGAGCGCCCATCACGCCGCCGCCGGGGTGAGTGCTCGAGCCGCACATGTACATGCCTCGCACCGGTGCCCGATATTGCGCGTAGCCCGGGATCGGCCGGTTGAACAGCAGTTGGTCGAACGTCAGCTCGCCCTGGAAGATGTTACCTTCGGTGAGCCCGACCTCGTTCTCGATGTCCCACGGCGTGCGAACTTCCGCGTGCAGAATGAGGTCTTTGAAATTCGGGCTGTGCGCGGCGATGGTATCGATCACGGTCTGGCCGAATGCCTGGCGCTTCGCCGCGTCCCACTCCCCGTCCGCCAGCTTATAAGGGCAGTACTGCACGAACACCGACATGTAGTGTTTGCCGTCAGGCGCCATGGTCGGATCGATCTGCGAGGGAATCAGCATGTCGATATAAGGAGCGCGGGACCAGCGACCTTCCTTCCAGTCATCGTAGGCCCGTTCCATCATCTCGATGGTGTCGGTCACGTGCATGTCGCCGCGCGTACTGGGCGAGCCCTGGGGAATCGCCGGAAACCGGGGCAAGCCATCGAGCGCGATGTTGAGCTTCCCGGAGGAGCCGCGGATCTTGAAGTTACGCACCTGCTCCACGAATTCGCGGGGCAGATCCTTGGCGTCCATCGTCTCGAGGAAAGTCCGGCGGACGTCGAGATTCGACACGACAATGTCCGAGTGAATCTCCTCGCCTCCTACCAACACGACGCCGCTCGCCCGTCCATTCCGCACGAGCACCTGGTCAACCGGTGCGCCGCTGCGAATCGTGCCACCGCTCGCTGCCAACGAAGCAGCGAGCGATTTCGTTACAGCGCCCATGCCACCGCGCGCAAAACCCCAGGCGCCGACCGCACCGTCAATGCTCCCCATGTAGTGATGAAGCAGCACATACGCGGTACCCGGAGATCGCGGACCGAGCGCCGTACCGATGATGGAGCTACCCGCGAGATGCGCTTTTACGATGTCACTCTCGAAGTATTCATCCAGGAAATCGGCGCAACTCATGGTCCAGAAGCGGAGCGTGTCGTACATCCGCTCCTCGCCGAGACGGTGGAAGTGCTTTCCGAGGTAGAGCAGCTCCCTGATGTCGCGCGGCTTGAAGGAAGTGGGATCGGGCGGTTCGCGCAATAGCAACGGCTTGATGAACCGGCACTGCCGCAACATGTCGCGCAAGTAGCGCTCGTATGCTTCGGCATCCCTCTTTGAATGACGCGCGATCTCGCGCCGCAGAGCATCGTGATTATCGTAGAGCGCGAGGTGCCCGCCGTTGCGCATCATCGTGCAACCGCCCTCGTAGGGGATGACCTGCAAGCCGAAGCGCGGCAGCTCGAGCCCGCGGATGATCTCGGTGCGTAACAAACTGCAGACGTACGAGCAGCTCGAGTAAGTGAAATTCTCGTAGAGCTGGCGGCTCACCGCCGCCCCGCCGATGTAGGCATTGCGCTCGAGGACGAGCACATCGAGCCCGGCGCGAGCGAGATAACACGCGGCGACGAGCCCGTTGTGACCGGCCCCCACCACGATCGCGTCATGACGTTTCCCGTTACTCGCGCCCATGTGTGTCAGGCGGGCATCTTACGCGCCGTCTTCACCGATTGCAGAGTGGTATCGATCGCAACCTCGAGCGCGGCCAGGGTGTCCTGCAGACAGGATTCATCGTGGGCAGCCGAGACAAACCACGGCTCACGCGAATCCGGCTCACACAGGATGCGCTCGTCGTGCAATACGCGGGCAGCCGCGTCATAGAACGTGTAGTCGCTGCTCTTCCAATCGCGGTACGTCCGCGGCGGGTCGTGGGCGAAATAGAGACCGCTCATCGAAGGATGGCCTACGAAGCTATGCGCAATACCCCTTGCCTTGAGAATCGCGCTCATGCCATTGCGGAGTCGCGTTCCGTACTGCGCGATGCGTTCCAACGCGTCAGTCTCGTCCAGGATCTGGAGTGTCCGGTCCGCGGCAGCCAGTGAAACGGGGTGCGCGGTGTAGGTACCGCCATGCGCGACACCGCGGCCGATCTTGCGCATGATCTCCTCACGTCCTGCCAGGATGGAAATGGGATACCCGTTGGCGACGGCCTTCGCGAAGGTACACAGATCGGCCTTCACGCCATACAACTCCTGGACGCCACCGCGGGCAACACGGAATCCTGTCTTGACCTCGTCGATGACGAGGAGGACTCCGTATTTGTCACACAAGGCGCGGGCAGCACGAACATAGGCCGGGTCAGCAGCGATTCCCAGGCAGTTGCCCATGATGGGCTCGATCAAGAGACAGGCGATGGAGCCCGCATACCGCTTCAGCACGTCCTCGAGTTGGTTTGCGTCATTCGCCTGGACGAAGTGCGCGAAATTGCGCGTGCTGAGTGGAACTCCTTCGCTATAAGGGTAAACCTCGGGTTCTCCAACCTGTTGCCATTTGTCCATGGGCGTGTACCACATGGCGGCATCGAACAAGCCGTGATAGCTGCCCTCGAGAATGACATAGTCATCCTTGCCGGTGTAGGCACGCGCCAGGCGCAACGCCGCCATCACTGCTTCGGTCCCGGAGTTTGAAAAGCGCACGAGCTCCGCCGCCGGCACCATCTTGGCGATGCGCTCGGCGACTTTGAGCTCGAGCTGCGTCGACAAAGCAAACACGCCACCGACTTTCATGCCTTGGCACGCCGCCTCATCCACGCGTGGATCCGCATAACCCAGAATCGCGGGGCCATATCCCATGCGGTAGTCGACGTAAATGTTCCCGTCCAGGTCGGTAACACGCGCGCCGCGCCCTTCCTTCACATAGACGGTACGGCCGTCACCCCAGAAGCGGAAGTTGGAGGCCACTCCCAGCGGCAAACGCGTCAGCGCCCGACGGAAATGCTCTTGGTTTCGGGTCATGGTTCGTGACATGGCCGCGCGCTCGCTCGAAGGGACTGATTGGCGACAGTAGCACCGGGCGGCGCTCCCGTCTATATGCTCATATAATTTTGTCTGGTACACTTGAATGGTCATATAAATCTGGAGTTCCCCAGATGAATGCCCTCGGTCACCACTGGGTCGAGCCGACCCCGCTGCCCCTGCCGCGCGCCCTCCCGGCCTGGACCTACAACCATCCCGAAATGACGCGGCTCGAATTCGAGCGGGTCCTCAAGCCGAGCTGGCAGCTCGTCTGCCACGTCAACTCCATCCCGCAGCCGGGGGACTACGTGGCGATGGAAATCGGGCCCAACAGCGTGGTTGCCGTGCGCACCTCGCAGGGGACAATCCGCGCTTTTCACAACGTGTGCCGGCATCGCGGCGCCCGCATCCTCGACGGAGCGGGTAACTGCCCTGGCGCGATTACGTGCCCCTATCACGGTTGGTCCTACAAGCTGTCGGGTGAGCTCATCGGAATGCCGGCACGCGAGACCTTCCCGGGCCTCGACCGCTCGCAATTCGCGCTCAAGCCCGTCACTTCGCAGGTGATGTTTGGTTTTGTGTTTGTGAGTCTCGCCGGCTCACCGCCGCCGCTGGAGCAGATCTGGGGGAGCTGCGCGCAGGAGTTCGCGCCGCATCGTTTCGAGGACATGGTGCCGTTGGGACCGTTGTACATCGAGCACTGGGATTGCGATTGGAAGATCGCCATGGACAATTATCTCGAGTCCTACCATGTGCCGATCGGACATCCGGGTCTCTACCGCATGTTCACTCCGGACTATGACGACCAACTCAACCTACCGACGGGTGTGGCACGCGGCATAAGTTGGTTCCGCGAGCGGCCGTCATCGCGCTGGAGCGAGCGGCTCTACCAGGAATGGGCCCCGAAGGTCACGGCGGACCTGCCCGAGGAGCACCGCCGCCGCTGGAGCTTCTACAGCATGCTGCCGAACCTGGGGATCGATGTTTTCCCGGACCAGATGGATTTCTTCCAGGTGTTGCCCCGCGGGCCCGGGAAGTGCGTCATTCGCGGCGGCTGCTTCGCGCTGCCCGATGACCGGCGCGAGATGAAGATCGTTCGCTACCTCGCCAACCGGATCAATCGGCAGGTGCAGCGGGAGGATGAGTTCCTGTGCCGCCGGGTGCAGGAAGGCCTGGCCTCGGGCAGTTATGAGCCAGGACCACTGTCACGGCTGGAAAACTGCATGTTGGAGTTTCACGACCTGCTGCGGGAGAAGATTCCGGAGGCGCGGTTCCAGAGCCCGCCAGGGAGCTTCATGTAGTCGGGCGCGCACCGAGGTGTGGCAACAGAACCGCAATCGAGCCGCGGAATTCCGCGAGCGCGGCGCTCACTGGGCCGTTTTCGACGCTGTCGGCGCCTGCGGTCGCCAGGCCGGTTTGGGTAGATTCGGCGAGCTCGACCTGTTGCGCGACCCACTTGTCGAGCACTTCGCTCGCGGCACCAGCGCCCGATCGCGCGGCTCCGCGCGACTGAGCATCGCCCGCGCCGGTCCGGGCTGCGCGCGCCCGGGCAGCGCCAGACCGCACCGCGCCGCGCGCGCCTTCGGCGCGCCCCGATTGCGCCCCTCCGCCACGACCTTCGCCAACCTGCCCACCCCGGCCGGGCGGCCCGCGCCCTGTGGCACCCTTCGGCGGCAGCGCGTAATCCAACCGCTGCAGCCGGCTGCGCCCCGGCGCGACGGGCAACACACGCAGCACCGCTGCACCGCCCTGCCAGACTTCGACGAGCTGATTCGGCGCCAGGAACCGGCCACGGCTCGGCGAGCCCTCCAGCCATTGCTCGACGAGCACCTTCCAATCGGCGGCGATGTCGAGCTCCTGCACGCCAGCAGGAGTGAGCGCGGCAAACTCATCCCAACCGGTCAACGCCGGGCCGCCGCCCTCGCGCGCCGCGCCTGCCGCCCGCACGAGGATCAAACCGCCCTTCAGCTTGATCTCCAGCGGTGTCAGGTCCCCGTCCGTGCCGCCGTCGAGGTGCTTGCCGTCAAAGCCATATTCCAAGCCGTGCGGCACGCAAGGTATCGCGTCAGTGAAATGCCCCGTGCGCGCGTTGACGAGTGCATGCGGCCGCCGCCGACACGCATTCCGAAAGGCGCGAAGGCCGCCCTTTGCGTCACGCACAACAAGCGCGCGCTCGCCGGCGAGGTCACCCGCCAGGAAGTCACCTGCCCCCGGGGCCTCCGCCTCGTGCCCGATCACCTGCCACGCCGACCGGAACAGCCGCTCTCGCTCGATCGCCAGCAGCGCCGCGTCGAAGTACGCCGACGACGGCAGATATCGCGCAAGGCCCGACGGCGCACGCCTGACCGAACCCACCGCGCTTGCGCGACCGCCGGTACCCGCGCCGGCCGCATCAATGCCGCCGGCCACACCGGCGCCGCTGGCCGCGGCGCCCGCCGCGCCAAACTGCCGCGGAAACACCGACCGCAAAAACGCCATACACTGCGCCCGCGCGGCCGCGCGATCGATGTCAGCTTCGCTCTGAAACGCGATCCCCTGCCACAACACCTCCAACGCCCCCATGAACCCGAGAGCGATACCCTCGGTATCGAGGTAAGCGTCGCCCGCCAAAGCAATGACGCGCGCGACAAGATCCCGCACCAGCGCCGCGAAGTCCTCATCCTTGCGCCCACAGATGTCGTAATACTCCTGCCGCGAGCTCGCCTCGCCCCAGAACGAGTACCACACCGACACCTTGCGCGGACTGGCGATCTCCGGGTCCAGGTAAAGGTCGACGAGCCGCTCCAGCGCCGCGACCGGAGTGTCCTCGAGCTGCGCGACCGGAACCATCACGCGCTCTTCGAACTCAGCGGCCAGGTAGGCCAGCGAAGCGACGAGCATGGCGTCCTTCGAATCGAAGTAGAACCTCACAATGCCGGGAGACAGGTCCGCCAGCGCAACGACCTTCTCAACCGTGGTGCGCGAGGGACCGTGCATGTGCAGCGCAGAGATGCACGCGTCGATGAGCCGCTGCCGCTGCCGGATCCGGGAGGCTCGCTCGGGAGCCGGTGTCGGAAGGTCTTTCGGGGTCTTGCGCGCGCTGGTCACCCAGCCAGTTTATCGCGCACAATACGCCGAAGCACCAGATCCATATCACCATGAAATCGCATGGGCGCCCCGGTCGCTGGTTGATCATCCTGCCGCCGCTGTTATTCCTCCTGGTGTTCTTTCTCGTCCCGTTCGGGTTCGCCCTGAAAATCAGTTTCGCCGAAGTCGCCGCGCGGGTCCCGCCGTTCACCGACATCCTGACGCGAGCGCCGGATCATGGCCTGCAGCTCACCCTGAGCCCTGCAAACTATCAGTACCTCTTCTCAGACGAGGTCTACGGTTACGCCTACCTGTACTCCCTGCGCACCGCATTCTTCTCCACCTTGATTTGCCTGGCGCTCGGCTATCCGATGGCTTACGCCATCGCGCGCGCCCCGAAATCGACCCAGAACATTCTGTTGCTGGTCATCATCCTGCCGTTCTGGACCTCCTTCCTGCTGCGCGTGTACGCACTCGAAGGCATCATCCGCGACAACGGCTTGCTCAACACGCTGCTGCTGCACCTCGGGCTCATCCACGAGCCGCTGAAAATCATGCGCACCAGCCTGGCCGTCTACCTGGGGATCATCTATTCGTACCTGCCATTCATGGTCCTGCCGCTGTTCGCGACCCTGGAGAAACTCGACCACACCCTGCTGGAAGCCGCCGCCGACCTGGGCAGCCCGCCATGGCGCACCTTCGTCGACATCACCCTGCCACTGTCCCTGCCCGGGGTCATCGCCGGCTCGATGTTGGTTTTCATTCCGGCAGTGGGCGAGTTCGTCATTCCCTCACTGCTGGGCGGTCCGGACACCCTCATGATCGGCCGCGTCCTGTGGGATGAGTTCTTCGGCAACCACGACTGGCCGGTGGCCTCCGCGGTGGCCATTGCCTTCCTGGTGCTACTCGCCGGGCCGATCGCGATCTACCAGTACTACAACGTGAAGCAGGCCGAGGGTTGAAAACAACGTGGAAAGGCGCCACTCACCGCTGCTGCTGACCATCCTGTGCCTCGGGATTGCCATCCTTTACCTCCCGATCGTCGTCCTGATCACCTATTCATTCAACGCGTCCCCGCTGGTGAATGTGTGGGGCGGCTTCTCGACCCAGTGGTACTCGCAACTCATTCACAACCGGCAGTTGTTGCAGGCGGCGCTGCTCTCCCTCGAGGTTGCCGTAACGGCGTCCTCGATCGCCGTGATACTGGGCACCCTGGCAGCGATCGCGCTCGTGCGTTTCGCCCGGTTCCGGGGCCGGCTACTGCTCATCGCAATGGTGAACGCACCATTGGTGATGCCGGAGATCATCACCGGCATCACCCAACTGCTGTTGTTTGTCTCGATGGTGCAGATGTTCTCCTGGCCGCACCGCGGGTTCACCACGATAGTCATTTCGCACGTGGCGTTTTGCACCGCTTACGCAACGGTGACGGTGCAATCGCGCCTGCAGAGTGCTGACCAGTCCCTGGAGGAAGCGGCCATGGACCTGGGTTCGGGTCCCGCGCGTGCGTTCATGGAGGTCACGCTACCGATCATCGCGCCGGCGCTGCTATCGAGCTGGCTGTTGAATTTCACCCTCTCGCTCGATGACCTGGTGATCTCGAGCTTCGTATCGGGCCCGGGCGCCAGCACCCTGCCGATGGTCATCTATTCGAAGGTGAAGCTCGGCGTGAGCCCGGACATCAACGCCCTCGCCAGCCTGATCATCTGTGCCGTGGGCGGCTGCGTCATCATCGCGGGGTACGTCATGCGCCGGGCAGAGCGCCAACGGGAGTTGGAAGCTTTTAACGCGAATCAGGCTTATACCGCGGATCATGCGCCTCCCGGCTGAAGATCCGGCGCACCACCGGCTCGAACATCTCGAGCGGCTTGGTCGGATAGTCCGGGTCGAACGACACCTGGTCCCAACGCGAGCAAAACGCCTCGCAGGCGCCGTACCAAGGATGACCCTTCAACCGATCCCGCGCGTTACGGTCGCCGCCCAAGTAATGCGCGTAGTAGTAAGACTGCACCAGACCGTGTTGCTCAACGATCCACGTCACTTCGGGTCGCACATACGGTCGCAAAATACCGGCCGCGATCTCCGCATGGTTATACGGCGCGAGCTCATCGCCGATGTCATGAATCAACGCTGCAACGACCAACTCGTCATCCGCGCCGTCCACGAAAGCGCGCGATGCTGTCTGCAATGAATGCCCCAGGCGACTGACCGGATAGCCCTCGAGCGAGTGATCGAGCTTGCGCAGCGCGACGAGTACGCGATCCGCGAGCCCAACCGCGTACCTGCGCTCCGACTCATCCAACAGCAGGTAGTCCTCGCGGGTGCCGTCTTCCATGCGCCGAAAGCTCACCATACGGGAGGTGCGCGGCCCCGTCCCTGCGCCTCGCCCTTCGGGCCGGCATTCGCCGTCCAAAATCGTTCCCGACGATTTTGTCATGCTACTTCTCCGGCCGCCAGCCGCCGCCGCAAGACCCTGTACAGGCTGCGCGGCCCGTCGATGTCGATATAACACCCCTGCAGGTGCCGCAGGCCTTCGGCCGGGTCGAACCCGGTGCGGCCATGCAACAGCCGCCGGTTATCCATGATCATCAACTCGCCGTTGTCGAGTCGGAAGCGGATCTCGAACTCGGGCGAGCGCAGCAGGTGATCGAACGCACGACGCGCCCGGTAGTAGCTCGAGAGCGCCTGCGGCGGACCCAACGGCACGAAGTCGAGCCGGGGACTGAAATGAACCGCCTGGATCTGTCCGCCCGCGCCCAGCTCGATCAGGGGAGCGCTGGCCACCATTTCGGTCACCGCGTCGCGGAACCGGAACCGGACCGGCGTGCTCGCCAGGAGTTTGAACGCTTCAGGGTCGCGGGCCCGCAAAGTCTCGGCGGCGGCGAAACCATCGACGAGCGTGGAGAGTCCCCCGGTCGTCTCGTTCGTGAGGCAATGCAGAAGCTGCACCCCCGGGACAGGGGTGCGATACGGATTGTCGGTGTGGGGATCCAACGGCAACGAGGTATACGCCAGATCGTTGGCGGTCGGCACCGAACGGACCTCGAAGATCGCGCCGAAGTTGGTCTCACGCGTGAAGCCGAACTGCGCGGCGACCTGCAGTATGGTGCGCGGCGCGGTCGGCACCCGCGACAGGAGCAGGAACCCGTATTCCAGAAAGTCGGTCACCCACCCTGCCAGCTCCGCATCACTCGGATGCGCGACCCACTCCGCCCGCGGCAGGCTCGTCAGCGTTCCGTTCCACAGGCGCACGGGCGGCACGTCATGCTCACCCGGCGCGAGCGCGGCCTCCGCCAGGATGTCGCTCGCCGCGAAGTCCGCCTCGTGACCGTCGCTGAAACGCACCCGGATGCGGCCGGGCTCCGGCTCCGAAACGCCGGTGACCGCCAGGTCCAGCTCCAGGTCGGACGGATCGCTCAGGCGCTGACCCGTCTGCAGGTCGACGGTCTTGGGATCCACGCAGCGCTCGCGCAACCACAGGGGGTGCAACGCAAAGCTGCGCCCGTCGCCAAAGTCGATTGTCAGTTCCGTCGCGGTGATTTGCAGGCGTGCCATAGTTTCACTTTGCGTTTCACTTTGCGGTTTTGATGCGCGTCCAGGTCCGCGTGCGGATCCGTTCCAGCGCCGGAGCGACTTCCGCCGACTCGTACAGTCGCGCCTCGATGGCAGGCGTCGGATAGACGGCCGGATCTTTGAGAATCAGGGGATCGACGAAAGCGTTGGCCGCCAGATTATCGTTGGCGTAATGGATGTCGTTCGTCACCGCGGCAATGACCCGCGGCTCGAGCATGAAGTTGAGGAACGCGTGCGCGTTCTCGGGATGCGGCGCGCCGGTTGGAATCAACAGCGCGTCGAAGGAGGCATTGGAGCCCTCCTTGGGGATGGTGAAGGCCAGGTTCAGGTCGATACCGGCGGCTTTAGCCCGGGCGCGCGAGGCCGCGTAATCGCCCGACCACGACATGGAGATGCAGAATTCCTTGCTGGCGAGCCCGTTCATGTATTCGGTGGAGTCGAAAGCACGCACGTAAGGCCGTACCGCGAGCAGGAGTTGCTCGGCGCGCTGGTAGTCTTCCTTACGCGTCGTGTTCGGGTCAATGTGCAGATAGTTGAGCGCGAGTTGCAGGACGTCCTCGGCCGAATCCAGAAACGTCACGCCGCAATCGGCGAAGCGCGCCACGATCCCGGGCTTGAAGAGCAGGTCGAGACTATCGACGGGAGCGTCCGGCATGCGCGCCTTGACCAGGTCGACGTTGTAGGCAAAGCCGTTGACGTGCCGCAGGTAGGGTACCCCGTGGCGGTTGCCGGGATCGGACTTCGCCTCGATGGCGAGGATGTGGGGATCGAGGTTCTTCCAGTTCGGCAGCCTGCCGTGGTCGAGCGGCTGGTAGATGCCCGCCTTGATCTGGCGGCTGAAGTAGTCGGTCGAGGTGGAGACGATGTCGTACCCCGAGTCCCCCGCCATCATCTTGGCTTCCAAGGTCTCGTCGGCGTCGTAGGTGTCGTAAACGACCTTGATGCCGGTGGCGCGCTCGAAGTCAGCGAGCGTGTTCTTGCCGATGTAGTCGGCCCAGTTGTAGACGTACAGCAGCTTCTCTTCGGGAGCCTTGCCGCCGGCCCCAGCGTGCATGCCCGAGCCGCAGGAGCCGCACAGAGCCGTGGTCGCGACCACGACCAGGAGACGCACTCGCGCCAACATCGTCAGGTATTATTGTCATGATAATAATTCCGGCGCAAGCGGTGAGGCGACGCAGGCGCGTGGGGCGGCGCAAGCGTCGGGGGCGCAGGCAACGGGGCGCGCGTCAGCCCGCCAGCGCCAACTCGAACAGACTCGTCCCAACGACATCCAGCACCTGGACGCCACCCAGCGTCGTCAGCACCCAGCGCCAGCGCACGATCCCCATCTTCCCCGAGCTCGACATGCGCGTCCCCAGCACTTCCACGCTGAGCTCCACCGCCTCCCCGGGGCGCAAGGGATTGGGCCACTTCACCTGCTCGAGGCCGGGCGAGCCGATGGATTCGGAATCGGCCAGGACGTGCTGTACCAATAATTGCATCGCAATGGAACAGGTGTGCCAGCCGCTGGCGATCAGCCCCTGCCAGCGGCTCGCCGCGGCACGTTGCGGATCGGTGTGAAACCATTGCGGATCGTAACGTGTGGCGAAATCGATGATTTCCTGCTCGGTAATGGCACATCGCCCGGCGGTGAGCACCATTCCGGGCCTGAGCTCGGCAAATTTCATGTTTGCAGCAAACGCATGGCGGTGGTGACTGTATCACCCTAAACTCCGGCAGCGACGGGCGCGTTTTTCCGGCGGAGATTTTATTTCGTGCAACCCACCCTGGTGGTTTTCGACCTCGACGGCACCCTCATCGACAGCGCCCCGGATATGCATCGCGCGGTGAACCTCATGCTCGCGGACCTGGGTTGCGCGCCACTTACACTTCCTGACATTCGGACTATGGTTGGCGACGGCGCCTCGGCCCTGATCGCGCGCGCCCTGGCCGCGCGCCAGTGCGTAAATGCCGACCCGGCAAAGGCGCTCGACGATTTCCTCGCGCACTACGAAGCCGATCCAACCAATGTAACGCGAACATTCGCAGGTGTTGCGGAAACGCTCGAGCGCCTGCGTTCCATCGGCCTGACGTTGGCCGTTTGCACGAACAAGCCCACGCGCCTGACGGAGATGATTCTCGAGCGGCTGGGCATTGACCGCTACTTCGCCCGTGTGGTGGCCGGCGACTCCATGCCGTTCCGCAAGCCCGACCCGCGGGCGCTCATGGAAGTGGTAGACGGTTTCGGCGCGGCCAAGGAAGCCACACTCATGGTGGGCGACAGCGAGGTGGACGCGGCAACGGCGCACGCGGCGAGCGTGCCCTTCGCGCTCATGACCTACGGCTACCATCGCGGCCCCATCGAAGACATCTCGAGCGTCGCGACGCTCGACCACTTCGGCGAGTTGGCCACGCTCCTACATGCTTGACCGGCTCAGCGCCGGTCTTCGAGCGTTCCGCGCACCCGGTCCGAATGCCGCGGCAGCCGTGACGGCTCGAGCTGTTTGAGCCATCCCAGGAGCGTCGACGCCAACGCGATACGGTGGTCCGAGTAACTGTGATCGGTCGTCATCTGAACTTCCGTCACCTGTGCGCCCGGATTCTTGCGTGTCGCCGCGGCAACCGCGACGTCGTCCGCATGCAGGAAGTCGTCAGATTCCACGACCAGCACGGGACGTGACTTCCACAAACCGGAATGGCTCACCAGGTCCCAGGCGACCGCGTTCTTCTTCGCCTCATCGAGCAACATCTCAGCTGTCGTGCCGGTCAGGGGTCCGACATCACCGCGAAATTCCTCCAGCTGCGCTTGGTCGAGCTGGGCCGACGGGTTGGTGGCAAACACGCCGGGATTCCAGCCGGAGATCATCGCGACACCCAACACCGCCTCATCGCGCATCGCGCCGATTCCGGCCACGAAGCCTCCCATGCTGTGACCGATCAACGCGAGCCGCCGCGAGTCGATCCCGAGCCTGGAGGCGTTCTCGGGCACACGCAGATAGTCGAGCACGACGTGGACGTCCTCCACGCAGTTGGCGAACGAAAACGTTCCGCCGCTCGCCCAGGAGCCACGATAGTGGAAAATCAACACATTCCAGCCGGCACGGCGGATGGTTTGCGCAAGGTCACCGTTCTGCTCGAACCCCGGCAGGCCGTGCAATAGCACTGCGGTCGGATGCGGGTCGCTCCCGGAAGCCCGGTAGAACACGCCAAAAACAGTTACATCGTGACTGGGGATGGCGAGCTGGTACATCGTGGCCGGATGAGCCGCGTCGCGTGCCGGGTCGGTGGTAATCGCAGCATCGACCACGGGAGGCGGCGGCGCCGCAAACGCCGCCTGCGTTGCGACGGCAACGGCGAGGGATGCGACCGAAACGAACGAAGCACTGTTCATCCCGAACCTCGCGCTGGACAAGGTCTAAAGTTGCCCGAAATATACCAGCGTCCGATAGGGAAAGATGACTTTGCCGTTGCGGTTGTGGCGGTCGAACAGGTCGCGCAGCCCGGCAATCATGGGCTCGTGCTCAGGATGGCCCGCCTCCGGCGCATAGGAGGAGGACATGAGGCGCCCTTCCAGCCCGGCGTAATCGAAGGTCTGCCGGTTGGCAAACACCGCACTCGCGGGTGTGCGGCCAAAGAACTCGCGGATTTTGCCTTCGTCCGCCCGCATGTTCGTCACACGGTCGTATTCGGCGGCATGGCGCCGCAAGAGGGCATCGTATTCGTCCAGGAAGGCGCCGCCGTCAACGGGCCGCTCGTTCCAGATGAGTGCAACCCAGCCGCGCGGCTTGAGAATGCGGGACAGCTCGCGGCGCGACTTCAGCACATCGAACCAGTGAAACGCCTGGCTCGCGGTGATGAGGTCAACACTCGCGTCCGGCAACGCAGTCTGCTCGGCAGTGCCGTTGACGCTACGAAAACGTCCATAGTCGCTCAGGATGCGCTCCGCGGCTTCGCGCATCTCCTTGTTGGGCTCGATCGCGAAAACGGTTGCGCCCGTTTCGAGCAGCAGCTCCGTTAGGATGCCGGTGCCGGAGCCCACGTCGGCGACCGTGGAAGTTGCGTCGAGTCCGCATTTCACACGCAGCAGCTCGAGCACTGCAGCAGGATAGCTGGGGCGATATTTGATGTAGTTCTCGACACGCGTCGAGAAACGTTCAGTCGAGCGCAGCATAGCGTCGTATTATGACTCAATCGCCGGGCGGGGTCGCCAGCCCAAAGTCCCGGTGACTGAATGTACCGACACTTTGCGCTTGCAGATTGGCTGCCACGAGGGAGAATGGCGCCGCGCCGCAGGCGCCGCCCAGGAGCCTGTTTGACTAATGATCGCCGTAGCGAGGGCGACCCTCAGCGAGCAGATTCCGGCGATCGTTACTCGCGCATAGCGGGTACTATGTAAGAGGAAGGATCGCCGGAAGCTGCCGCTGAGGGGCGGCCGCAGTAGGCGAGCATTAGTCAAACAGGCTCCCAGGAGATCCCGTTCCGATGTCGTCGTCTGAGCTCACCACGGCACGGCCTGTGGCCGTCGAGGCCGCGCGCGAGGAAACACACCTCGCTCGTTGGCTGACACCTATCGAGTTGACACTGCTGGCCGCCATCTGGGGTGGATCGTTTCTGTTCATGCGGATCGCGGCCGCGGATTTCGGCCCGTTCGCACTCGTGGAAATGCGCCTCTGCCTGGGCGCGATCATCCTGTTGCCGTTCCTATGGAGCGCACGCGAGCAGTTCAAGAGTGGGCGGATGTGGATGCACCTTGCGTGGATTGCTGCCGTCAACTCAGCCATCCCGTTCTGCCTGTTTGCGTGGGGGGCGGAGCGCGCGCCAGCCGGCATTGGCGCCATCACAAATGCCATGGCGGTCATGTTTGTCACCCTGGTCGCCTTCATTTTCTACGGCGAGCAGATATCGCAGCGCCGCGCGGTAGGGCTGCTGCTGGGCTTCCTCGGAGTAGCGGTGCTGGCAAGCGGTAAGACTGCTGGAGGAGCGAGCGTGGGCCCGGCCGTACTCGCCGGTACGACCGCCGCACTCATGTACGGCATCGGAATGAATGCCGTACGTGCTCATTTGAAGGGTGTTCCCGCCTCGGCCGTCGCCGCCGCGACACTCAGTGCGGCGAGTCTGCTGTTGGCACCGTTTGCGATCTACACGTGGCCCGCCCATCCCATTCCCGTTATGTCATGGGTGAGCGCGATTCTGCTTGGTATTTTGTGTACGGGAATCGCGTATGCGGTGTTCTATCGGCTCATCCACCGCATCGGTGCGCCGCGGGCTTCCACGGTCACCTACCTGGTGCCGCTGTTTGGCGTAGTGTGGGCTTGGCTTTTTCTAGGTGAGCCGCTCACAACGAAGATGGCGACAGCGGCTGCCCTGATCTTAGGTGGCGTCGCTCTGAGTCAACAGCGCGCCAACGCGTAACTGCCGGTCGCCTCGACATCGGGGCGCGGACGCAGGGCAGCGAGCGGTGTTAGAGCCGCTCCCATTCCGGGCTCGAATACAAAGCACAGCGACGGCCGCGCACCGGTCACAGCCCGGCTCACTCTCTGTTGGGCGAACCGATAGTGCCCGTGGGTGAGTCGTTGCAGGACGGGGCCGACCGAGCACAACAGGGCACCGGGTAGGACCGGCACATCGAGCCAATCCTGTTCGTATCTGACTTGCGCGCGCGCGAAATCGCCAGGCTTCACGATCGTCAACACGCGCCGGTTGCCCGCCTCGTCGGTGTCGGGTTGGCCTCCGGGGGACAACGCCACCGGGTAGTCGCCAACACGCAATGAGGTGGTCGGATTACCAGTGTAGTGATCGGCGAAAAAACCGTCATCGAGCCGCAGGCCGCGTGCCATGGCAGCCATCAGCTTATGTCCAAGGCCCGTCAGGCTCGTCGCATACTCGCGCACGCTGTCATGAAATCCGGGCAGGTCGGAGCCGCTGCCGCGCTTGACATATTTGCCGCCAAGCTCCAGCAACGTATCGATCAAACCGCTGTCGACGCCGTGGCCCACCAGCAGAAAGGCACCGAAAGAGCTCGCCGCCGAGTCGACCTGGGCTGCAACCTGGTCACGCCAGGGAGCACCGATATCGAACAGGGACAAATCGATGCTGGGGAAGCTCGTCATAGTTGTATTACGCCTGAAGTGCCCCGGAAGGATCCAATCACGTTTGGCGCTATGCGTATACGATTGTGCGACTCCCGCAGGCGACGGTCTATCTCAAACTGATGACATCGCCATGCGTCAACAACGAACTGTGAACGGGTGCGCACGTACGCCGGGCGTCCCGCGTCGCGCCTCTGGCGCTTCTCGGGATTTCCTCCGCTGCGCTTCGGTCATAAGCTCCGAAGGGTATAGATCACGGGCTCCATCGATATTCTGGGTGTCCCGGTACAGCAGCGGTTGCTCATCCCGGGCCAGAACGGCCCCATCCACCACTTTCCCGAGTACCAACTCATGATCGCCCGCGGGGACGACCGTCGCCAGCTCGCATTCGATGTAAGCCAGCGTATCCACAAGGATAGGTGCGCCACTCAACCCCGGCCGCCAGTGGATCCCGGCCAGCTTGTTGCCCTGGCGGCCGCAGATCGTGCCGAAGTGCCGCGCCAGCTCGAGCTGGTCACGTTTCAGGACGTTGATTGTGAAGGCTTTGCCGGCACGAATGATCGGCCGCGAGGCATGGTCGACGCCTACGGCCAGGGCGACTACCAACGGCTTGTATGACACCGGGGTCACTGAGGAGGCAGTGAACGCGTTCGTCCTCTCTCCGTCACATACGCCGATAACGTACACGCCGGTGGAAATCGTCTGCATGAAGTCGGCGATTTCGTCCTGCATGAGACCTCCTGATTCACTGTACCGCCGGTCGCAGCACGCCCCGTGCCCATGACGCCGCAGCGCATCAGGGAGATTCGAGTAGACTGAGTCGAATGCACGATCCAAAGCGACGTCTGGACTTCCCTGCCCTTCTCAACGCGCGCGACCTCGGGGGCTACCCCACCACGGATGGCTCGCGGACGCGCTGGCGTTCCCTGGTCCGCTCCGACGATCTCTCCCAGCTGACACTCGACGGCCTGGCTGCGTTGTCGCGGTATGGCATCGAAACGGTGGTGGATCTGCGGTGGCCGGACGAAGTCGCCGCCAGCCCGAGCCCGGTGGCCCGGGAGCTGCAACACATCCGTTACGAGCCGGTCTCGCTGTGTACCCCCACCCAGGACGAGTGGCGGACCCGTCGCGCCGGCAGCGAAGCCAAGGAGCTCTGGCACCGCGCGATGCTCGAGCATCTGCGCGCGGAGGTCAGACAAGTCCTGGAGATCTTCGCGACCGCCTCCCCGGGCCCGGTGTTGTTTCATTGTGTAGCGGGGAAGGATCGCACGGGAGTCATCGCGGCACTGTTGCTGGCGTTGGCGGATGTCGTCCCGGAAGCGATCGCCTATGACTATTCCGCAAGCTTCGAGAATCTTCGTGACGCTTACCTGGAACGTTATGCGGACGCGGACGCCGACGCGATCATCGAAGCCCTGCAATGCCCGGAGCAAGGCGTTCATAACATGCTCGCATATCTCGAACAATTCGGCGGTGCACGCGGCTACCTCGAAGCGATCGGCATGCCGCGCGAGCACATCACGAGCCTGCGAGCGCGCCTGCGCGAGTAACACTGTCAGCGACGCGCCTATTCACACGACGTTCAGCGCCGCTGCGCGACACTCCGCTGCAGCACCGGTTTGATTGCGCTCCCGACGGCGCCATTTGAAGTACGAGCGGATTTGAGTTGCGTCACTCCGGTGCTCCTCGTACTGTGCACCGATGAACATCTCAGGCGGTTGTCTGTGCGGAGCGGTGCGTTACACGAGCACGGCGCCACCGGTTACCACCCGCGTGTGCTGGTGCCGGCTCTGCCAATACATAGGCGCCGGTAGCGGCACCGTAAACACCTGTTTCAAGACGGAAACCTTCTCCGTCTCCGGCGAGCTGCAGGACTACCGCGGCGTCGCCGACAGCGGCAACGTCATGCACCGGCGCTTCTGCCCGAAATGCGGCACGCACCTGTTCAGCGAGGCCGAGGTGCGACCCCACCTCATATTCGTGCGCGCCGGAACCCTCGACGATCCTGAAATCGCCCGTCCGACGGCAACGATCTGGACTGCCCAGGCACCGCAGTGGGCCTGCTTCGATGAGCGCTTGCCGCAGATAGAAGGCCAGCCGCCCCCGGCAGCCTGAAGGGCCCCGCAATAGCAAAGCCCTCGCCGGCCCAGCCCGGCGAGGGGGGTCCTTACAGATGCCCGGTTCCCTCGGACTCCTCTCCTTCCCTATTCCCAGCGCGGTTGCGACCTGGTGCTGGCCAGCTTGCCGGTGCCCCTGCAGGTCGTGCGCCGCTCACGCATCGGATGTGTCGAGGGTTGAAAGAGCCGGCGCGTGGTGGAGCAGGCGCTGCGGCGCAATGCTGACCATCTCCCGGCAATGACGTGCTGTATAGATGTCATGATTGGTGACGCACCGTACTGCATTCACCGGGAATTTACGATGTGGGAAAAAGCAAACACCGCGAAACGCCGTGTCTGCGAAACCTAACACCACGCGCCACGGCAGACGGGTGTCTGCCGTGGCTGACGCCGCCCCTACTTCGGAGCGAACACGACCTTGGTGGTCCAGTGCGGGTAGGCCGGGTGATTCGAGTCGATCACCAGGTTGCCCTGGGCTTTCTGGGCGGTGGAGGTCAACTCCACCTCCGTGGATACGCCGCAGGGAATGTCGACCGGCATCGGGCTGGTCACGGAGATCGCCTTCGCCGCTGCCACGTCAGCGGGATCCTGGCTCACCGGCTCGATGTGCGCGGCGGTGATCTGCGTGTTCTGCTGGGTGGCGAAGCGATACTTCACCGCTCCCATCCAGCCGCCCTTGGGACTCTTGCCGCTGGTGTCGATGGGAGGAGCCTCCTTGGGCGGCTCGGGCTCGACGAGCTTGATCTCGCGGGGCTGCTCCGGCACGAGGATGCTCCTGGTCGACAGTCCCTGCACCTTCCAGATCGCCTTCAGCTGCAGCGGAAAGCTGGCCTGGCAGCGGATCGAATACATTCCGTGCCACTCGGTCCCCGCCCGGTTCGGGTTCAGCTCGAAGCGCTGCTTGCCGCTCAGGCCGAACAGGTACACCGAGCCCGGACTCACCATCGAGTCCGACGCCGTGGTGGCCTTGATCTCGTACATTCCAACGTCGTGATTGGCCGGGAATTGAGCCGGCGTTTGATCGTGCACCTGCACGTCGCAGGCGCTCAGGGCCGCGGTCACGGCCCCCCCAATAAAGATAGTCGTGAGAACGCTCCCCTTCGACATGCCGCCCCCTTATTGATACAGCTTGTCTGGAAAGTCGAGTCTGACAAGTCACCGGGAGCAAAACAAGTGACGGGCAATCAGGCCGGACGCCCCGCTTACCGGTAAAGGGTGCGCCCCGGCCTGAATGTGAGGGAAACCTTACAAGGTTTCCTACTTTTTCTTGGCGCCGGAGCGCTTGGCGGCGCGGAAGGAAATCCCGGCGCGCATCGCCTTCTGCTGGACGGCGGCGGCGGTGCGCCCGAGCTTCTTGGCCACCTCGCCCGTCGGGGTGCCCGCCTTCGCGAGCGACTTCAGGGTCTTCAGTTCCGCGGAGCTCCAGCCGGCTCCGTCGTTTGCGGGACGTTTCGCCATTACACCTTACTCCAAAACACACCCAACTACAGGGCGTGCGCGATCATACACAAGTCCCAAGACCCGTGCGCGCCCAACATGGAGTATTGACATGTTGGAACAGTCAGATGTTGCCCCAACTTCCGCACTGCAAAGACCCGCGGGAGCACTGCAGCGGCGCCGATTTCGTGACGCAGTGCCGTGTCAGGTCCGTACCGCTCACGCTGGCGGAGGCGCCGCGCACGCACATCTAAACACTTCTTGACATACCTAATGACAACGCAAACATTCCGACATCAAACATGAAACTAAATTCATGCGCGTGCCGAAACGGCGGGCTTGGACCAGTTGGAAGTTATCCCGCGTCGCGCCGCTGGCGCTTCTGCGGCGATTCCCTCCGCTGTACTCCGGTTAGATCCGGGCGACCCGGGCGGCCGGCACGGCGCGGCACAGGAGCTGGGCTACGCCGTCGAACTTCACGCGCGCGCTCTGGCCGATGCGGATGTCGTGGATACCGGTCGTCGCGCCGGTCGAAATGACATAACCTGCCTTCAGGGGCAGCCCCCGCCGGGCGCAGCGGCCCAGGGCGAAAGCCGCGGCTGCCAGCGGCCCGCCCGGCAGCGACACCGCGCCGCCGCGGCCGACACAGCGCTCGTCGATGAAGGCCTCGCAGGTGAGCGTCTCGAAGGAACGGTGGCGCCAGCCCGGGATGGCGGGCCCGAGCAACAGCCCCGCGTTGTTGCCGAAGTCCGAGACGACGACCGTGGGACCCAGCTCGTTGATGGCGGCCAGGGGACTGCCCGCCGTCTCGATGCCGACGTGCAGACCCGACACCACCTGTGCGGCCTCCTCAGGGGTCCACTGGGTCTTGTCGGGCTCGGCATCCACACCCAGGCGGAAGACATACTCCGCCTCGATGGCGGCAAACCCGCCCTTGAAGGCCGGAAAGTCGATGAGCGCTTCCGGTGGGGCGAGGCGGATCCCACGCCGGAAGATGGGGCCCACGAGCCGGTCCTCGCCGACCCGTTCCAGCCAGGGCGGGCCGATGCGCCCGACCTTCCAGCCGGCCACGTTGTCCGGCCAGAGGGCGATCGCCCGATCCTGGTAGGCGTAGGCGGTATTGAGGGTGCCGGGAATGCTTCCCGGGAAATCCAGCAAGGCCTCCGCGTCCAGCCGTGCCCGGACGAATTGCTCGGCGACCGCCTCACTGTCCATGTCGTATGAGCTCCTTGGGAATCAAGACGGTCGGACACCTTATAGGACCCACGGGGGTACGCAATCCGACCATGGGCGCGGCCGGATGTCCCTATGTCGCAAAAATGAGCGTCGCAAAAAAGAACGGCCCGGGGCGGCGCAAGCCGGCTCCCGGGCCGTGGTCCCTAGCTCACTACGGCAATCAGTACCGGTAGTGATCCGGCTTGTACGGACCGGCCTTGTCCACGCCGATGTACTTCGCCTGGGTGTCGCTCAAAGTGGTGAGCTCGGCATTCAGCTTCGCCAGCTGCAGCCGCGCCACCTTCTCGTCGAGGTGCTTCGGTAACACGTACACACCGACCGGGTACTTCGACGTGTTCGAGAACAGCTCGATCTGCGCGATGGTCTGGTTCGCGAAACTCGAGCTCATCACGTAGCTGGGATGCCCGGTACCGCACCCGAGATTCACCAACCGCCCTTCCGCCAGCAGGATCAGGCGCCGGCCATCCGGGAAGATGATGTGATCGACCTGCGGCTTGATGTTCTCCCACTTGTACTGCTTGAGGCTCGCGACATCGATCTCGTTGTCGAAGTGCCCGATGTTGCACACGATCGCATTGTTCTTCATGCGCTTCATGTGCTCGTGGGTGATCACGTGGAAGTTGCCCGTGCAGGTCACGAAGATGTCGGCCTTGTCAGCCGCGTACTCCATGGTCACCACGCGATAGCCTTCCATTGCCGCCTGCAACGCGCAGATCGGGTCGATCTCGGTCACCCACACCTGCGCCGACAGGGCACGCAGCGCCTGGGCCGAGCCCTTACCCACATCACCATAACCGGCAACCAACGCGATCTTGCCCGCGACCATCACGTCGGTGGCGCGCTTGATGCCGTCGACGAGCGACTCGCGGCAGCCGTAGAGGTTGTCGAACTTGCTCTTGGTGACGGAGTCGTTGACGTTGATGGCCGGGAAGGCCAGCTTGCCGTCCTTCGCCATCTGGTAAAGGCGCTTCACGCCGGTGGTGGTCTCCTCGGTCACGCCCTTGATCTGCTTGAGCCGGGTCGAGTACCACTTCGGATCCGTCTTCAGGTGCGCCTTGATGGAGGCAAACAGCGCCTCCTCCTCCTCGGAGGTGGGCTTGCCCAGCACCGCCGGATTGGTTTCGGCGTTGCTTCCCAAGTGCAGCAACAGCGTGGCATCACCGCCATCGTCCAGGATCATGTTGCTATAGCCGCCGTCCGGCCATTCGAAGATCTTGTGGGTGTATTCCCAGTAGTCGGTGAGGGACTCACCCTTCCAGGCATACACCGGCGTGCCGCGCGCGGCGATCGCCGCGGCCGCATGATCCTGCGTCGAGAAGATGTTGCAGGAAGCCCAACGCACCTCCGCACCCAGGGCCTGCAGTGTCTCGATGAGCACCGCGGTCTGGATGGTCATGTGCAGCGAGCCGGTGATGCGGGCCCCTTTCAACGGTTGCTTCGGGGCGAACTCCTCGCGGATGGCCATGAGACCGGGCATTTCGGTCTCGGCGATGAGGATTTCCTTGCGCCCCCAGTCGGCCAGGCCAAGGTCGGCGACCTTGCAGTCCGTGAAGGCGGCGGGTTTGAGTGTGGCGTTCATACTTCAGTGTGCTCCGATGTAGGAATGAGCGCCGTGTGATGAAACACGCTGTTTTCTGAGCCTGGCAGGAGCGGTGACCCCCGCGTCGCGGAAGGTCACCCAACCTGTCGCAGCGCTCCTCAGAAAAGCAGCGCCCGGGCGCGCAACGCACCCGGATTGTCCAATAGTCAAAAGTCGCCTGCGGCCCGCGATGGGCCAGCGCTTTTGAAACATCAATCGCCCAGGCTAAGCCGCCTTGGCCTGCTTGCCCTCGGCGGCCGCCAGGGCCGCGGCCCGATCCGTCCGCTCCCAGCTGAACTCCGGCTCGGTCCGGCCGAAGTGTCCGTACGAGGCCGTCTTCTGGTAGATCGGGCGGATCAGATCGAGCATCTCGCGCAGTCCATAGGGCGTGAGATCGAAATTCTTACGTACGAGCTGTGTCAGCCGCTCGCGCGACAGGCGGCTCGTGCCGAAGGTTTCGATCATAATGGAGGTCGGTTCCGCGACACCAATGGCGTAGGACACCTGTACCTCGCAGCGTTCTGCCAGGCCGGCGGCAACGATGTTCTTGGCGACGTAGCGCGCGGCATACGCAGCCGAGCGATCGACCTTCGAGGGATCCTTGCCGGAGAAGGCACCACCGCCGTGACGCGCGTAGCCACCATAGGTGTCTACGATGATCTTGCGCCCGGTGAGACCGCAGTCACCGACCGGCCCCCCGACGACGAACCGGCCCGTCGGATTGATGTGGAACTTGGTCCGGTTGTCGATCCACTTCTTGGGCAGTACGGGCTTGAGGATCTCCTCCATCACCGCCTCGCGCAGCGCCTTGGTGGAGATCTCGGGGCTATGCTGCGTCGACAGCACGACGGCCTCGAGGCCCACCGGCTTGTCGTCCTCGTAGCGCAGGGTCACCTGGCTCTTCGCATCCGGACGCAGCCAGTCGAGCTTGCCTTTTTTACGCACCTCGGCCTGTTTTTTCACGAGCCGGTGCGCCAGCGTGATGGGCGCCGGCATCAACACGTCAGTCTCGTTCGTGGCGTAACCGAACATGAGCCCCTGGTCGCCGGCGCCTTGCTTGCGCTCGTCCTTGCGATCCACGCCCTGCGCGATGTCGGGAGACTGCTTGCCGATGATGTTGACGACACCGCAGCTCGCACCGTCGAAGCCCATATCGGAAGAGTTGTATCCGATGTCGAGCACCGTCTTGCGCACCAGCGCCTCGACATCGATCCAGGCACTCGTCGTCACTTCACCGGCTACTACCACGACACCGGTTTTGATCAGTGTCTCGCAGGCCACGCGGCCGCGAGGATCTTCCTTGAGAATGGCATCCAGTACGGCATCCGAAATCTGGTCCGCCACCTTGTCCGGGTGACCTTCCGAGACCGACTCCGATGTAAAGAGGTAGTTATTCGCCATGTGACCCCGCCAGGGAAAAAGTGATGTGGGTAAGTGGAAACACTGAGTTTAACCGCTCGAGCGTTCGAGCGGGATGGCAAACAGCAAAAATCGGACCTTGAGCCAGGCCGACCCCGGCGATGTGGACATTGCATCCACACCGCCGGGCATTAGGACATTCCGCGTGATTATCGCGGAACGCATCGATCAGGCCGTGCGAGTACGCCAGCCCTGGTGGTAGGTCTCGCGAGCCACTGAGCCGTAGGGCGTCACGGAAACCTTGACGCGCACTTCGACCTGCTTGTGGCGTTCCACGGTGACCTTATTCGTGCCACCGTTCTCCTCGCCCCAGACGAGCGTCAGCACGTCGCCGACGTTGATGTTCTCGTCGACGACACCGAGGGACAGGCCCACGCGCTCGTTGTAGCTGTAGCCGCCGAACATCGAGAACCCAACGGTCTTGTTGCCCATCTTCACCGCGTCGTACGAAGACGAGGCGTAGTTGGCGATCGGCACGTTGAAGTACTTGGCGTTCTGGCCGGCGGGCTCGAGCTGCGAGGCGAAGATCTTGGCCAGGTCCTCGCGGTTCCACTCGAACGTGACCTTCTTACGCTGCGGGCGCTTGTCCTTCACCATCTTCTCGAGCGCTTCGCGACCGATGAAGTCGTGATCGAACTTGACGAACGGACCGTAGCCCAGCTCGTACGGTGTCACGTAGTAGTCTTCGATATTGTCGGAGACGAAGCTGCCGCCGATGGAGCCGGTGGCCTCGTAGCCGTTGGCCGGCAGCCACTCGCGGTACTTCTTCATCTTCTCGCCGGTGTACACGGCCGGCAGGGGCGAGGGAATCCAACCCGACTCCAGCGTGTTCGACGCGTAAGCGCGCGAGCCGACCGGCACCAGACCGAACTCCTCGCCGGCCTTCAGGATGGTCTCACGGATGAATTCACGCTCCTCGTACGGACCCCAGATCTCCAGGCCGGGGGCGCCCGCCATGCCGTGACGGAGCGCGCGCACGCGCTTGCCGCCGATGTTGATGGCGTCCATCGTGAAGAACTTCACATCGGGGATCGGGCCGCCGTTCAACTTGTTCAGCACCTTCTCGGCGTTCGGACCCTGCACCTGGAAGCGGTAGTGACGACGGTTGACGGCCTTGCCCTTCGGATCGCCCGGGGAGCGGTCGTCGCGGATCATGTCGACCTTGAAACCGCCGGTCTCGCCGTGGAACTGGATCCAGTTCACCGACGGGGCGCGGCCGACGAACAGCAGCTCGTCCTTGTCGAGATAGAAAAGGATGCCGTCGCCGATGACATAGCCGTCATAGCTGACCGGCACCATCTGCTTGGCCTTGTTGACTTGGAAGTTGTTGAAGCTGTTGATCGTGGTGTAGGAGATCAGCTTCAGCGCATCCGGACCCTTGACGGTCAGTTCCGCCATGTGGTGCGACTGGTCGAACAGCACCGCGCTCTCGCGCCAGGCGCGCTGCTCGTCCATCCAGTTATGGAACTCGCTCGGGACGACCGGGTAGACGTACGCTCCGATCCGCGAATTCCGCAACATTTTCACCGTGTTGCCGGCGGCCTTCAACACCTGTTCCAGGTTCTGAGAACTCATTAGGGGCTCCTCTAAAAAAAGATTATTGCGCGCCTGCCCGCAAAAACGCCGCAGCGACCACGTTGGACAGAAGCATCGCGATCGTCATGGGACCCACGCCACCAGGCACGGGCGTGATCCAGCCAGCGCGCCGGGCGGCCGACTCGTACTCCACGTCGCCCGCGAGTTTCCCCGAGGCGCCGCGGTTTATTCCAACATCGAACACGGCCGCGCCCGGGCGGATCCACTCCCCCGGAACGAAGTTCGCCTTGCCCACGGCGGCAACGACGACCTCGGCGCGCTCGACTTCAGCTTGCAGATTTTTGGTGCGGGTGTGACACACGGTGACGGTAGCGCCGGCGAGCAGCAGCTCGAGCGCCATCGGACGTCCGACGATGTTGGACGCGCCGACCACCGTCGCGCGCAACCCGCTCAAGTTGATGCCGTAGTGCTCGGCCAGCTTGATCACTCCGAACGGAGTGCAGGGCCGCAGCTTCGGGCGCTTCTGCGCCAGCAGCCCCGTGTTGAGCGGATGCAGACCGTCGACGTCCTTCGCCGGATCGATCGCGTCCGTCACCTTGTTGGTATCGAAACCCTGCGGCAGCGGCAGCTGCACCAGGATGCCGTCGACGCGCTCGTCGTGATTGAGCGCCTGGATCAGGCCGAGCAGCTCCGACTCGCTGGTCGTCGCCGGCAGATCGTAGGCGAACGACTCGATGCTGGTCTCCTGGCACGACTTTCTCTTGTTGCGAACGTAGATGCTCGAGGCCGGATCCTCTCCGACCTGCACCACGGCCAGTCCCGGGCGCCGGCCGAAGCGTTGCGCGTAGTCGCGCGCCTGGACGTCGACCGACTGGCGTATTTTCGCGGCGACCGCCTTGCCGTCGATGATGACAGGACCCTGAGCGGCCGCTTTGGTTGTTAGAGCTGCCCCCTCTGACATGCTTCAAGACCTCGGAAATGCGGCGGCGAGCCGCTGTTGGAATTGTGCGCTCGTGAACTTATGGTTCTGCGGACCGAGCGACTCGATCTTGATCGCGCCCATGAGCGAGGCAAGCCGCCCGGTCGTCTGCCAGTCGAGGCCGTGCAACAGGCCGTGGATCAGTCCGGCTCGGTAGGCATCACCACAACCGGTCGGATCGACGATGGCCTGCGCCTTGGCGCAGGGAATCTCGATCGGGCCGCCCTTGGTGTGGATGGTCGAGCCTTCCGCGCCACGGGTGATGATGAGCGCCTCGACTGTCTGGGTGACGTCGCTCTCGGTCCAACCGGTCTTGTGTTGGATGAGCTGCCACTCGTAGTCGTTCACGGCCACCCAGGTGGCCTGCTCCACGAACCGGGCGAGGTCCTTACCGTCGTACATCGGCAAGCCCTGGCCGGGGTCGAAAATGAACGGAATGCCGGCTTCGGCGAACTGGCTGGCGTGTTGGATCATGCCGTCGCGGCCGTCAGGGGCCACGATGCCGATGGCGATGTCCTTGGCATCCGCCACCTTGTTCAGGTGCGACTGCTGCATCGCGCCCGGGTGGAAAGCCGTGATCTGGTTGCTGTCCAGGTCGGTGGTGATGAACGCCTGCGCGGTGTACTCGGACTCGACCAGCTTCACGTAGTCGGCGGGCACCCCGCTCTGCTTCATCCAGTCGGCATACGGCGCGAAGTCACGCCCCACTGTCGCCATCGGGTAGCCGGCATCACCCAACAGCTTGAGGTTGTAGGCGATGTTGCCCGCGCACCCGCCCCATTCCCGGCGCATCTGCGGCACCAGGAACGAGACGTTGAGCATGCGGATCTTGTCGGGGAGAATGTGATTGCTGAAGCGATCGCCGAACACCATGATGGTGTCGAAGGCAATCGAGCCGCAGATCAAGGCTTTTTTGGCCAAGGCGCGTTCCCTTTTGGGTTAGGCGTCCATCGCGAACTTGTCACTGTCGGCTCTCAGCTCGAACTTGCCGTCGATGACCGCTCGGATCCAGCGCGCCGTGGCGGCCACTCCGCCAAAAGCATAAAAGTGCGGCTGAACGATACGGCTGCTGCCTTGGGCAGCGCCGCCGCGGACGAGACCCGTAAGCATCTCATCCGGAGTGGTGGCGAGTCGAGCCAGCTTGGACATGGCCGTCATGTTCTTCATGACCGAATTCAGCGAGGCGCCGACACCGCAGGCCATGGCGTACTTGATCAGCTTCGTGAGCGGAGTCGGTCCGGCGATACCGATGTGCGCCGGCAGCGTGATTCCCTCGCGCGTGAGACGCTCGTCCCAGGCGATGATCGCATCGGCATCGAAGGTGAACTGCGTGGCGATGTGCAACTTCAGGCCGGTCCTGGCGGCGAACGCCTGCTTGTGGCGCAAAGCGGCGAGCAGCACGTCGTCAGCGACCTGCTTGTGGCCTTCGGGATGACCGGCGATGCCGAGGCGCTCGAGGCTGGAGTTTTGCAAAAGGCCCGAGTCGATGATGTCGAGCGTGCTGGTATAGGGGCCGGCCGGCTTCGGCAAGTCACCGGCGACCAACAGGGCCTGCTCCACGCCCGCGGCCGACAACTGCTCCAACGCATTCTGGAGCGACTGCTGGCTCTCGATACGGCGTGCAACGATGTGCGGCGAGGCACGGAATCCGAGGCGCTGCAGCTTGACCGCAGTCTGCGCGACGTCGTGCAACGTCGCCTTCGGCGTGTGCGCCACGTAAACGGGAGTGCCCTGCGGGAGCGCCGCGACGAGATCGGGAAACGCAGCCTCGTCGTGGGTCGAGATCTCGGTCGAAAAACCGCGGGTGAAATCCACAATCGCCGTCTTGAGCGCCTGCCCCTCCAGGGGCGCCGCGTTGGACTCGTTGATCTTCAGGCTCTCATTCGCTCTCATGAACTGCGACTCCGACTCAAGGTTTGCGCCGGGTCACGACGAATGTCTCATCGTTGAACCACAGCCCACTGTGTTTCTGCAATACCGCCTGTGTTGCATCGAGATACGCCCCGTTCTGCACGACCGAATCGAGGCGCTCGTCCTCGATCTGGTTCACGTAGATCGCGGCGTTCCACGCGGCATACAGCGTGGAGGTACCGATGCGATCGCCGATCTCGGAAGGCAGCGTGTGCATGTCATAACGGAACACGGCCTTCTCGTCCGGCAGCGCCGTCAGTTGGAAATCGCGCGCATCGCGTCCGAGCTCGTTTTTCAGGGCGGCGATCAAGGCGTGACGATCGATCTGGAACGGGTTCTCGCCGGGCCAGAGGCGTTGAATGATCTCGAGGCCGGGATCGCGGCCGTAGGATTGCACGGCCAACAGCCGCCCCCCCGGCGCGAGGCTGCGTGCCAGCGGCGCGAGCACCCTCTGTGCCTTGAATTCCGCATGCATGCGCGCGCGCCACGGTTGGGACGCGAGAATCAGGTCGTAATTCTCGAAGGTCCGGCCGGGCTTGGGAATCACGGCGTCGAGCAGGAACTTGTGGTCCTCGCGGTACATCACCAGTACGGAGGGACGTACGTACACCGGGTTGCCCGACTTCGCGCTAGGCTTCGTCTGCCACCCGTAGTTGAGAGTTGGCTCGAGCTCGTCGATCTGTTCCGCGTACTCGTGCGCGGAGTTGCCCGTCAGGCGCACTTCCTGCCAGTTGAGCGCGGCGGCCGACTGGACATCGCGAGGCATCAGGCGCGGCGCCTCGGCGTAATTCAAGTTGGTGACCACCAGCACCGTGGCGGGGTGCTCGTTGAACCGGTCGGGCATCTTCTCGAGTCCGAGGCGCACATCCTCGAGACTGATTTCCTTCGCGACCACCAACAGCGGCACGGTCGGAAACGCCCGGTGCGTGCTGCGCATGAGGCGGGAAAGCACGGTGGCATCACCCATGCCGGCGTCGAAGAAACGCAGCGCCGGCGGGCTCGGCTTGAGATGACTCAATTCGTGAGCGGCGCGGCGCGCGACCGCGGACTTCTCGTTGCAGGTGTTGACGAACGCCAGGTACTTCTGGCGGTTGTCGTAAAAGCGGAAGGGCGGGGAGGCGGCGCTCGCGACGGCGTCGCCCTGCGCTGCCCTCGCGGACATCGATCCCGTGTGACTACCGGCTTGGTTGCTCACAGATGCGCCCCCTCACGATCAGGGGCGCACGGTAACCAGTCCCCGCCGGGGGCGGAAATCGGAAGATGGGATGAGTGATATAGACAGCGCGAATTCAAGACTCGGCACGACCGGCAGGCGGTGTGCCGACCTGATGCGGCGTGCCTCAGGGTTTTGTTGGCACGGTGACACCGGTAGCAGCGGGCGCGGCGGCCTTGGCCTGACTGGCCAATAGCGCAACCGCTGCCTTGGCGACATCGTTGAGGCCCGCCCCCTGGCGCTGCTCGAGATAGCCGATCATCTGGGCCCGCATCCGGGGCTCCCAATAACGCCTCAGGTGGGTCGCGACCTCATTGGCCGCCTTGTCCTGGCCGGCCTCCCCCTCCCAGAACGAGGTGATCTCGTTGGCCATCTTGATGAGCAAATCGATGTTCATGGACCGTCTGTTACCTCAAGCGCTCGGGATGAGCGTAGACCACGTGTCGGTCGCGCCGGGCGAACGCCACCAGGGTCAAACCGGATTTCTGCGCCAATCGCACTGCAAAAGCGGTCGGCGCCGAGAAGGCCGCCAGAAAGGAGATCCCCACGGTCGCGCACTTCTGCACCATCTCGTAACTCGCCCGGCTCGTGACCAGCATGTAGCCTGCGGATAAATCCAGCTTCTGGCGCACCAGGGCGCCGATCGCCTTGTCGAGGGCGTTGTGGCGCCCCACGTCCTCGCGAACGAACTGGATGCCCTTGCCGGGGATCACCCAGGCGGCGCCATGGACGCTGCCCGTACGCGCATTGATCGGCTGCATCGTGCCGAGCTGCTCGATGGCCGCGTGCAGGTCCTCGACTGTCGTCGGGGTTCCGGGCCCCACCTGCCCCAGCTCGCGTATCGCATCCTCGGCGGTCTCAGCACCGCACAGCCCGCAGCCGGTTCGGCCCGTGAGGTTGCGTCTACGATGCAATAGCTCGGTGAATCGCTCCCACGCGACCGTGACTTTGACGTCCACGGCCTCGGCGCCCACAGTGACTTCAACCTCGCGGATCTCGTCGGGGCGCGCGACCAACCCCTCGCTGAGCGTGAACCCAACAGCGAAGTCCTCGAGATTCGCGGGCGTCGCCAACATCACGACGTGCGGCACGTTGTGATAGACGAGCGCAACGGGAGACTCCTCCGCAACCTGGTCGGTGGTATGGGTCGTCTCGCCCTTCGACCAGCGGTCAACACTGACCTCGCTGCTGACCGGTTTCGGCTCGTCGGTGACTACCGTCGCCATCACGCCTCGTGCGCCGCTAGGAGCCTGTATGACCGATGATCGCCGTAGCGAGGGCGACCCTCAGCGAGCAGGTTTCGGCGATCGTTACTCGCGCATAGCGGGTACTATGTAAGAGTAACGATCGCCGAAAGATGCCGCTGAGGGGCGGCCGCAGTAGGCGATCATCGGTCATACAGGCTCCTTTGCCTCAGGCCGGCGCTGTATCGCGTTTACGCCGACGCTGCTGCTTTGGGATCGAGCGCTCTTCCTGCGCTCGCTTCTGCCACGCATCCTTCTGGTTGACGAATACTACCTCGACCGCAGTCACCTTGTACTCGGGGCAGTTCGTTGCCCAGTCGGAGTTCTCGGTCGTCACGACATTGGCGTTGGTCTCAGGGAAGTGGAACGTCGTGTAGACGACGCCCGGCGCGATCTTCTCCGTCACACGCGCACGCAGCACCGTCTCACCGGCGCGGCTCGTCAGTCCGACCCAGTCGCCATCGCTGATGCCGCGGACTTCCGCGTCGTGCGGGTGGATGTCCAGGATGTCTTCCTGGTGCCAGATTGTATTTTGCGTGCGGCGCGTCTGCGCACCGACGTTGTACTGGCTGAGAATGCGACCGGTGGTGAGGATCAGCGGGAAGCGGCTATTGGAGCGCTCGCTCGTCGGTACGTATTCCGTGGCGAAGAACTTACCCTTGCCGCGCACGAACTGGTGGACGTGCATGGTGGGAGTGCCATTTGGCGCCGCGTCGTTGCAAGGCCACTGAATGCTGCCCAGGCGATCGAGCTTCGCGTAGTTCACCCCTGTGAACGTCGGAGTAAGTCGTGCGATCTCGTCCATGATCTCGGACGGATGGTTGTAGTTCATCGGATAACCGAGGGCGTTCGACAGCAGCATGGTGACCTGCCAGTCCTCGTAGCCAGCACGGGGCGCCATCACCTTGCGCACGCGGGAAATGCGCCGCTCGGCGTTGGTGAACGTGCCGTCCTTCTCGAGGAAGGAAGAGCCCGGTAGGAACACGTGGGCGAAGCGCGCCGTCTCGTTCAGGAACAGGTCCTGAACGATGACACACTCCATGGCCTCCATGGCCTTGCTGACATGATGGGTGTTGGGATCGGACTGCACCGGATCCTCACCCTGGATGTACATGGCCTTGAAGGTCCCATCGAGGGCCGCTTCGAACATGTTGGGAATGCGCAGCCCGGGCTCGGACTGCAGCGTCACGCCCCACGCATTTTCGAACAGCTGCCGCACACTCGAATCCGACACATGGCGGTAACCGCTGAACTCGTGCGGGAACGAGCCCATGTCGCAGGAGCCCTGCACGTTGTTCTGGCCACGCAGCGGGTTGATACCCACTCCCTCGCGACCGACGTTGCCCGTCGCCATGGCCAGGTTCGCGATCGCCATAACGGTCGTAGTGCCCTGGCTGTGCTCCGTAACACCCAGGCCGTAGTAAATGGCTCCGTTGCCGCCCGTCGCATACAGACGCGCCGCGCCACGAACCAGGTCCGCGGGCACGCCCGTAACCCCTTCGAGCGCTTCCGGCGAGTTCTCGGGCTTCGAGACAAACGCCTTCCATTTCGCGTACGACTCGGGCTCGCAGCGCTCGAGCGCGTAGTCGTCCTTAGTCAGGCCCTCGGTCACGACCACGTGCGCGATCGAATTCAACATCGCGACGTTGGTGCTCGGCGTGAGCTGGAGGTGGAAGTCAGCCTGAACGTGCGGCGACTGCACGAGAGCCGTGACGCGCGGATCGACGACGATCAGCTTCGCGCCCTGGCGCAGCCGGCGCTTCATCTGTGACCCGAAGACCGGGTGACCGTCAGTCGGGTTGGCACCAATGACCATGATCACGTCGGACTGCATGACCGAATCGAATTCCTGGGTGCCCGCCGACTCGCCGATGGTGTTCTTCAGACCGAACCCGGTGGGCGAGTGGCACACCCGAGCGCAGGTATCGACGTTGTTGGTACCGAAAGCGGCGCGGATGAGCTTCTGGACGAGGAAGGTCTCCTCGTTCGTGCAGCGGGACGAGGTAATGCCACCGACCGACTCGCGGCCATACTTGGCCTGGATGCGGCGAATCTCGCCGGCTGCGTAACTGATCGCTTCGTCCCAGGACACTTCCTGCCACTGGTCGGTGATGTTCTTGCGGATCATCGGCTTGGTGACGCGATCGGAGTGCGTTGCATAACCAAACGCGAAGCGGCCCTTGACGCACGCGTGACCGTGGTTTGCGTGACCGTCACGATTGGGCGCCATACGCACCACTTCCGCTTTGACGCCCTCGCCTTTCACCTCGGCCTTGAAGCTGCATCCGACACCGCAATACGCGCACGTCGTCGTCACGGCGCGGTCGGGCTGACCCATGACGACGATCGACTTTTCGGTGAGCGCGGCGGTCGGACAGGACTCGACGCAGGCGCCGCACGAGACACATTCAGAATCGAGGAAGGGCTCGTTCTGACTCGCGGCAACCTTCGACTCGAAGCCGCGACCCTGGATGGTCAGTGCGAACGTCCCCTGCACCTCGTCGCAGGCCCGCACGCAGCGCGAGCAGACGATGCACAGCTCGGGATTGAAGTTGAAGTAGGGAGTGCTCTCATCCTTCGCCAGCGGACGATGCATCTCGATCTCGCCCTTCAGGCCATAGGACGTCTCTTCGATGCCGACCTCGTCGGCCATGTTCTGCAGCTCGCAGTGGCCGTTCGCGGGACAGCTCACGCACTCGAGCGGGTGATCGGAGATGTACAGATCCAACACGCCCTTGCGCAGGCTCGTGAGCTTCTCCGACTGCGTGCGGATTTTCATGCCCGGCGCGACAGTCGTGGTGCACGAGGCCGGATAGCCTTTGCGGCCCTCGATCTCGACGAGGCACAGGCGGCAGGAGCCGAACGCTTTCAGCGTATCGGTCGCGCACAGCTTCGGAACCTTGACGCCGGCCAGCGCGGCGGCGCGCATGACGGAGGTGCCATCGGGAACCGTTACCGGTGCGCCGTCGATCTCGACGGTGACCGGTGTTGCAGCAGCGCTGCGCGCTGGCTCGGGAGTGCCCAGATCTTCGTAGTCGATTGCAAACATGTCTGCTCCTCTCGCCGAAAGTCGCCTACGGCGCTTTCAGTAGCCTCAGTGCCGCGTGCGTGCGCGGAAATCTTCCCTGAAGTGTTTGAGCGCGCTCGTCACCGGGAAGGGTGTCATGCCACCGAGACCGCACAGCGACCCCTGCAACATCGTTTCACACAGCTCCTCGAGCTGACGGATGTTCCGCTCGCTTTCCACGCCACCGAGAATCCGATCGATCACTTCAACACCGCGAGTCGAGCCTATCCGGCAGGGCGTGCACTTGCCGCAGGACTCGACCGCGCAGAATTCCATGGCGTACCGCGCCATCCGGGCCATGTCGACGGTGTCGTCGAACACGACAATGCCTCCGTGACCGAGCAGCGCGCCGATACCGGCCAATGCCTCGTAGTCAATGGCAACATCGAATTGTGACGCCGGGATGTAAGCCCCCAGGGGTCCACCCACCTGCACCGCCCGGATCGGCCGCCCGGTCGCCGAGCCGCCGCCATAGTCATATAACAACTCGCGCAGCGTCACGCCGAAGGCGCGCTCGACGAGGCCACCTCGCTTGATGTTTCCGGCGAGCTGCAGCGGCAACGTGCCACGCGACTTGCCCATGCCGTAGTTCTTGTAGAACTCGGCGCCCTTATGGAGGATCAGCGGCACGGTGCCGAGGGTCATGACGTTGTTGACGATCGTCGGCTGCCCGAACAGGCCCTTGATCGCCGGCAGCGGCGGACGGACGCGGATCTCGCCACGCTTGCCCTCGAGACTCTCGAGCATCGAAGTCTCTTCGCCACAGACATAGGCGCCGGCGCCGAGTCGGACCTCGAGATCGAAACGCTTCCCGCTGCCCATCACATCGCTGCCCAGGTAACGCGCCTGGTAGGCGGCTTCAATGGCAAGATTCAATGCGCGGTATGCGTGTGGATACTCCGCACGCAAATAAATGTAGCCCTGGGTCGCGCCAACCGCGACGCCCGCGATGGTCATTCCTTCAATGAGCGCGAGTGGGTCGCCTTCCATCAACATGCGATCCGAGAAGGTCCCGGAGTCGCCTTCGTCGGCGTTGCAGGTGATGTACTTCTGGCCGGCGGGCTGCTCCAGCACCGTCTTCCACTTGATGCCGGTTGGAAAGGCCGCGCCGCCGCGCCCGCGCAAGCCGGAATCGAGCACCGCCTGCACGATTTCCTGCTGCGTCATGGCGAGTGCGCGGCGCAGGCCCTGGTAGCCGTCGTTCGCCACGTACTCCGCCACGCTCGTCGGGTCGATGATCCCAACACGCGCGAAAGTCAGGCGTTGTTGGCTTGCGAACCAGGCAATCTGGTCGGTCAGCCCCAGCGCCAGCGGGTGTTGGCCGCCGTTGAGGAAATCCGCGGCAAACAGGCCGGGGACGTCGGCTGGAGTGACCGGACCGTAGGCAACACGCCCCTTGGGCGTAACCACTTCCACCAGGGGCTCGAGCCAGTAGGCGCCGCGAGAGCCATTACGGACCAGGCGCAACTCCACGCCGCGCACGGCTGCCTCTTTGGAAATCGCATCCGCAACATCGCCGGCACCCAAGGAGAGCGCGCTGGCATCGCGCGGGACATAAACCGTGACTGTCATGACTTCTTCAGGCCCTGTTCCTTCACGAGCATTGCGTCGAAGCTCTCGGGGGTGAGCCGCCCATAGAGCCGGCCGTCGACCATGGCCGCAGGGGAGCAGGCGCAGTTGCCCAGACAATAGATCGGCTCGAGGGAGAACTCGCCATCAGCCGTCGTCGCGTGGAAGTCCACCCCGAGTTTGCGCTTGGCATGCTCGGCGAGCTGGTCGGCACCCAACGCCTGACATGACTCGGCGCGACACAAACTCACCACGTGCTTGCCCGGCGGCGTGCGCCGGAAGTAGTGATAGAAAGTCACCACGCCGTGAACCTCGGCGCGCGAGATGTTGAGCCCCTGGGCAACCAGCGGGACGGCGCCCTCGGGGACATACCCCAGGGATGCCTGGACAGCGTGGAGCACCTCCAGGAGCGGTCCCGGACGGCCTTTGAGGTCCGCGACGATGCGGCGGACGGTATCGGAGTGAGTGGCTGATAGTGTGGGTGTCATGAAACCGGAAGCGGGAGTGCCGGATGG
>Ga0268266_10000575_pt1 | contig 50661 bp, 48 predicted proteins | sample KBSS13metaG_FD_190356 | JGI IMG/M metagenome (GOLD analysis project Ga0268266, IMG submission 190356) | Switchgrass rhizosphere microbial communities from Kellogg Biological Station, Michigan, USA - KBS S1-3 metaG (SPAdes) (version 2) | ecosystem: Host-associated > Plants > Roots > Rhizosphere...
AGTCCTGGCTGGAGACGAAGGTGGCGAGCAGCGCCGGCCGGCCGAGCACCTCCTGGGCGTAGACCGCCAGCAGGTCGCGCTTGGCGAGAATGCCGAGGAAGGTGCCGCCGGCGTCCACCACCGGCAGGCGCTCGTAGTCGCTCCTGGCGAAGATCTCGGTCGCGAGGTGCAGGCGCTCCTCTGGATGGATCAGGTGCTCGGCCGGCGTCATCAGGTCGAGCGCCACCACCGCCGTCAGGGTCTCGGGATTCTCCAGGGCGTACTTGATGTCGTGGATCGAGACGGTGCCGAGGAGCTTGCCGTCGTCGCCGACCACGAAGAGGCGCTGGCGCGGGGTCGAGAGGAACTTCTTCACCACGTCGGCGTAGGGCTCACCCGGCCGCAGGGTCTGGGGGTCGGCCCGCATCAGGCTCTCCGCCTTGAGGCCGGCGAGCACCGCCTCCTCCATGCGCAGGTCGATCCCCTTGCCGCGCAGCGACTCGGTGTAGATCGACCAGGGGTGGAGGGCGCGGGCGAGCAGGCTCGACAGGATCGCGGCCAGCATCACCGGCAGGATCAGGTCGTAGTTGCCGGTGAACTCGAAGAGGATGAGGATGGCGCTGATCGGCGCGTAGCTCGTCCCCGCCATCACCGCCGCCATGCCCACGGCAGCATAGGCGCCGTAGGGGGAGGCGATATGCGGCCAGATCGCATGCATGAACGAGCCGTAGGCGCCGCCCACCAGGGCTCCGAAGGCGAGCGAGGGGGTGAACATCCCGCCGGCGCCGCCGCACCCCCGGGTCAGGGCGGTCGCCGCCAGCTTGACCAGGGCGATACCGAGCAGGAGCAGGCCGGTGAGCTCCGGCGACAGGGCGAAGCGCTCGGGGATCCGCAGCGTGCCGGCGAGCGCCAGGTTGATCGTGCCGTACCCGCGCCCCAGGGCGTGCGGCACGTAGAGGCCGATCACGCCCAGCAGGGTCATGCCGATCAGCGGATGCAGCGGCCGCGGCAGGAAGCGCAGGCGGTCGAACGCCTTGCCGCCGAGGCTCACCCCGCGCATGAAGAGGACCGAGGCGAAGGCGCCGGCGATCCCCAGCCCGGCGTAGAGCAGCATCTCCCAGCCGCTGGCGAGCGCGTACTCGGGTGCGGCGTAGAGCGGCGTGTTGCCGGTGATCGAGCGGGCGATCAGGGTGGCGATCACCGAGGAGGCGACGATCGGGCCGAAGATCTCGAGGGCGAAGTTGCCGAGGATGACCTCCATGGCGAACAGCGTGCCGCCGATCGGGATGTTGTAGGTCGCCGCCAGGCCGGCCGCGGCGCCGCAGCCGACCAGGATCTTCAGCCGGTGCGGCGGCAGCTCCAGCCGCTGCCCCAGCCAGGAGGAGAGCATGGCGCCCATCCGGATCATCGGCCCCTCTCGGCCCAGCGAGCCGCCGGCGCCGACCGTCACGATCGCCGCCACGGCGTTGATCAGCACCGGGCGGGGCGCGATCTTCCCCCCCGACAGGGCGACCGCCTCGATCAGCATCGCCATCCCCTCGCCGCTCGCCTCGCCGCCCGCGCTTGCTTTGCCCTGAGACTGCCGCCGCCGGCTCAGCCAGAGCAGGATCCCGAGCAGCGCGCCGCCCGCGGCCGGAGCCGCCACCACCACCCAGCGGTGAACCTTGGGGACGATCGTGAGCAGGTCCCCCCGCGAGCCCCAGAGGAGGGTCTGCACCAGGCCGATCAGGAGGTCGGTGGCGGCTCCGAGCAGTCCGCCGACGACCCCGACGCCGCCGATCAGGAGGAAGAAGAGGCGGTCTTCGCGATTGGCGAGGCCGAAGCGGCGAGCGAGCGTGAAGTCGAGCGACCGGGCCCAATCCCGCAGCCGCCGCAGCCGGTCGACCGAGCGCGTCTCCATGGCCGGGACTGTATCAAGGCTCCACCTCTCGCAAAGATCAAGAAATAGCTAGAGGTAAAGAACTGCTCTTCCATAGACATGCTCATTGCTGTATAGTCCGTCTCGAGGCCGCCTTTCGAGGCGACCAGGATCTTTCCGGGATTCCGCCGACGAGCGTCCGCCGCCGGTTCTTTGGAGTCCCACGGCGGAAGTTTTCGCCCCGCGGTACCAACCCACCTACCGCGGCGCTTCCGTACCGGCGTCGCGCGCCACACGCCCGAGGGGGACCGGATTTTTCCGGTCCCCTTTGCCTTTTCTGGCGAGTCTCTCTACGCGCCCTTGCGCACCGCGGAGGCCGGAGCCGCCTCGGCGAGAACGCTCGACTGCCGCCGTTCCGTGCGGGAGGTGAGGACGGTCGGGGCCGCCGGCCGCGGCGCCTCGGCGCGGGTGGCCTCGGAGCGCTTCTGGCCGACGATGCGGGCGTAGACCGAGAGGGCCTGCGCCACCACCTGATCCATGTTGTAGTACTTGTAGGTGGCGAGCCGGCCCACGAAGTGGACGTCCGACCGCTCCTCCGCCAGCGCCTGATACTTCTTGTAGAGCTCGTTGTTCTCCGGGCGCGGCACCGGGTAGTAGGGGTCCCCCTCCGCCATCGGATATTCGTAAACCAGGCTGCTCTTGCGGTGCTCCTGGCCGGTCAGGTGCTTGAACTCGGTGACCCGCGTGTAGAGGTGCTCGTTGGGGTAGTTGAGCACCGCCACCGGCTGCACCCACTCCTGGTTCACCGTCTCGAACTCGAACTTCAGCGACCGGTACGGGAGCTTGCCGTAGCGGTAATCGAAGAACTCGTCGACCGGACCGGTGTAGATCAGCTTCTCGTGGGGGATGAACTCGACGACCTCCCGGTAGTCGGTGTTGAGCAGGATCTTGATGTTGTCGTGGTCGAGCATGTTCTCGAACATCCGGGTGTAGCCGCGCAGCGGCATCGCCTGGTAGGTGTCCGAGAAGTAGCGGTCGTCCCGGTTGGTGCGCACGGGCACGCGGGCGGTGACCATGGAGTCGAGCTGCGAGGGGTCGAGCCCCCACTGCTTGCGGGTGTAGTTGCGAAAGAACTTCTCGTAGAGCTCGCGGCCGACGCGGCCGACGACCACGTCCTCGGAAGTGCGGACCGTCTCCTGGGGCTCGGCCACGGAGGCGAAGAAGTCCTCCACCTGCATGCTGGTGAGGCTCAACCCGTAGAGCTGGTTGATGGTGTCCAGGTTGATCGGGATCGGCACCAGCTGGCCGTCCACGCTCGCCCGCACCCGGTGCTCGTAGGGGCGCCACTTCGTATAGGTCGAGAGGTACTCGAAGACCTCTTTCGAGTTGGTATGGAAGATGTGGGGGCCGTACTTGTGGACCAGGATCCCCGCGTCGTCGTAATGGTCAAAGGCGTTCCCACCAATATGCGGCCGGCGGTCCACCAGGAGAACTTTCTTTCCAGAACCACGAGCCAGCCGCTCGGCGAGCACGCTGCCGGCGAACCCGGCACCCACAATCAGATAGTCGAACATCGAACCGGCTCCTTTCGAGTAACGAATCCCAAGAAGCACACGGAGCGGGCCATCCGCCGTGAACTCAAACTGAAAAAAACGTCTGTCAAATCGTGCCGCTCGAGCGGCCGCGGCGCTTCGAGACGGCGCCTTCGATCAGGTCCGACATCTGCCGGAACGTGCGGCTCCAGGAGCCGCGGGCGATGAAATCGTCGACCCGGCGCAGCCATTCCGCGCGCCCGGGCGCCCCCTCGCCGTAGCGGCTCATCGCCCGCTCGGCCGCGGCGACGAAGGACTCGGGGTCCTCGGCGATCTCCACCAGCTCCAACTCGCCGTAGGGGCGCACCACATCGCGGATGGGGGTCGAGATCACCGGCCGGCCGCCCGCCAGGTACTCGGGCGTCTTGGTGGGGCTGATGAAGCGGGTGGATTCGTTACGCGCGAACGGCATCAGCGCCGCGTCCCAGCCGGCGAGGTAGGACGGCAGCTCGTCGTAGGACTTCATCCCCAGGTAGTGGATGTTGCTCCGCCGCGGCAGGCTCTCGGGGTCGATCTTGACCACCGGGCCGATCATCACCCACTGCCAGTCGGGCCGCGCCTCGGCCGCGGCCGCCAGCAGGTCGAGATCGATCCGCTCGTCGATCACCCCGACGTAGCCGAGGCGCGGGTGCGGGATCGCGGCCTGGTCGGCGGGCTCGGGGGCCACCGGCCGGCGCGCCCGCCCGAAGTGCTCGGCGTCGATGCTGCTCGGAAAGGCGTGGACGGCCGAGTGGCGCTCGCGCTTGGCCTCGTAGAGGCTCTGTCCGCCGGTGAAGACGAGGTCGGCGAGCTCGAGCAGCCGGCGCTCGCGGTCGAGCAGCGACGGCGGCGCGCCGCGGAAGAGCGACAGCTCGTCCATGCAGTCGTAGACGACGGCCGAGGGCTCGAGGCCGCGGGAGAAGCCGAGGGCCATCGGCGTGTAGTACCAGAGGATGTAGTCGGCGATGCCGTGGTCCGCGAGCATCCCCTGGAGGAGATCGCGCTGGGCCGCCTCGGCCGCCTGGGCGGAGAGCCCGTGCGGCAGGCGCGGCACGGCGACCCGGACGCCGCCGGGGCGCTCGCTGATGTCGAGACGGGCGGCGCCGTCATGAAACTCCGGCTCCTCGAAGAAGAACACCCGGTGGTCGCGGGCGAAGCGGCTCATCAGGTGCTGCGGCCGCTGGTAGACGAAATCCCACCGCAGATGGGAGAGGCAGACGACGTCCGGCTTGGGGGCGAGGCCGGTCACGGGTCGGGTGGCCTCCTCAAAAGGCTGCATTTTCTCTCTCCTCCTCGCCCGGCTCGCGGCGCGCGTCCGGGTCCTGGTCACTTGCACCAACGAGCTCCGGCTCGCTCCGGAAGCGCGCGGCCTGCCGCGCCAGCTCCTCGGCGAGCGGGAGGTGGATCTCACGCTCCCCCGCCGGGCCGGGATACCCCCAGAGACCGCTCTGGCAGTGGCGGTCGTCGTCCCAGCCCGGATAGTTGAGGATCGGATACAGGCAGAGGCCGTGGACGGGGACCCCGCCGCGGCGGGCCGCTAGGACCTCGCCGGCCATGTAGCGCAGCCACTCGGCGCGCGCGCCGTCCTGGGCCCCGGTCTCGGCGACCACCAGCGGGCGGCCGTACCGCTCCCAGGCCTCGCGCAGGATCTCCCGGAAGGGACGGTAGAGCGGTCCGCCCCGCTCGATCGTGGGGCCGCCCAGGACCCACTGGTTGTTCGGGTAATAGTTGAGCCCGGCGACGTCCAGGTAGCGCTCGTCGCCGCCGAGCTGCGGCCAGAGGCGTCCCACGATCATGTCCCAGGCCTGGTACTGGGCCAGCCGGTGCCCCTCCGCGTCGGCCCGCGCCGCCGGCCGCTTCGGATCGGCCACGATGTGGATCGCCGGATCGCAGTGGAGGATGCGGGCTCGCGAGTCGACGCTCCAGACGGCGTCGATCGCAGCCAGGGCTGCCCGCGCGAGCTGCGTCTTGAGCTCGAAACCCCGCCCCGTTTCCCGGGGATTGATGTAGCCGACGTCCCCCCCCGCCCAGGACCAGAAGGAGATCTCGTTGACCGGGCAGTACCAGGGGGCCTCGTCGGTCTCGGCGGCGATCAGGCGGGCGACCTCGCGGGCGTAGTCGGCGAAGCGGTCCACGAACTCCGGCCGGAAGACGTCGAGGCCGTCCGGCCAGCCGTAGTGGCAGAGGTCCCAGATCACCTGCACCCCGGCCTCCCGCGCCGCCCGCACCATCGGGGTCAGCGAGGAGAAGTCGTAGCGGCCCGGGGAGCGCTCGATCAGGTGCCAGCGCGCGCCGTCGCGCACGGTCTCCATCCCGAGGCGCCGCGCCCGGGCGTAGTCCTGCGCGGCGAAACGGTCGTGCCCGGTCGCCGCGATCACGTCGAGCCGCCGGCCATCGCCCCGCCGGTGACAGGAACACTCGAAACCAGCCATCCAAAAACTTCGGAAGATCACTCGTTCATACTCCTCGCGGGGAGGAGAGTGCAAGATGCGGACCACGAGCTGACCACGGCCGACCACAAAAGGGCGGCACGGAAAAACTCCTCCAGGAGACAGTTCCGGGCCGCCACGAGCCCCCGCGCCTTGCGGAAAGCGGCTAAAAAATTACGCCAACCGGACACCGGCGGCCTTGCAAGAGCTACAAGGAGGATCTCCGCTGTTTTAGCGTTCCAGCCCGGGGTTGAACGCGCACCATAAGGGTAAGGGCGACCGCAAAGGCCGTGGTGGCCGGACCGGATCGCCCGGCCCTTGGAGGGGTTCTCATGTCCATCAACGTTTTCCGGAAGGCCGTCCTCGCCCTGCTCGTCTCCACCGCTCTCGCCGTCGCCGGCGCCGCGCCGGCACAGGCCTTCCCGCTCCGTCCCCACCGCACCGCCGAGGAGCCGGCGCGCGATCACGCCCATCGGGGGCTCTTCGCCTGGCTCCTGCACTACTTCTTCGAATCCGCCGGCGGGGCCATGGACCCGAACGGCTCCCCCCACTAGAGACGGTTGATTTTTACGATCGACACCGGTGTTTTGGCGCCGGTGTCACTTTTTTCGCCCTAGCAGCAACTTTAAAGATAGAGGGCTGATTCTCACCCGGCGACAAGCCCGATCGCCCGCGTTGCTGTTTCCCTGGGAGGAACAGGTTGATGAATGTGCGTCACCCGGATCGGAACGCCTTCGAGAAGTTCTCGCGCGGCGCGGCATCCATCGCGGAGGAGCGCTGGATCGAGGACCATCTGCGCTCCGGTTGCGCGCTCTGCCAGCAGCAGGTGGACAACCTGCTCCGGCACGCGTTCGCTCCCGCCATGGACGAAGCGGGCCAGGACGCCGCCTGGGACCGCCTGTTCGCCGCGCTCGGAGAGCGTCTCTCCCGCGCCGGGTCCGAGCGGAGCGAGGCGCCCGCCCGGCTCGCCGAGCTGCTGGACCGGCCGTGGGAAGAGTGGCCCGTCCTCCTCCGCCTCGACCGTCGCCTGCAGACCCTCGCCGTCTGCGAGCTGCTGATCGAGAAGAGCTTCGAGGAGGGGTTCCGCGACGCCGCCCGGGCGATCGGGCTGGCCGAGCGGGGGCTCCTGCTCGCCGGCCTGCTCGACGGCGACCGCTATGGCCGCTCCGTCGTCCAGGATCTCCAGGCCCGCGCCTGGGCCTACCTCGGCAACGCCCGCCGCATCGCCTTCGACCTCGCCGGCGCCGAGGAGGCGCTCACCCGCGCCGAACGGCTGGCCGAAGGGGGCTCCGCCGATCCGCTCGAGGAGGCCAGGATCCTCGACCTGCGGGCCTCGCTGCTCAGCGACCAGGGGCACTTCGAGCAGGCCGCCGAGCTGCTCGATGTGGTCATCGACATCTACAGCGAATTGAACGAGCTCCACCGCAAGGGGCGCGCGATGATCAGCAAGGGGGTGTTCCTCGGCTACTCCGGCTGGCACGAGGAGGCGATCCGCCAGCTCCGCAAGGGGCTCAGCTTCGTCGACTGGGACCGCGAGCCGCGCCTGGTGCTGATGGCCCGGCACAACCTCGCCTGGTTCCTGACCGACCGCGGCCGCGCCGAGGAGGCGTCGCGCCAGCTCGAGCGCTTCCGCCACACCTACCACGAATTCTCCAGCTCCTGGACCAGGCTCCGCCTCGCCTGGCTCGAAGGGCGCATCGCCGGCCGCCTGGGCCGGCTGGACGAGGCCGAGTCGACCCTGGGCGAGGTCCGCCGCGGCTTCCTCGCCGAGGGGCAGGGCTACGACGCCTCGCTGGTGACGCTCGACCTCGCCCGCCTCTACCTCGAAGAGGGGCGCACCGCCGAGGTGCGGACGCTGGCGGAGGAGATGCTCGACGTCTTCCTCTCCCACGACATCCACCGCCAGGCCCTCGCCGCCCTCGCCGGTGCGCAGCGGGCCGCCGAGATGGACAGCGCCACTCCCAGCCTGGTGGCCGAGATCTCCTCCTACCTGGTGCGGGCGCGCAAGAATCCGCTGCTGCGGTTCGAGCAGGCGGCGGCATAGGGGCGGAAGTTCGATATCCTCTCCCCCGTGCCGCCGAAATCCTTTCCCCTCCCCACCGTTCCCGCCGCCACGGCCCGGCGCCTGCTGCTGGGCGCCCAGGGGCTGCTCGACGATCCGCGCCGCAAGGCGACCGCCGATGCCCTCTACGAGGTGATCGAGCGGATGGGCTTCGTCCAGATCGACTCGATCAACATCGTCGAGCGGGCGCACCACCTGACGCTCGCCGCCCGCTTCCAGAGCTACCAGCCGCGCCTCCTCGCCCGGCTCCTGGAGCGCGACCGGCGGCTCTTCGAGCACTGGACGCACGACGCCTCGGCCATCCCGACGATCTGGTACCCCTACTGGAAGGTCCGCTTCGAGCGCTACCGCCGGCGCGTGCTCGAGCACCCCTGGTGGATGGAGCGCGTCGGTCCGGACCCCGAGCGGATGTTCGACCACGTCCGCGAGCGCATCGCCCGCGAGGGCGCGCTGATGACCCGCGACTTCGAGGACGAGCGACCCGAGGGGACCGACAAGGCGTGGTGGGGGTGGAAGCCCCAGAAGGCCGCCCTGGAGTACCTCTGGCGCACCGGCGAGCTGGCGATCGCGAAGCGGGTCAATTTCCACAAGGTCTACGATCTCGCCGAGCGGATCCTGCCCGCGGCCCACGCCGCCCCGCGGCCGAGTGACGAGGAGCACCGCGACTGGGCCTGCCGCTCGGCGCTGGAGCGGCTCGGGATCGCCAGCGCCGACGAGCTCGCCGGCTTCTGGCGCGCCATCTCCCTGGCCGAGGCCCGCGCCTGGTGCGAGCGCGCCGCGGCCGCCGGCGAGATCGCCGCCGTGCAGGTGGAGACCGCCGACGGCTCCCGTCCGCGCGCCTCCTGGGCGGTCCCCGACTGGGAGGCCCGCGCCGCCGCCCTGCCGCCGGCCCCGCCGCGCGTCCGCCTGCTCTCCCCCTTCGATCCGATCCTGCGCGACCGCAAGCGCACCCTGCGCCTGTTCGGCTTCGATTTCCGTTTCGAGGCCTTCGTGCCCGAGGCGCAGCGGGTCCACGGTTACTACGTGCTGCCGATCCTGGAGGGGGAGCGCCTGATCGGGCGGCTCGACCCCAAGCTCCACCGCGAGCGCGGGGTGCTGGAGGTCAAGAATCTCTGGTGGGAGCCCGGCGTGCGGGAGAGCAAGGGGAGGCGGGCGTCGCTGGAGGCGGCCCTCGACCGGCTGGTGCGGCTGGTGGGGGCGGAGAGGTGGGAGATGGGTTCCTGACCCTACCGCCCCGCCCGCTCCAGCGCCTGCTGCATCAGCACCTCCTGGCTGGAGCGCGGCTCCTCGCCCGGGGCCGGGTGGCGCTGGACGTAGGAGCCGTCGGACCGCATGTCCCACGCCTTGCAGTTGTCGGCGAGCTGGAGATCGAGGATCGCCTGGATCTCCTCCTGCAGCCGCGGGTTCTCGATCGGCACCGCCGCCTCGACCCGGGCGTCGAGATTGCGCGTCATCCAGTCGGCGGAGCCGATGTAGTACTCCGGCTTGCCGGCGTTGGCGAAGCAGAAGATGCGGGCGTGCTCCAGCATCCGCCCGACGATGCTGATCACGCGGATCGTCTCGCTCTTGCCCGGCAGCCCCGGCCGCAGCCGGCAGATGCCGCGCACGATCAGGTCGATCTCCACCCCGGCGGCCGAGGCTTCGTAGAGCGCGTCGATGATCTGCCGGTCGTCGAGGGCGTTCATCTTGGCGATGATGTGCCCCCCCTTGCCCGCCCTGTGGTGCTCGACCTCGCGCTCGATCATCTCCAGGAAGCGCTGGCGCATGCTGCTCGGCGCCACCAGCAGCTTCTTGAACCGCGGCTGAAAGACGAAGCCGGTCAGCATGTTGAAGAGCTGGGCCACGTCCTGGGCGATCTCCTCGTCGGCGGTGAACAGGCCGAGGTCGGTGTAGAGCTTCGCGGTCTCCGGGTTGTAGTTGCCGGTCGCGATGTGGACGTAGCTGCGCAGCGTCTCCCGCTCCTGGCGCACCACGAGGGCGATCTTGGCGTGAGTCTTGAGGCCCACCACGCCGTAGCAGACGTGGGCCCCCACCCCTTCCAGCGCCTCCGCCCACTCGATGTTGGCCGCCTCGTCGAAGCGGGCCTTGATCTCCACCGTGATGGCGATCTGCTTGCGGGCCTCGGCCGCCCGGATCAGCGCCTGCATGTTGGGCGAGCCGGCCGAGGTGCGGTAGAGGGTCTGCTTGATGGCGAACACCGCTGGGTCGTCCGCCGCCGTCTCGATGAACCGCTGGGTGCTGGTGGCGAAGGAGTCGTAGGGGTGATGGACCAGGATGTCCCCCGCCGCCACCGCGCCGAAAACGCCGCCCGCGTCCTCCCCCTCGAGGTGGAAACGCGGGTGGGTGACCGGCGTCCAGGGGCGGAAGCGCAGCGACGGCAGCGGCGCCGAGCCGGCGAGCGACATCAGGTCCTTGAGGGCGAGCGGCCCCTCCACCTCGTAGAGCTCGGACTCGCCGAGCTCGAGCTCCTCGAAGAGCAGCTCGAGCATCCAGCGCGGCATCCCCCGAGCCACCTCCAGGCGCACCACGGTGGCGAACCGGCGCTCGCGCAGCTCTTCCTGGATCACCTCCAGGAGATCCTCGGCCGTCTCCTCGTTGCGATGGACGTCGGCGTTGCGGGTCACCCGGAAGGGGTAGGACTCGACGACCTCCATGCCGGGGAACAGCCGGTCGAGATGGCGGGCGATCACCTCCTCCAGCGGCACGAAGCGCAGCGTCTTCGGCACCTGCACCCAGCGCGGCAGGATGTGCGGCGCCTTGACCCGGGCGAAGCGCGGCGCCGCGTCCCCGGGGGCCTTGATCGAGACGGCGAGCGACAGGCTGACGTTCGAGATGAACGGGAAGGGGTGGGCCGGATCGACCGCGAGCGGCGTCAGCACGGGGAAGAACCGGCGGTCGAACTCCTCGGCGAGGTGGCGCCGCTCGCTCCCCCGGAGCTCGTCCCAGCCCACCACCTCCAGGCCGTGCTGGCGCAGGGCGGGGAGCAGGTCGGCGTTGAGCAGCCGCCGCTGGCGCGCCACCATCGGCCGCACCTTGGCGTTGACCGCCGCGAGCTGCTGCTGGGGCGTGCCGTCGATGCCCGGGGCGAGCTCGCGCACGTTGCTCGCGATCTGCTGCTTCAGCCCGCCCACCCGCTTCATGAAGAACTCGTCGAGATTGGAGTCGAAGATGGCGATGAACTTCAGCCGCTCGAGCAGCGGGTTCGCCGGATCCTCGGCCTCGTGCAGCACCCGGGCGTTGAACTCCAGCCACGAGAGCTCGCGGTTCAGCAGATCGGTCGTCTCGACGATCTTTTCGATGGGCTCCATACGCGAGGGGTTCGGCTCGGACACGGGAAAATTCTGTCATATCCCGGCGGCCAGGCGGCGTGACCGCGGTGTGACAAAGAGTCTGAAAGGGAAGCTCCGGTCTAGAATGCCCCCGTGAGCGCGACGCCCACCGTGGTCGTACAGCCCCTGACCTTCCCCGTCACCGGGGAAGTGGTCCATCACCCGGTGGCCGCCTCCCCGGGCGTCGAGCGCCTGGCGGCGATCGACATCGGCTCGAACTCCATCCACATGGTGGTGGCCGAGGCCGCTCCCAACGGCGGCTATCGCCTGCTGGGGCGCGAGCGGGAGATGGTCCGCCTCGGCAAGACCGGCCTGAGCGACGGCGCCCTCTCCGAGGCAGCGATGCGCGACGGCCTCGAAGCCCTCGCCAAGATGACCACCATCGCCCGCCTCCGCGGCGCCGAGCGGGTGGTGGCGGTGGCCACCAGCGCCGTGCGCGAGTCGACCAACGGCGCCGACTTCCTCGCCCGGGTGAAGGCCCTGACCGGCCTCGACGCCCAGCTCCTCACCGGCGTCGAGGAGGGGCGGCTGATCTACCGGGCCGTGCGCGAGGTCGTCGACCTCGGGCAGGACACCGCGATCATCGTCGACGTCGGCGGCGGCAGCACCGAATGGATCACCGCCGAGGCGGGCGAGCTCGATCAGGTGGTGAGCCTCCCGCTCGGCTCGCTGCGCTGCGCCGCCCGCCTCTCCGGAGACCCGGCGAGCGCCGCCTCCCTCGACCGCCTCCGCCGCGCGATCGACAAGCGCCTCGCCGAGGCGGTGCCGCGCGGCCCGGCCGAACGTCTCGTCGCCACCTCCGGCACCGCGGTCTGCTGCGCCGACCTGATCGACCACTTCGCCGACCGCCCCTGGAAAGAGGTCTCCGGCGCCCGCGAGGTGCGGGCCAGGGATCTCGCCGGGCTGATCGAGCGGCTGCGCCCACTGAAGCGCCGCCAGATCGCCGAGCTTCCGCCGGTGGGCGGCCCCCGTTCCGACAGCCTGCTCGCCGGGGCCGTGCTGCTCCAGGCGCTCGTCGCCCACGCCGGGGTGGACCGCTTCCAGGTCTCCGACCGCGCCCTGCGCGAGGGGCTGGTGCTCGCCGCCCTCGGCCAGCCGATCCCCTCCGCCGCCGAGCCCGAGGACCTGCGCCGCCGCCAGGTGCTCCAGCTCGCCGAGCGCTCCGAGAGCGTCTACCGGCACAACCTGCAGACCGCCCGCCTCGCCGCGCGCCTGTTCGATGTCACCGCCTCGCTCCATGGTCTCGGCACCCGCGAGCGCGAATGGCTGGAGTACGCCTCCCTCCTCCACGACATCGGCTACTCGATCCACTACAAGGGGCACCACAAGCACGCCTACTACCTGATCACCAACGCCGTGCTCGATGCCTTCGACCAGCGCGAGATCGAGATCATCGCCCACGTCGCGCGCTACCACCGGGGCGCCACCCCCAAGGCGAGCCACCCTACGATGGCCCCCTTGAAGCCCTGGCAGCGGCGCACCATCCGCAAGCTCGCCGCCCTGATCCGTGTCGCCGACGCCCTCGACCGCACCCACGCCACCCGCGTCGAGGAGATCTACTGCGCCATCCGCGGCCACAAGGTCACCCTGGAGGTGCTCTCCCGCTACGCCGTCGACCTCGAGCTCGAAGCCGCCCGCGAGCACGGCCGCTTCTTTGAGAAAATATTCAATTGTCGACTTCGCTTGCGGCAGGGACTGGAGGTGGCGGAAAGCTAAGCCGTATCGCGAAATCCTTAGCCTGCGACCTCCCCCCACCGTTTCTTTTTTTCCCGCCCCTTGTAAGAAATTTCCACCCCGGGCAGCTCCCACAATCCCCGTCACAGCCCGGTAACATCCTCGGTCACAAAGAGTTAACAGCACTCTTGCACGGATTTCACATCGCTTCTGTGGAAAACAAGCCATAGACGATCTGTCAAGGATCTTTGTCGAGGGTAAAACCCAGGCGAAAGTGTAATGTTCAGAAGGAGTTACGCCAGATTGCACAGTCGTCTGGTCAAAGCGTGGAAAGGCCCGGAAACAGGGCCTTTGGTCCGGGTTCCAGGGTAGTTTTCCACAGGTTTTTCATCATTCCGTGTGGAAGACTCCATGGTAGCTTCTGTCACATGGCACGCGAACGGATTCTGCTGATCGAGGATGAGCCCGACATCGCCGAGGTGTTGCAGTACAACCTCGAAAAGGAGGGGTTCGAGGTGGAGCTCGCCCACCGGGGGGACGCCGGCCTCGAAGCCCTGCGCCGGCAGGCGCCCGACCTGCTTCTGCTGGACCTCATGCTGCCCGGCATCGACGGCCTCGAGCTGACCCGCCTGCTCAAGCGGGAGCCCGCCACCTCGCGGGTCCCCATCGTGATGCTCACCGCCCGCGGCGAGGAGCTGGACCGCATCGTCGGGCTGGAGCTGGGGGCGGACGACTACATCAGCAAGCCCTTCAGCCCGCGCGAGGTCGTCCTCCGCGTGAAGGCCGTGCTGCGCCGCCAGCAGCCCGAGGAGGCCACCGGCGACCGGCTCGAGATCGCGGGCATCCAGCTCGACATCTCCGGCCACCAGCTCCGGGTGCGCGGCAAGGAGACGCCGCTGACCGCGACCGAGTTCCGCCTTCTGCGTCTCCTGATGGAGCGCGGCGGACGGGTGCAGACGCGCGGCCAGCTCCTCTCCGACGTCTGGGGGTACGCCGAGGACATCGACAGCCGCACCGTGGACACCCATATCCGGCGCCTCCGCCGCAAGCTGGGGCCCGAGGCCGATCACATCGAAACCGTGATCGGCGTCGGCTACCGGCTGAGGCCCTGAGCGCGGTGAGGCTCCCACCGAAGCTCCGGCTCGCTCCGCTCTGGCCCGCGCTGGCCGCCGTGGTCACGGCCACCGTCCTGCTCGGGTCGATGCTGCCGAGCCTGCTCCAGCGCACCGCCGCCGTCCAGCTCTACGACATGCTGGACCTGCTGGCGCCGATCGCGCGGGAGCGGCTCGCCCAGCCCGGCCTCAACCTGGAGAGCTGGGCCGTCCAGCTCGCCGCGGACAGCGGCATCCGGGTGACCCTGATCCGCCGCGACGGCGTCGTCCTGGCCGACAGCTCGGTTGAACCCGACCAGGTCCGCGCGATGCAGAACCACCGCGGCCGCCCCGAGGTCCGCTCCGCCCTCGCCAGCGGCCGCGGGATGAACGTGCGCCGGAGCGCCACCACCGGCAACCCCTACGTCTACGTCGCCCGCACGCTCTCCAGTCCCGGCGGCGAGGTGATGATCCTCCGCCTGGCCGAGCCGCTCGAGCAGTTGAGCGCCCTGCGCGCCCGCCTCGCGGCGGCCATGGCGCTCGCCATCCTGGCCGCCGGAGTCGCCATCCTCTTCACCTCGCTCTGGCTCGACCGCCGCCTCTTCGAGCCCGCCTCGCGCCTGATCTCCGGCGCCCAGGACCTCGCGATCGGCCGCGTCTCCCGCGTCACCGTCCCCGACGAAGAGGAGCTCGCCCCCCTCGCCCTCGCCCTCAACCGGCTCGCCGCCACCGCCGAGCGGCAGGTCGAGGCCGTCAGCCTGGAGCGCGACCACCTGCAGGAGATCCTCGCCAGCATGTCCGAGGGGGTGCTGGTGGTCGACCGCGACGGCCGCGCCCAGATGATCAACCCCGCCTTCTACCGCCTCTTCGACCTCGTGGGGGACTTCACCGGCCGGCCGGCGCTGGAGATCATCCGCCACCCCGGCTTCGCCCGCCTGATCGAGGACACCCTGCGCCAGAGCGCGCCGCAGAGCTCCCAGATCGTTCTCGCCTCCCCCGAGCGGCGGACCCTGCTGCTGACCAGCGCCGCCCTCTCCGGCGGCGAGCGGGGAGCGGTCGTCGCCGCCCGCGACACCACCGAGCTGACCCGCGTGGCCGACATGCGGCGGGACTTCGTCGCCAACGTCTCCCACGAGCTCAAGACTCCGCTGGCGGCGATCCGCGGCTACGCCGAGACCCTGCGCGACGGCGCCCTCGACGAGCCGCCGACCGCCCGGCGCTTCACCGACCGCATCCTCAGCCAGTGCCGGCGCCTCCAGGAGCTGCTCGACGACCTGCTGATCCTCTCCCGCCTCGAAGGGATGGACGCCGCGCTCGACCGCGAGCCGGTGAGCCTCGGCACCATCGCCCGCCACGCCGTCGAGCTGCTCGCCCCGGCGGCGCGCGAGAAACGGGTCGAGATCGAGCTGCGCGAAGAGCCCGTGCCGCCGGTCCAGGGGGACGCCGGCAATCTCGAGCGGCTGCTCCTCAACCTGCTCGACAACGCGATCAAGTACAACCGTCCCGACGGCAAGATCACCGTCCGCGTCGGGCGTTGCGCTGATGAGGCCATTCTGGAGGTGACCGACAGCGGCATCGGCATCCCGCCGGAGTCGATCCCCCGCCTCTTCGAGCGCTTCTACCGGGTAGACAAGGGGAGGGCCCGCGAGGAGGGGGGCACCGGCCTCGGCCTCGCCATCGTCAAGCACATCGCCCAGGCCCACGGCGGCCAGGTGGATGTCGAAAGCCGCATCGGCCGCGGCTCCACGTTCCGGGTGAGGCTGCCGCTCGCGGCGTGAGGGGCACGAAGAACAGGGGCCGAAGACGGCGCTTCAGCCCCTGTCAAGCACAAACCTCATCGCCTGCAAGGCATCTCCTCCCCTCGCTTCCTCCTACCCCTCCCCCCGCTTCTTCACCCGATACGCCGCCGCCACCCGGAGGTCCCGGATCGCGGGCTGAATGCTGTCGTTCAGGACGCACTCGATGATCGAGCGCACCTCGGTCGTGACATCCATCTCGTCCTCGTCGAAGGAGCTCGCCTCCGCTTGCGGATCCGCGGCGAGGCTCTCCGCGATCTGCCGGAGCTGGGAGCGGATCGCGGTGAGCCGGTCGACGATGTGGGGAAGCTCCGCCTGAGCGGCGGCCTCGGCCTCACTCATAGAGCCCCGACAGCGGCGCCGGATCGCCCAGCCTCCACAACCGGCCGGCGATCTCGAGGCATCGCGGACAGCGGGTCAACAGGTGGCGGACGACGGCCCGGACCTCGGGCTGGGTCAGCTCGCCGCGCAGGAAGCGCTCCACCTGGAACGCCTCCGGATGGGCCGGACGCATCGGCAGGGGCGCCGGCAACGGCTGCCGGCTCACCGGGTCGATCAGCTCTTTCTCGCAGACTCTCATGGAGCCTGAGGATAGGAGCGGCGCCTCCCCTCCGATCCACGAAGCCCCTCAAGGCCGCTGAGCGCGGTCCGCCGGGGGCCCTTTTCGTCGGTTCACGGAACCCCCGGTGGGCTTTGGAGATGTCCTTGCCATACCTCTGTGTCGTCGTCGTATACTTCTTTCTCTTGAGAAAGAACTCTCCGAGCCCAGAATGCCGAAATCCAGGCCGCCCGCGCTAGGCGCGTCGCTCCGCTTCCTACGCTTCGCCCACGGCTGGAGCGAGGAGGATCTGGGCCGCGCCCTCGACATCAAGCCGGTCCTGATCTCCCGCTACGAACGGGGGAGCAAGACGCTCTCCCGCGAGCGCCTGGAGCAGTTGCTCGACGTGATGGGAGTGCCCCCCGAGGCGATCGACGGCGCCCTGTACACCCTCGGCGTCGGCCTCGCCTTCGAGGGTCCCGGCTCGCCCGTGGACCCCACTCCGGAGGAGCGCCGGAAAATCCACCAGGCGGCCGCGGTGGCCGGCCACGGAACCGCGGAGGCTACCCGCTCCCAGCTCACGGCGAACATCCGGCAACTGCGGGCCCAGCAGGACCGCGACCGGGCCGGCGAGCTCTGGCAGACCCTGCAAGAGCTGTCGCCCAGGGAACGCCTGACGGCCGTGGAGATCAAAAGGAAGTATCGGAATTGGGCCCTCGCCGAGCGGCTCTGCGCCGAGAGCGCGCGGGCCGCGGCCCACCGAGCAGACCGGGCGATGGAACTGGCGGGGCTGGCGCTACGCGTCGCGGAGCTGACCCCCGGGAGCGAGCCCTGGTGCTCGCGCCTCCAGGGCTATGTCTGGGCCTTCATGGGCAATGCACGGCGGGTGCATGGCGACCTGCCCGGTGCTGAGGAGGCGTTTCTACGGTCCGATCAGCTCTGGGAGGCAGGAGAGGCGGCTGATCCGGGGCTGCTCGATGCCGCTCGCCTGCTGGATCTGAAGGCCTCGCTTCGGAGGTATCAGGGTTGTTTCGAGGAGGCGCTTGATCTTCTTGATCAAGCGCTGCAGGCGAGTGGGTCCAAAGAGGCTTGTGGACGTCTTCGGATTAATAAGGCGAACACTCTGGAACTTTTAGGGAAATTCGAGCAGGCTGTTGTAGAGCTGCAGCAGGCAGAAAATCTGATCGAAGGAACTCAAGACCCGCGGCTCCCTTGGTTGGTCCGGTTTACCCTCGCCGTAAACCTCTGCAAACTTGGCAGATATGAAGAAGCCGGGGCAATGCTACCGGCTGTGCGAGAGCTCGCGGTGAGGCTATCCAACGAGCTGGATCTCGTACGTGTGCTCTGGCTGGAGGGGCGGGTGCTCGCAGGGCTTAGACGACTGGGGGAGGCTTTACCAGCCCTTGAACAGGTACGGCGGTATTTCAGCGCGGGCCAGATTGCCTATGACGCCGCCTTAGCTTCTCTGGAAGTGGCGGTCTTCTATCTGGAGGAGAAACGGCCCGGGGAGGTCAAGAGGCTGGCCGAGGAGATGCTCTGGATTTTCAAGAGCCAGGGGGTTCACAAGGAGGCTTTGGCTGCGCTCCGGCTGTTCTGCGAGGCTGCGAGAAGGGAGGAGGCCACGGCCGATCTGGCCCGGCGTGTGGTCGATTATCTCGTCAGGGCACGGAACAACCCCGGGCTACGGTTTGAGGTGCTTCTGTAGAGACGCCCTATATGGCCGCCCGAGCCTGCCCGTCAAGAACACCTTGCAGCGAAGGCGGTAGAGACGTTCCAGGTCCTATACGACACCCTTCGAAGGCCACGGGGACCGCGGAACGTCTCTCGAAGGGCTTGCCGCCCCATCCGCCACTCCCCGCGAGAAGGCCACCAACGGCGATTCGGGCGGGCGGTGGCAAGGTTCGGCGATGCGGGTGGTGAGGTTCGATGGCCAGGGTCCTTGTCCCTTTTCTTTGCGGCGGGATTTGGTCTCGTTGTGCCCCGGTCAGACCTTGCCCTCGGTGACGGCATGCTCTCCGGCGGAGACGTCACGCGGTCCCCGTGGCCTCCCACGGGTGTCGTATAGGACCTGTGACGTCTCTACCGCCTTCGCCAGAAGTTTTTGATGCTGGGGATTTATCTAGCCCAGACGATCTGGGGAACAGGGCGGCCACATTAGGGCCGCCCCTACAAAAGGCAACGGGCTCTACTTGGCGCAACTGCCATTCGGGTCAAGGCTACAGCCATTGTCGAGAGTCATCGTTGGGCACTGTCCGGAAAGGCAACGGCCATCCGGGTCGGCCTGACCGCCGTTCTTCGTGGGCAGGCAAATCCCGCTCGGGTCAACGCTGCAGCCGTTTTTTGTGGGCAGGCAGCGGCCGTCCGGGTCGACCTGGCAACCATTCTTGTCGGGCAGGCAGCCCCCGTTCGGGTCGACTTGGCAACCATTCTTGGTCCAGAGACCGACCAGCAGGCGCCAGAACCCGGAGAAGCTCTCCATGGGGCTGAAGGCCACCGTCCCTGCCCAACGGAGCCCGGCTCCCGGGCGGGGCTCCGCCGAGACGGCCGTGGTCGTGAGGAGGAAAAAGGCGACGAGGACGACGAATGCTTTGCGGGACGACGAGGTCATCATAAGAAGCTCCTTTTTCGCGGAGTGCGCGCCGAGGCGGCCCCCGTGGCCGTGCGGGCGTCTCCGAAGAACAGAATGTCTGTACTGTAGTTCGGAAACTTACCCGAAAAGCCGCAAGGCGCGGCTCGAGATTCAAGGAGGCGGCATGGCAAGGCAGGGGGACCCGGCCGACCTGAGGCTGATGGTGGTGTTTCTCCGCTCGGTCCGGAAGTGGACCCAGGAGGAGTTTTCGCGGGCCTCGGGCGTCGACAGGGGCCTGATTTCCGATTACGAGCTGGGGACCAAGGCGCCGACCCACAAGACCCTGGCGCGGCTGGCGGCGGGAGCCGGACTCCCCTATTCCTTCGTCGAAGCGCTCCTGCCGACCTTCCGGGTGGCCCGCCTCACCGCGGAGAAACGGCAACCGTCCGCCGACCCGGTCGAGCCGGATCTCGCTCATGATGTCGGGGATGGATTGGATCGGGCGATCCTCAAGGTGACCCTGCCGCGCCTCACCCCCTACTTGATGGAGTTGAACGCCATGATTTCCAGGAAAGAGGAGCCCGAAACAGAGGACGAGGACGGATAATCGCGTCCGCCGCCCGCGTTGCGGCGAAAGGCCAGAGCATTTTTCTCGGCGGCTGAGCCCTTTTCCAGTCTCCCGCCGGCCTTTCCGCGACTCTCGCCGGAGTTTTTTTGAAGCTCGCCCGCTTTTCCTCGTGACCCCGCAAGGTTGCGGAGCTCCTTGGCAACGTAGCGGAGCTCCGCCGGAACGTTGCGGGACTTCTCCGCTACGTTGCGGAGCTCCGCCGGAACGTTGCCGAGCTTCTCCGCTACGTTGCGGAGCTTCTCCGGAACGTTGCCGAGCTCCGCGGAAACGCGGGCGGGCTCCGTTTGAACTGTCTGAGAGGGTATTTGGAAGTCAGCCGCGACGCCCTTCCGCCCGGGCATGAATGCCTGGGCTGGAAGCAGCGCCGGATGAATCCGGCTTCAAGCCCCCTTGAGGGGGCGCTGTTCGTAGCCCGGCGATTTATCGCCGGGCGGGATAGGCCGGCGTTCCGGACTTTCCAAACACCCTCTGAAGGAGGCGTTCTGCATAGGAAGATCGTCGGATTTCACCAGGATGAGCAGCTCGACTGGGTCGCGGACCTGGAGTGCGGTCATGGGCAGCACGTGCGCCATAACCCACCCTGGGTGGTCCGTCCCTGGGTCGTCACGCCCGAAGGGCGGGAGACGTGGCTGGGCGCCGAGCTGGATTGCAAGCGGTGCGACGAGGAGAGGGATGGTGAGGAGGGGAGGAGACTCGCCGGCCACCCAGGACGCTAGCCCAGGATGGCCGGCGCGGGGGCGATCGGTTACGCGCAGAGCGTATCGTCGGAGGGCTTGCAGCTGACACAGGTGTGCTGAATGCTACAAACCAGGCGGCTCTCCTGGCATCCCGCAGCGCCGCCGGCCATCGCGAGGTTCCGGGCCTCCAGGGTCGCCAGCGTCTCCTTGGCCAGGTTCATCTTCCGGTTGTTCTTCTTCTTCATGTCGATCCTCCACGTACGTTGGGGGGAGTGGCGATATTGCCAGCATTCGATGAAACGGTCCCGAGGAGGGGATCCCCTCACCGCATCCCGAAAAAAAGGAGAAGACAGGAAAGAAGGGGCAAGCAGCGAGCCGGGCCGCGCCGGCCACCCGAGGATGGCCGGCGCGGAAGCTACCGTGGTTCAGGCGCAGGTGTCCGTGGGCCGGCAGCTCACGCAGGTGTGCTGGATGCTGCAGACGAGCCTGCTCTCCTGGCACGCGACGGCGGCGCCGGCCAGGGTGAGGTTCTTGGCCTCCAGGGTAGTCAGCGTCTCCTTGGACAGATTCAGCTTCCGGGTATTCTTCTTCTTCATGGGATGGACCTCCTCATAGGAGTAAGTTAGTTGGCTATATTAACATGACGAGGACGCGGGGTTCGCTGAACCCCTGAAGAGCCATCCCGGCGGCCCTGGCGAACCCGTGGCCCTCGCTTCCGCTCCCGGGAATCTCAGGCTAGAGTGAGGGTGCCCCTTCTGGGGGCGCCCAAACCTGACAGGAGATTTCCTCCATGGCGGCCGACGCGGCACTGCTCGCCGGTGTACCGTTCTTCCAGTATCTCGATGCGGACGAGCGCGAGGTTCTCGCCCGGCAGCTCGACGAAGTGCGCATCCCCGCCGGCCAGCTCGTCTTCCAGGCGAACGATCCCGGCGGCACCCTGTTCGTGATCCGCGAGGGCTCCGTCGAAGTCTTCATCGAGGATGAAACCGGCGAGCGCTACGTGCTCGAAACGCCGGGGCCCGGCGAGGTCTTCGGCGAGATCTCCTTCCTCGACGGCGGCTCGCGCACCGCCTCGGTCCTCGTCGTCGAGGATCTCGACGCTCTGGCGGTTGACCGCGACGACCTCAGCCACCTCTTCCGGGCCCACCCCGAAGCCGGGCTCGACATCATCGCGGCCATGGGCAAGCGGCTGCGGCGCAGCGTCGAGCTGCTGCGCAACACCGCCTCCCGCAACGTCAACACCGAGGTGGCGGACCACCGGACCACCGTCGAGCGGGCGGCCGACTGGATCGCCGCCTTCTCCGGCAGCATCACGTTCCTGATGCTGCACGTCGTCATCTTCGCGGCCTGGATCCTGCTCAACACCCACTGGCTGCCGGGCTGGACGCCGCCGATGTTCGATCCCTTCCCGTTCGGGCTGCTGACCATGGTGGTGTCGCTGGAGGCGATCATCCTCTCGGTCTTCGTGCTGCTGAGCCAGAACCGGCAGGTGGCGAAGGACCGCATCCGGGGGGATATCGAGTACGAGGTCAACCTCAAGGCCGAGCTCGAGATCGCGCAACTGCACGAAAAGATGGACCGCCTGCACGTGGAGGCCCTGCGGCGCCTGGAAGAGGTGCACCGGTGCGTCAGGCCCCCGGGGTGACTCGACGTCACAGATTTGACAGCGATCTGTCACACTCCCGAAGGGGGCAGCGGGTAAGATGCAACCCTGAAAGGGAGCATTCCATGGAACGACGATTGGATCAGGATCTCGACCGGGTTCGCCAGGCGCTGCTGAGGATGGGCGGCATGGTGGAGGGCATGGTCGCCAAGGCAACACAGTCCCTGCTCGACCGCGACAATCAGCTCTGCGCCGAGGTGATCGAGGGGGACAACCAGGTCGACCACCTGGAGGTCGAGATCGACGAGGCCTGCCACCTGATCCTCGGCACCAAGCAGCCGACGGCGGTCGACCTGCGCTTCCTGGTGGCGGTGATGAAGATCAACAGCGATCTCGAGCGGATCGGCGACTCGGCGGTGAACATCGCGCAGTCGGTCCAGCAGCTCAACGAGCAGCCGCCGCTCAAGCCCTACATCGACCTGCCGCACCTCTCCGAGCTCGTGCAGGCGATGGTGCGCAAGAGCCTGGACGCCTTCGTGCGTCGCGACACCGAGCTGGCGACCGAGGTCTGCCAGTCCGACGACGCGGTGGACGGGCTCTACAAGCAGATCTTCCGCGAGCTGCTGACCTACATGATCGAGGACCCGAAGACGGTCAGCCGGGCCCTGCACCTGCTCCTGATCTCGCGCAACATGGAGCGCATCGCCGACCACGCGACCAACATCGCCGAGGACGTCATCTACTACGTCGAGGGGCGCGATATCCGCCACTCCTACGGCAGCGACGTGCTCAAGGTGGGCTGAGAAATCTTCCAGCCGGGCGGCTCGCTTTTTCGCATGTGCGGCACCACACTCCTAGAATCCCTTTTTCCGGGCCAGACATGGAGCCGAACATGCGAGCCAAGCTTTCGCGGTTGCAGATCCTTGCCAGAGTCGCGGTCGCCCTCTCAGCCGGCGCCCTGGTGTTGCTGGTAGTCCTCTCCCTGCCTCTCCTTGAAGACCCCCGTCTCGAGCCGCTCGTCGAGGGGGCCGTCGGCCTGCTGCTGATCCTCGGCGCGGCCCTGCTCTCCCGAGCCTGCGGCAGCTTCCTCGCCTCAAGGGGAACCGGGCGCGCGGCGAGAACCTGAAGGGACACCAGAGACACCAGGGACTCCAGGGGACAACAGAGCTTCCCGTCTGATGTCCCTGTTGTCCCTGAAGTCCCTTGGGTCCCTTTTTTCCCGGCCTACCGCCAGTGCCAAGCCACCTGCAGCGTATACGCGCGGTCGATCCCGGGGTGGCTGAGCTTCTCGAAAATCGGGTAGAACAGCGTGCTCCCGAGATCAACCTCCAACCCTGAGTGGAGGTGGATCAACCCGGCACTCAAGCCCAGGAAGGCGTCGCCGATCTTCCCCGGCTTGCCGTCCCCGCGGGCGGTCGAGAGATCGAAGCCGGGGCCGGTCAACCCGGCGTCGAAATCGGCGGGCGGGAGCGGCGCTCCGGCCACGAAGCGGGGGGTCAGCGCGAAGCGCGAGCCGAGCGGCAGGCTGTACTGGACGCCGATGATCGGGGTGGCATAGGTCGCCGAGCTGCTGTGGTCGAGCACCCCCTGGGTGCCGGCGTTCGCCCCGGAGAGCAGCCGGTAGTCGAGCTGGTAGTTCTTGATCTCCAGGCGATCGGCCAGCAACCCGAGCTCGAACGTGAAGCGCCGGCCGGCGCCATAGGGCACCTCGCGCAGCAGCGCCGCGCCGACCCCATAATGGGTGTAGTCCCCGCGGGGGTTCGAGAACTCGGCGTTCTCGGGCACGTCGAGCGGCACGTTCCGGAAGAAGAACGGCCGCAGCACCTCCGTCCCGCGGCCGCCCGAGACCTTCGCCTCGTCGTAGAAGGCGAGGATCTCGATCCCCCAGCGGTCGGAGAAGCCATACACCGAGTTGCCGGCGAACGTCGGCCCCTTGAGCTTGAGGAAGCCGGCGGCGCCGGTGTCCACATAGCCCGGCTCGAGCGTGCCCTGCCACTTCCCCGCCTCCAGCCGGAACGCCGGCCAGGGGAGGAACAGATAGCGGGCGTCCTGCGCGCTCTCGGGCAGGTGCTCGGCGATGAAGTGGATGTCCTCGTGAGGCGCGTTGGTCAGCGCCGCCTGGGCGGCGGGGGCGGTCAGGAGGAGAGGGAGGAGCAGGAGGAAGGGTGCTGCGCGTCTCATAACGGGGACATCGTATCGCCCTTGGGCCGGTCATGCATGAGGTGCTGATGAAAAACGAAGGATGAAGATCCAGGCGTCCAGCATGGCTTCACCGCCTTCCGGGCTCAAGGTTCGAGCTTACCTCAGCCCAGTCCGCCGGGCTGGGCTAGAATTCAGCCATCGTGCAAGAAAATCTTCGGGAAGCGGAGCGGCGGATCGAGGAGGCCCGGAGGACCCAGGCAGAAAGCCTGGATCTCGGGGATTTGACTCTGCGCGAGTTGCCGGTCAGCTTGGGAGACCTTCCAGATCTCAAGGTGCTCTATCTGGGCGCCTACAGACTCAATGAGGAAGGGAAGCTTGAAGCTTCTACGGATCGCATAAACCGTGAGCTCCAGGATCTGGCCGCGCTGGCGGGACTCCAAAGGCTTCAGAGCCTCTACCTCATCTCCTGCACGGGCATAGCCGACCTCGCACCCCTGGCGAAATTCCAAGCGCTTCGGAACCTTGACCTCAGCTTCTGCATCGGCTTGGCCGACCTCGCACCCTTAGCCGGACTTCAGGCACTTCAGAGCCTCAACCTCAGTTCCTGTATAAGGGTGACCAACCTAGAATCCCTGGTCGGACTCCAAGCGCTTCAGAGCCTCGACCTCAGTTCCTGTATGAGGGTGACCAACCTAGAATCCCTGGTCGGACTCCAAGCGCTTCAGAGCCTCGACCTCAGTTCCTGTATGGAGGTGACCGACCTAGAGCCCCTGGCCGGACTCCAAGGGCTTCAGAGTCTCGACCTCAGTTCGTGTATAAGGGTGACCGACCTAGAACCCCTGGCTGGACTCCAAGCGCTTCAAAGCCTCGACCTCAGCTCCTGCACGGGCGTGGCCGACCTCGCACCCCTGGCGAAACTCCAAGCGCTTCAGAGCCTCGACCTCAACTCCTGCATGGGCGTGGCCGACCTCGCACCCCTGGCGAAACTCCAAACGCTTCAGAGCCTCAACCTCAGCTTCTGCACAGGCGTGGCCGACCTCGCACCCCTAGCGGAACTCCAAACGCTTCAGAGCCTCAACCTCAGCTTCTGCACGGGCGTGGCCGACCTCGCACCCCTGGCGAAACTCCAAGCGCTTCAGAGCCTCGACCTCAGCGTCTGCACGGGCGTGGCCGACCTCGCACCCCTGGCGAAACTCCAAGCGCTTCAGAGCCTCGACCTCACCTACTGCACGGGCGTAGACGACCTCGTACCCCTGGCGAGACTCCAAGCGCTTCAGACGCTTGATCTCTGTGGCTGCCGGCTCGCAATCCCGACTGAGCTGCTTCGGGTCTTTACAAACCATCCTCACCTGAACAACTTAAAGGCCGACGAGGCAGTCGGCGTTCCCAGGGAAATTCTCTCTCACGAATCCAGAGACAACTGCCTCCCCCGGCTGCGTACCTACTTTTCCGAGTTGGACCTTGGAGCCGAAGCTGAGAACGAGGTAAAGGTAATCCTCCTCGGCAACGGTCGTGTCGGGAAGACCCAACTCTGCCGGCGCTTCCGGGCACAGCCTTTCGACGATTCCGTCGAGTCCACTCATGGCGTTCAGATCTGGCGGGAAAAGCTGCGAATCCAGGCCGGGGGCCAGGAACAGATCTTCCATGTGAACTGGTGGGATTTCGGCGGACAAGACATCTACCACGGCACCCATGCTCTATTCCTACGTAGCCGTGCCGTCTTTGTAATTCTCTGGACCCCAGAGCTCGAAAACCGAGCCGAATTCCTCAAGAACGGCATTCCCCTGCGTAACCAACCACTCGCCTACTGGTTCGACTACGTGCGGAGTCTCGCGGGCGAGGACAGCCCGGTGATCGTCGTGCAGAGCCAGTGCGACCACTTCGCGGACCGGCGACCCGCACCTACAAGGCCGGACGGTTTCGGATTCTTCGAAAGCTGCTCCTACAGCGCCAAGGAGGATCTGGGGCGAGAGATCCTCGAAGGCCAACTCCGCGACGCCATGCGCTACCTCCTCGAACGGAACGGCGCGCTCGAGATCGGCAAAGGACGCGCCGAGGTCCGCCGCCGGCTCTATGATTTACGAAGCAAAGACCAGAAGCGCAAGCCCGAGAAACGGCGGAATCGGACTCTGACCCTCGAGGACTTCCGCGCTCTCTGTGAAGAAGTTGGAGGCATCGTCAATCGGGAGCACGCCCTCGACTACTTCCATCACACCGGCGTGGTGTTCTACCAGCCAGAACTCTTCGCCAGCCGCATCGTCCTCGACCAGGACTGGGCGCTCGACGCGGTCTATACCGTCTTCCACCGTGGCCGGACCGCGCCCTGGCTGAGGGATTCGGGGCGCTTCACTCGCGAGGATCTCGCTTTATTGGCTTGGCAACAGTACTCGCCGGAAGAGCAACGGCTCTTCCTCGGCCTGATGGCGAGCTGCGGCGTGTGCTTTCCCTGTGGAAAGACCGACCAGGGCGAGACGTGCTATGTCGCGCCGGACCTGCTGCCCAGGTTCGAGGCCGTCGCGGGCCGGCTCCATGTGTGGAAGGAGGCGCCCGGCACGCCTATGCTGCGGTTGGAGTACCGATTCTTTCATCAGGCTGTCATCCGGGGGCTGATGAGCCGGATAGGCCAACAGGCTGGAGATCTTGCCGAGTACTGGAAGTATGGCCTTTGGTTCAAAGACGGCGATCGGGACACCCAACTCCTACTCCAATTCGTGGATACCAGCACGGACGAGGCCCCGGGCGCCGGAGCGCTGGAGATGAAGGCTCAGGGTGGTGATCCTCTGGGCCTCTTGCGCGAGATCCGGAAGGCGATCTTCTCGCAGCGAATCGGCGAAAAACCCGAGGAATTGCTGACGCTCGACGGCATCACTGTGGCCCGGAGCGCGCTCTATCAGGGATTTGACGGTCGCGCGCTCGACGCTCAAGGTAATCCGGTCTCCTCCGCCGCCTTCATCGCTTTCTTCGAGGACCGGGAGTACCGCCCCGACGAAGCTCGTGCCACCAGAGAGGTCTCAGGAATCGACATCACTCCTGTAGAGGTCATTCCGAGCAAAAAGCTGCCAGAAATCTTCATCTCTTATGCCTGGGGAGATGACACGCCGGAGGGAAAGATTCGCACGCAAGCCGTGGAGGGTCTCCAATCGGTTCTTAAGGAAGACGGCTTCGACACGATTCGAGACTGCGACCAGATCCGGCCCGGTGAGCGGATCTCGGTCTTCATCGACCGCCTCACCCGTGCCGATCTCGTCGTGGCCGTGATCAGCGACAAATACCTGCGCTCCCCCTACTGCATGTACGAGATCTACAAGCTCTGGCAGAAGCACCAGGGCGACAGCAGCCGATTCGTCGAGCATGTGGTTCCGATCGTGCTGCCGGAGGTGAGGATTGGGAACTTCCGGGAGAGGGCGCCCTACTTGAAGTATTGGGCTGCCGAGGCCAAGGACCTGGGGGCGCTGATCCGCGACCCGGAACTTAGCCCCAGCCGCGAGTCCTGGGAGGAGATTCGCCTCGTCCGGGAGTTCGCCCACCATGTGGATGGCATTCTCGTCTTCATCCAGGACGTCCTCATGCCCCGAAAGCTCGAGGCTCACCTCGACGACGGGTTTCAGGCGGTCCGGGAGGCGTTGCGGCGACGGATGGGCGAGGGTTCGTAAACCCGGCTCTAAACCCCGCAGGGGCGACATGAATTAGCCCGGCGGCGTGAGCCCCGGGGAGGGGAACCGCCGAACCCCCAAAATCCGGAGCCCCGCCAGGGGCGGCAGGAAACAGCGTGGTGACTGGCCTGTCGCCCCTGGCGGGGCTCTTCAAACCTTTGCGGTCCAGGAACCCGGGGCTCACGCCGCCGGGCTAATTCATGCCGCCCCTGCGGGGCTGATCCGACAGGGGAGGCGTGGGCCGGACTGCCCCTACCCGAACCGCCCCGTAATGTAATCCTCGGTCTGCTTCTTCATCGGGTTCATGAAGATCTTCTTCGTCGCTCCGTACTCGATCAGCTCGCCCAGATAAAGGAAGGCGGTGTAGTCCGACACCCGCGAGGCCTGCTGCATGTTGTGGGTGACGATCACCTGGGTGTACTGGCTCTTGAGATCCTGCATCAGCTCCTCGATGCGGGCGGTGGCGATGGGATCGAGGGCCGAGCAGGGCTCGTCGAGCAGGATCACCTCGGGCTCGACGGCGATCGCCCGCGCGATGCAGAGGCGCTGCTGCTGGCCCCCCGACATCCCGAGCGCGCTCTCTTCGAGACGGTCCTTGACCTCGTCCCAGAGCGCCGCGCCGCGCAGGCTGCGCTCGACGATCTCGTCCAGGTCCCGCTTCTTGTTGATCCCCTGGATGCGGCAGCCGTAGGCGACGTTCTCGTAGATCGACTTCGGGAACGGGTTCGACTTCTGGAACACCATGCCGATCCGCTTGCGCAGCGCGTTGATGTCGATTTTCGGATCGTAGATGCTGCCGTCCTCGAAACGGATGTCGCCTTCGATCCTCACGTTGTCGACCAGGTCGTTCAGCCGGTTGATGCAGCGCAGCAGCGTCGACTTGCCGCACCCCGAGGGACCGATGAAGGCGGTGATCTGCTTGTCCGGGATCTTCATCGAGATCTCTTTGAGCGCCTTTTTCTCGCCGTACCAGAGCGAGAGGTCCTCGATGCTGAGGATCGGGTTGTCGATCCGCGGCGCGAGCGCCGGGTTGGTTTCCGGCGGCGACGGCTTGGCAAGGATTTCGGTCATGATTTTCTCTCGCCGCCTACACGGCGCTCCCGGCGTACTTGCGGCGCAGGTGGTTGCGCAGCATGATCGCCACCAGGTTCATCAGCGTCACCACCAGGATCAGCAGCAGGGCGGTGGCGAAGACCAGCGGCGTGGTGGCTTCCACGTTGGGGCTCTGGAAGCCGACATCGTAGATGTGAAAGCCGAGGTGCATGAACTTGCGCTCCAGGTGCAGGAACGGCGGCCGGCCGTCGAGCGGCAGGGTGGGGGCGAGTTTCACCATGCCCACGATCATCAGCGGCGCCACCTCGCCGGCGGCGCGCGCCATCGCGAGGATCATACCGGTGAGGATGCCCGGCGCCGCCGCCGGGACGACCACCCGCCGGATGGTCTCGAACTTGGTGGCGCCCAGCGCGAGCGAGCCCTCGCGCACGATGCGCGGCACCGCCGCCAGCCCCTCCTCCGCCGCCACGATCACCACCGGCACGGTGAGCAGCGCCAGCGTCAGCGCCGCCCAGAGGATGCCGCCGGTGCCGAAGGTCGGCGCCGGCAGCGACTCAGGATAGAAAATGCGATCGATCGTGCCGCCGATCAGGTAGACGAAGAAGGCGAGGCCGAACATGCCGAAGACGATCGACGGCACGCCCGCCAGGTTGTTGACCGCGATCCGCACCATGCGCACCAGCGGCCCCTGCTTCGCGTACTCGCGCAGGTAGAGCGCGGCGAGCACGCCCATCGGAGCCACCGCGAAGGACATCAGGAAGACCATCAGCACGGTGCCGAAGATCGCCGGGAAGATCCCCCCCTCGGTGTTCGACTCGCGCGGATCGCCGGCGACGAACTCGACGCCCCGTTCCCCGTAGAGCCGCAGCTTGGCGAGACTCCCCATCTCGTTCGGCCGGATCGCGCGCACCACAGTGCCGACGGGCATCTCCTTGGTCTGGCCGTCGACGGTCTTCATCACCAGTGTCTCGGCCTGATAGCGGTCGCGCATCTGGGAGAGGCGGGCGGCGAGCCGGTCGTAGCGCGCCTGCGCCACGGCGACCTCGCGCTCGAGCGCCGCCTTGCGGCGGGCGCGCTCGGCTTCAGAAACCTTTTCGATGTCGAGCTTCTTCTCCGCGAGGCGCAGGCGCTCGATCGTGTAATTGACGTCGCCGATCTCCCCTTTCTCCAGCTTCTCGATCCGGTGGAGATCCTGGAGCTTGCGCTCGTGCAGCGGCCCGAACGCCTTCCAGACCGCCTCGGGGCCGGCGGCCAGCACCTGCCCGCCCTGCCGCAGCTCGGCCATGGTGCCGTAGAAGTTCCCCCATTCGAGCCGCTCGAGCATCACCACGTCCGCGGGACGGCTGCGGCGGGCGATGTCCTTGGCGTCAATCCAGACGAAGTCGAGGCCGCCGACGTCGCGGTTGCCGATCTTCAGGCGGATGCGGTCGATGGCGGCGGCCTCCCGCGTGCCGGTCTCGGCGTCCGACTTCTGCTCGCTCCAGAGCTCGCCGAGGATCTTGCGGCCGTCCTTCAGCGTGAGCTCGACCAGGTCCTTCTGCCAGAAGTAGCTGAGGCCGTTGTAGGCGAGCAGCCCCATGATGAGGATCACCAGCAGGAGGTTGAGCGCGAGGGCGCCGCCGCAGAGCCAGGTCAGCGCCTGTCCAACGGCGCCGGAGCGCCGCCGGTAACTTCCTAAGTAAGCGCCGAAGAACGAGGTGCCGGCGCGGGCCTGACGCCGGCTCGCGGCACGGTCTTCCACGGTGCCCGGGGCGCGGTCCACCGCCGAGATCTGTGAGGGCGTAGGCAACAGGCTCATGAAGATCGATCTCCCGTCAGATCTGGGTGTACCGCTCGCGCAGCCGCTGCCGAACGATCTCAGCCACGGTGTTGACGAGGAACGTCATGATGAACAGCAGCAGGCCGGCCAGGAAAAGGGTGCGATAGAGGGTGCCGCCGTGCGGCGCCTCGGGGATCTCTACCGCGATGTTCGCCGACAGCGTGCGGAAGCCGTTGAACGGGTTCCAGTCCATGATCGGCGTGTTGCCGGTAGCCATCAGCACGATCATCGTCTCGCCCACGGCGCGGCCGAAACCGATCATGATGGCCGAGAAGATGCCCGGCGAGGCCGAGGGGAGCACGACGCGGGTCACCGTCTGCCAGCGGTCGGCGCCGAGGGCGAGCGAGCCGGCCACCAGGTTCGACGGCACGTTCGAGAAGGCGTCCTCGGCGATCGAAAAGATGATCGGGATCACCGCGAAACCCATCGCCAGCCCCACCACCACGGCATTGCGCTGATCGAAGCCGAGCCCGGTGACCTGAAACAGCCAGGTCTTGAAGTCGCCCGCGAAGGCGAAGCGCTCGAAGCCGGCCGACAGCCGGAGGCAGAGGGCGGCGCCGGCGGCCAGCACGAAGACGAACAGCAGCGCCTCGGTGCCGGCGGGGAAACGGCCGCGGAACCCGCGCGGCAGGCGGCTCCAGAGGAAGCCGGCGAGCAGGATGCAGAGCGGCAGGCCGATCGCCATCAGCACCAGGGCCGGCACCACCCGCTCGATCCGCGGCGCCAGCCAGAGGCCGGCGAGGAAGCCGAGCACCACGCTGGGCAGCGAGGCCATGATCTCGACCATCGGCTTGACATACCGCTTGTACGCCGGGTGCATGAACTGCGAGATGTACATGGCGCCGAAGACGCCGAGCGGGATCGCCAGCAGCAGCGAGTAGAACGTCCCCTTGAGGGTGCCCACCAGCAGCGGCGTGAGCGACAGCTTGGGCTCGAAGTCGTCCGAGCCGCCGCTCGACTGCCAGACCCAGGCCGGCCGGGCATAGCCTTCGTACCAGATCTTGCCGAACAGCGACCGCGCGGTGATCTCCGGATGCGGGTTGTGGATGTCGATCTCCGCCACCTCCCCTCCGCCCGCGGCGTAGGCGCCGTCCGCCTTCGGGGTGTAGAAGAGGGCCGCGGCGTCGCGCACCGGCGAGGCGCCGGTCCACAGGGTGCGGTCGGCGGTCGAGAAGTAGAGGCCGAGCTTCCCCGCGCTCGCGGCGAGGAAGCTGCGGTCGCGCTGCGAGGGAGTGATCCGGCGGATGGCGTCCGGGTGGCGCGGAAACTCGTGCGTGCGCGCCAGCCGCACGGTGTCGCCGCTCTCGTTCACCGGAAACCAGACGGAGAGCGCGCCGTTCTCCTGCCCCACGGCCAGGGAGCGGCCGCCGAGCAGGAGGCTGAGCGTGGTGATCGGCGCGCCCGCGTTGGCCGAGTGGAGGTCGCCCGGCTGGCCGTCCTGAAGGGTCCACCAGAGCAGATCGCCGGCGGCGGTGCCGGCGTAGAGGTTCTTCTGCGCGGGATCGATCACCAGGGCGGTGATCCGGCCCGGCGCGTCCAGCTCGGCGCGGCCCAGCGATTCGGTGGATTCGCCGGTCATCTCGTTTTTCTCGACGCCGCGGCGCGCGACCGCCAGCCGGCCGTCCGCCAGCGCCGCCGCGGCCAGAGCGTTGCCGTCGCCGTCGAGCTGCGCGGCGAAGGCGCCGAGCGGACGCTTCTGTGGATCGAGATCGAGGAAGACGGGCGGCGTCTCGTCCGGCGTCACCACCCGCTCCTGGCCATTGAAAGAGATCCCGAATCCCATGCTCTTCAGCAGCACCCGGCCATCGGACGTGGAGGCTGCGAAAGCGTGCGTCTGCGGCGGCACGGTGGCGGCGAGCAGGTCGGGAACCATCAAGTCGGATTTATAGACGACCTTGCCGTCGCGCATCCGCACCACCCGCACCATGCCGTGCTCGTCGAGCGTCGCCACGTGGGTGCGGTAGTCGTCTGAAAGCACCGCCTCGATCTTGCCGGCCTCGGGAACGGTCACTTTCCGCCCCGCTTCGACCCGGGCCGAGAAGAGGAGCGGCGCGACCTCCACCAGGATGAAGATCAGAATGCCGAGGATGCTCGCGATGACACCGATGCCGCCCGCTGAGACGATCCAGCGGGCGGCGCGATCGGCAATCAGACGCTTGCGTGAGGTGACGGCTCTCACCGGAGCTTCGCCAGTTCCTCGTCGACGATCTTGCCCGGCAGCGGGATGAAGCCGTCCTTGACCACGGTCGTCTGCCCCTGCTGCGACAGCACGTACTTCAGATACTCGCGGACCAGCGGATCGAGCGGCTTGTTGGGTGCCTTGTTGACGTAGACGTAGAGGAAGCGCGACAGCGGGTACTTGCCCGAGATCACGTTCTCCGGGCTGTCGTCGATGCACTGGCCGGCCTTGGCCGCGACCGGGACGGTGCGCACGCCGGAGGTCTTGTAGCCGATGCCGCTGTAGCCGACGGCGAACTTGTCCTCGGTCACGCCCTGAACCACCGAGGCCGAGCCCGGCTGCTCCTTGACGGTGTCGCGATAATCGCCCTTGCAGAGCGCGTGCTCCTTGAAGTAGCCGTAGGTGCCGGAGGCCGAGTTGCGTCCGTAGAGGCTGATCGGCTGATTGGCCCAGCCCCCCTCGGCGACGCCGGCCGCGCCCCAGGCGTTGATCGCCTTGCCGCCGCAGGCGTGACCCTTCGAGAAGATGCCGTCGATCTGCTGCATCGTCAGGCACTTGACCGGATTGTCCTTGTTGACGAAGATGCCGATGCCGTCCACCGCCACCCGGAACGCCGTCGGCTTGTAGCCGTACTTCTTCTCGAAGGCGTCGATCTCCTCCGCCTTCATCGTGCGGCTCATCGGGCCGAGTTGCGAGGTGCCCTGGATCAGCGCCGGCGGCGCCGTCGAGGAGCCCTTGCCCTCGATCTGGATGCGGATGTTCGGATACTCCCGCTTGTACCCCTCAGCCCACAGCGTCATCAGGTTGTTCAGGGTGTCCGAGCCTACCGAGGTGAGGTTGCCGGAGACGCCGCTCGTCTTGCTGTAGCCGGGAATCCCGGCGTCCACCTTCGTCGCCTGCGCGGACAGAACGGCGCTCCCGCACAGGGTCACGGCCAGTGCGAGCGGAGCTGCCACGAGATTACGCTTCATTCGGTCTCTCCTTATGTGAGATTGGGGCGGACCGGTTCCCCGGCCGGCAGCAAGACTCTCGCAGACGGGTTTGGCAGCCAACCTACCGCGCTGTGACAGCGGCGTGACAACCGCATTCCTGGTTACGCATTTCAGAAAAAATCCCTGTCGCAGGCCTGTCACAGGGCCGTCGCAGCGTCGAACGGAGCGGTTTCTATTCTGTCCTCCGACTCACACGAGTTTTGCTCTGCCGGAGTGCGGCTCTTACCGCGCCAGGCGAATCTTCATAACTTGTCGGATCGAATCCCAAAGGAGAGCAGGATGCGCAGAAAGGCTCACTTCAAGGCCAGCCTCTTGGCGCTCGCCCTGGCGCTGTCGACGGCCGCCGTCACCCGCGCCCAGGTGACGGGCCTGTATTACCAGGAAGTCGAGAAGGCGGAAGACCAGCGGGTTTATGTGTTCAACACCCCGGAGAAGTATCAGTCCTGGCAGCAGACCGGCGACATGGGCATCGCCGTCACCCTGATCGGCCGCGGCCCCAACGGCGAGACGATCGTGGCCGAGAACGAGACGGCGCTCGACCTCTACCTCTTCAAGCACAACCTGCCGGCTTACGACCGGCCGACGCCGAAACCGGCCGCCCCCTCCAAGTACCCGTCCAGCAAGTTCGGCATCCGCGTCTACGCCGACGCCAGCACGAAGACCAACAAGGACGAGGCCACCGGCATCAAGAGCAGCGACAGCGGCGTGGGCGTCGACGTGAAGCGCACCTACTTCACCTTCACCCATGAATTCGACAGCCGCTTCTCGGCCGTCTTCCAGTCCGACATCGGCGACCAGGGCGCCCGGCGCTACGACGTCTTCGTGAAGAAGGCCTACGTGCAGGCGCAGATCACCCCCCTGGCTACCTTCCGCCTCGGCGCCGCCGACACCCCCTGGATCCCCTACGTCGAGGGTGTCTACGGCCTGCGCTATATCGAGCAGACGATCACCGACCACCTGAGCTTCGGCGCCTCGGCCGACTGGGGTTTCCACATCACCGGCTCGAGCCCGCTGTGGGGCTACCAGGTCTCCGTCGAGAACGGCCGCGGCTTCAGCAATCCGACCCGCAGCAAGACGGTCGACTTCGAGGGCCGGATCTCCTTCACCCCGGTCAAGGGCCTCAACCTTGCCGTCGGCGGCTACAGCGGCAAGCGCGGCTTGGAGACCGACGCGGCTCCCGCCAGGCACACCGCCACCCGCCAGGACGCCCTGATCGCCTACAACACCGATCTTTTCCGGGTGGGCGGCGAATATTTCCAGGCCAAGAACTGGAACAGCGTCACCACAGTCGCCACCGACAAGTCGGACGGCCTTTCCGTCTGGGGTCAGGTCAACGTCAACCCGACGTGGGCGGTCTTCGCCCGCTACGACAACGCCAACCCCAGCAAGGACCTCAAGCCGAACCTGGAATTCACCTACTACAACGCGGGGCTCCAGTGGACGCTCAACAAGGCGTTCGCCGCCTCGCTGGTCTATAAGTTCGCCGAGGTCGAGGGGGGTACGCAGGGCACCGGCAACGGCACCATCGGCTCGACCAACGCGAGTTCCAAGGGCAAGTACAACGAGATCGGCATCTTCACGGTCTACAACTTCTAAGTCCGGCGCCTCCCGGATGGATCAAGGGCCGCCGCGAGGCGGCCCTATTTTTTTCCGGATCGTTTCCACGCGGCGCAGAGAGCGCGGGCAGCTTGCGGCCAGTCGGGGAAGCGAAACGAAAAACCTTCCTGAAGCAGGCGGCCCGGGACCACCCGGCGGCTCTTCAGGACCAGCTCGGTCTCCGTCCGCAGGGCCAGCGCGCCGATCTCGAGCATCCACTTCGCCGCGGGGAGACCGACCGGCATACCCCACGCCTGGCGAAGCGCCCGCATGAAATCCTTGTTGGGCAGTGGATTGGGCGCGGCGATGTTCACCGGCCCCGCGATGGAATCGTGATCGATCAGCCAGCGGACCGCCCGCGTGAAGTCCTCATGGTGGACCCACGAGACGTACTGCCGGCCGTCCCCCGAGGTGCCTCCCAGGCCTCGGCGCACCAGCCCCAGCAGCGTGTCAAAGATGCCACCCCGGTCCGGGCTCATGATCACTGCGGCGCGCAGCTTCACTTTTCGCGTCTGCGGAGCCGGAGCCTCGTCGAGAGCGCGCTCCCAGGCGGTCGCGACGTCGATGCTGAACCGCCACGTCTCCGGAACGTCCGGCTCCGCTCCACCGATGATTCCGGTCGCCTCGTCGTTGGCCGCATCGTAGCGGTGAGCATAGATCGTGGCCGTGCTCGCCTGCAGCCAGACCCGCGGCGGGCGCGCCGCCGCGGCCACGGCCTCGCCGACGACGCGCGTGGAGTCGACGCGCGACTCCAGGATCTCTCGCCGGTTCCTCGCGTTGTAGCGGCAATTGACGCTGCGGCCGGCGAGATTGATCACTACGTCCGCGCCGTCGATCTCGCGTGCCCAGCCGCCGAGAGTTTTCGCATCCCAGTCCACGAACCGCCAGGGCGCGGTTCCCTTGGAACGGCTGAGGATCACCACCTCGTGACCGTCCGCGTGCAGGGAGCGGGCGAGGATCGTCCCCACCTGACCCGAGCCGCCTGGAATCACGATCTTCATCGCGCCCCGCCGCGGCCCATTGAAGGCGCGGGGCTCTCGCGGTTGAGACGCTCCGCCTCTTCCACGAGCTCGCGCAGGCCCTCCTGGCGGAGATCTTCCACGTTTCGCAATTTCACGTGGCGCATGTTCTTGCCCGTCCCCTCAAGCAGCCCTTTCGGATCGGTCAGCGAGGTTCCGCGTGGAAAACCAAACGTGATGTGTTTCGCGGCGACCATGAAATAGCACATCGGACCGTTGAGCTCGAAGGTCGGAATCCCCCACGGATTCACGGTTTCCGTGACCTCCGGGACCACGTTCTGGATCATCTCGCGCAACCCGCGGATGATCTCCTCGAGCTTCGGATCGCTCGGACGAGTGGCCTTGTCGATGCGCGTTTTCGCGATACGCCAGCCGCCTTCGAGCAGAGGGACGGTCGCACACGCCGGACCGCCGTCTCCGGAGGCGCCCGCGATGCGCGCCTCCAGCACCGCGTCTGGAGCCGCCAGCGCTTCCTCGATCAACGGCCAGGAGATGCCGGACAGCGGCACCTTCGCTCGCCGCGTCCAGCGGGAGTCCACCTGCCCCGCGCTGGTTCCCGAATTTACGTAGACGAACCGACCCACCGGCGGCCCCTGTGTAAAGGAGCCGAGGAAGTTCGGCAGGCCATCCTCCCGCCCCTCACGGACGCGGACGCTCAGCTCGAACGAGAGATCATCTCCTGAGGCGCGGACGGGAGAGACGATCTCCCCCTTCCCACGCTGCAGGCAGAACACCACGTCGCGTGGCGGACCAACGAGAGTGATGCGAAGCGGAATTTCGCGTTCCATGGCTTCTCAGAACATCGTATTGTCGTTGGCAGATGTCGCAGGTACGGTTTGCAGCACGTCCCAATGTTCCACGATCTTGCCGTCGTCATCGAGCCTAAAGATATCCATGCCGGCCCAGTCGGAATCTCCCGGCCATTCCTGAAGGCAGTGCAGGACCACGAAGTTCCCCTCCGCCAGGACGCGCTTGAAGTGCACGCGTTTGCCCGGATATTCCTTCGCCATCCGCACGAAGTACTCGACGAAAGCTTCCTTGCCGTCCGCCACGCCCGGGTTGTGCTGGATGTAGACCTCCCCGGCATACTTCTCGATCGCTTCAGCCGGCTTGCACTGATTGAACATCAAGTCGTAGAAATCGGTGACGGTCTTCTTGTTGTGTTCGAGCTGCTCGGACATCCCTCTCTCCTCCCCTCAGTCATAGATCGTTGATCGGGGCATCCGTGGCCTGCGACCTCAACCCCTATCCCCTTCTCCTGAAGGAGAAGGGGGACGACTTCGAGGCGTATTGCCCGTAGGGTGTGCTGTGCACACCTCAACGACCTTGAAGGTGCGCACAGCACACCCTACGCGAATCACCGGTTCTGTAAGGCCCTCCCTCTCCTTCAGGAGAGGGACCGAGGGTGAGGTCGCAGGCCACGGCCGTTCCTTATTATTTACCTATCAGAAAGACCCCTGCTTCCGCAGCCGGAAATCCAGGAAGGGCGGGTTCCCCCCGGCCGGACCGATCGGCGGGTCGACCCGGTAGGAGATCGTCGAAGGCGTATAGCCGGGGAGCGACGCCCTCACCTGGAAAGTCTCTTCCGTGAGGATTCCGTTGATCTGGTAGGCGCCGAACTCGTTGGTGACGCTCCTGGCTCCGCGGGCGTAGCCGTCGAGGATCTCGACCGTCGCCACCGCGAGCACCGCGCCGCTGGACTCGTCCTTCACCACACCGGAAAGAAAGTAGACGCGCCGCGCGGGCTGCGCTGGATCCACCAGGAACCGCGATTCCAGCGGGTCGGCGAATTCCTGATAGCGGACCGAGAGCACGACTTCCCCCCGCTGCCGCGGAGTGAAGATTCCGGTCGAGAAGCTGCCCAGGGCAGGGTTCGAGACCACCCATGTGGCCTGTGACGTGACGTCGCGGAGCCGGTCGCCGTCGAAGAACGTGGCGGTGCAGGAGACCTGCGCGCCGAGTGGAACGCAGGCGGCATGGAGGGCGGGAGGGCTGCGATGATCGATTTCGGTCGGCGAATCCTTGCACCCGGCGAGGGCCGCCAGGAGAAAGACCGAGCTGACGACAAGGCGGAGGATGGCGGATTTCGACATGAAACCTTCCTTCAAGTTCGCATCCTGAAGGAAATCCTATGCCCCTCCTGAAATCGGGTCAACGGGGCCGGTAGCGGGCGCCGGCCGGCCCCTGGTTCCCGGCCTTCTACATCCGCACGCGCAGAAAGGCCATGCCGGAGACGGGATTGTCGCCGTACTCGTGCTTCAGCTCGCCCGGTAAGAGCGCGACGCTGCCCAGCAGCCCCACTCCCGTCCGCCAGTTGTCGCGATGCAGGAAGTCGTAGATGTAGCCGAGGGAGAGCTTGCCCACCTTGAACACCTCGCCCGCGTGGTGCTCACCGGGGGCGACGGGTCCGGTCTCCTCCTCGCCATGGCCGAAGAGCTCGTCGTTCTCCTGCCGCTCCGCCCGCCCGAAGAGGGTGTGACGGTCGAACGTCACGGCGGATTCGAGGAGGAAGGAGTCGGTGACCGTGCCGGAGCTGCGGTCGTTGCGCCCCCAGGCGAAGGTGGTCTGCCAGTTGCCGGTGGGGAGCGGCCGGTTGTACATCGCCGAGGCCGTGGTGCGGTCGGAGTCGAGCTCCGGCTCCAGTTGCTCGGGGCTGTTGAGATGGCCGCGGCTCACCTGGAGCGACCAGTCGGGCGTCGGCTGCCAGGAGGCGCGCAGGGACCAGGAGTCCATCTTCGGGCTCTCGATGTTGGTGCGCTTCTCGTCCGGCTCGCGGCCAGTGAAGACCGAACCCTCCAGCTTGACGCTGTCGTGGATCCAGCCGAGGGTGGCGACGCCGAAGGTGACGTGGGTCGAGTCGAGCCAGTGATGGCCGAGCGGCGCCTCGGGGTTGTCCATCCCCGAGAAGCGGTGCATGAAGGTGGCCGGGCCCAGCGCCGGCTCGCCCGGCAGGCCCGCGTAGACGAAGACCGAATCTTTCGCTCCCACCGGCACGCTGTAGGTGGCGGCGAGCTCCATCGGCAGGTCGTGCGGGTGCTGGCGGTCGACGAGCGGTGTGACGCCGTCGGCGGTCTCCCCGGTCTGCAGGAGCAGCGGATAGCCCGCCTTGCCGATCGTCCACGGCTCGGCCGAGAGCATGGCGCGCAGGCCCAGGCGGCCGGGACCGAGATCGCGGGAGGCCATCCCCATCAGCATGTTCTCGCTGAAGGTCCTCGAGTCTCCGCGCGGTCCGCGCTGGCGGTCGTAGACGAGGTTGGCGAAGCCGTGGGTCATCAGCTCCCAGCCGTTCCACGTCGTATGCACTCCCATGTGCGGGGTGGATTCCGGCTGCCAGGCGGTGCCCGAGGCCTCGCGCGACATGCTGTACGAGCCGAGCATCCCGCGCATGGCGTGCATGCCGTGGTCCATCCCCTCCATGCCCTCCATACCCGACATGTCGTGACCCTTCATGTCGTGCATGTCATGGCCTTCATGCTGGGCCGACGCGGGCAGGGCGGTCCAGAGAACGAGCGCGAGGGCGCCCAGAAAAATCGACGTCTTTCGTTTCATGGCAAGAATCCCCTGAAGTCCCGGATGGGACGTCCGTTGGTAGCCCGGGATTCGATCCCGGGACGGCTACAGAGCGGCGGCGTTGGGGATTCAGGCCAGCGGGACGTGATCGATCGAGAGGACGAACAGCGGCAGGGAGCGGTCCACCGGCGAGGAGCTCTGCTCCTGGAACGCCAGGCCCGCCGGCGCGGAGAGATCCACCTGGAGCACGGCGGCCGTCTGGCACCCCTTCTCGCACAGGGCGTGCCCCCCCTTGCAGCAGTCCTTCTCTCCAGGCTCTCCCGGCGCGGGGGCCGTCTTGGGCGCGTGCTGCGCGCCGTGGCAGGAGGCCGGCTGCGCCGCGGCCTTCATCGCGTGGCACGGATGCGGCCCCACGCCCAGGCGAAGCCCGAGGGCGAGGAGGAGCAGCAGGGCGATGGACCGAAGCTTCATGACGTTTCCGTTCAACAGGTAGAGGTATATCGCGATTCCCGGATCAATGCCATGTCCGGGATGGAAAAAGGGGCGGCCCGCCGGAGGGGCCGCCCAAGGGAGGTCTCTGAGGAAGACCCCTCAGCTTCAGTGAACGAAGGAGACCACCGGTTCGGCGTCGATCTGCGTGCAGGTCTTGTCGAGGAGCTGGCAGAGGTCGACGCGGCGGCGGTCGATGTCGTTGAAGTTGTGGGTGATCCCGCAGATGTCGGTCCGCGAGGTGCCGGTCAGGAAGCCCGACAGCGCCGACGCCACACCCGCGGCGCGCGGCTCGACCTGCTTGAAACGCACCCCGGTCTCCGACGTGCCGTGGCAGCCGTTGCAGGTGTTGACCGAGAAGATGGCGCGCGCGTTCGGGTCGGTGATCGAGCCGCAGACCGGCGGCGCCGGACCGTCCCAGCCCAGGTTGAGCACGTTCGGCGAGGCGCCCGCCCGGAACGGGGCGCCGCTCCAGATCAGCGGCACGACGTAATTGTTGGCCAGGATGGCCGCCGTGTTGGAGTTGATGAAGGTCGAGATCGCGGGCGTGTTCTGAAGGTTGTGGACGGGGATGCTGGCCGGCGTCTGCGCCACCGTCACCTCGGTGAGCGGTGCCGGGGCCGTGCTGGCGGGGACCAGCTTGAACTCGCGCAGCTCCCAGGGGCTGTCGAGATGGATCTCGTTGGTTCGCACCTGGTTGATGGCGCTGCCGTTCGGCTTCGCGGGCGAAGAGCCGATGTTGGCGAAGAGGTCGGTGACCGCCTGAAGCGCGGCGTTGTAATCCGGTCCGAAGGCGTGGCCGCCCAGGCCGTGCCAGGTGTTGGCCCATTTGAGCACGGTGGCGCAGTCGGCGGCGTCGAGCCCGTACTCGAAGATCACCAGGAACTGGGTGGGGTTGCCGCTGGCGTCGAGCAAGTTGTAGATGAAGCGCCCCTCGCCGGCCGAGGAGCCGCCCGAGTAGCCCGCGTTCTCGCGCAGGTCGAGCCGGGCGACGATCGCCAGCAGCCGGAACGGCGCCTTGGTCATGTCGAGGACCTTGGCGCCGCCGCTCGCGGCCCGCCACTGATCGATGATCGACTGCGCCGCGGGGCGCGCCGGCACCGGATCGCCGTTGATAGTCTGGTTGACCAGCCACTGGTTGAGCCAGTTGACGGTGAAGGCCGACAGCGTGCCCGCGTTGGTCGTGCCGGCGAGCGAGGCGATCCGGGCGCCGAACGTCCAGGCGCCCTGGGTCGCCGGCAGGGGCGGATTCGGGGTCGAGAGGCAGGGGCCCCAGGTCGTCCGCAGGCAGTCGTCCACCACCGAGACGTCGGTGATGAACAGCTCCTTCTCGGGGATCACGGTGCAGCTCGAGCGCAGCGGCAGCGCCGTGACCTCGCGGCTGGTCCGCACCGACGTCTGCTGCGCGTCAGTGCCGATCTCGGGACGCGTGGAAGCGGTGGTGATCGACGAGGCCATGGAGATCAGAGAAACGCCCAGCACGACCACGAACAGGGCCAGGACGATTCTCGGGTTCAGATGGGAGCGCAGACGGCTCATGTTTCCTCCTGACAGGCGGCTCCTCCCCTGGATGGGGATTTACGTCTCTCTAAAGGAAGGGTGTCCGTGCTCCGACTTGCGAGACAATAAGAAACAACTGTAACAATCCTGCCGGGTCGAGCCCCGGCGTTCCCCTACCGGTAGCCGCTGGTGAGCAGCATCCGCGCCGCGATCTGGTACCCCTTGGCGTCGGCCTCGTCGAAGCCGAGGGAGTCCGCGACCCGGTTGATCACGTTGAAGAGGGCGCAGACGTGGATGGCGTCCTCGATCTCCTCGTCAGTGAGGCCGGCGGCGCGCAGCGGCGCCACGTCGTCCGGACCGATCCCGGCCGGGTTCAGGGTCAGCTTCTCCAGGAAGCCGAGCATCGCCCGGAGCTTCTCGGGGATCGGGGCCGTGCGGTAATCGGCGAGCACCGCCCGCACCACCGAATCGTCACCATGGGCCATCGACGCGACCGCGCCGTGCTGGTCCTGTCAGAAGACGCAGGCGTTGCACCGGGAGGTGAAGGAGGCGAAGAGCTCCCGCTCCCAGACGCTCCACCCCGACGGACCGCGCATCACGGCCTGGATCCAGTGGTTGAACCCCTTGCCGAAGATCTTCGGGCGGTAGATGAGGGTGCGCACGATGTCCGGCACGCGCGTGCCGATCTTCCAGCTCATCACCGGCAGCAGCAGGCGCTTGATCCCCTGCCCTCGTTTCACTCTTTCCAGCCTCATCGCTTGCCTCCCTCGAGAGCGGCGAGCCCGCGTTCCAGCCGGGCGAGGCCGCCGCCGATCGCAACGCTGATCGCGGTTTCGAAGATCGCGTCCTCGGAGTAGCCGGCCCGGCGCAGGGCCGCGACCTCTTCGTCGGTGATCCGGTGGGCGTGGAGGGCGGCCTTGTCGACGAACTCCCGCAGGCTGGCGGGGATTTCCGCGCCCGCCGGAGCGCCGGGCGGGACCGCGGGAAGCCCCGCCAGCTCGGCGGACCGGGCGGCGACCGCCTGGCGCAGGCCGGGATCGGTCTTCCCCTTGCCGCGCAGAACGGCATTCCGCAGGTGCTCGACCAGCTCCGAGTAGCGTCTCATCGGGATCTCCTTGCCCGCATTCTACGCCGGTCTCAGCTCGCCGCGAGGAGCCGGCCGCAGAGGAGGCCCAGGGCTCCCGCCGCGAGACAGACGAAGAGGGTCGCCGCCACGTAGGCGAGGGCGGTCGGCCACTCGTCGCGCAGGAGGTACTGAAGGGTCTCGTAGTTGAAGCTGGAGTAGGTGGTGAACCCGCCCATCCCACCGACGGACAGCGCCAGGCGCAGATCGGTCGCCAGGGAGAGCTGCAGGAGGACGCCGAGCAGGAAGGACCCGATCACGTTGACGGCCAGCGTCCCCCATGGGAAGCCGGGCCCGGCGGCGCGCAGCAGCCAGCCCGAGAGCAGGTAGCGCGCGCCGGTGCCGGCCGCGCCGCCGAGGCAGATCCAGAGGAATCGCGTCATGGCTTGCCATTCTAGTCCGCGGAGCCGCGTGGTACGCTCGCCCGCCGCCGTGTTTTTCTTCACCAAGCCCGATCGCCGCCAGATCGACCGTTTCCTCGCCGCGCAGCGGAGCCGCACGTTCTCGTACCGCGAGACCGGCGCCTCGCGGCGGGCGGTGCCCGGCGGTTACACGCAGGATCACAACCGCATCCAGCTCGGCGAGGGGCGGGCCGCCTTCGCGCGCGCCGTGGAGGCTTTCCACCATTGGAAGCAGTTCGATCTCGGATGGGTCTCCGCGCACCCCTCCACCGCGCCGCTCGAGCCCGGCATCACAGTCGCGGTGCGGGTCCGGCATCTCGGGTTCTGGTCGCTGAACGCCTGCCGGATCGTCTACACGATCGACGACGAGGGCCCCGTCGTCCGTTTCGGATTCGCCTACGGCACGCTCCCCGACCACGCCGAGCAGGGGGAGGAGCGCTTCACCGTCGAGTGGCACCACGAGGACAACTCGGTCTGGTACGACATCCTCGCCTTCTCACGGCCGAACCACCCCTTGGCCCGCCTCGGCCTGCCGATCACCCGCCGGCTGCAGAAGCGTTTCGCCAGCAACTCCAAGCTGGTGATGGCCCGCGCCGCCGCGGCGCAGTGGAAGGGGAAAGGGACGTAAGGAACGGCAGGGACGCCAGGAAAAAACAGGGATTTTTCGTCCCTGAAGTCCCTGCTGTCCCTGCAGTCCCTTTTTCTTACCGCGTCTCCGCCCGCCGCGCTCCGGCGACGCCGATCGTTCCCGCGATCAGGCCGAGGACGATCAGGGTGAGGCCGATCAGCGAGCGCAGGTGATCCGTGGCGGCTCCCGACATCGCCTCGCGGATCAGCGTCGGCAGCCCGGCGTCGTGCGGAATGGTGAAGAGACCCACGGCGGCGAGGAGGAAGCCGAGGCCGGCCAGGTTCTGCCCTGGGGGCTTCGCCGGCCGGCCGCTCTCGCGCCCCACCACGCTGTGGGTGTAGCCGTAGGAGAAGTAGATCGACATGCCGAGGATCAGCCAGCCGATGAACCGCCACCAGGAGGTCGGCGGCAGGTAGAACATCAGGAAGATGCAGAAGCCGGCGCCCAGCATGGGGATCAGCCAGGGCCCCAGAGGCACCCGGAACGGGCGCTCCCGGCCCGGGTCCTTGTAGCGCAGGATGGTGATGCCGACGCAGACCAGGACGAACGCGAACAGCGTTCCGATGTTGGTCAGCTCCACCACCTCGTTGATGTTGGCGATGCCGGCGAAGACGGCGACCAGGATGCCGGTGAGCCAGGTGGTCACCCAGGGCGTCCGGTACTTCGGGTGGACCTTCGCCGCCCACTGCGGAAGCAGCCCGTCGCGCGCCATCGAGAAGAAGATGCGCGGCTGGCCCATCTGGAAGACCAGCAGCACCGAGGTGGTGGCGAACACGGCGCCCAGCGAGATGATGATCGTCGGCCACTTCAGCCCCAGCGCCGAGAAGGCGGTCGCCAGCGGCTCGGCGGTGCCGAGTTGCTTCCAGGGCAGCATGCCGGTGAGGACCAGTGCCACCAGGATGTAGATCAGTGTGCAGGCGACGAGGCTGGAGATGATGGCGATCGGCATATCGCGCTTCGGGTTCTTGGTCTCCTCGGCGGCCGTGGAGACGGCGTCGAACCCGATATAGGCGAAGAAGATGATGGCGGCGGCCGTGAACACCCCGTGGTAGCCGTTGGGCATGAACGGATGCCAGTTCTCCGTCTTGACGTAGAAGAACCCCAGGATGATGAAGAAGGCGATGATGGCGAGCTTCAGCAGCACCATCGCCGAGTTGAACCAGGCGCTCTCGCGGATGCCGACGACCAGGACGACGGTGATCAGCATGACGATCAGGAAGGCCGGCAGGTTGAAGACCAGCGGGATGCCGAGCAGGTGCGGCGCGGTGGCCAGCGCGTTGGCGGCCTGCAGGATGGCGCCGCCGAGGGCTTCGACGCTCCCCCCCTTCGCCTGCGTTTCGGCCACCTGCGCCGCCGCCTGGGCCGCCGAGCGGTAGTCGACCGCGAGCCAGTCGGGGAAGCTGAGCCCGACGTTGCGCAGCAGCTCCTGGAAGTAGCCGGACCAGGAGATGGCCACCGCCACGTTGCCGACCGCGTACTCGATGATGAGGTCCCAGCCGATGATCCAGCCGATCAGCTCGCCGAGGGTGGCGTAGGCGTAGGTGTAGGCCGAGCCGGAGACCGGCACCATGGAGGCGAACTCGGCGTAGCAGAGGGCCGCGAAGCCGCAGGTGATGGCGGTGAGGATGAAGGAGAGGACGATGCCCGGCCCGGCCCCCGGGTGCTCGGCGCCCCCCGCCGCGGCGGTGCCGACGGTCGAGAAGATGCCGGCCCCGATGATGGCGCCGACGCCCAGCAGGGTGAGCTGGAAGGCGCCGAGGGATCGCCGCAGCTGGTTTTCCGGGTTTTCGGTGGAGGCCAGAATCGCGTTCAGCGACTTGGTGCGGAAGATGCCCTGGAGCAAAGGTTTCCTCCCCCGCGGAGCCCTGCCGGCCGGCCCGCGTGCAGTGGTTCATGAATGCGCGGCCGGGAGTCTGACATGGCCGGGGGGAACGGCGCAACGAGGGACCGTCCCGCTTCCGCCCGACTTTCCCCCCTTGCGCGCCCCATCTGGCGCCCGCCGCCGTTTTCCTCTAGGATTCCGGCCCTCTCATGGCAAAGAAACAAACGCCCCTTCTGTTCCTGCTGGTGCCGCTGAAGTTTCCCGGAAGGCTCTCGTCAGCCCGCTTTCCGAGGAATAGGTGAAGTCGGTACAACTGTTGCATCTGGTCCTCGGCGAGGGGGGGATTCACAGGAATCGCCCCTCTGAGACCCCTCCTTCGATCGGGCCTAAGTCTTCCGGGAACTCTTTTTGAGCTCCCCCCTTCTAAGAGGTGGAGAGGTGACTATGCAGAGAACTTTGATCCTTCCCGTGGCGGCCCTTCTGATCTTGCCAATGGTGGGCTGCGGCAAGGTCCAGGCCCGGGCGGAGTTGAAGAAGGGCAACTCCTATTACCAGCAAGAGCAGTATACGAAGGCCCTGGACTACTACAAGAGAGGGCTGGAGCTCGACCCCGACGCCACCTTCGCTTGGCGCTCCGTGGGCCTTTCCGCGCTGGCCCTCTACCGGCCCGGCGACGCCGATCCGAAGAACCAGCAGTACGCGGCCACGGCGATCGACGCCTTCGAGAAGTTCCTGGCTGAAAACCCGGACGACACGAAGATCGAAGATTACCTGATGGCGACCTACGTCAATGCCGAGAAGTACAACGAGGCGCTCGCCTTCATCGACCGGCGGGTGGCGGAGCGGCCGGACGAGGCGGGCAAGCTCGGCCAGGCCAAGGTGAACATCCTGACCAAGGCCGACCGTCTCGACGAGGCGTTCAAGCAGGTCGACCTGCTCCAGGGCGAGGACAAGGCCAAGACGCTCTACGCGATCGGCTCGACGGCCTGGGACAAGGTCTACCACGACGCCGGCAAGCTCGATTTCGAAGGCAAGAGCAAGATGGTCGAGCTTGGGCTCGGCGCCCTGCAGAAAGCGCTCGCCATCGATCCCCAGTACGTCGACGCGATGGTCTACACCGGTCTGCTGTACCGCGAGAAGTCGAAGCTCGACACCGACGGCGCCCAGCGGCTGGCGGACGAGACGACCGCGTCGGACTGGACCAAGAAGGCGCTGGAAACACGCAAGAAGAAGGCGGCCGCGCAGCCGGCGCCGGCCCCTGCCCCTGCCAACACCTGATAGGTGGGTGAGATCATGTTTGAGAATTCACTGATCGATCTGGACAAAAAGACCAAGCGCGGCCTGCGCTGGTGGCTCTTTCCGGTCGCGCTCGCGATCCACCTGATCGCCGGCGGCGCGCTGCTGTTCGCGCAGTATTGGAACGTGCCGCCGGTGGACGAGCCGCCGATCAACGTGGTGTTCGTCAACGCCGCGCCTCCTCCCCCTCCGCCGCCGCCTCCGCCCCCGCCGCCGGCGGCGCCGAAGCCTGTCGAAACCCCGAAGATCGTGCCGCAGGTCCAGCCGACCGAGACGGTGCAGCCGGTGCAGGTGCCCGACAAGGTGCCCGAGCCGCAGAACAACCCGGCGCCTGACGCTGGCGTCGAGGGCGGCGTCGAGGGTGGCGTCGTCGGCGGTGTGGCCGGCGGTGTCGTCGGCGGCGTCGTCGGCGGAGTCGTCGGCGGCACGCCGGGCGGCGTGGTCGGCGGCGTGCCGGACGAGGCGCCGCTGCGGGTCGGCGGCGACGTGACCCGGCCGGAGATCATCAACCAGGTCAAGCCGGTCTACACGGAGCTCGCCCGCCGGGCCCGCGTCACCGGCACTGTGATCGTCGAGGCGATCATCGACCAGCAGGGCAACGTCACCAACGTGCGGGTCCTCAAGGGGCAGCCGATGGGCCTCGACAAGGCCGCCGTCGACGCGGTGCAGAGATGGAAGTTCAAGCCCGCCACTCTCGCGGGCAAGCCGGTCAAGGTCTACTACGTGCTGACGGTCAATTTCCAGGTGCAGTGAGCGCCTAGGTTTCGAAAAGGAGAAGCGCAATGGATCTGAATCCTCTTGTTCTCTGGGAACAGATGACCATCCTCAACAAGGGGGTGATCCTCATTCTCATCATCCTCTCGGTCTGGTCGCTGTACGTCTGCGTCGAGCGGGCGATCGTCTTCCGCAAGGCCCGCAAGCAGTCTCTCCTGTTCGCCCGCCAGGCGACCGAGCACCTGAAGAACGACCGTCCCCAGGCCGCGATCGACATCGCGATGAAGTACCCCCAGAGCCACCTGGCCCGCGTCGTCTCGGCCGGTCTGCAGGCGTTCCAGTTCGAGAGCCAGACCAGCCCGCTGTCCGAGGTCGAGGTCGTCGAGGCCGCCACCCGCGCCGTCGAGCGCGCCACGCTGCTGACCACCTCCGACATGAAGCGCGGCATCGGCTCGCTGGCGACGATCGCCACCATCACCCCCTTCATCGGCCTGTTCGGCACCGTGATCGGCATCATCAACGCCTTCCACGGCATGGCCCTCACCGCTTCCGCCGGTATCGGCGCCGTGTCGGCCGGTATCGCCGAGGCGCTGGTGGCCACCGCCTTTGGTCTCGCGGTCGCCATCCCGGCGGCCTGGATGTTCAACTACTTCACCAACGTGCTCGAGCGGCTGCAGATCGAGATGTCGAACTCGGCGTCCGAGCTGATCGACTTCTTCATGAAGCGGCAGAGGAGCAAGCATGCTGCCTAAACACAACAAGCCCACGCTCGTCCGCGGGGTCCGGAGCGACATCAACGTCACTCCCCTCGTCGACGTCTGCCTGGTGCTGTTGATCATCTTCATGGTGGTAACGCCGATGCTGCAGAAGGGGGTCGACGTCTCCCTGCCGGCGACGGCCAACCCCACGAAGATGCCCGAGAACGCGAAGCAGCTCACCATGGCGGTCAAGTCGGACGGCTCCGTCTTCGTCAACCAGAACTGGGTGCCGAAGGAGAACCTGAAGGCCACCCTGGCCGAGGTGCACAACCAGACGCCGGACAAGGACGTGATCATCAAGGCCGACCGGCGGCTGAAGTACAAGGACGTTCGCTCGGTGATGCAGTTCGTCAACGAGGCCGGCTTCAGCCACGTGGGTTTGGTGACCGAGAAGAGGAAGACGGGCGGTGCCGCCTAGCGGCGGCGCGGCCAGAGGAGCTCAAGTATGGCAATGAACATGGGTAATGCCGGAAGTATCCGGAGCGAGATCAACATCACGCCGCTGGTCGACGTGGTGCTGGTGCTGCTGATCATCTTCATGGTCGCGGTGCCGCTGCTCCAGATGGGCTACTCCGCGCAGGTGCCACCGAAGATCGAGACCGCGACGCCGCAGCCGGCGGAAGACCAGATCATCGTGCGGATGGACGCCGCGGGCGCCACCTACATCAACAAGCAGCTCATTCCGTATGGCGAGTTCGGCGGCGCGCTGAAAACCGCGCTCACCGGACGCGCGCAGAAGGTGGTGTTTTTCGCCGCCGACGGCGAGCTCCCCTTCGACAAGGTCGTGGACTTCATGGACGTGGTCCGCAATAGCGGCGCCGAGAACCTCGGCATCGTGTTCGACGACCTCAAGAGCGGTCCCGCCGCAGCGGCGGCAGCGCCCGCGGCCGCCGCTCCGTAGTCGGACGTCCAGCAGCGCTTCTTCCTTCATCCCCCTCGTCCGGTTCTCCGGGCGAGGGGGAAACTGTTTTCAGGGCGCTGTTGTTTTCAGGGAGTCACCCTTCGCCGCGCAGCGCGTGGCGGATACGGCCCAGGAGCTGGTTGAGCGGGTGCTTGCGGTCGAGGAAGGAGAGCACCGGCGAGCTGCGGATGCCGAGCTCCTTGTAGAGCGCGAGGAGCTGCGGATTGTGGCGGTCGATCTTCAGGCCGGCGCGGAGCGCCTTCACCGCCCCCTTGCGGTCGCGGGCCAGCATGGACGTGCGCGCCAGGTTGAGATAGTTCTCGGCCTGGTAGAACTCCACCTCGATCGAGTGGCGGCAGAGCTTGAGCCCCTCGCGGACGCGCCGGTCGCGCAGGGCGATGCCATAGCCGAGGTAGGAGTAGAACAGTCCCGGGAGGCCGTTGACCTCCCCTCCCGCCGTCACCTTCCCCAGGTGGCGGAGACCCTCGTTCCAGTCCCCCCTGCGACAGGCGTCGATTCCGCGCTTGATGGTGTCGGCGAGTTCAGGGCTCAGGGACATGGGAACACCCTCCGGCAAACGGACCAGGCTCTGTCGCGGCCAAAGACTAAATGATAGTGGAATTTATATAAAAGTACCTGTGGGATCAAGCATGGGCCGCGGACCCCGCCCCGTGCTAAACTCTCCGGCCTCTGCTCCAAAGTAGGAAAAGATGCAAAGAGAAAAGGCGCGGCGATGAGTGATCCGCAGAGCCCCTCGAACCCGGAAGTCCAAGAGCTGACCGATCTGGCCCGGCGCTTCGCCGAGACCGGACGCTACGAAGAGTCGGCGGACCTCCTCCTCCTGGCCTTGCGCCTGGAACCCAAGAACCTCAGCGTCAAGCTGGGGCTGGCGGAGATCCGCAAGCTCCAGCAGCAGCACAAGGGGTCGAGCTCGCGCAGCCTGCGCGACATCCTGCGCGAGGGGTTCCGGCGCAACGCGATCGACGCCGCCCATTTTCTCGGCCTCGCCCACCTCTACGCCGAGAAGGGGGAGAACGCGCGGGCCATCGAGTGCATCGAGGTCGCCAAGGCCAAGGATCTCGCCAATCCCGCCAACCACAAGCTGCACGGCCGGCTGCTCTTCCGGCGCCGCGACTTCGACGGCGCCGTCGAGGAGTTCGGCCGGGCGCTGCGCTACAACCCCTTCGACCGCGAGACGGCGGAGAGCCTGGGGCGGGCCGAGTACGAGCGCAAGCAGTTCGAGCCGGCCCTCGCCGCCACCG